>Ga0184616_10000275_pt1 | contig 10327 bp, 10 predicted proteins | sample PLM4_90_coex_FD_133145 | JGI IMG/M metagenome (GOLD analysis project Ga0184616, IMG submission 133145) | Groundwater sediment microbial communities from an aquifer in East River, Colorado, USA - PLM4_90_coex | ecosystem: Environmental > Terrestrial > Soil > Riparian zone | place: USA: East...
CGACCGTGCCCGAGGTGACGTACATCAGGACCAGGCCAGCGAGTATCGCCAGCCCGCCGGTGAGCGTGAATATCAGGTACTTCCGCCCTGCCTTGAAAGCCTCCTCCGTCTCCTTGTGGGCGACGAGCGGGTAGGTGGCTATCGTCAATATCTCATAGAAAATGAATAAGCTGAACAGGTTGGAGGAAAGCGCAATCCCCATCGTCGCCCCGATGACTATCGCGAAGCACGAGTAGTACCTGGTCTGGGCGTGTTCCTTGAGCGCGCGCATGTAGCCAATCGAATAAATCGTGGTGAATATCCAAAGGAATGATGCGAGCGTGGCGAACAATACTCCGAACGGCTCGGCCCAGAACGCGATCTTGAGTCCGGGCAGGATCTCGGCGGCGGTGATATTCACCGTGTTGCCGGCGAACACCTCGGGGAGCATGACCGCCGCGAACGCGAATGTCAGGACGGCGGTGGCGATGCTCGCGCCTTCCCGCGCGTTCGGCCATTTCGAGAGGGACATTATCGCGATGAGCCCGATGAATGGCGTCAGGACCGTCGCGAGGAGGAAGATTGTCGGGTCGATCATTCCCTTCTCGCCTCCTTTGCTGAGATCTCATTTATCTTCTCGACGTCGAGCGTGTTGAACGCGCCTCTCCCGATGATGGCAAGGGCGAGGGCAAGCGCCGCCACGACCGCCTCGATCGCGATGATGGTAAAGACGACACCTTGCGACAGGCCGACATTTCCGTTGAGGAAACCGCCGAGGATGAAACTCAAAGTCACGGCCTTGCCCATGAGCTCGATGCCGATGACCATCTTGATCAGGTTCGTCTTGGAGATGATGCAGAACAGCCCGAGGCCGAAGAGCGAGGCAATTGCGGTGAAATCCACCGCCACGATTAGGTCACCTGGCGTCGTCATCTCTGCGCCTCCACTTTCGATGACCTGAGCAGCATCAGGATTGCGACCACCCCGCCAAGGATCAGGAGACCCTGGAGGATCGTCTCGAAATCGCGCGATTCCCAAAGCACGCTGCCAGGGGTGGCGCCGTCCGGGGCATTGGCGGGCTCGTGGAATGACGCCTTGAGCAGGAGTGAGAGTATGAGGATCACGACCAGGACTGAAAGAATCACGGCGGCTGCGGTCTTGCTGCTGCTCATGACTCACCACCCTCCGGGCTCTCGCCCTCGACCCCCATGGAAAGCGTCAGCGCCACCAGGAACAGCACGATTATGAGGCCTGCGCCCACCGTGAGCTCGAGCACTCCCGCGAACGGCGAGGCAAGGAGGAAGAAAAGCATCGCGAGGAACGCGCTCGACACCGCGAAGGAGAAGACCGCGCGCATGAGGTCTTTCTGCTGCACCGCGTAGGCACCGAAGCCGATCGTGCCTAGGACCGCGACGACGTTCAAAACCAGGTCTATTTCCGTGAGTGCCAAGTTGCTAGCCTCCTTGTCCTATCCGGCCTCTTGAAAAGCAAGTTTGCGACAAGTCCATTCTACTAAATAGTTAGCATTTATATCGGAAGCCTGAGAATATACACCATTCATTGTAGAGACTGAGCGATTTTGACCACTCACGACGCGCCGACGATGCTCTCTTGACATACAACGTCGTCAATCGTCAAGCGAGTGTGGCGCAGACAGGCGATGCGGACTCCATGTGGATAGGTGCTCGGTGACAAGCCGTCTTGCGAATCTTCTCTTCTGCCGTTCACGACTAAACACAATGAACACTCAGACCGGAACGCACGCATCACAGGGCATGCCTCCAAGATTGCACGGAAGACTATACTCGTATTCTCCCGATTTCCGCGGGAAAATATCTATTGCCACACATGGAGAGATTGGCATAACATCTACATATAGCCAGTCCTCCAGCGACTGGGCGTTTATATTGAGTAAGATGGATTCGGTTTTCACTCCCTTGCTTTCTGCCCTTGAAGCAGAGCGTTTCGTAGGGGGACTACGTCCTGACCTACGCCGGGCTGATCGTCCAGCTCCTCTCCCTGGAGGAGGTCGAGGAGAACCTAGGCCTATTGGCTCAGGGCGAGAGAGGCGCTCCCAACCCGTGATCAACCAAGGATGCTTGTGGCGAGTCCCGCACAGGACCAGGGTCTCACATGGGCGCTTCGATCATCGTGATCGTCTGGATCGTCCCCGGTGCCTTTCGGATTCGGTTCCTGATGACCCTCGCCATGGTGACCGTGTCCGGCGCCTGCAGGGTCAGGATGTAGTCGTAGTCGCCGAAGAGGAAGTTGATTTCCTCCAGGCCCGCAATGTCATTAAGAGCGTTGAGCGCCTCCCTCTCCTTGCCCGTAGCGATTTTCACAAGCACAAACGCGCGAATACAAAACCCCGACCCGAAACCGCCGAAGGGCTATAAAGAGATGACGCTACATCTGAACGTGCACGTCGTTAGTGGCTGCCCTCGGTCCGTGGGCAGCGAGTCCGACCTCTCCCGTCACGATTCGGCGGATTCCAGGAGGCCGCGGCCTGCGCCTGGCCGGATTGACCTCGAATGCGCTGCCTCACCCGGTGTGGTCACCAGAGGGGCATGCCTTCCTCGAGCGTGTCAAGGTGGATGAGGGGGGACTCCGCACCGTTGTTTTCCTCGATGAACGTGCACAAACCCTGGGGTCGCGCGCGTTCCGCCCCATATGCAGCCGAGATGACGAAATTCAAGGACCCTTATCGTACTGTTATATACGTGCATGCTTCGTCAGCCACGCGCATGAATCGGGATGTACTCCTCTCCGAGCGCCCGAAGGCGTCCCGTATATTCCCTTGCGAGGGGACGCGATGGTATATTCTTTGACCGAGAACACATAGAAGATGCTCAATAGGTCTTTGAAACGTCACCGCTTCACATGCGCCGAGCAGAGGGAGTGTCCGCGGATTCGCCGCGGGCAATCGGGATTATGGGACTTACGCAGCCCTTCACTCGGCCTCGCCCGTTTCGAGCCGCGTGGGAGTCCGTCGTTCGCGGTGTTGGGGACCAGCGGTTTGGCGCGTGTCACCCCGGCCAGCTCGAGTGCAGAGCCCGACCGGAGCCTCGTTGTCCCGTGGTCGAACGCTTCCCGGCATCGCCGGTTCGCCGGGCGCGGAGGCACTCCAGTTCTCTTCCTCGCATGTACTTGGAGAGTGATGAGTCGTGTCTGCGGAATCGTTGCCCGTGAACGTCGAAGGGCAGGGGATAGGGAGCGGCGCCAGTGAGGAATTCATGCGTCGGATGCTCAAGCTTCCGATGGTCAAGACATCGGGCCTCGAGAGCCGCCTTCAAGTCCGGGAAATCTCTCACATGGAGGCAGAGGCAATGGGACGCGTTGGGGGGTCCAACCCGTGAAGATTGCGGTCATCCTACGACAGGTTCCCGACGTCGTCGAGGAACTTGTGATCGCCGAGGACGGAAGGAGCCTCGCGGAAGACGAAATCATGCACATCACGAATGAGGGGGACGAGCACGCCTTGGAAGAGGCTCTCATCCTGAAAGCCCGCCACGCGGCAAGGGTCACCGCGGTGGCCGTGGGCGGGGACGACGCGAAGGATGCCTTGGCGACCGCGGCGGCAAAGGGGGCAGACGAGGCCATCCTGGTCCCCATCCCATCTGAGCATCGGGGCGACAATGTGCGGCTCGCTTCGGTCCTCAGCCCGGCGATGAAGTCGGCGGGGTACAGCCTAATCCTAACCGGAGTCTGGGCCGCGGACCAGGTTGACGCCGGCTTGCCCGGTCTCCTCGCGATGCACCTCTCCATCCCGTACGTGGGCGGCGTGATGTCGGTTTCCCTCGAGCCGGACGGGACCAAGGGAACCGTCCGCAAAGAGTTCCCCGGGAGCCGCCTCGGAGTGATGGAGGTCTCCCTTCCCGCCGTGTTCGGCATCCAGTCGGCCGAGCAGCCTCCCCGGTACGTCCCGGTGAGCCGGGTCGTGCAAGCGAAGCGCACGCTCCAAGTCATAGAGCTGGCGGAGCCCCCCCAGGTGGTTGGGGGGATGCGGGCGGCGAAGCTGATCAAGTCGAGCGCGGCGGCCCGGGCCGAGATGCTTCCTGGTGACGCGAAGCATGTCGCGGAGCAGCTGGTCCGCATCCTCCGGGAGCGTGGTATCGCATGATCCCGCGCGAGATCGTCGTCGTTGCCGAGCATATGGGAGGGGAACTCAACGACATCACCCTCGAAATGCTCGCGGGTGCTCACGAGCTTGCCTACTCCGTCGGGTGGCACGTCACGTGCCTCATCCTCGCGGACGATCCGAAGCCGTTCCAGGGGCTGTCGCTCACGGCAGACAAGGTCGTCGTCGTGAAGGATTCCAGCTTGGGGGCGCCCAACCCGGCGGCCTATGCGCGCGTCCTCCCGCGTTTACTGAAGGATCTGGCCCCACGGCTCGTGCTCCTGGGGAACACGAGCATCGGCATCGACCTCGCGGGTCCCCTTTCCTACGGCCTCGGGGCTCCTGCCATCAGCGGATGCGTGGGGCTCCGCGCGGAAGGAGACCGGATCGTCGTCACGAGCCGGCTATGCGGCGGCAAGCTCGTCGCGCGCATCGAGCAAGGGGAAGGGCTGGCCATCGTGCTCGTGATGCCCGGGAGCTTCCACCGCGAACTCGGGATGCGTGACGAGGTCCCGCCCTTCGAGATCCGGTCGGCTCCGGCGGCCGTCAAGCCCCTCTCCGTTCGCTTTGTGGAACTCATCGAGCCGAAGATGGAAGACGTCGATGTGAGGAAGATTCCGTTCCTGGTCGCCGCAGGCAGAGGCGTGCAATCCAAGGACAACCTCGCCGAGTTGGAGGCATTGGCCAGGGAACTCGGAGGCGCTCTTTGCGCAACGAGGCCCGTCGTCGACCAAGGATGGCTTCCGAGGACCCGTCAGGTCGGTCGGTCGGGGATGACTGTCAAACCGCGGCTCTACCTGGCGCTAGGGGTCAGCGGCGCCCCGGAACACACAGAGGGCATGAACGGATCGGAACTCATCATCGCGGTGAACAAGGACCCAGAGGCACCCATCTTCGACATCGCCCACTACGGCGCGACGGTGGACATGCTCGAGCTCGTCCCGATCCTGTTGGAAAAGATCAAGGAAGCGAAGGGCAGCCAATAAACCCCGATCAGATCGCCCTCACGGGAATCCTCGGCGTCTCGGCCCTCTTCTTCCTCATGAGGGTCGTCACGATTATCTAGGGCGTCAGCAAGGGAGTTCCTCAGTCCTAGATTCGGCTCATATCTAGGTGGCCGCTGCTTGATGCCATTGGCGAATTATCGTTCATGGCGACCCTGAGTGCGGTCAATCAATAGAAACCATACGAGGCAGCCTAGTACCTCGCGGAGTCATATTGAAAATTGGGGTAATCTCCAGACCGTTAGCGTCGTAGCGGCATCCAATAGTGGAAGCGGGGCGAATTTGTTCGCTCCAATTACCTATCATTACTCAATGATGCTCATCCCTAAGACGTATATATATAGCGGTCAGGAGCATTGATGTGCATATATGGAATAAGATGCCACCAATCATCAACCTTCGCGATTCTCACCCACATCAACAATCGTTCGCTAGAAATAATGATAATACGGAAACTAGCTGAAAAAAGCGGGGGCAAGGAAGAGGTTGACATGAGTCCCGTGAAGTTCATTGTGCTGAGAAACCTGAGTCTCAAGGAGCTGATCCGATATGTCTAGCATTGTTTCGAGTGAGGTGTCTGCTGGCCCCGAGATGAACGTCACACAGGCCTTCCTGAGCCGCCTGGAGAAACTCCCGGATGGCCAGAAGGTTAGAGATTGCATCCAGTGCGGCATGTGTGCAGGCGTCTGTCCGCACGGCTATGCGATGGATTATACGCCGCGACGCATGATAGCGGCGTTGCGCGCTGGCCGCCTAGATGACCTGTTCCGAAGCGATAGCATCTGGCTATGCGTCACGTGCTTCAACTGCAGCTATCGATGCCCCAGCGGCATCCCCTTGGCTGAGAGGCTAATACCTTCCCTGCGAGAGGAGCTGCTGATGACAGGTGTCGGAGTTCCCAAGGAGTTGCAAACCGCTTTCGAAAGGACCGCCAGATACGGCAATCCCTTCGGGGAGTCCCCAAAGAAGAGGGACGCATGGATCAAAGAGGCCGGAGTGAAGGTGCGAGTCCTCAAAGAAGGAGATTCGGCAGATGTCCTCTGGCACGTCGGATGCTTTCCCTCATACAATAAGGCGAACCTCAAAGATACGATAGCTCTCGCCAAGCTGCTGAATGTCCTCGATGTAGACTTCGGGATCATGGGTTCTGACGAATGGTGCGCTGGAGATCTGCGCTGCACTGCTGTGGGAGAAGAGGGGTTGTTCAACCTGCTTTATGAACACAATTCCCTGCAACTCGCCGGCAGGAGTTTCAAAGAAGTCCTGGTAGGCGACCCCCACGCCTACAATGCACTCTCCCGGGAGTACGCTCGCATGGGTACTGCCTACCACATAAGGCACTACACGCAGTTCCTGGAAGAGAGAATTCCAGAATTGAGCAAGCTTCTGAAAAAGAAGATTGATGCAAAAGTCACCTACCATGATTCTTGTTGCCTCGGTCGCAAGAACGAGATATACGAGGCACCTAGGAGTCTCCTTGAGACTATTCCAGGTGTCAAGTTACTGGAGATGCCGAGGAACAAGGAGAACGCGCTCTGCTGCGGTGGCGGTGGAGGAGCCATGTGGCTCGACAGCTTCATCTGGGAGCGCACGAGGGTGCCCCTCCCGATCCAGAGAGTCCAAGAAGCGGCAAGGACCGGAGCTGACATTCTTGCCGTCTCCTGTCCTTTGGAGATTCCACGCTTCGAAGATGCCATAAAGAGTTCCGGTCTCGAGGGTCGTCTGCAAGTGAGGGAGATTTCTCACATGCTTGCCGATGCCTTGGGCCTCGTAGGGGGCGTGTAGGGAATGAAGGTGGCGGTAATCATCCGCCAGGTTCCCGATGTAGTGGAAGAGCTCGTGATAGCCGAGGATGGACGGAGCCTGTCCGAAGACGATGTGATGTACATCACAAACGAGCTGGATGATCACGCTCTGGAGCAGGCCCTCATCCTGAAGGGGCGTCATGGCGCCCATGTTGCCGCTTACGGCATCGGAGGGAGCGAGGCGCGGGACGCTCTGGCCACGTCTGTGGCCAAGGGAGCCGAGGAAGCCGTCTACGTCCCATTGGAATTCAAGGACCGCGGAGACAACCACAAGCTGGCCATGCACCTGGCCTCCCTTCTGCGAGATGGGGGATTCGACCTCATCCTCTCCGGTATGCAGGCGGCCGATCAGGTGGATGGTAGCCTCGGTGGCCTTCTGGCCTCCCACCTCTCAATGCCATATGTGGGTGGCCTTGTGGGCGTCGACATGCCTCCCGGTGGCGGGAAAGCCACAGTCAAGAAGGAGTACCCCGGCGGTCGCATCGGTGTGATGGACGTCACTTCTCCTGCTGTCCTAGGAATACAGTCTTCAGAGCAACCGCCCAGATACGTGCCCGTGAGCAAGGTGATGCAGGCCAAGAAGACGCTGCAAGTCAAGGAATTGAAGACGCCCGTGCCAGGTGTGGCGGGAGTCCACATCACCCAGCTGCAGAAGCCTGAGGCTGGTGCCAGGGCAAAGATGCTAGAAGGCGATGAGGCGAAGGTCGCAGCCGGGATTGCCGGTCTCTTGAAGGAGCGTGGACTGCTATGAGTCCCGGCGGCATCGTAGTCGTGGCGGAGCACCTAAGAGGCGAGTTGGCGGACATCACTTTGGAGATGTTGGCCTGCGGCCGGGAGCTTGCTGATGCTTCCGGGTCCGGGTTAATCTGCGTAGTCCTGACGAGCGATCCTGGACCATTCAAAGCGTTGCCATTCGCTTCGAACAAAACAATCATTGTGAAGGATCCAATTTTGGGCGCGTTCAACCCGGAGGCCTACACCAAGGTGCTGAGCCACCTGCTGAAGGATTTGTCTCCGAGACTCGTTCTCATGGGGAGCACGAGCATAGGGATGGATCTCGCAGGATCCCTCTCCGTCGCCTTGGGTGCCACCACAGTTGGCAACTGTACACGAATTGAACTCGAGGGTGGTAAGGTGCTGGTCACAAGCAAGCTGTACGGCGGCAAGCTCACAGCTCGAAGCGAAGTGGAGCAGGGGATGGTTCTCTGCGTCCTGATGTCTGGAAGCTACCCTAAGGAAGGAGGCACGAAGAACGTGGTCCCAGAGGTTGAGATTCGGGACTCTCCTGTGCCTTTGACTGGCCTTCGAATCCAGTTCCGGGAACTTGTCGAACCTGATGCAGCAGACGTCGATCTGACGAAAGTCCCCGTTCTTGTTGGCGCTGGGCGCGGAGTTCAGGGAGCTGATAACGTGAAGGCCCTGACCGAACTGGCCGAACTCCTAGGTGGTGCCGTGTGCGCCACGAGGCCTGTGGTAGACCAAGGATGGCTTCCCAGAACGCGACAGGTGGGTAGGTCTGGCGCAATCGTGAAGCCGCGCCTCTACCTGGCCTTGGGAATCAGTGGCGCCCCTGAGCATGTCGAGGGCATGAAGGACTCGGAGCTGATAATCGCCGTCAACACCGATCCGGACGCCCCCATCTTCGATGTCGCCCAGTACGGCACGACTCTGGATGTTCAAGACCTGATTCCAGCTCTCACGGAGAAGGTCAAGGAGCTGAAAGGTGGGGCATGAATATCGAGCAAATCGTACTCACCGCACTGATAGGTGCTAGCCTCTTCTTCTTCTCCTTTAGAATCTTCCAAATCATTCGCGCTGTCAGGAAAGGGACCAAGGAGAAATGGACAGACCATATAGGCACAAGAATCTGGAATGCGATTGTCTACGGCATCTTCCAGCGGAAGGTGTATAGGGAAAAGTCGTCCGGGATTCTTCATGCCTTCATCTTCTGGGCCTTCTTCTTTCTCTTCTTCAGCGTGGCCGAGATAGTCGCCGAGGGGTACATAGAGGGCTACAAGCTTCCGCTCGGACCTCTCAACGGTCCGCTCTATCTCGCTCAAGACCTGGTGGCGACCTTGGGCATCGTCGGCGTGGCCATGGGTCTCTACCGCCGCACGATATCCAAGCCGAAGCGATTGATGCACGAGGGCAACCCAGCAGCCATCGTGATGCTCCTCTTCATACTGACCATTCTGGTCTCCTTCCTCTTCCTCAACGCGGCCAGAATCGTCGAGGACGAGGCCGCTGCTATGGGATCGTGGAGGCCTGTGAGCACGTCCATAGCTGGCGGTCTAAACTGGGCGGGGCTCGCAGGAATCGCTCCGGGACTGGAGTCTTCGATGTGGTGGCTGCATCTTGTAGCTCTCTTCGTGTTCCTTGCCTGGTTCCCCTACACGAAGCATTCCCACCTCATCTTTGCTGTCTTCAACATCTTCTACAAAAGGCCCGAATCGCCGGGAACCATGACCCCGGTACCCCCAGAGAAGGCTGATGCTCCAGGAGCCCGGTCGGTCTCAGATCTTTCGTGGATTTCGATTCTGAATGGTTTTGCCTGCACTGAGTGCGGCCGCTGCACGGACAGTTGCCCGTCCAATGCCAGCGGCACTTCCTTGGATCCCATGCACCTCATGATCCGACTGAGGGATGCCGCCCTCGCGAAAGGCGGTGCAGTGAAGGAGCCGACCGAGTCGGCTGCAGGCGGGGGCGTGCCGCTTGCCCACGATTTATTCGCTTCCGTCCAGAGCCCTGAAGCCACATGGTCGTGCATGACCTGCCTGGCCTGCGTCGACGGTTGCCCGGTTTTCAACAATCATCTTTCTAAGATTTTCGAGATGAGGCGGCACCTTGTCGCGAAAGGCGATGTCGATGCCGGCCTCCAAAGGGCCCTGGAGAGCCTTGACCGCTACGGCAACTCGTTCAAGGGCACTCCCAAGGCTCGCAGTAAGTGGACCCGCAAGATCACTCCGCCTATCAAGGATGCAAGGACGGAGCAGACGGACAAGCTATGGTTCGTGGGTGATTATGCATCCTTCGATGCCCGATGTCAGGAGCTCTCCGTCAAAACCGCCAGCGTCTTCTCGCGCCTCGGTGTCGACTACGGAATCCTATATGAGGGAGAACGGAACTCGGGGAACGATGTCAGGAGGGTCGGGGAGGAGGGCCTTTTCGAGAAGCTGCGAGACCAGAACTTGGAGTCCGTCAAGGGTGGCAGATTCCGTGACATCGTCACAACGGATCCCCATACCTACAACACCCTGAAGAATGAATACCCGCGATCCAACGGCGGAAGAGTGCTTCACTACACCGAGCTTCTCGACGAGCTCGTGCAGAACGGCAGGCTGAAACCTTCTCGAAGGCTCGGGTACAAGGTCACCTACCACGACCCGTGCTATCTGGGGCGCTATAATGGAGTCTACGAGGCG
>Ga0184616_10000276_pt1 | contig 10323 bp, 17 predicted proteins | sample PLM4_90_coex_FD_133145 | JGI IMG/M metagenome (GOLD analysis project Ga0184616, IMG submission 133145) | Groundwater sediment microbial communities from an aquifer in East River, Colorado, USA - PLM4_90_coex | ecosystem: Environmental > Terrestrial > Soil > Riparian zone | place: USA: East...
CCGCGTCCTGGAAGATGGGAAGAAGGCGCGGTTCTGTCGAAAATGTGGGGAACTCTTGGATAAGTAGGTGATCGAATGGCTAAATTAAAAGAGGTCTACCAGGAAAAAGCAGCCCCTGCGCTGATCAAGCGGTTCAACTATAAGAATGGGATGGAAGTCCCTAAGCTGGAGAAAATCGTGATCAATATGGGACTGGGAGAGGCCATCCAGAATGTAAAGATTCTCGACTCCGCGGCCCAAGAACTCAATCAGATTACGGGACAGAAGTCTGTTATTACGAAGGCGAAAAAATCAATTGCCCAGTTCAAATTGAGGACGGGGATGCCGATTGGATGCATGGTGACCCTTCGGAAAGAGAGGATGTACGAATTTTTCAATCGCTTAGTCAATGTCGCTCTCCCAAGGGTGAGGGACTTCAAGGGTCTCTCTGGAAAGTCTTTCGATGGAAGGGGGAATTATGCCCTTGGAATTCGTGAACAACTGATCTTTCCAGAAATTCGTTACGATAAGATTGACAAGATTAAAGGGATGAACATTGTCATTGTGACCACAGCCAAGACCGATGAAGAAGGAAAGGAACTGTTGAAATTGCTGGGAATGCCATTCAGAAATTAAATCCCTCCTTTTTGTAGGGAACGGTTTCAAACCGTTCCCTCCGTGGGAGAGGGGATGACCGGGAGGAAAAATTGGCTAAGCTTTCTTTGAGGAATAAGGCAAAAAGGCCTCAGAAATTTAAAGTGCGCGAATACCATCGATGTCCTCTCTGCGGAAGGCCGAGGGCTTATTACCGAAAATTCGACATGTGCCGGCTTTGTTTAAGAAAGTATGCCTCCCGAGGCGAGATCCCCGGGATGATCAAATCCAGCTGGTGAAAGGTGTGGGAGTTCGTATGTCCATGACAGATCCAATAGCCGATATGTTTACACGAATTCGCAATGGGTCTAAAGCGAAATTCGAAAAGGTGGATGTCCCCTCTTCTAAAATGAAACGAGAGATCGCTAAGATCTTCAAGGAAGAAGGGTTCATCAAGAACTTCAAAGTCGTCACAGATGATCAAAAACACGAGGTGATCCGAATTTCTCTCAAATATGATGTCACCCGGAAGGAGGTCATCCATCTCCGACGGATCAGCAAACCAGGGCGGCGGGTCTATGTGGGAAAAGACAGTATTCCCTCTGTCATGAGTGGGCTAGGGTTTTCGATCCTCTCGACCTCAAAGGGAATCTTGACGGATAAATCTGCCCGAAAGGCCGATATGGGGGGAGAGGTCTTGTGTTACGTCTGGTAAAAATTAGAAGGTGGAAAGCGGAAGGTCGAAGGTGGTACAAACCACTTTCTACTTTCTACGCTCCACTATCGGAGTGATCAATGTCTCGTATTGGAAGGATGCCCGTACCCATGCCGAAGGAAGTGAAGGTCGCCTCTGATCCCTCAAAGGTCGAGGTGACAGGCCCCAAAGGTCTTCTCACTCACCCACTTCCTCAGGGGATTTCAATTTCCGTGGATGGAGGAAAGATACTTGTTCACCGCGCCAATGACCAACGAACAACCAGAGCGCTACAGGGTTTAACACGGAGTCTCGTCGCCAATATGGTCACTGGCGTGACACAGGGATTTGAAAAAAAGCTTGAGATCGTGGGAGTGGGTTTCCGGGCAGATCTTCAGGGCAGCACCCTCAAACTCGCCCTGGGATATTCTCACCCCATCCTCTATCCCGTTCCTAAGGGAATCAAGGTGGAGATAGAGAAACAAACTCTTCTCACGGTGAAAGGGATTGACAGACAACAGGTGGGAATCGTTGCCGCCCAACTTCGTTCGATCAAGCCACCCGAACCCTACAAGGGAAAGGGCATAAGATACCTCGGTGAACGGATCCGTAAGAAGGTCGGGAAGACCAAAGCTTAGAAAATAAACCCGTCCCGCAACGCGGGACAGGGAGGAATGCCTTGAAAGACAGAAAGAAGTTAGCCAGATCGAAAAGGAAAAAGAGAGTGAGGAGTCGTGTCGTCGGAACTTCTGAGCGTCCTCGTCTCAATGTCTTCCGAAGTCTGAAACATATTTATGCTCAAGCCATTGAGGATGCGACGGGGAAAACCCTCGCCAGTGCCTCCACCCTGAGTTCTGAAATGAAAGGAAGTGTTCGTAGTCCGGGGAATGTGGAAGCGGCAAAGAAAGTTGGGGAACTGATTGCCAAGAAATGCCTCGAAAAGGGAATTCAAAAAGTGGTCTTTGATCGAAGTGGGTATCTTTATCACGGCAGGATTAAGGCCTTAGCCGAGGCTGCCAGAGCCGGTGGTTTGATCTTTTAACGGAGGGAAAGACATTGCCGAAAATTGATCCAAGTACTTTGGAACTAACCGACCGAGTGGTTCATATCAACCGAGTGGCCAAAGTGGTGAAGGGAGGGAGACGTTTCAGCTTCAGCGCCCTGGTGGTGGTTGGAGATGGAAACGGCTACGTGGGAAGCGGGCTGGGTAAAGCCAATGAAGTCCCAGAGGCCATTCGAAAGGGGATTGAACACGCGAAAAGGAACTTGACCAAGGTTCCCATCATCAATAAAACGATCCCCTATGAGGTGTTGGGGAAATTTGGAGCAGCAAGAGTCATGCTCAAACCAGCCTCCGAAGGAACGGGTGTGATTGCCGGTGCAGCCGTCAGGGCCATTGCTGAGTCTGCAGGGATCCAAAACATTTTGACAAAATCTCTCGGATCGAACAACCCTTACAATCTCATCAAAGCCACCCTCCAAGGAATCAATCAATTGAAGACTCCTGAAGAGGTTGTTGATAAGAGGCGTGAGCCGGCGACGGAAAACTAAGGGGGGCCGATATGGAGAAAACAATTACCGTCAAATGGATCAGGAGTGCGATCGGAAGAACCCACGATCAGAGAGAGACCCTCCGGGGCCTTGGATTCAAACGACTCCACCAAATCCTTACCTTGCCGGACCGACCCGAGATTCGGGGAATGATTGACCGTGTTATCCATCTGTTAGAAGTAAAGAAATAATCACAAGGGGAACAGGGATGCGATTAGATGAGTTGAGCCCTCCGAAAGGAGCGAGAAAGAAGGTCAAACGAGTGGGGAGAGGCATTGGATCCGGCCATGGCAAAACAGCCTGCAAAGGATCCAAAGGTCAGAATGCCCGTTCCGGGAGAGGGACCAAAGCGGGCTTCGAGGGAGGCCAGATGCCTCTTCAACGACGCCTTCCGAAAAGGGGGTTTCGTTCCCCTTTTAAAAAACACTTTGCCATCATCCATGTGGGAGACCTCAATCGCTTCCCTAAAGATTCGGTGGTGGAACCCCATCTCCTCATCCAATCCGGCCTTCTAAAAAGAGAAGAACCGGTGAAGCTTCTCTCCGATGGAGAGCTTCAGCACCCCCTGACCGTCCGTGTCCATCACGTCAGCAAAGCCGCCCTTAAAAAAGTAGAAAGCGTCTCAGGGAGGGTGGAGGTCATTGGCTCATGATTTCAGGGGCCCAGAACATCTTTAAAATACCCGAGCTCAAAAGGAGGATACTGTGGAGCTTCGCCTTCTTGGCGATCTATCGTATCGGTGTCCATATCCCCACCCCCGGGATTAACGGAGATGCGTTAGCCTCTTTCTTTGCCCAAGCCAAAGGGACGCTCTTCAGCCTCATCGACATGTTTTCTGGAGGGGCTTTGGAGAGGCTCTCGGTTTTTGCCCTGGGCATTATGCCCTATATCAGCGCATCGATCATCCTTCAGCTTCTCACCGTGGTCATTCCCTATCTTGCCCAGCTCCAGAAAGAGGGGGAGATGGGCCGAAAAAAGATCGTTCAATATACGCGTTATGGAACCGTTGTCCTCAGCATGATCCAGGGATTCGGGATTGCTGTCGGTTTGGAGAATATGCAAGGGGCGGCCGGCGAGATGGTTGTCATGGCTCCAGGATGGTCCTTTCGAATCATGACCGTCATCACCTTAACTGCGGGGACTGCCTTCATCATGTGGTTGGGCGAACAAATTACGGAAAGAGGAATTGGGAACGGCATCTCCCTGATTATCTTCGCAGGAATCGTCGCCAGAATGCCCAATGCCGTGGCCAGCACGGGTGAATACTTCCGATTGGGGCAGATGAGCATCATCACCGTCCTTTTTTTGATTGTCCTCATGATATTTGTGGTGGCCGCGATTATCTTTTTTGAAACCGCTCAGCGGAGACTGCCTGTCCAATACGCCAAGCGGATTGTAGGAAGAAGGGTTTATGGGGGCCAGAGCACCCATCTTCCCCTCAAGTTGAACACATCGGGCGTCATTCCTCCGATCTTCGCCTCTTCGATACTGATGTTCCCCTTGACGATTGCGAGCTTCTTGCCCAAACCATTGTTGGATGCGCACCCCTGGGTTGATTCGGTTCTTAAGAATTTCGGCCCCCAGGCGCTACTCTACAATCTTCTCTATGTGGGATTCATTTTCTTCTTCTGCTATTTTTATACGGCCGTTACCTTTAACCCGAATGATGTCGCCGATAATATGAAAAAATTTGGCGGTTATATCCCTGGCATCCGTCCTGGCCAGAAGACGGCTGAATATATTGATAAAGTGCTGACGCGGATCACCCTCGGGGGAGCGACTTATGTCGCCGCCATCTGCGTCCTGCCCACCTTACTCTATAGTGAATTCAAAGTCTCCTTCTATTTTGGAGGGACATCCCTCTTGATCGTGGTCGGCGTGGCGCTGGATACAGTCCAACAGATTGAAGCCCATATGCTCTCAAGGCACTATGAGGGGTTGATGAAAAAAGGCAGATTGAAGGGGAGACGGGGGTAGAATAAGATCCATTGCAAATTGAAAAATGGAATAGGGATTTTTTTATGAATTTAATTCTACTCGGCCCTCCTGGGGCAGGCAAAGGGACTCAGGCCCAAAGAATGGTCGAAAGGTATCACCTCCCTCAGATCTCTACCGGAGATATCTTGAGGGCAGCGGTGAAGGGGAGCACCCCTTTGGGAACGAAAGCAAAGGGATTTATGGATCAGGGACAACTTGTCTCGGATGAAATCGTCATTGGCATCGTGGAGGAACGTCTGAAGGAAGAGGATTGCCATCCGGGTTTCATCCTCGACGGATTTCCAAGAACCATTCCTCAGGCCGAAGCGCTCCAGCCCATCCTCGCCAAAATCAGAAAGACCATTGACCATGTCATCAACATTGAAGTGGAATCCGAGGAATTGATCCGCCGGTTGACGGGAAGGAGGACCTGCAAAAACTGTGGGGCCATGTTTCACGTCCATTTCCAACCGCCTAAAACAGAGGGGATTTGCGACCGGTGCGGGGGAACCCTTTACCAACGTGGCGACGACAAGGAAGAAACCATCCGAACACGGTTGAAGGAATATGAGAAGCAGACCGCCCCTCTCATCGAGTATTATCGGGATAAGAAAACGCTTCGTTCCATTCAGGGAGTGGGTGGTCCCGATCAAATTTTTGATCAAATCATCCGTCTATTAGACGCAACGCCCGTTTAGGGGGCGGGTGGAGACGTTATGCCAAAGGAGGATGCGATCCAAGTGGAAGGGAGGGTACTTGAAACCCTTCCCAATGCCATGTTCCGAGTAGAATTGGAAAACGGCCACAAGGTACTGGCCCATATTTCTGGAAAGATGAGAATGCACTTCATCAAAATCCTCCCGGGAGATAAGGTGACGGTAGAACTTTCCCCCTATGATCTCTCTCGGGGGAGAATTATTTTTCGGGAGAAATAGACTGTGAAAGTCAGGGCATCGGTCAAAAAAATCTGCGACAAGTGTAAGATTGTGAAACGAAAAGGGGTGATCCGGGTGATCTGCGAAAACCCCAAACATAAACAACGGCAAGGCTGAATGAGTTTCAGTCTCAGTGAAGAGTGTCAGTAGCACTCTGTAATAAATTGACGCTAATGAATGACGCTAAGAATGTCTGGCACGGACACTAACAAGGAGTGAACCATGGCACGTATTGCAGGAGTCGACCTTCCGAAGGATAAACGGGTGGAGATCGCCCTCACCTATATCTACGGCATTGGAAGACCCTCATCGAATAAGATCCTTGAAAAGGCGAATATTAATAAAGACACCAAAGTGAACAAGCTCACTGAGACAGAGGTGGTTCGCATCCGGGATATTATTGAACAGGAACACAAGGTGGAGGGAGATCTCAGGCGGGATGTTGCCACCAACATCAAACGATTGATGGATATCGGTTCCTACCGAGGACTTCGCCATCGAAAATCTCTACCCCTTCGAGGTCAAAGGACTCACACCAACGCCAGGACGCGAAAAGGACCACGCCGGGCCATCATCGGAAAGAAAAAAGAGAAGGAACAGTCCAGTAAACCCCGTCAGACGACGTGAACGGGGCTTGGATCTTGGAAAGACATTTTATGAAATTCATCCACTGAAAGTGACGAGATTTATTTCTAACGGGGTAAAGGAGGAGATATGCCCAAGGGGCAGGGAATAAAGAAAAAGAAGGTCAAGAAGAATATTCAGACTGCAGTGGCTCACATCCAGGCGACGTTCAACAATACGATCATCACCATTACCGATCCCGAGGGAAATGTGATTACCTGGTCCAGTGCCGGCACGCAAGGTTTCAAGGGCTCCCGGAAAAGCACTCCCTTTGCCGCGCAAATGGCAGCAGACGACGCTGCCAAAAAGGCCATGGAGCACGGCGTCCGGTCCATTGATGTCTATGTGAAGGGTCCAGGAGCTGGAAGGGAATCCGCGCTGCGATCGCTTCAGGCAGCTGGTTTGAAAGTCCACCTCATTAAGGACGTCACGCCTATCCCCCACAATGGATGTCGCCCCCCCAAGCGAAGAAGGGTATAAGGCTGGCGCCTGTCGGGTGAGCCGGGTAGTGTTTTTACCAGTGTCATCTGGTTTTAGTTAATCGGTGGTATCATATTTTAGTTAATCTGTGTAAACACGTTTACTTAAACTAGGAGGTTCGCGTTGGCAAGATATACGAAAACGAATTGTCGGCTTTGTCGGAGGGAAAATCTCAAGCTCTTCCTCAAAGGGGAGAGATGCTACACGGAGAAGTGTGCGTATGACCGTAGGAATTACCCTCCCGGACAACATGGTCAGGCTCGGAAAAAATTCTCAGATTACGGAACTCAGCTTCGGGAAAAACAGAAAGTGAAAAGGATCTACGGGATTTTGGAAAACCAGTTCCGCAACATTTTTAAAGAGGCGGATCGACAAAAGGGGATCACAGGAGAAACCCTCCTCGCTCTTTTGGAAAGGAGGTTGGACAACATCGTCTACCGACTCGGTTTTGCCAATTCAAGAGACGAAGCACGTCAGCTCGTTCGGCATAACCATTTCCTGGTCAACCAGTCCAAAGTAAACATTCCTTCCTATCTCGTGAAGCCAGGGGATGTCATCGAGCTCCGAGAGAAGAGCAAGAAAGTGGTACGCGTCTTAGAGGCTCTGGAAGGGGTGGCTCGGCGAGGGGTGCCTCAATGGCTGGAATTGGATAAAGATCAGATGAAGGGGAGTATGAAAGGTCTGCCGGCCCGCGAGGACATTACCCTCCCCATCCAGGAGAAGTTGATCGTCGAGTTGTACTCAAAGTGATTTGGAGGCGATATGCAAAAAAGTTGGAAAGACCTGATTCGACCGAAACGGTTGGAAGTAGAAAAAGAAACACTGACACCCACTTATGGAAAGTTTACGGCGGAGCCCTTTGAAAGAGGCTTCGGCATTACCATCGGGAATTCTCTTCGACGAATCCTCCTCTCTGCCTTGCAAGGGGGGGCGATTACGTCACTTAAAGTCGACGGCGTGCTCCATGAATTTTCGACCATCCCAGGGACCAAAGAAGATATCACCGAGATCATTCTCAATCTCAAAGAGGTACGATTAAAGCTTCATACCGAAGGTCCAAAAACCATCCGGGTGAAGGCAGAGGGCCCCAAGGTCCTGAAGGCAGGGGATATCCTGACAGGCGATGCGGTGGAAATCCTTAACCCAGACCATTATATTGCCACGCTTTCGAGAGATGGCAAGCTCTCCATGGAGATGGTGGTGAAGATGGGGAGGGGTTATGTCTCTGCAGAGCGAAATAAGGAGGAGGGCCAGCCGGTCGGGACCATTCCTATGGACGCCATCTTTTCTCCGATCAAGAAGGTGAATTACACCGTGACGAATGCCCGGGTGGGACAGATCACCGATTATGATAAGCTGATCTTGGAGGTCTGGACCGATGGAAGTTTGAATCCGGAAGAAGCCGTAGCTCATGGGGCAAAGATTTTGAAAGATCAACTCTCCATCTTCATCACCTTCGAAGAAGAAGAGGAGGAGGTGTCCTATCCTGAAGATGAGGAGGAGAAGGAGGCCTTTAATGAAAATCTTCTTCGAAGCGTGGATGAATTAGAGCTCTCCGTCCGGTCCGCCAACTGCCTGAAGCATGCGAACATCAAGCTGATCGGCGATCTGGTTCAAAAAACAGAAGCGGAAATCTTGGCCACCAAGAACTTTGGCCGGAAATCCCTCAACGAGATCAAGGAGATTCTGACCGAGATGGGACTCAGTCTGGGAATGAAATTAGATAACTGGCCCCCCAAGAAATCTGAAGAGGAAATGGAATCCGGAGCCATTGGATAGGAGTCAGGAATGAGGCATCGTGTCGCAGGTAGGAAGTTAAGTCGCCATACTCAGCATCGGGAGCTGATGTTTCGCAATATGTTGGTCTCGTTGCTTCAGCATGAACGGATCAAAACCACTTTGGCCAAGGGAAAAGAGCTTCGAAGTTGGGCGGACAAGATCATCACTTTAGGAAAAAAGGGGACGGTGCATGCCAGAAGACAGGCCTTTAACCGGCTCCGGGACAAGGGAATTGTCAAGAAACTCTTCGATGTCATCGCCCCCAAATTCAAAGACCGCCAGGGAGGTTATACCCGGGTTTACAAATTGGGATGGCGGCAAGGAGATGGAGCTCCCCTTTCCCTCGTGGAATTGGTTACCTATGCTCCCCCCGAGGAGAAAAAGAAATCGACCATAACAAAAGCCAAAGAAGTTCTTGAAAAGGTGACTCCCAAAAAGAAGGGAAAGATAGAAAAGAAAGAGAAGGTAAAGGAGAAGGCAAAAGAAAAGCCGAAGGAAAAGGAAAAAGAGAAAAAAGAAAAGAAGGTGAAGCAAGAGGAAAAAGAAGCTCCCAAAGAGAAGAAGACGAAACCGAAGAAAAAATCTTCAGCAGAGAAAAGTAAATAAGAATCTTTTCTCTGCTTTTAACAAGGGTTCTTAGGGGTTGCAGTTTCTGCAACCCCTTTTTTATGTATCTGTTTTGACTTAGCTTATGGTTATTGGAGGAGATTTTTTGAGGAATGTTCCCTGCAGACAGAGATTAAAATTAATCCAAGGCCAATAATTATTTAGAATCTGAAATGTTTTTTGCAAACATGGCTTTTCCTCTCAATATATCCGTTTCATCCGTTATGATTTATTCTCCCCGACACCCCATCTCTTTATTTTCATTTTTTGGAAGTGTTTGATTGCATGCAAGACCGGGCCTCGCTTTTTTTCTTGAAATCGATCGTCGCATTTCATACAATAAACAGAAGCCTTTCAGAAAGGCTTCTCACGTAAGAAACTTGAAGAAGGAGAAGTCGAAAAATGAAGGTCATCACCCTGGTGGGTATCCTCCTGACTGCGATCGGAGTGATTTCGCTGATCTACCAGGGGGTCACCTTCACGACCCGTGAGAAGGTCATTGATTTCGGACCCATTCAAGCCTACAAGCAAAAAAACAAGACAATCCCGCTACACCCAATCATGGGCGTCTTAGCCATCGCGGGCGGGGTCTTGCTGATCATCGCCGGAGTTAGAAAAAAGTAGATCTGATCCCCGGATCATGGACGCTGTTGATCTACCTGTTCTTCTTCTCCTTCTTCATCTTTCTCTTCTCTTTCAGGCTTTTCTGCGGCGCCTTCTTGCTTTCCTTTACCCCTTTGCTTTTCTCTTTCATGACACTCTCCTTTCTTGAGTTTTTCTATGTCTTGGTCCTCCCCTCTTATCAGAAAAAGGGGAAGGGCCACCCCAACTTCTGCCTCTTTTCGCCTTGCTCTCTGCCTACCTTCTGCAGTCACGCGTTACAGTCTTTGTTTGAGCTTTGCCTGCCTGTCGAGAATGCCCTGAGGGAGGTCGTTGAATTCTTTCACTTATGAAACTCATTCTATTCGACCTGACCCAACTGACCTTCCGCAAAGCGTAAATCCTCAACCGTTAGGCCCAAGTCGTGAGGTGTAAGGAGATTGCATTCTGTAACATTCCAAAAAAAAGCCCATTCTTTTTGAGAATAGGCCTTATTTTATGCAA
>Ga0184616_10000277_pt1 | contig 10320 bp, 6 predicted proteins | sample PLM4_90_coex_FD_133145 | JGI IMG/M metagenome (GOLD analysis project Ga0184616, IMG submission 133145) | Groundwater sediment microbial communities from an aquifer in East River, Colorado, USA - PLM4_90_coex | ecosystem: Environmental > Terrestrial > Soil > Riparian zone | place: USA: East...
ACGTGAGCGAACTCTGGGGGGCCTCGAAAGCCCTCTTTTTATTCGGCCTGCGACGTGAATCCGGCCGTCCCCTGATCGTCATTACTGCAACCGAAGAGGCTGCTGAAACGCTCGGTGAAGATCTGAGGTTCTTTCTCCAGAAGATGCCGCACGACACTCAAGCAGGAGAAGAGGAAGTCTTTCTTCTGCCGGAATGGGGTGTTCTTCCCTTTGAAGCGGATTCTCCCGACTCCCGGACCGTGGGCGAACGGATGCGTTTTCTCTACAGCCTGATCTCGGGCAAGCCGGGGATCTATCTGGTTCCTGCTGCTTCACTCATGCAGAAGCTTCCGCCCTGGGAGCTCTTTGCTGATGCGGTAAAAACCATCTCAAAAAACGCCTTGCTCGATCCCGAAAATCTCGTTGCTGCCCTTGCTGCAACCGGGTACGAGTCATCGTCCCTCGTAACTCGTGTCGGCGAGTTCAGCAGAAGAGGCGGGATCATCGACTTCTTTTCTCCCCTTGACGAGCATCCTGTGCGCATGGAGTTCTTCGGCGACACGATCGAGTCCATGCGCGCCTTTGATCCCGAGACCCAGCGCTCTCTTCATGAAATCATGGAAGCGGTTGTCCTCCCGGTGCGGGAACTCATCATCGACGCAAAGGGGATCGACCGGCTCAGCAAGCGCATGGGCGACGGAACGCTCGTGGAACAGATCAAGGAAGGCGCGTTTCCGCCGGGCGGCGAATTCCTCGCTCCTTTCTTCTATACTATGGAAAGCCTCTTCCGGTATATTCCGGAGAACAGCCTCGCTGCCATCATCGAACCGGAAGACCTGTTCAGGGAACTGGACGAACAGCAATCCAGAATCGCGGCAGGCAGGCAGGAGGAGATCGAGGAAAAGAGAATACTGCCCGAGGCGCATGAATTCTACCTCGACAGGCAGGGAATCTTCGACGAACTCGCGAATTTTCCGAAGGTCGCCATCTCCCTGCTCGGCGCGGGCGCGGACAATCGCATGGATACGAAGTCCGCTGCCTGGCTCGGCGTGCGGCTGACAAAGCCTGTTGAGCATGCGTCTGACACGAGCGGGCCTGTTGAAGGGACGATGGCCGGGGTGGTGGAGAAGCTCAGGCGGCTGCGGGATTTCAACCGTGTTTTTATCGTGGCCGGCGCTGACGAAGCCGCGGCCAGGATCAAGAACTTGTTCATCGAATCAGGCCTCGGTGTCGCGACCGGGACCTCGATCCTGAACCAGGACAAGGGGCCATGGCCGGTTGTGGTGCTCACGGGCAGGCTCTCCGAAGGATTCGTGTGGCAGGACCTGGGGTACAGTTTCATCACGGAGGAGGAGATCTTCGGCCGCAAGATCCACGCCGCCAGACGGAGCGCAAGGCCTTCCAAAGTCACCCCCTTTCTCTCGACGTTCAAGGAACTGAAGCCCGGCGATTTCATCGTGCACACGGATTACGGCGTGGGCGAGTACCAGGGTCTGACCCATATCAGCGTTGACGGGTTCGAAACGGATTTCCTGACGCTCCGCTACGAGCCGGACGCGAAATTGTATGTTCCGCTCTACAGCCTCGACAAGGTACAGAAGTACATCGGCATCGAAGGCTCGGCCCCGAAACTCGACCGGCTCGGCGCTCCTGCGTGGGCGAAGACCAAGGAGAAGGTCAGAAAAGACATCCTTGCCATGGCGCAGGAGCTCGTGGCGATCTACGCGGCCCGCGAGGCCCAGTCCCGCGCGCCCTTCTCAGCTCCCGACAACCTGTACCGCGAGTTCGAATCCGTGTTCCCCTATGAAGAAACGCCGGACCAGCAGAAAGCCATCGAAGACGTGCTCGCCGACATGCAGCGGCCCCGGCCCATGGACCGGCTCGTGTGCGGCGACGTGGGGTATGGAAAGACGGAAGTTGCGCTCCGCGCGGCGTTCAAGGCAGTGGAGGACGGCATGCAGGCTGCGGTGCTCGTGCCCACGACCCTGCTCGCGGACCAGCACTATCGCACCTTCTCCCAGCGGCTCGCGCAGTTCTCGGTCCGCGTTGAGATGCTCTCGCGTTTTCGTTCGAAGAGCGAGCAGCAGGACACGCTCAAGGGCTTGAAGAGCGGGACTGTCGATATCGTGATCGGAACGCACCGCCTGCTCCAGAAAGACATCGCCTTCAAGAACCTCGGCCTTCTCGTGGTGGACGAGGAGCACAAGTTCGGCGTGAAGCACAAGGAGCGCATCAAGGAATTCAGGACGCTCATCGACGTGCTGACGCTCACGGCAACGCCGATCCCGCGCACGCTCCACATGTCGCTCGCCGGGATTCGCGATCTGTCGATCATCCAGACGCCGCCTCTCGACCGGCAGACGATCCAGGTGGCGCTCGCGCGGTTCGGCAAGCGGGTGATTCGCGAGGCGATCATGCAGGAGCTCGGCCGCGGGGGCCAGGTGTTCTTCGTGCATAACCGCGTCCAGGGCATCGAGCGCATGGCCGACTTCATCCGGAATATCGCGCCCGAGGCAAAGGTCGGCGTGGCCCACGGCCGGCTCAAGGAGGACGAGATCGAGGACGTGATGTCGAAATTCATCGCGGGTGAGCTGAACGTGCTCGTGACCACGACGATCATCGAATCGGGCATCGACATCCCCACGGCGAACACGATCATCATCAACCGCGCGGACCGGTTCGGGCTGGCCGACCTTTATCAGATAAAAGGCCGCGTGGGCCGGAGCAGGGAGAAGGCCTACGCCTATCTGCTCGCGCCGGCCGATGAAACGCTCTCCGACATAGCGCGTAAGCGCCTCCGGGCGATCCAGGAGCTTTCGGAGCTCGGCGCGGGCTTTCGGATCGCGGCGCAGGATCTCGAAACGCGGGGCGCCGGTAATCTGCTCGGCAAGCAGCAGTCCGGCCACATCGCGGCAGTGGGCATCGACATGTATACGCAGATGATGGAAGAGGCCATGGCCGAACTGCGGGGCACGGAGACCTCCCGGGAGCCCGATACGGTCATCAACATGCGCGCGTCCGCGTTCATACCCGATAATTACATCAACGACGTGAGCCTCAGGCTCGCCGCGTACAAGGAAATATCGAGCGCCTCCGATGAAGTGCAGCTCCGGGAACTCAGCGACGAGGTTCGGGACCGGTACGGTGCTTTGCCTGAACCTGCGGCAAACCTTTTCCAGATCATGTCGATAAAGCTTATGGCCAAACAGGCGCATGTGGTCCGCATCGACGGGGGAAAGGAAAGCCTGACCATCACCTTTGACGAGAACGCGAAAATTTCTCCGGACCGGGTCATGCTGCTGATCAGGAAGAACAAGGGAAAAATCAAGCTCATCCCGGAGTATACCCTGCAGCTCGCATTGCCCGACGAGTCGCTCCAGACTGCGGTGGATGCGGTTAAAAAGTGCTTGCAGGAAGTGCTGTAGTGTGCTATAAAGTTTCGGAAGTTGCAAACCATCGACTATCGATATCTGCTTCCAAAGATGCAAATACACTCACCGGAGGAAATCAATAACATGAAAAGAATCTTACCGGCCGGCATCTCATTGATGCTCGCGCTCATGGTCACGACGACCGGCTGCAGCAAGGCCTCGGATGGAGCGGTTTTGGCAAAGGTGAATCGCGGCGCGATAACCACGGCGGATTTCAAGAAGCAGGTCGAAGAACTGGCCCCGCAGATGCAGCAGGCCGTGCTGGGCGATCCCAAGGCGCGCAAGGAATTTCTCGAAGACCTGATCGGGATCGAAGTGGTGCTCCAGGAAGCGAAGCGGCAGGGTCTCGACAAGGACGCCGAGTTCAAGAAGAAACAGGAAACGATGCGCAAGGAGCTTGAGCGCAGGATCCAGGATGAGACGAAGAACGAACTGTTCAACAACCTGCTGAAAAAGGACCTCGGCGACAAGATGGCCAAGGTCGCGCCGCCCTCGGACAAGGAAGTTCGAGACTATTTCGACAAGAACAAGGATAAGATCCTGGCCGCGGTGGGGAAAAAGGTCAGCCTGAAGGAGATCGAGCCGCAACTCAAGATGCGGATGATGCAGGAGAAGCGGAGAGACCTCTACCTCGAATACGCAAAGGGGCTCAAAGAGAAGGCCAAGATTTCGATCGACGACAAGGCCCTGGATACGCTGGCAGCGGATATGTCCAAGCCCAAGGATGTGGATCTCTCGAACATCAAGGTGACGCCTGCCCCGAAGAAAGAGGACGCCCGGAAATAACATCCGCCATGAAGACCGCGCGAATCACCTACTATCTAGCCCCGGCGCTCCTGCTGGGGCTTGTGTTTTTCGGCTGCAAGAAAAAGGCCGAGGAAAAAAAGCCCGAGCCCCCTCCGGTTGCAGCCGCAAACCCCGATGTCAAGGTCGTGGCCACGGTAAACGGCGACCCGATCACGCTTGCCGAATTCCAGGAGCGTTTTGTGCGCGCCGGCTTCAAGCCCGAGCATGAGCCTGCGCGCGAAGTGAAGGAGGATTTTCTCAACCGTCTCATCGAACGGAAGATGATGGTTCGCGAAGCGCAGCGCAAACGGATCAAGGTCGGCCTGCCCGAGATCAATAAGCGGATCGACGTTCTGCGCGAGGAAAACGGGAAGGACGTCAGGGAAACGCTAACGGGCCTCGGCATCGACTTTGAAAAGTGGAAGTCCGACATCTGGGAGGACCTGATGATCGAGCGGTTGCTGGCGCGCGAGGTAAACCGCCACGTGAGCGTGACCGCGCAGGAGGTCAGGCGTTATTATCAGGCGAATTCCTCGCAATTCGAAAAGCCCGAACAGGTCCGCGCGCGCCAGATCGTCGTTGTCACGGAAGAGGAAGCGCAGAAAATTCTGGAAGCGCTCCGCACCGGGGGGAATGGCGACTTCGCCGCCATGGCCCGGCAGAAGTCGACGGCGCCAGAAGCGGAAAAGGGCGGGGACCTGGGGTATTTTGCCAGGGGTGAAATGCCGGTGGAGTTCGATGTCGTATTCGGACTGGCAAAAGGCGGCCTGAGCGGGGTCGTGAAAAGCGCATACGGATTTCATATCTTCAAGCTCGAGGACCGCCGCAAGGCCGGTGTCATCAGCCTTGAGGAGGCAAGCAAGACCATCACGGAAAAACTTTTCAGGGAAAAAGCGGACAAACGGTACAAGCAGTGGCTCAGGGAGCTCCGGTCGAGGACGAAGTTCGAGGTGAACTACCCTGCGCTGGCGCGGTGAGTTCCGCGCCGGTCGCGAGCGCCGCATCGTGCGTTGCTGATCCCGCAGGCGCGGTGCGAATTTCCGGTTTTCCGGTCTGCGGCAGCACAATCGTTCCCCGGCTGTTTGCAATGTCCAGGCGCGTATTGAACCGGGAAGAAACTGCATTGATACCGGAGAGCACTTCTTCGGCGGCTTTTCCTTCCAGCACGCGGGGGCGGTATTTGACCCGGTAGTTGTTCACATCCAGCGGTACTGCTTCAACCTTCACAAGCATATTGCCCTGAAATGTCAAAAGGAGTATCATGCTCGTGTTCGTGCGGTTGCTTTCCGAGCCGAACACGAAGTTCCCCAGGCTGTATGCTATGAGGCGGCCTTTATAAAGCTCGAGTTCCTGGAGCACGTGGGGATGGTGGCCGAGCACCAGGTCGGCGCCCCAATCGATGCAGGAATGGCCGAGCTCGACCTGGTAATCCTTTGCCGTGGTCATGAGTTCGGCGCCCCAGTGGATCGAGACAATCACCAGATCCGCCGCGGTCCGGGCCTTTTCAATGTCCGCTTTGACGAAGTCGGCGTATCCGGGCGCGGTGCCGGGGCGCCGGGCCGAGGCGTAGAATTCGAGCGGGAAGGTCAGGGAATAGGAAAGAAAGGCGAGGGTTTTTCCCCTGGTTTTGACAAACGCCGGCGCGCGGGCATCGGCGAGGTCCATGCCGGCGCCGGTGTAAAGAATGCCGTTGTCGTCCAGTATGGCCAGGGTGTCCTGCAGCGCAAGGGGACCGAAATCCATGGAATGGTTGTTGGCGAGCGTTACGACGCGGATGCCCGCCTGCTTGAGCGCCTGAACCGCGACAGGACCGGCGCGCAGCGTGAATTTTTTGTTTTTGACCGCAGTGCCGCGGACGGAGATGGGAGATTCGAGATTCCCCACCACGATATCGGCTTGCGAGAGAAACGGCAGCACCTCGGCAAAGGGGTAATCAGGACCGAATTCCTTCAGGAACGGTTCGGTCCTTCCGCCGAGCATGAGGTCGCCGACAGCGGCGATGGTGAGCTCCCCGGGCTGCCGCGGTTCGGCGGCAACGGGCAGGGCAAAAGCAAGGAAGAGAGCAAGAGCGGCAAGAATTTTTATCATAAGAACATTTCCGGTTCGAAACGTATTGGATGATAATCAACTCGCCGTGAAAAGGCAACAGGAAAAACGGGCGGGAAACACAGGGAGCAGAACCATGAGAAACACCATAGTAATGTTCATAGCAGCCGGCTGCATTCTGTTTCTGGGCGCCGTCCAGGGCACCGCCGGCGCGTCCGTTGTCGTGGACCGCGTAGTCGCCATTGTGAATGACGACATTATCACCTTGAGCGATCTGCAGCGGGAAGAGGCTTTGAAGAAGAGCGACGCCAAGCTGGACGAGCGGCTGCTCCTGGAGGACATGATCGACCGGAAGCTCCAGATGGCCGCGGCCAAACGCACGGGTATGGATGTGACGGACAAAGAGCTTGCCGACGCCGTCAGCGACATCATGAAGCGCAACTCCTTTGATGCGAATCAGTTCGAGGCCGCCCTCAAGAAGGAAGGGCTCACGCTGGAGCAGTATAAGACGGAGCTTCGCGAACAGATGACGCTGTCCCGTATGTTCAGTAAGTACGTGCGCACCGGCATCGCGGTGGACGAAGCCGAAGCCCGCGCATATTACGAGCGGAACCACGGCGTGTTCTCGCTTCCCGAGGAAATCCGGATGCGCCAGATTCTTTTCCCCCTGTCGCAGCACGCTACCGAAGCCCAGTCGGCCCAGATCAAGGCGCAGGCGCAGGCCGTATTTGAGCGCGCCCGCAATGGCGAGGACTTCCTCAAGCTGGTGCGTGAATACTCGACAGGAGCTTCATCGCAGGACGGGGATCTGGGTTTCCTCCAGCGGCGGCATGTGATGCCCGAAATCGAAGAGGCGACGCGAAACCTCAAGCCCGGCGAGTTCGCCGGTCCGGTCCTGTGCGCGGGAGAATACCATATCATCAAAATCGAAGAGATGCGTACGCCGGTCAAGCCCTTCGAAAAGGTCAAGGATGAAATCATGAGCACCCTCTATCAGGAAAAGATGGAGAACACCTACCGGAGCTGGCTCCAGACGCTCAGGAGCGATTCACACATCGAAAACAGGCTCTGACCGATTGCGGATTTATGATCGCGGATTTCGGAGTGGAGGAATTTTCCGCAAATCCTTCCTGCAGCTCCGACGTTCGCTTTCATTCCTCAATCCGCAATCACCAATCTGAAATCATGCCAACCCTCCAACTTAAGCAGAAAGAAGACCGGCGCATTGCGCGCGGCCATCCCTGGATCTTCAGCAACGAGCTCAAAGAGCTTCCGAAAGATCTTGTGCCGGGAGAAATTGTCGACGTGCTCGACTCCGCGGGCAGGTTCGTGGGCCGCGGGTATGCCAATCCCCGTTCTCTCATCGCCGTGCGCATCCTTACACGAAAAAAGGAAGCCATCGACAGAGACTTTCTAAGAGCAAGAATCGTTGCAGCCCGGGAGCACCGCAGTGCGTTCGGCTTCGGCGATTCGTACCGCGCCGTGTTCAGCGAAGGCGACGGACTGCCCGGCCTGATCGTGGATAAATACGCTGATACGCTCGTGATCCAGTCCCTGACCGCGGGTATCGATCTCATGATCGAAGATGTCATCGCCGTGCTTGAAGAGCAGTATTCGCCCCGGGCCGTCGTCCTGAGAAATGATTCTGGTTCGCGGGAGCTTGAGGGCCTGGTGAAGGAAAAACGCGTTGTCCGCGGAGAGGTCGCCGGTCCGGTCGAGATCGAAGAGTCGGGCAACTCCTATCTCGTTGATGTGCTGGAAGGCCAGAAGACGGGTTTTTTCTTCGACCAGCGTGAAAACCGCCTGGCGCTTAAAGACTATGTTCGCAACCGGCGCACCCTTGATTGCTTCTGTTACGTGGGTGCGTGGGCTCTCAGCGCTGCGCGCTTTGGAGCGCAGGAAGTAATCGGGATCGATTCGTCGGAGAAGGCGATCAGCCTGGCTCGGGATAATGCCGCACGCAATGGCTTGACCGTCCAATTCAAGGTCGCTGACGTGTTCGACGAATTGCGTGTGCTTGAAAAGGGGCGGGAACGCTACGGCTGCATCATTCTCGACCCGCCTGCGTTTGTAAAGAGCAGGTCCAAGGTGCGCGAGGCTTTGAAGGGTTACAAGGAAATCAATCTCCGCGCCATGAAGCTGCTCGATCCGGACGGCATTCTCGTCACGTGCTCATGTTCTCATCACATTGATCAGGAATTGTTCAGGGAGATGCTGATCGATGCGGCGTACTCTGTCGGCAAGAGGGCGCGCATCCTTGAGATGCGGTCGCAGGCGCGCGACCATCCCATTCTGCTTGCGGTAAAAGAAACGCAGTATCTCAAGTGCTCGATTCTTGCGATTGATTAATACTGCAATGAGTGTATACCCTCGCCCCCTTGAGGGAGAGGGGCAGGGTGAGGGGTCCCTTAGTTTTATCTTGACGAACCGACGGTCTCTATGTTAAAAAGATAGCGCTTCGGGCGATTAGCTCAGCGGGAGAGCACTGCCTTCACACGGCAGGGGTCGCTGGTTCAAACCCAGCATCGCCCACCATGAATAATGAAAGGGTTACAGCTTTTTGCTGTAACCCTTTTTCGTTATGTGTGCGTTTGTGCGTTAACCAGGAACTACTCGGGCTTAGTCAGATTTATTTCGATCTCCGCTTCCGGGGCAAGTAAAAAAGAAGCATGCGAACGCCGGCTTATGCACCTTCACCCCTGACTATTGCAGAACCGATGGATTGGGATACTGCACCCATACCCACAGCCCGCAAGCGCTTGGGGAGATTCGGGTGAGTTGCGAGAATCTCAGAGAACGAAATCCAGAAGCCGTGCTCCATGTCAGCCTGGCTGATGAACTCCTGCGTGTTGACGGTGCGATACAGTTTTGTTCCAGCTGCCAGGACCAGGAGGCCGCCTATTACGCCGTCCGGCCTGTAGTGGGCGCCAAAGCGATCGCAGGTGTATTCGCAGGCCCGTGCATAGGCAGCGCCCAAAAAGGGAACGACCATGGACGGATACAGAAGCCAGCGATATTCAAGATGCTTTCTCTTGATATGTGCGAATTCATGGCATATGATGAAGGCCAGCTCGGCTTCGCCCTTTTCAGAGGCGAGTTCAAGAACATCCGAATAGATGACAACGAAACTTCTGTCGAAAAACTTCGTGGCAAACGCATTCAACAGACCGCCCGCCTGAAGTACGTAGATGGCGGGAGCCGGATCAAGCTGCATCTGGGCTGCCAACTGAGACGCGAGTCGATGAACGTCAGGGAATTGCCTGTCCGATACGCGGATGCCGTTGCCTTTCAATCTGCCGACGAACAGGCCGTGCACGAAGACAGTAATGATAACTCCGATAAGAATGTACACAATTCCGATAAGAGAAACAACCAGTAAGAAATACAGCAGCAGACTGATCACAAGCGATATTCTGAAGTACAGCTTTTCTTTTGGGTCAATCAACGATTCCATTGAAAGCCTCCTTGTCCTGTCGCAATGACGACGTGGGAATAATGCTGTTTGGCATTCATGCAGCGGGACAGCGGTCTCTCCGAGCGCAGGGATGCGCGGCACGTCAGGTTTATCTCGACAAAGAAAGGTTCCTCTTCCCCGAAAAACTGCATTAATGCCATATTTCAGAACGAATATATACCTCGCCCTGAACCCTGTCAACGACATATTATTGGCATGTTCTTTTTATTGCTGACCTGCTCACAGAGTATGGACTGAGCGTTCGAGAACCATATGTTAAACCAATAACGGGGTCACGCAAGCTTTTTGAAATTCGGATTAAAGACCGGCAGAACATTCACCGAATATTCTACTTCGCCTTTACCGGCCGGAAACTGGTTCTTTTGCGCGGATTTACGAAGAAGACTGACAAGACACCTCCACGGGAAATCGAGATAGCAGATGCGAGAATGAAAGATCATTTGGCAAGAAAGGGATAAGGAGAGCATAGGGAGAGAGCATAGGGACGTTGGTTCACAGAGTGCTTTCATCTTGACACCGGTGAGCGCTTTCGTTAAAATCACCCCATGCCGCGCCAAGCCCGCCTGGACGTCCCCGGTGCCCTGCACCACATCATGATCCGGG
>Ga0184616_10000278_pt1 | contig 10306 bp, 8 predicted proteins | sample PLM4_90_coex_FD_133145 | JGI IMG/M metagenome (GOLD analysis project Ga0184616, IMG submission 133145) | Groundwater sediment microbial communities from an aquifer in East River, Colorado, USA - PLM4_90_coex | ecosystem: Environmental > Terrestrial > Soil > Riparian zone | place: USA: East...
CGGAGGCGGTTCAAATTCTATCAGATGGGGCGCGCCAGTCTTCCTGGGGGTGACCTCCGGAAACCCGCTCGCATCAAGTACGCAAACAAGCTGGGCAACGGAGCCTGTAACGTGGTCCCCTCGCTGCTGGTGGTGCTCGGATTCTATGTTCTGGAGAAGCGGGTTCCCGAGCATCCCCGCCTTCCCGGCTTGCGACTCTGGCGGCAGCGTTCCCTGTTCCTGGCGGGCTCGGTCCTAGGTTCCGGCCTGTTGAACCTGGTCCCCAAGATTCTTTTCGGACGGCCCCGCCCGTGGATTTTCCAGGAATACGGGGATTACGGGTTCCATTTCTTTCAGACCACGGCACGGATGTGGTCTTTTCCCTCCGGCCACTCCAATACCGTGTTCGCCGCGGCAACATGTATTTTTCTGCTGCGTCCCCGATGGGGGTGGTTTCTCTTTCCGGCAGCGACGCTGGTGGCGTTGAGCCGGGTAGTGGCCGCCGCGCACTTTCTCAGCGACGTGCTGGCCGGCGGATACCTCGGTTTCCTGACGGTCATAGCGCTAAGGGAAGTCTTGGTCCGGTACGGTTCGGACCTGTTCAAGGCCGGCCCTGCTGGAACAGCAGAACTTAGGGGGCAACCTGTTTCGGGCAGCTGCCGGGAAGCCGGGAAGGGAGAATAAGGGGGGCGGTGCGTTCCCAAAGGGACGCCTGCCTTCTTTTCTGTCGTGCACCGCAAATGCCTGCTTCACCGGGGTTGCAAGAAAATGGGAACGTGGAGGCCATTTCCTTCGTCGCGGCCCAGGAGTAGAACCATCGAAGGAGCGACCGATAGACGTGGCGCATTCCCTGCCGCTCGGATGGTGGATGCATATGATGGGTCAGGGTTCCCTGGAGAACCGGGCCCGTATTTCTTCCACCCGGCGGCGGTTCGCGCCGAAGTCGTAGGTTCCTTTTCGCGACGCGGAGCGGAGATCGATCCTTTTCCCGGCCGAATCCATCCGGAACTCCACGTCGTCGACGAAGCCGAACACCGCCGAGCGGAATTCGGCGTGGAGGTACCCGTCTCCCTCCTCCACGATGCGGGCTCCCTTCATTTTTCCGATCCCCTCGACGAGCCGGGACCAGGAGGCGGCGGGATCTTCCGCGATGAGAATCGGGTCGACCCGGTGGGCCGCGTCGGGCGCCTGGCTGGACACGCAATTGGGGGAGTCCGGACATGGGGGGAGATTCCCGGAGCTTTGGGGGCCCGGTCCGGCGGACAGGGCTGTGCCGGAAAAGAGAAGCGCCAGCAAGATCCCGAACAGGAACTGCACTTCCGGGTTCCATGGGGGCGAAAATACGCCGGACATCAGGACCCTCCCGGAAGAGATAACAGGAACGCCAATTAAGGATTCCTGTTTCCCCTTGTTCGATTCGTTTCCTGCATCCCGAAGTTGAATCAGGAACGTCCCCTTCGGCGACTCGGACCGGGGGCGGGGGTTGCCCGACCCGATTTCCACCTCCAGTTGCGGATTTCCGGCATGTCCTCGCCGTGTTTCCGGATGTAGTTCTTGTGGTCGAGCAGCTTGTCGCGGAGGAACTGTTTCACGTAGGCGGCGCGCGAGCCCAAACCCGGCACGCGATCGATCACGTCCCCGACGAGATGGAAGCGGTCGAGATCGTTCATCACCACCATGTCGAACGGGGTGGTGGTCGTGCCTTCCTCCTTGTAGCCGCGGACGTGCAGGTTCTTGTGGTTGGTGCGGCGGTAGGTCAGGCGGTGGATCAGCCACGGATAGCCGTGGAAGGCGAAGATGATCGGCTTGTCCGTGGTGAAGAGCTCGTCGAAATCCCTGTCGTCCAGTCCGTGCGGATGCTCGCTCCGGGGCTGCAGCGTCATCAGGTTCACCACGTTGATGACGCGGATTTTCAACTTCGGGAAATGCTGCCGCAGCATCTCGACGGCGGCGAGCGTCTCCAGCGTCGGCACGTCGCCGGCGCAGGCCATCACCACGTCGGGGTCGCCGCTCTTGTCGTTGCTGGCCCACTTCCAGATGCCGAGCCCGGCGGAACAGTGCTTCGTGGCCGCGTCCATGGTAAGCCACTGCAGGGAGGGCTGCTTGCCGGCCACGATGACGTTGACGTAATGTTTGCTTCGCAGGCAATGGTCGGCCACGGAAAGGAGCGTGTTGGCATCCGGCGGCAGGTATACGCGGATGATCTCGGCCTTCTTGTTCACCACGTGGTCGATGAAGCCCGGGTCCTGGTGGCTGAAGCCGTTGTGGTCCTGCCGCCACACGTGCGACGTGAGCAGGTAATTGAGCGAGGCGACGGGGCGCCGCCACGGGATCTGGCGCGTCACCTTGAGCCACTTGGCGTGCTGGTTGAACATCGAATCCACGATGTGGATGAACGCCTCGTAGCAGGAGAACAGACCGTGGCGCCCCGTGAGGAGATACCCTTCCAGCCATCCCTGGCAGAGATGCTCGCTCAGCACCTCCATGACCCGGCCGTCCGGGGAGACGTGGTCGTCGGTCGCAAGGATCCTGCCGGTCGAGACGCGATCCGTGATGTCGAAAAGAGGGGTCAGGCGGTTCGATGCGGTCTCGTCGGGGCCGAAGACCCGGAAATTGCGATGCTCCCAATTCCGCTTCATCACGTCCCGGAGGAACGTTCCCAGGACCCGGGTGGCTTCCTCCTCCACCACGCCCGGCCGGGGGACGGAAACGGCATATTCCCGGAAATCCGGCATGCTGAGGTCCCGAAGGAGCATTCCTCCGTTCGCGTGCGGGTTGGCGCCCATTCGGCGTTGGCCTTCCGGCGCCAGTTCCGATATCTCCGGAATCAGTCTGCCGTTCCGGTCGAAAAGCTCCCCGGGCCGGTAGCTCTTCATCCACTTCTCGAGCAACTTCAGGTGCCCGGGGTTCCCGGCGATTCCCGAAAGGGGCACCTGGTGGGAGCGGAAGGAGCCTTCCGTGGGCAGGCCGTCCACCTTCTTGGGCCCCGTCCACCCCTTGGGCGTGCGGAAAACGATCATCGGCCAGGAAGGGCGGTTCCGGAAGCCTTTCGTCCGGGCCTCGGTCTGGATCTCCCGGATCTCTTCGACGATCGCATCGAGGGTCGCCGCCAGGAGCTGGTGGACTTTTTCCGGATCGTCTCCCTCGACGAAATAGGGGTGATATCCGTACCCGCGGAAAAGTTGTTCCAGTTCGTCATGGGGGATGCGCGCCAGCACGGTGGGGTTGGCGATTTTGTAGCCGTTGAGGTGCAGGATCGGCAGGACCGCCCCGTCGTGGACGGGGTTCAGGAATTTGTTCGAGTGCCAGCTGGTTGCCAGCGGTCCGGTCTCCGCCTCGCCGTCCCCCACCACGCAGGCGACCAGCAGGTCGGGGTTGTCGAACGCGGCGCCGTACGCGTGAGCCAGGCAATACCCGAGTTCGCCGCCTTCGTTGATCGATCCCGGCGTTTCGGGGGCTACGTGGCTGGGGATGCCGCCGGGGAAGGAAAACTGGGTGAACAGTCGTTTCATCCCCCGCTCGTCCCGGGAGACGTTCGGATACAGCTCGCTGTAGGTGCCCTCCAGGTACGTGTTGGCCACGAGGCCCGGTCCTCCGTGACCGGGTCCGGTAAGATAGGTCATGTTCAGGTCGTACTTCTTGATGATCCGGTTGAGATGGACGTAAAGGAAGTTCAGTCCCGGCGTCGTGCCCCAGTGGCCAAGCAGCCGCGGCTTCACATGCTGTTTTTTCAACGGTTTTTTCATCAGCGGATTGTCGTACAGGTAGATCTGGCCGACCGACAGGTAGTTGGCCGCCCGCCAATAGGCGTGCATTTTCCGCAGCATTTCCGGGGACAGCGGCTTTTTCATGGGGCTTCTCCTTAGGTCCTTCGTTTTCCGGAGCCGCCTGTTCTCGGGCCGTAAGGGTCCTATTTCCCGAATACCTCCTTGAAAAACTTCTGCATCTCGGCCCAGGACTTTGCGTCCGCGTCGGCGTTGTATCCGAGCGGAAGGCTGAATTTTTTCGCGTAGTCGTCCGCACCCGGATTCGTGAAACTATGGAGGGCCCCCGGATAGGAAACCACCCGGAAATCGGCGCGGGCCGCCTTCATCTCCCTTTGGAAATCCTCGACCTGCCCGGGGGGAACGAACTTGTCGTCGCCGCCGGTAAGGACCAGGACCCTCGCCTTGACCGCCCCGGGTTTGGCCGGAGACGTCGTCGTCAGCCCCCCGTGAAAGCTGACCACTCCCTCCAGGTCGATTCCGTCCCGTGCCGTCTGGAGGACGACGCCCCCGCCGAAACAGTACCCGATGGCGCCGATCCGCCCGGGGTCGGTGAATCGATGTCCCTGGAGAACCTTCCTGGCGGCCAGAAACCGTTCGCGCCCGAGGTCCATGTTCTTCTGGATCTCCCCGGAGAATTTCGCGGCGTCGTCGGGATGCTGCGCCTTCTTCCCTTCGCCGTACATGTCCACCGCCAGGGCGACGTACCCCAGTTCGGCCAGCATCCGTGCGCGCCTTCTTGCGTACTCGTCGTGCCCCCACCACTCGTGGACCACCAGAATGCCCGGCCGTTTTTCCGAATGGCCGTCGTCGTAGGCCAGGTACCCTTTCATCGTCGTCCCTCCGGCGGAGTACTCCACCGGTTCCCCCCGGATCTCGCCCTGGGCGGATGCGGCGATCGCAGCCAGAAAGAAGATCGTCCCGATGATCCGTATCATATCGTCCTCCTCATAGTTTGTCCGGCCCCATTGAGATGAACGGTCGTCCCGGCGGATTCACGTTTCCGCCGCGGAAAGGAAATCGGTTGCGGGATTCCCCTTCCCTTCATACAATCAAGAAATCGTCTTGATAATCCATCTTGCCGGAGGAGGGATCATGGGAATGAAAGGATCGAGGACGGAGAAGAACCTGCTTGCGGCGTTCGCCGGGGAATCTCAGGCCAGGAACCGGTACACCTTCTATGCGGGCATTGCGTCGAAGGAGGGTTACGAAGGGATCGCCGCCATCTTCCTGGAGACCGCGGACAACGAAAGGATGCATGCCAAGCGGTACTTCGATCTGCTCGAAGGGAGGGACGTCGAGATCACCGCCGCCTACCCGACGAAAATCGGCAACACCGCCGTGAATCTGGAGGCGGCCGCCGCCGGGGAGCATGAAGAGTGGACCCATATCTACCCGACGTTCGGGAAAATCGCCGAGGAAGAGGGTTTCAAGGCGGCGGCGACGATCTTTTTCCGGGTTGCGGACGTCGAGGTGGAGCACGAGAAGCGGTACCAGAAGCTTCTTGCCCGCGTGAAGGAGGGGTCTCTCTTCAAGCGGAAAAAACCGATCCGTTGGAAGTGCATCAAGTGCGGGCGCATCCATGAAGGGACCGAGGCGCCGGAACGCTGTCCCACGTGCGCCCATCCCCAGGCGTGGTTCAGCCCCGCGGAGGAGAATTACTTGATCCCGGCCGGGACGCCGGTGAAGGCCCGGGGGAAGCGGCGGGCAAGGGCAAGTCGTCAGGACGTCGTTTGCGCGGGGAGGGGCAAAGAGAAAAGGTCCCCCGCCATGACAACCCGGTTCTTCCCCATGCGCTTTGCCGCGTACATCGCCTCGTCGGCCGCACGCATCAGTTCCGCCGGGTCGCCGGCATATTCGGGGTAGGAGGCGACGCCGATACTGACCGTCACTTTCGGCGGCTCCCCCTTGGGATCGCGCGCCTCCTCGCGGGTCCGATCCGACCGGATGTCGAAGCGGATTTCCTCGATGGAGGCCCGCAGGCGTTCCGCCGTGGCGAGTGCCTGCTGGGCCGTCACCTCGGGGAGAATGACGGCGAATTCCTCCCCTCCGTACCGGCAGCCGATGTCGACTTCGTAGCCACGCTTCCCGTCGATTCGGCGTATGGTGCCGAGGATCGATGTAGCGACCCCCCGCAGCACTTCGTCTCCCGCGAGATGGCCGTGCCGGTCATTGATCCTCCGGAAGTCGTCCACGTCGAGGATGAGCAGGGAGAGAGGGCGATGATACCGTTTCGCGCGCTGGATCTCCGAGTTCAGCCGGTAATGGAAGTACCGGTGGTTGTAGAGGCTGGTGAGATTGTCCCTGACCACAAGATCCCGGAGGCGCTCCTCCCGGGCACGGATCGTCCCCATCATGAAAACCCCGGTGAAGGCGACGCACAGGTTGGTGATCGATACCCATCCCCACTTGATGATCTCGTAGGCGAAGGTATGCTGCAACGCGTTGTTCTCGAAAGGCATCGCCACGGGCGGGATCAACCCGTAGTGCTCGACCAGGAGAAGTCCGCCGTACGCGATCATCCCCCCCATGGCGATGGCGTAGGTGTCCGAGTCCTTCTCCATGATCAGGGCGGCCTCGAGGGTCAGGACCAGGTACATCGTCCAGAACCACGACACGGCCCCCCCGCTGGAATGGTCCACGACGGAAATGAAGACCAGGTCGAGAAGCAGCTGGATCTGGTTGAGCGACCGGATCCTCTTGAACCTCTTGTAGGAATAGTGCAGCCAGGCGTTGTAGGTGGCCACGAAGGACCACGCGATGACGGGAAAGACGCAGTGCCTGACGGTGATCATGGTGAGGTCGGCGGAGATGTCCTGGAAGAAGATATAGGGAACGATCCCGTACGCCGCGAGAATCACGAGAAGGACCCATCGGGCATGGATCACCAGGCCGGTGCGCTCCCGGGCCACCTTGAGCAGCTCCAGTTCTTCGGTGGTGGGGACGTCGATGGCCATGTGGGAAAGTTTCTTCATGCGATCCCGGGACATACCCTTCCGCCTCGTCCCCGAAGGCGTTTTTGTCTCCCTCCGCTCCTTCAGGGACAAAAACGATGCTTCCGCGCGGAACCTTGCACCTGGAGGAATCTATCGGCAATCCCGGGGGAAAACTTTCCCCCGGTTGCGCATTTCGGCATCGCGTCACGGTCCGGTATGGTTGTATAATGCCAGCGGATCGGAGGAACCGGAAACGATGAAGTCCAAGCGCGTCTATCGCGTGATCTTCCAGAACCAGGGGAACGTCTACGAGCTTTATGCCCGAAAGGTGAGCCAGGGCGATCTGTTCTCTTTCGTCGAGGTGGAGGACATCCTGTTCGGGGAGCGCGGCGGAGTGCTTGTGGACCCCTCGGAGGAGAGGCTCAAGTCGGAGTTTTCGGGCGTCAAAAGCACCTACATTCCGCTGCAGGCGATCGTGAGGATCGATGAGGTGGAAAAGGAAGGGGTGAACAAGATCATCGCCGCCGCCGGGCCCAAGGACAACATAACGCCCTTCCCCTTGCCGCTTAGCCCTCTGGGAGGCAAACCCCCCAAAGGGTGACCCGGCAACCTCTCGTTATTGCGGGGGGAGGGGCGGGCAGTACCGGATGTGGATAAAAATGGTGATTTCCGCCCCGTTTCCCTACCCGCCGGGGGAAGAACGCTTCGGTCCGTATCGAAATTCCGCATAACATCCGTTGGTTTCCCGGCTATCGGGGGAAAGATCCGGAAGGATATTTCATTATTGTTTCTCGGAATTTTCCACAGATTTTGCGGAATTTCTGTGGACAGGTTTGTGGAATATTTTCGACGGACCAAGCCTGCCTTGACGAAGAGACGCGTTGTCTATTTTTTAGGCAGGTGTCCGGCCGGGGACGGGGTATCCGGATCAGTATCCTCTGCTCGGCTGCCACCAGTCGAAATTTCGGGAAGGACCCTTTACGACCGTGAGCCGGGACTCCACCTGGTCCAGGAAGAGGGGCTCGAAGACCCCCTTCGAAAAACAGGGGAACCATCCCGTAAAACGGTTGTTGGCGTATTGGGAGGCGCGGTAAGACGCGTCGAGGTTCACCGATGTTCGGATTTCGTTCACCCGGGTGACGGAAATCGTGTACTCTCCCGTAAGCCCCCGGAAGACGTGGTATCGTTCGGGGCTGCCGCAGAAACAGTCTTTCGAATCGTATCTCCCGAGTTCGTACTGGCGTAGGTCGATGGTCCCATCTTCCGCGACGATCCTTCCCGACTCCTTATCCATGGACGTAACCCGGATGTTCCGTTCGGAAAGAGAGGCGAGAACGGCTTCCCATACTTCGTTGTATCTTTGTCCGTAGATCCGGGAGGAAGGGATCGCCTCCTTGGGAGGAGGGAACGTCGCGCAGCCGGCGAGACAGGAAAACCCGTTGGCTACCAAGAGCATGATCGGGAGATATCGCATCGATATTTTCATCGCCGGTCTACGAATCCTCGTTCTCTCCGCCTGATTCCCGGAGCGTGATCGTCGCCCCATCCAGTAAAGCGTAGTGAAAACCGGGGAAAAGCACAAGCACCGGTGCGCACAAAGGGGATATCCGATGGAGGTTATTCCTTCCCCTTCTTCGCCCGGTATTGGGAGTAGGCGTCCCGCACCGCGACGTACGGGTCGATGGCTAACTTCGACGACCGCCCGGTATCCCCGCGCCACGGGTTTCATCACCCAGTAATAGGCCTTGTCGTTCACGACGAACAGGACGCGGTTCAGCGGTTCGATGGGGTCCGCGATGGCGGGGGGCGGGGGTTCCTCCGCAAACGGCTCCTCCGTGGGAGATGGCTCCACGGAAGAGGGATCGGCCACCGCGCCGTCCCGGGAAATCGTTTCCGCCGCCGCCCCGGCCTTTTCGCCCTCGACGGTCCCGGCCGCAGGTTCCCCCCCCGCTTCCGCGGCGAAAGCCGTCGCCGGAGAGAAGAGGAGAAGCGCGGCGGTCAGACAAGCAATAATAGAACGTCCGGTCATTGTTACTCCCGTGGGTTTTTCCCCGACGCAATTCACCCCACCGGGGACATTCCAAGGGGGGACATTCCTATCACTGGGTGGGGACACTCCTTTTATTCTCGTCGATAGAATCAGGAGTGTCCCCGGAGTGTCCCCGCCCAGCGCACCTTAGTACTCCGTTTCACAAATACGGTTGCATTCGAGCGCCGCTGCATCCGCTCCCGCTTCGTTGCGCTCCTTGCGCCGTACTGCTGCGAGTACGCCTCAGTCGCGCGCCTCGCTGGCGCGGCGCATCGACGCTCTCGGTGCGACACCGTATTTATGAAGCGGAGTACTTAGGTTCCGGGAAACCGCAGGACGATTCACTCCGCACCGGAAAGCAACGTTTTCGTGAAAATATGATCTAAAGGTACCGGAAGGTGCCCATCGGCACGTTCCGGAGGAACCGCAGGCGATATCGAGGCCCGAAACGCGACCGGCAAGGAGATCCGATGCTGTCATTGGCCGAGACGATCGGGGAACGGATCCTCCTGGCGATCCGCAACATGGGGAGGATGACGATCTTCCTCTACGCCGCGGTCGCGACCCTTCCCTTTCCTCCTTACCGGGTCCGACGCATCGTGAAGCAGGTTCACTTCATCGGAGCGAAGTCCCTGTTCGTCATCGTCCTGACGGCCGCATTCACCGGGATGGTCCTCGGCCTCCAGGGATACTACACGCTGCGCAAATTCGGTTCGGAAGGCCTTTTGGGATCCGCGGTGGCCCTATCGCTCATCCGGGAACTGGGGCCGGTCCTGTCGGCGCTCATGGTGACCGGTCGGGCCGGCTCCGCCCTGACCGCGGAGATCGGGATCATGCGGATCGGCGAGCAGATCGAATCGCTGGAGTCGATGGGGATCGACCCGGTCAGGTTCCTCATCCCCCCCCGGCTCCTCGGGGCCGTTGTGTCCGTGCCGCTCCTCACGGCGATATTCGACGTCGTCGGGATATTAGGAGGGTACGTGGTGGGGGTAAAGCTCCTCGGGGTGAACGCCGGCGTCTTCTTCGGGCAGATGGAGGCGAGCGTGGAGTGGAATGATGTTGCGAACGGGCTTATCAAATCGCTGTTCTTCGGACTGATCATCGCGTGGGTCTGCACGTTCAAGGGGTATTTTACCGGCAGGGGGGCGGAAGGGGTCAGCCAGTCGACCACGTCCGCCGTCGTCCTCTCCTCGGTACTGGTCCTGGTGGGCGACTACTTCCTGACCTCGGTGCTCCTGTGAGCGACCCATCCCCGATCTGCGAACCGTGCGGGCTCGAAACGCTGCCCGCGCCGGACGGGGAACCGGTCATCCGGCTGGTGAACGTCGAGAAGACCCTCGACGGGAAAAAGGTGCTGGACGGGGTGAACCTCGACATTCCTCGCCAGAGGATCACCGCGATCATCGGCCTGAGCGGGGCGGGTAAGAGTGTGATGCTCAAGCACATGATCGGGCTCATCCGGCCGGAACGCGGACAGGTCCTGGTCGACGGTGTGGACATCTCCCGTCTCTCCCGGGAGGAGCTTTACAAGGTTCGTCGCCGATTCGGGATGCTCTTCCAGGGGGGGGCGCTCTTCGACTCGCTTACCGTGTACGAGA
>Ga0184616_10000279_pt1 | contig 10306 bp, 6 predicted proteins | sample PLM4_90_coex_FD_133145 | JGI IMG/M metagenome (GOLD analysis project Ga0184616, IMG submission 133145) | Groundwater sediment microbial communities from an aquifer in East River, Colorado, USA - PLM4_90_coex | ecosystem: Environmental > Terrestrial > Soil > Riparian zone | place: USA: East...
GCCGGAGAGTGCCGCCTCCAGGACCTTGTTCATGAATACGGACTCGAGCCCGGTCTTTTCGCGGAAGAGAAGAGATCGTCTCCCGTCGATTACGCCTCGCCGCTTATCGAGCGGAACCAGAACCGCTGCATCCTCTGCGGCAAGTGCGTGCGCGTCTGTTCCGAACGGACCGGGGTCCGGGCGCTCACCTTCAGCAGACGGGGCGGCCATTCCCGCATCAGCACCGCCTTCGACAAACCGATGGACTGTGAATTCTGCGGCGCCTGTATAGAAATCTGTCCGGTCGGAGCGCTGACGGCAAAACCCTCCAAGCATAAAGCACGGCCCTGGAACGTCGAGAAGACGGACACTGCCTGCCTGTACTGCGGCTGCGGCTGTTCCATGACCGTTGAAAAACGCAGGAACGACATCGTCCGCGTGCGCGCCGCGGGAGACGGATACCTCTGCGCCAAAGGCCGGTTCGGATGGGATGCCGTGCAGCATGATACGCGCCTCACGTCGCCGAAGATCCGCGTGGGGGGCGTCCTCACGGACTGCGGCTGGGATGAAGCGCTGGCAATGATCGCCACCAATCTCAAGGTCATCAAGCACCGCGACAATGCCGATCATATCGGCGGACTCGGCTCGGTCAGGACCATGAACGAGGACAATTACCTGTTCCAGAAGTTCATGCGCACGGTCGTGGGCACGAACAACGTCGATGTTTTCACGCGCACGAAGCTTCCGAGCGGTCTGAACACGGCGTACTTCGCCGGCGACTTCAACCGCATGGGAGAACACGACGTCATTCTGCAACTCGGCGGCGATGCGGGCGAGATCAATCCGCTCATGGGCACCGAGATCGTTCGGGCCGTGAACCGCTTCAACAGCAAGCTTATTCTTGCCGGCGCCGGGCAGAACAAATTCAGCAAATATGCGTCGGTCGTCATTCCTCACGGTGCCGAGGAAACCATCGCGCGGCTCGTTGCGGGACTGGACAACAGCAACCGGACCGTAAGCAACCGCATCAGGCAGGCGGTCGAGCTGTTGACCGCGGCGCAGCGCGTGGCTCTCGTGCTCCCGGCCATTCTGACTCCGGACGCGCTCTCCCTGGTTCAGCGGCTTGCTGAGCGGTTGAAAAGCGTGACGTACTACCCTGTGGTCATGCGCGGGAATATACAAGGCGCGCTCGATATGGGCCTGCTCCCCGGGTTTTTACCGGGCTATTGCGCTGTCGGTCCGGAACATCCCGGGTTCCCCGAGCACCGCGGCATGAATGCCGCGGAAATGATGCAGGGCATAGAACGCGGCAGAATAGCGGGCCTCTATATCATGGGTGACGATCCCGTGGGAAGCGACCCTGCCCGGGCTGTTGCGCTCCGGCGCCTGGAGTTTCTCGTGGTTCAGGACATCTATTTGACCGAAACGGCCAGGCATGCCCATGTTGTTCTTCCTGCCGCGAGTTTTCTCGAGCGATCAGGCACGATCACAACGATCGAGCGCAGGCTGCGGCAGATCACCAAGGCTGTCGAGCCGGTCCTCGGTTCACGGCCGGATTGGGAGATCATCCGCGATTTGGCGGAGCGCATGGGCTCGCCGCTGAGCTGCAACACCCTTGCGGACATCGCACGGGAAATCAGGACGACCGTGCCGCTGTACAACGGCTTCACACCCGGCAGCTGCTGGCAGGAGCGGCAATCGCCCGTCCGCGGCTCGCTGATCGATTTGTCTCTTGCCTCAGTCGCATTGCCTCTGAGCCACACGCTGACCGGCGACCGGCTCCTCTTCTCGTCCGGCATGATGACCACGCGGTCCCGGGAACTGAACAACCTGGCGAACGCAAAGGTTTCTGTTGGCCAGGCATCACCCGCATAAATCAGTTCTGACAATTCTTCGCCGCTCGTTGCTGTGCGCTGGATTGCCTCGCGTTCCATCCCCCGGCTCGCCACCCCGATAACGTAAAAAACCAGCCGGCCGCAAAGAGGCGCAAAATGCGCAAAAATGATGCCCCCCCTTGCGCCTCTTACGCCTCTTTGCGGCTATTATAGTTTTGCTTTTCTGATCAGCTCAGCGGCAATGCTTTTTTTTGAATTCTTATTGCGCTTGCATTATAGCGGAAAGTGGCAGGCAACCTGGTGGGCGCCGCCGATTTCATGGAGCTGCGGCTCAGTAGACGGGTCTATGCAGACAGCGGGTTTTCCCTTGGATTCATACACCGGGCAGCGCGGTGCGAATCGGCACCCTGTCAGGGGACGCTCGAAATCGAACACACCCCACTGCCCGGCCCGCACACTCGTCGATTTTCCCATGATCTCACGGCTCTGCTTCTCAACGAGCGACGACCAGAGAATATGCGTATAGGGGTGGCTTGCCCTGTTCGCAATTCGGTCGGCAAGACCCATCTCGACGATCCTGCCCAGATACATGACCGCCACCTTGAAACTGAGGAGCTCCACGACGCGGAGGTCGTGGGAGATGAAGAGATAGGACAAGCCGAGGCGCTTCTGCAGGTCCCGCAGCAGGTTCACGATCTGCGCCTGGATCGAGACGTCGAGCGCGCTCGTGGGCTCGTCGGCGACGATAAGCCGCGCTCCCACGGACAACACGCGCGCCAGGCCGACGCGCCGCTTTTCCCCTCCCGAGAGTTCATGAGGGAAGCTGCTGAGTTTGCTTTTTTTCAGGTTCACCTGTTCGAGCAGCTCGCTGATCCGCTTGTCCGTTTCCGCGTCGCTGACCCGGTGATGAACCCGGATCGCTTCGTGCAAAATATCGCGAATGCGCATTTTCGGATTCAATGCCGCGTCAAGGTCCTGGAAGATCATCTGCATCTGGCCGCGGAGCCGGCGAAGCTCTTCCGCGGGCGCGGCGGTTATATCGGCGCCATCAAAGAGAATCCTGCCTGCCGTGGGATTTTCCAGCCGCAGCACGGTCCTGCCGATGGTCGTCTTGCCGCACCCCGATTCACCCACGAGCCCGAGCGTCTCATTTTCCTTCAGATAGAAGCTCACCCCGTCCACGGCTGGAATGAATTGATGTTCCCTGAAGGTCGAGAACATGCCTCTCCGCGCGGTGAAGTGTTTTTTCAGATCGATGACTTCGAGAATCGTTTTCGACATAGATAAGAGCCTGTTGTACTGTTGCTGATACAGCCCAGTGTGTCATTCTGAGCGCAGCGAAGAATCCGGCTTGTGCCGGCACATGCGGAAAAGCCGCCGTCACTCACCGTGGAAACTGCACCGACCCGGATTCTTCAGTCGCTGTCGCTCCTTCAGAATGACGGGGCTATCTCTGCGGATCCACCGCCCTATTCAAAATACAACCAGCACCGCACCCGGTGCCGTGGCGCGATCTCCCGCAGGTCTGGCTCGCGGCGTTCGCACTTCTCCCTGATTCCATCGGTCACCTGATTGCATCGCGCGAAAAACCTGCACCCCGCCGGGATATTGATGGTGTCGAGGACGTCCCCTTCAATGGCCTGAAGCTGTTTCTTTTCGCGAATATTCCGCTCGCTCGGGATGGAAGCCATGAGCGCGGCTGTGTAGGGATGTTTCGATGCCGCGTTCCTGGTCACAATGTCCCGCGCCGGACCGGATTCCACCACCGTGCCGCCGTACATCACCGCAACGCTGTCGGCAAGCCGCGCGATAATGCCGATATCATGGCTGATCAGCATGATCGCGGTGCCGAGTTCGGACTTCAATTCCGCGAGCAGATCGACGATCTTCGCCTGGATCGTCGCGTCCAGTCCCGTCGTGGGCTCGTCTGCGATCAGGAGCGATGGCTCGCAGGCAAGGGCCATGGCCACCATGACGCGCTGGCACATGCCGCCGGAAAGCCCGTAGGGGTGATTGTCGAACCTGAGCCGCGGCGAGTCGATCTTGACCCGGTCGAGCCAGGCCAGCGCCCTTTCCTTTGCTTCCTGCTCGGTCATGCCGTCGCTATGGAGCCGGATCGCCTCGGTTATCTGTTTTCCTATGGTCGTGAAGGGATTGAGGGAGGACTTGGGGTTCTGAAAAATCATGGCGAGCTCCCTGCCCCTGATGCCGTCCATGAGCTGCCCGACATGGCGATCCCAGGCAGGCACGTCTTTTTTCACGGACATGATCCTGCCTTCGGTCGTTTCCACCGACACAAAGCGGTCGAGGTCCTGTAAAAAGGCGCGCTCCATGCCGTTGCTCTTGAACTTGATGCTGCCGCTGATAACGCCCGGCCCGTCGCTGATGAGGCCCATGACCGAAAGCGCGGTGATGCTCTTTCCGCTCCCGCTCTCGCCGACCACGCCCAGCGTCTCCCCTTGTGCGATCGTGAGGCTCACATCATCCACGGAGCGGATGAAGGCGCGCTTCCCGCGTGAAAAAAAATAGGTGCGCAGGCCTTCGACGCTTAAAAGCGCTTCGTTCGTCATACCCGTTTCCTGCCTTCGAGGATGCTGTTCAACCCGTCGCCGAGAAGATGAAAACCGAGAATGGTGAAAAGGATAGCGAGGGCCGGCGTTGTGGATGGCCAGAAAGAGCCGCGCATGAGATAGTTCGCCCCTGACTGGACCATGTTGCCCCAGGAAGGCGTGGGCTCCTGGACGCCGAAGCCCAGGTAGCTGAGACTCGTCTCCATCAGGATCGCCTCCGCCATGCCCAGCGTTGCCTGGATGATCAGAATAGAGCGGCAGTTGTGCCAGAGGATATGTTTCAGAATAATAGTGCCGGCCGGGACGCCGAGGGCGATGTCGGCTTCGATAAAATTCTTTTCCCTGAGGAACAGGATCTTCCCTTTCACGAGCGACGCGACGACCGGCACATTGGTAAGGCCGACGACGAGCATGATGACATAGATATCGGGCTTGAACGCCGCGATCACGAGCAGGATCAGCACGAGCCGGGGAAAGGAATCGATGAGATTGTTCACATAGGTGATGACCCTGTCGAAACGGCCGCCCCGGTATCCGGCGAGAACGCCGAACAGCGTGCCGAGCAGCAGGGCGACGGAGATGGCGAGCATCCCGGGCAGGAAGTACGCCTGGATGCCCACGATGAGGCGCGCGAGCATGTCCCGTCCCATGAAGTCCGTGCCGAGCAAATGGCCGGAGGTTCCCGGCGGCGCCATCATGAGTTCGAGATTGAGCTCCTGCGGGTCCCGTGGCAGCAGATTCAGCGACCCGAGAAGATACGAGGCCACAACAAGCGTGACGATCAGCAGGCCGTAGCCCACATAGACAAGATCAACAACATCGTACCGCTTCCAGAACGGGAGGCTGGAGACTTCGCCGATCTCACCGGCTATTTGGGTATAAGTTTTCATAAAATCAGGGAGGGGGTCAGGAGGGAAGAGTGAGGTGTCTCCTTACTCCTTACTATCATTTACTCCTTCGACGCCCGTGGATTCACGGCCACATAGATGACGCTCTGAAACAGGCTGCCCAGGCGCACGATCACCGCGGTCAGGATCGCAATCCCCATGATCACGGGATAGTCCCGGTCCTGCGCCGCCTGCCAGGCCATGCGGCCCATGCCGGGCCAGTTGAACACCTGCTCCACGATCACGGCGCCGCCGAGGATAAAGGGGATCTTGGACGCGATGATCTCGGTTACCGGAATGAGCAGCCCTTCCTTGAACGCGTGGCGCCAGACAGAAGCGCCCTTGGCTTTAGCCGTGCGGATATAATCCTCGGCCATGACGCGGCTCATCTCCTGCCGCAGAAAACGGATCACCTCGCTGATCGTTCCGTTCCCGATGCCGAGCACGAAGATGGGAAGCAGCATGTACAGCCATTTCCTGCCTCCGCTCGCGAATCCGAAGGCCAGCGGAAACAGCCCGAGTTTATGCGTGAAAAAATAGATGACCATGTAGCCGAGCCAGAAAACGGGGAGGGCGGAGATGACATAGGCGAACATGGTAAGGGGCCAGGAGATCCTGTCAATGCCGCGCACAGCGGAGTAGAGCGCGATGGGCAGGGCTATCAGGAGCGTGATGAGGAGAGAGCCGAGGGTCAGGACCAGCGTGTTCAGGCCCGTGCGGACCAGTTCGGTCAAAACCGGCATGCCGGTGCGGATCGAGGTTCCGAAATTGCCGGCGAACATGCCCGCGAGCCAGGACCAGTACTGAGCATACCACGACCTGGAAACGCCCAGGGCCTCACGTACGTTTTTCTGAGCATCATCCGACGAAAGCTGCCCTTCGAGCAGCACGCTGAAGGGATCGCCCGGGGAAAAATAGAGGATCGTGAACACCACCAGGCTCACGCCCAGAAGCAGGAGCACGGTCATGGCCAGTTCCCGTGACAGCACCAGGGCAATGGGCCGTATCGCTGATAATTTCACCTGAAAAGGCCTCTCACCGACTCCGTACTTATTTCTGGTCCTTCTCCTCCATAAACCAATCATCGGCGTAGGAGAAGAACTTGTAGGGATGGATGGCCACGCGCCGCACCTTCTTGTGATACCCCGCATAATTCGTGAGCGTCCAGAGGAACGTGTACGGGTTCTCGTCGGCCAGGATCGCATGGAGTTTGCGGTTGATGGTCCTGCGCTTTTCATGGTCGAGCGTGAGTTTGCTCTCATTGATCAGGCCGTCGACTTCGGTGTTCGAGTAGCCGCCGAAGTTGTTCTTCCAGGGGCCGATCTCGCCGGAGTGGAAGAGCGACGAAATATCCGCGGAATCGTCAAAAACCCAGGACGCGAAGATAATATCGAAGTCATGCTCGAAGAACACGTCTTCCTTCCATGCCTGCCATTCCTTGAACTCCACGCGGATGTCCGCTCCGATGTTTTTAAGATAATTTTTGAAGGCGAGCACCACCCGCTTCACGGCCTCGCTTTCCTTTTCGATGGGCACCTTGAGCGAAAGCGCGAGTTTTTTGCCGTCCTTCTGCATAATACCGTCGGCTCCGGGCGTGAAGCCCGCCTCGCGGAGCAGCGCCTTTGCTTTCTCCGGATCGAACGCCAGGGGCTGAACATCGAGGTTATACGCCCAGCTCCCGGGCGCGAAGGGACCCGAGATGATGGTCCCCTGGCCGTTGAAGAACGAGTCGAGCATCTCCTGACGGTTCACGGCATGGGTGAAGGCCGTGCGCACACGTTTGTCCGCCAGGAGAGGGTTGCGGGCGTTGTACCCGAAAAACGAATAGGACAGCGCGTTGTACGGCTGGAGGTTGAAACGCTTGTCGCCCTGGATCTCGGGGATGTCGCGCGGGTTCACGAGCACGATCATGTCGATGGCGTTGAACATAAGCGCCTGCGTCATGATGTTCTGGTCCGCAAAGGGCTTGGCCGTGAATTTATCGATATGCGGACGGCCCTTGAAATAGTTTTCGTTTGCCGCGAGCACGATCTCCCGCTCCGCCGTGACGTTCTTCAGGAGGTACGGGCCCGTGCCGATGGGGTTCTGGACAAACGGATCGTCCCGCGTAAGGTAGTTCGGATTGGCCGGTCCGTGCTTGGGGATGATCTTGAAGCTGAATTTGGCAAGGGCGTTCAGGATCGGCCGCTTGAGCGTGAACTTGATTGACGAGTCGTCGAGCTTCTCGACGGTATCGATGAATTCGTAGCGCACCTTGAGCGGCGTGATCGTCTTGGGGTGTGTCATGATCTTGTAGGTGAAGATCACGTCATCGGCCGTGAAGGGCTTGGGTTCCTCCCCTTCCCGGGGATGCCAGGTCACGGCCTTCCGCAGATGAAAGGTATAGACGCGGCCGTCGGGAGACCGCTCCCACCGCTCGGCCAGCTCGGGCACGATCTCCTGCTTTTCGTTGATTCCCACGAGCCCGTTGAAAATCAGTTCAGTGAGCCGCAGCGAGATCATTTCATTGCTCGTGATCGGGTCGAGCGTGGCAGGCCTGCCGTATTCGCCGTAGCTCAGGCCGCCGCCGTACGGTTTGCCGTCCTTCCTCGGGCCCGCCTCGATGGTTGATGCAAATGCCAAAGGCGCGGCAACGATAAGAAGCAGAACCACCAGTATGCGTTTCATAGGAACCTCCTCATCGAATATCTCGTCTTGTCAAATTTTAACCAGCGCACAGAGAAAGACCGACGTTGCAAACTGCTGTCAACCATAGATGCTTGTATTTGGCCGCAAAGAGGTTCAAGGAATGCAAGTTTCTTTGCGCATCTTGCGCCTCTTTGCGGCTACGTACCGTAGTTTTTTTCCTGTTTCTCGCCTAAAATCGTTTTTTGAAACTGCCGCGGTTCCTGTCCTATGCCATCCTCAATTGATCTTCACATCCCCGGCGCTCTTATGCTCCATGGCGTACACGCCCTGCATCGCGTCCTGGATCTGGCGGACCTCGGGGAACTGCCTGCTCATCTCAAAATAAATCTCGAGGGCTTCGGAATATTTTTTCATCCGGTAGTACCCGTCCGCAAGGCTCACGAGCAGAAGCGGGTCGTTCGCTTCGATCTTGTTCTTGTTCGCCTTGTCTCTCCCGGCCTCGAGGTAGGAAACCGCTTTGGCGTTGTCCAGCCTGCCGAGATGGTATTTCCCGAGCGAACTGTTCAGGGAAGCGAACCGCTTTCCTTCCCCTGATTCGACCACGGCGGCGGCTCGCTGAACGATGGAGACGCATTCGATCTTCAGCCGGTTGCAGGTCAACAGAATCTCCGCGAGAAGCTCGGGGTCTTCCGGTTGTTTGCGCGCAAGTTCGTCCCACACGCCCACGGCATCGGAAACATTGCTTTTCTGATACAGGCCCGCGCCCTGCCAGACCCGGAGCCGGTCTTTATAGGACTGCGGCATCTGCGCTGATGCGACGAACTGCGCCGAGATTTTCAACGACTTGTCGACGGCCCCGGCAAGCGCATATGCCTGTCCGAGCTGAAACTCCGCCATCTCCTTTGCTTTCGTGTCGGCCGCCGCTTTTTCAAGATAATAGACGCTCGCCTGCCCGTAGAGCGTTGCGGCATCGCCGAGAAGCGCGGGGTCGTAGAAGGTGATGACCTTGGATTTGCCCAGCTGCTCGCGGTACGAGTACGCCTTCAAGTCCCGCTGCCGCAGCAGAATGAGCCCCTTGTCGATCATCCCGGCCCTGCTGTATACGGACAGAAGGTTCTTCACCATTCTCATCGAAGGCTGCTTCCCCCCCCGCGTTGCCGCGGCGAACGCCTCGTCGGCCGCTTTCACCGGATTTTTTGCAGCGAGCCCCGCTGTGCTGTAGGCGGCGGCAAGTTCCGCCTGAACCTCGGGGTCGGAAGAATCGATGCCGTTCCACTGCGCCGCCGCCTTATCCGGCTCCTTGGCGAGAAAATAGCAGAGGCCGAGACACACGCCGGCAAGGGAGCGGTACCGGGGTTCGATGCCGTCCGTCTTGATGAATTTCTCCAAATACGGCATGGACACGGATGGCTTGCCTGCTTCCAAAAAAAGGTCGCCCAGATAAAAAAACACAAAGCGGCTTCTCGCTTGGCCCTGGGCTGCGGCAAGCTTCCTGAGATAATCCTGCGACACCCCCAGCGCGGCCTGATGCAGTTCGCGGTGCAGCATGGAATTTTTCAGATAGATCATGCCGAGCGCGAGATTTGCAAGCCCCTGCCTGCCTTTGTCGATTCCAGCCAGGTCGTTGGTCAGAGACAGCGCCGCCTCGGTATAGTGGCGCTTCTCATAGAGCTTCATGGCTTTGGTGACGACATCATCGGCGGCAAGGGCCGGCGCCGTCATTGCAATCCCCAGAATAACAACCACAAAAAACCGCCTCATGCAAACTCCGATCGTACCGCGGACCGTCCATCTTCCTGCCTGTCCTGTAAACCTTGCCATTGCAAAACAAATCGCGTTTTCGGAGGCAGGCATGCTGGAAACTCTTTTAGAGCGATACCACAGCGCGAGGCACCGGCTCCAAAAAAAGTGTACAATTTCACTTTACATGAGAGCCTGCCAAAACCATTATCCTTACTATGCATCGCGTTCTGAAAGAGCTGGAAGCATGCCTGCCTCCGGATATCTGCAACGAGAAAACTAATTCTTCAGCTTCATGACGAAAATCTGGTCCCATTGGTTGACCAGGGCGCGGAAGGCAATGGTGCCGTCCGCCGCGATTGCCACGTCGTGGTTCATTTTCGTGTCCGTCTTGATCAGCGCGGCTGCCTTGCCGGTGATATCCGCGACATAAAGCGGGTTGTACTCCTGCCGCTCGTTTTTCACGAACACAAGTCTGGTGCTGTCGGTCATCCAGGCAGGTCCCGACTCAACATCGGGAAGGATGTCCCGTGCCACGGCTTTTGCAGCAAGCTCTTCTCCCGCCGTGGGATCCGATCCGTCCGCGGCAATAACGAAGAGCGACCAGACCCGGGGGTCGTCCGCGGTATTTTCGTTCGAGTAAAAAGCGATTTTCTTTCCATCAGGA
>Ga0184616_10000280_pt1 | contig 10287 bp, 7 predicted proteins | sample PLM4_90_coex_FD_133145 | JGI IMG/M metagenome (GOLD analysis project Ga0184616, IMG submission 133145) | Groundwater sediment microbial communities from an aquifer in East River, Colorado, USA - PLM4_90_coex | ecosystem: Environmental > Terrestrial > Soil > Riparian zone | place: USA: East...
CCCGGGGGAAACAAAGGGGCTCCTGCTGGCGGGCGCACAGACAGCACACAAGCTGATGGGGGAACTCGCCGTCAGACTGCCGGGTGCTGATACGCCTGAAAACGAACGATTCACTTTTCGAGAATTGACCGCCTTCGACAAGGAACTCGCGCTATTCTGGATCAGGGACGCTGACATGGCGGGGAAATCAATGACCTGGGATGAGGCGAACGATTATATTCAACACTTGAACAAGCGGGGCTACGCGGGCTATGGAGACTGGAGACTGCCCGCCAAAAACGAGTTTGCCGCGCTTTTGGAATTTGCGAAGAGGCAAGGAAAGAAAAGGAACATCCAAGACCTGTTTAAGAACGCCGGTTTCAAGAACATGAAAGCCGACTACTATTGGTCAGCAACCCCTCCCGAGGACGGCTCCGGTCTCTCCTGGGTTCTTGACATGTATGGCGGGGAAATAAGCACTGCCGCGAAAAGCAACAACTGCTACCTGTGGCCGGTGAGAACAGAGCCAAGGTTATTTGAGAAACGCTTCAGCTCACCGTAGGTGAGCGTGTATTACGGTGAATACTGAAACACCTGGACCCGTCCGTTTGCCTTGTCCGCGATATAAATGGAATCCCGGTCATCAATGAAAATGCCCGCTGGAGACCGAAATCCCCCGTGCAACGCCCCTGTCATGCCCCACGTGAGCATCAGCCTGCCTTCTTGATCGAAAATCAGGACATTGTTGCTGAACGAGTCGGTCACGTACAGGTGCCTGTTGGAATCTACCGCGATCCCGGTCGGTTTTACCGCAACGCCCGGATCATCACCGGAAAGGCTGAAAGCCCTGACAAAGTTTGCATCAGTGTCGTAGAGGTGCACTCGCTTGCGGATTGTGTCCAGGACATAGAGATTTCCGCTGCGGTCGAGAGCTATTGCCCCGGGGAATTTGAAGTCTTCCTCGGATTTTCCGGAAGCGCCGATTTCGAAAAAGCGTCCGCCGAAAGCCCTGCCGCCCTCATGGAGCCGCTCTCCCGTCAGGTTAAACACTTTTACTTGCTGAGCGCCGGTATCGGCCACATACAATCTGCTTCTGAAATAATCCACTGCCAGCCCCGCCGGCGTTGCCAGCTCGCCGAATTTCCCGATAACATATAATGACTTTCCGTTCTTTGTATAGCCGTAAACCTTGCCTTGCTGGGAATCGGATACCCAAAGCGTGCCAGCGGCATCAACAACGACTCCCTTGGGGGCGATCAGGCTTACCTCGTCCTCCGCCGGCGGCGACGCATGGTCCAGTATGGTTACTGAGCGCTCACCACGGTCAAAAATGAAAACGCGCGCAGGGGTGGTATCGGTTACATATACCCTGAACGCGTCGGCGAAAACACTGTTTGGCTGCTGAAGCGTCGTCGCACGGTCGGTATTCAAGGCCAGGTCTTTCATGCCTTCTCCGCGCAAACTGGCCTCGTTTCTCAGGTTTTCCAGGAATCTGAGGGATATCTCTTGTTGCGGAGAACCATCTTCTTTCCCGAGAATCACGGAACAGCCTGAAGCAAGCATTCCGCAGAGCGCCGCCATGAGCATGGCCGATACTATAGAGTTTTTCAATAGATTTTTTCTTTGCATGGTACTTACCAGTATATCACAAAACACCGTAGCGTTATTTTGCGTGGCATAGTTTGCACAATTCAAAACTTTTTCTTTTGCTATACGCAAGCAAATCACCGGACTCGGCGCTATGGGGATTGTGGCAGCTGACACAGCTCAGCCGCTTTCCCGGTCGCATCGGATCCTTTTTATTCTGCATGGGATGGGACTTCAAAAACCTGTGCTCGCCCGCTACCTTATCAGTGTGGCAGGCTGTGCAGAGTTCCCACACGGGTTTTCTGAGCCACGCATTTTCCATGCTTGCATGGGGATCATGACAGAGGGTGCAGTATCCGGCGACTGCCGGTCCGTGGCTGTACGTTTTGTCGAGAATCGACACATGACACTTTAGACATGCTTCCTTTATCGTCATCCCCCGTTTCGACGGCAATGCGGGATCGAATTCCCTCGTCTGCTCCCGGGCTCCGGCGGTAAAGGAGATCGCAACCTGTTCCGGAATGGGCTTCGCGTCTTTATCTTTTTTAACAACATAGGACAGGGCTTCCGTGAAATTCACGTCCATATCGCCGAGCTCCCAGACCAGTTCATCGTTCTTCAACCTGGGCTCACGGGGCAATCCCTGAACAAATCCGCTCCCTTTTACATAACGCCGGCCCTTTGGCACTTTTTCAATGACCGTGAGCTTCCTCACTTGAGGTCCCTGGGAATAGTTCAGGCTTATCAGCACGCGATCCCGATCCTTGAGAACGGGCAATTTCCGGCTATTCTTCACTTTGACGTCAGCCGGATGCACGACAATCTCCAACCGGTTATTCAATTCCTTGCCGTCAGTGGATTTATTAGGCGCTTTGGGCAACTTATCTCCCATACCGGCCGCGGTAATGTTCTTTACGTTGACCCCTGACTCCTTCAGCAGCGACACCAACGCCTTCGCCCTTGCTTTCGTGAGCGCCAAATTGGACTTATATCCGGTATTTACGGTCTTTCCCTTGACCTTCTTCGCTTTAATCCTCAGGGGAGGGGTGGTGTCCGTGTGCACCTCAAGGAGAATTTTGTACGACAGGTTCTGTTTGATAAAATTCAGAACATCGGCGAATACATCCATTGCCTTCTCTTTGGACACGATCACGGCTGTGCCAGGCTTGAAGAGCGGTGTCGTAGACAGGGTAAAAACCTTGGGTTCAACCGTCTGTGTCGTTTTGACGACTTTCCAGGGATCGGCCGAAGTGAACTGGTATTTTACGGGATACAATTCAGGGTCATGGCATCCGAGACAGTTCCATAACGCCGCCGGTCCGTGAGTATACTTTCCCGTCGGTATCTTCCGGTGACAGGCATAACAGATCATATCCTCGGGCTTCTTGGGCAAAGGAGCATCCCGGGGCGGCGCTTCTAATTCGTGGCAGCCCGAACATCCGGTTTCATGTTCTCGGGAATGGAACGGCTCTTTATTAAATCCTGTTGGAGCGGTCCCGACGGTGGCAAGCCCCCGCATGCTGAAAACCTGCCGTTCCCAGGTAGAGAGGAGCACAAGTTTTTGTTTGCTCGCATCGCCTTTAGCTGGCCCTTTTGTTCCGTTGTGTTTTTCATTTTCAGCCTTGTCTTTTTCTTCCGGCGGAGGCGGAGCAAATACTTTGATGGTAATGACGTTTAAACCTGGTTCCAGCTCCAGCCCTTGAAACGCATGCTTGCCTGTTGATGTATCGACAATGGGATATTCGGTTTTCCCCACAATAATCTGGAAAAAAGGGACTTCTGTCGGGTCAAGCACCAGGTTTACCCGGGAACCGACAATGGATTTATCCTTGGGAAACACAATGGGAGCGGACTTCTGTTCCGCTGAAGCCGTGACGACAAAAACCATTGAGCATAGGGTAACAAGTACGGTTCTTACAACCATGGTATTAAGAACTCCATTAATAATCAGCGGGTCGTTTTTTGTCTCGAATACTGTTTCTCACCATGGCATCCCGGCGCACAGGTGGCCCCGTCTTTGCCAGGGGAATAATTCATCGGCATGGACCAGGTGCTGAATCCCACGGACTCCTTCACGTGATTAGGGCGTCCCGTACTCTGGCATTCTGCGCAGACTTCGTGACAGGCTCGGCACGTCCTGCCCTTGGAATTATTGTTTACATGGCGAAAATGAAGATTTTTGCTTTTATTCCTGAAATTTGTCGCCTGCTCCGTCTTCCTTTCCGTGAAAGCTTCCTTTGCGTGGCAACTGAAGCATAAGGCGTAATTGCCGTTCGAGTAGGGGGTGTAAAACGTCGGCGCATAATACTTCACCAGCAGGCGCCAGTAATCCGATCCATGGGGATTATGGCAGGTGACGCAGGCTTTCCCTTTCAACGGCCCCTGACCGCCTTTATTGGCCTCTAAAAATGCCTTCAAATCTTTTAATTTACCTGACTCCGTATCCATTTCCTTATTATGGCACCCGACACAAAGGGCCGTCTGAGCACTGGGGAGCAATTTCGGGAAATCGGAAAAATGCGGATCATGGCAGTTCATGCAGGATTTGGCATCGCTCATGGGCCCGTGCTTGGTAACCGCCTTTTCCGCAAGAGCCGTCTCATTCGGATGGCAGCTTGAGCAAAGGGCGGGAACGGTTGCGGTCAGCAGGCTTTTATTGGGAGACCCGTGAGAACGGTGACACTGGGTACAAGATCGCTGCACCGACGCATGGACGGTTTTCTTGGTCATCATGCTGTCCCGCATCTTGGTATGGCACGACAGGCAGTGAGAATTCCCCTCTTGTTTGAGCAAACCGGGATTATCGCTTTGGTGGTTTTCGTGGCAGCTGGAGCAATCGCCGGGGACAACCGGGGGATGCATAACCTGCTGTTTCATCATGCTGTCTGGATGGCAGCGGAAGCAGAGCTTCGGAATGATCTCCTTCAACATGGCTTTGTTCGGCGACTGGTGGGGGTTGTGGCACGCGACGCAGCCCCCACCCGAGATCGGCCCATGAACTACTTTCTTGGTATTCATCGGTTTGTGGCACATAGCGCAGAGGTTCTCCCCCTGCCTGACCAGAGAGATTGTTAAATTTCCCGGATGCTTGGTTTTCCTTTCAGCCGGTTCCTGTATCGCCTGATGGCAGGCCATACAGCCGTCCTTGACCGGCCGATGCACAACCTTGTCCTGACCCATGGAGGAATGGCAATTGCCTGTGACACAGGTTTTTTCCTGGGCAAAGACCTGCTGCACAGAAGTTATGGTTAAGAATAAAAAGAAAGGCAGCAGGTAAAACATCATTGTACCGCTTTTATCCTGATTCATCATATTTGTATCGCTCCCGATGAAATAAACATGAACAGTCAATAATTTGGTCAAACTTGTTCTATGATGCAATAAACATGCTATCACTAAGCCTGTCTACAGTATTGAACGCGTTGATATTATAATACTTTTTTATTTCTTCCATTGCCGAATTGAGCATAAATGCTCACCACAGTGTTCATAACCGCTCTAACGGGCTGTTGAAAATAAATTCTTCTTCCCCGACTCAAGATTACTGGAAAATATGCCGCAGGTATTTTGAATTCTGGAGTGAGCGCTAACCCCGCAGCTTGCTGCGGGGTTAGCGAGCGAATACGATTATGTTCTTACCTTGAGAATCGAGATTCCCTGCAGCTTGCTGCAGGGAGCTTCAATAGCTGAACTGGAAAATTTTTAAATCTATGTGTAAGGCCGCAACCGATCATAAGCCGCCATACAATGTGGCGTTCAACACCTAAATGACCCCAAATCGCTTCATCCTCCTTCTGAACGAATCCCTCGGCATTTTTAATAGTTGCGCCGCCTTTGTCTGATTGCCGCCGGCCATATCCAGCGCTTTTCGAACAAGCGCATTTTCCACATCTTCGATCGAGAGGCCGGCATCGGGGATAATAAACCCTTCGAGGGAAACAGGGGGGCCGCCCGCGCTGGAATTTCCCGTTCTGCCCTCTAGAATTTCCTGGGAAAGGTGTTCTGGCATGAGATCTGTGTCGACCTCTAGAATCATCGACCGTTCTATCGCGTTCTTCAATTCACGGACATTTCCCGGCCAGGGATAGTCCAGCAGTATCTGCTCTGTTTCTTTAGCGATCCCTTTCACGTTTTTATGGCATTCCCTGTTGAAATAATCTATAAAAAAATGCGCCAGGAGCAAAATATCCCTGCCGCGCTCTCTGAGGGGAGGCAGGTAAATCGGCACCACCTGGAGCCGGTAATAGAGGTCCTTTCTGAACGTGCCTTCAGCCATGGCTTTCGAGAGCTCCTGGTTCGTCGCCGAGAGAAGTCTCACATCCACTTTAATGTCCTTCACACCGCCGACGCGCTTAAACGTCTTTTCCTCAAGCAACCTGAGCAGTTTGGCCTGCATGCTCACGTGCATGTCGCCGATCTCATCGAGAAATACGGTCCCGCCTTCGGCAAGCTCGAAGAGCCCTTTCTTGGCGGCCTTGGCATCGGTGAATGCGCCCTTTTCGTGACCCATGAGCTCGGTCTCGAGAAGCGTAACCGGAAGCGCGGCGCAGTTAATGGGCATAAACGGCTTGTCGGCCCTTGCGCTGTTGTAGTGAATTGCCTTGGCAACCAGTTCTTTACCCGTCCCGCTCTCACCCTGAATCAGTACCGTGGTTGCATCGCTTTTCGCGATTTTGAGGATAAGGTTCTTTACTTTTGCCATGTCCTCGCAATCGCCGATGATGGTGTCCACGGTGCCGGTAAATTCCTGCCGCAGCTGCTTTACCTGGGTCCGGAGTGTGCCGGTTTCCAGCGCTTTTTTTATAACAAAGGTGATCTCTTCAAGGTTGAAAGGTTTGCTGATATAATCATAGGCGCCGAGTTTCATGGCCTTCACCGCTGTTTCGACCATTCCATAGGCAGTGATCATGATGACCATGAGGCCGCGTTCCTGGACGTTGAGCTTCTCGAGCAGTTCCAGTCCGGTCATCTCCGGCAATCGGTTATCAAGAAGGACCAGGTCAGGGGGATCTTCGCTGATCAGCTCGAGGCCTTTTTCAGCTGATTCCGCCGTCGCCACCTCGTACCCCTCCCTCACCAAGTGCTGTTCAAGGGTCCACCGGATCAGTTTTTCGTCATCGATGACCAGTATCTTTCGTGACATGGGAAATCGCTCCTCTTATGCTTCAGTGCTCTTTGGATAAGGGAATGTAATCGTGAATGTCGTTCCCTTTTCCGGCGAGCTTGCGACGTTGATTTCACCGCCATGCTGCTCGATAATTCTCTGCGTGATAGAGAGCCCCAGCCCTGTTCCCTGCATGCGGGTCGTAAAAAAAGGGTTGAAAATCCTGCTTAGATGTTCCTGAGGAATGCCCTTTCCGGTGTCATAGCACAGGACCTCCACCGAGCCGGGGCTGTCCCCCTCCGGTTTGATGGAACGGGTTTCCACAACGAACTTCCCGCCCTCGGGCATTGCCTGGATCGCGTTCAGCGCGATATTGATCAACGCCTGCTGTATAAGATCAGGGTCAAGCGTGAGCCAGGGGAGCCCCGCCGCCAACTTCCGTTCCGTTGCAATGGAATTTTTAGCAAACTGGGCCGCGAGAAAGTCGAGGAGCTTGCCGAGCAGCTCGTTGATATCGACCATCGTCATCTTCGGCTCAGGCGGCCGGGCAAAGGAGAGCAGGTTGCGCACCGCCTTGTCCATGCGTTCTACCTGCGAAAGCACTTCATCGAGCACGACCCGTTTCTGGTCTCCGGCAGGCTGCTCCTTCCTGAGCACCTGGATCACGCCCGCGATGCCGGCCAGCGGATTTTTAATTTCATGAGCGATCCCCGCGGCCATCTCGCCGATCGATGCGAGGCGGTCGGCCCGCTTCATTTGTTCATAGTGATAGCGCTCCACACGGCGACGGGCGCGCTCAAGTTTCGATAACAGCGAGTTGAACGCCTCCCCGAGCCTGCCGATATCATCAGAGCTTTTCACCTGCACCCTGACCTCAAGCCCGCGCTCCGCTCGCTCCATGGTGGCGATCAGTTCCTGGATGGGATTGGACACCAGGTACGTCAAAAACAGCGACAGGGACACGGCAAGAATGGCGGTCACTCCCAATGCCCAGAGAAACATGGTTTTGCTGAGTTCTCCGACCCTTTCCTGGGTCTGGGCAATGGAGAGGTCCACGGCGAGCACGCCGTTCATTTTTACCTTGGAACCATGGCAGTGAAAACATCGCTGCTCGTTTTCGATGGGGAACAGCACAGAGAACAGGCCTTCCTCCCGGCGTTTGATCGGTTTTTTGAACTTGTCTTCAAGAAACCATTTCTGCATGGAGGGCTCGATCCGCCTGCCGATCATCGCGCGATTTGACGACTTCAGAATGACCCCATTGGGACTGAAGATCTTCACTTCCTTGATATTATGATAACCGCCGACCGCTTCGAGAATGTGCTGCACTTCCTTGCTCTTGCCGTCAAGCATGGCGTTCGAAAGACTCCGGTCGATGGTGTTCGAAATGATGAGCACATTGTCTGCGAGCGCATCTTCCATCTGCGCACGCTGATACCCGATGTTGATCCACGTGCCGAGCCCGATAGTCACCGCCAGAATCGCCGAGACGGCGATGATGATCTTGCTCCTGAGGCTGGTTACGAGCTTCACGCGAGGGTCACCTTCCCGATCATGTCCCTGATGTCCCCGACGCCTTGTTCATGAAGCAGACGTTCCATGCCGTCCAGCACGTTGAGCGTGGCCCGGGGGGTCACGAAATTCGACGTGCCCACGGCCACCGCCGAAGCCCCGGCAAGAATGAATTCGAGGGCGTCTTCTCCCGTAACGATGCCGCCCATGCCGATGATCGGGATGGATACGGCTTTCGCAGCCTGCCATACCATTCGCACGGCCACCGGTCTGATCGCCGGACCGGACAGGCCTCCGGTTACATTCGCGAGCCGCGGTTTCCGGCAACGCACATCGATCGCCATGCCGAGAAGGGTATTGATGAGTGAAAGGCCGTCGCAGCCCGCATCCTGCGCCGCCCGGGCAAATTCCGTAATATCGGTCACATTCGGAGAAAGCTTGGCAATGACGGGCAGATGCGTGGCTTTGCGGACCGAGGACAGGAGCTCGAAAGCCGCCTTGACGTTCGTGCCGAACACAATCCCGCCCGCCTTCACGTTGGGACAGGAAATATTTACTTCAAGGCCGGACACACCCGGCACGCTGTCAAGCCGCGCCGCGACAGCAACATACTCTTCAAGACTGTACCCGAAAATATTCACGATCACGGCCGTGTCAAACTGCCTGAGATAAGGCAATTTCTCGTTGATGAACACATCAACACCGGGGTTTTCGAGCCCTATGGCGTTCAGCATGCCCGAAGGCGTCTCCCAAATCCGAGGCGGCGGATTGCCCTTGATCGGTTTGAGCGAAACGCCCTTGACGATCACGCCTCCCAGCTTATTCAGGTCCACGAAATCCGCAAACTCTTCGCCGTAGCCGAAGGTGCCCGATGCGGTCAGCACCGGGTTCTTGAGCTTGATCCCCGCGACGGTAACGGAAAGGCTGGGTTTTTTGAATTCGGAATTCGGAATTCGGAATTCGGGTTTGCTTTTATTCCGCATTCCGCACTCCGCACTCCGCATTATATTTACTGTCCAGCTCAATCAACACAGTCAGCGCCTCACATCCCGGATGAGCACAACGCTTTTCTCCACCCACTCAACCTCCCGGGAGTCGAACACCGGTCCTTCTTTGCACGCCCGTTTATAGCCGCCTGCCTTCATCGGGATCGAGCAGCCCATGCACACGCCAAGTCCGCAAGCCATGCGCTCTTCCGTGGACACAAAGCAGGGAATCGCATGCTCCACGGCAATCCGGCTCACCGCGGCGAGCATGGCGTGAGGACCGCAGGCATAGAGCACGAGACTGCCCTTCTGCTCCACCTTCGACAGGAAGTCATTCAGAATGTCCGTGGACATCCCCTGTTTTCCCGCGCTCCCGTCCTCCGTCGCAACATGAACCTTAGCCGTATGATCCCTGAGACTCTTCAGAACACCGGTCGGCGGCAAACACTCCTTATTTCGCGCGCCGACGAAAAAATGCGCTCGCGCGCCGGCGCGGAGCGACAAAAAATGGAGAGGAGGAAAGCCGCTCCCTCCTGCAACCAAAACCGGCGTGACGGCCTTGCCCGGCATCGGGAAACCTTTGCCCAGCGGCCCGAGCAGAGAAAGCGTACTGCCCGCAGCCATGCCGGTCAGCAGCGTGGTGCCTCTGCCCACAACGCGATACACGATCTCGATGGATGTTTTTGCAAGAACAGCGGAGATGCCGAAAGGCCGGGCAAGAAGCGGGTCCAGGTTGTCCGATACCCTGAGCATGACGAACTGGCCGGGAAGGGCCGCAGCCGCCGTTTCCGGCGCCTTGAGAACGAGACGATAGTACCCTCTGCCGACAGGTTTATTCGATACAATGAGCGCCTGAAGACTCTTATTCGATGGCAATCTCTATCTCCTGGATCTCATATTCCACGGTCTTGACCGGTGTCTTGATCGTCACCACATCGCCCTTCTTGTGGCTGATGAGCGCCTTGCCCACGGGAGACTGCACGGATATCTTTCCTTTTTTGAAATCCGCTTCCTCCTGCCCCACGAGTGTATACTTTTTAATATCGCCGGACTCGGTATCGGCAAGCGTCACCGTTGCGCCGAAGACCACTTTTTCGTTCGTCAGCTTCGACACGTCGA
>Ga0184616_10000281_pt1 | contig 10282 bp, 10 predicted proteins | sample PLM4_90_coex_FD_133145 | JGI IMG/M metagenome (GOLD analysis project Ga0184616, IMG submission 133145) | Groundwater sediment microbial communities from an aquifer in East River, Colorado, USA - PLM4_90_coex | ecosystem: Environmental > Terrestrial > Soil > Riparian zone | place: USA: East...
ACGTAGGTGGACCAGAACATCGTGTTACGGTCATTCGCGTCAATGCGTGCATCATGGGTCGGATGCGTCTTTTTGTCGCCGATAACAATGCGGTCCAGGTTGCTGACCTTGACAGGCTCATTTTCGTTGCTCGGATCGATGGTCACATCCGCCTTGGCGAAGTGCCCGCCCATTCCCGCAACATACACCGTGCCGTTGTAGGTAGTGCCGGCGGCGACTGCTACGGACGTCTTCGTGCCAACCGTAGTAAAGCTGAGGTAGCTCAGACATGCGACTGCGATGACCACTGCGGTGAAACCGAATCTTCTTTTCATGAATTCCTCCCCGTTTGATTTATTGAAAATTGTGTTGGACACGATGGCTACACACTCTTGCGTCGTGAAATACGATATGCTTTTTCCGACCACCTCCTTTTTGCAACGTTTAATTCAAAAAGGTAAGGTAAAGTAGCACAAGCAGAAACCCGCGTCAATCCCAAATTCTAATTTTAGATTATCAATAGCGCCTTGTATTATGCTTAGTTGCATAAGGTGTAAACTGCATGGGAACGCGTAGTATCCCGGTCTTCTCGAAGGTCAAGGTGAGGGTGAACTCGTATCCTTCCAGCACTGTTTTCGGCATCTTGAAGATCATGAGGTGGACACCGGCCGGCCGCAGCTGCACCGTGCTTTTGGCCGGAATGCGTATCCGGTCGGTCCTGATCATTTTCCCCTCATCGACATCGTGCAGTTCGACAAGGGTGCCGGGTATGCTCACCTGTGCGCGAAGGAGCGCGTCATCGCCCGTCCCCGTGTTGATGATCTTCATGAAAAAAGAACCGGATCCCACGATGACCGGTGAAAGCTTCGCGTCCTGTTCCGCAATCGTGATCTCCGGCACTCCCGGGGAGCAGCCCATGCCGAGCAATGCGACGGCCAAAAGCGCAAGGCAAAGGTACGTGCGGCACGTATTCCCCATCAAAACCGTCATGATCATCGGCTCCGTACGTGTGATGTTACTTCAATTCTATTTAACAACGGGCTTCGGCGTTTCGATCTTCTGCACCTTGCCCATGGCCTCCACGCTCCAAGACGTGCCGCCGAGTTTCTCCTGGACAATCTTGAATTTTTTCTGTGATTCGGCGATGTTGCCGGAATTCTCGTAGAGTCTCGCGAGTTCGATGGTCGCAACACCCGGGCCTCCGACGGTCTCCGATTGTTCGAAGGCCTTGACTGCATCAGACTGCTTCCCGAGGGCGGCGTACAGGTAACCCATGCGCTGATACACCAAACCAAGCAGATAGTTGTCTCCGGAATAGTTCGATACAAAAAGCTGATACTCTTTGAGCGCATTGTCCGGCTGACCAAGTTCCACGAGACAGTTGCCGATATAGTATTGGGCGATTGCTCCGCTCACGGTCCCGGAATATTTTTTCTGGACGCCGCGGAAGAGTTCAAGCGCTTTTGCGGTTTCCTCGGCGGACATGCCCGAAGAGCGGGTGTAGGATTCATAGGCCGCGGCAAGAAGCGGCGAGGCCTTCCGCTCGTCAGCGGACCGCATGAGCGAATACCCGCCGGCGATCACGCAGAAAACCGCGGCGATTGATGCGGCTATGACGAACTGCTTTCTGTAATTCGACAGGACTCCGGAGACCTTGTTCAGAATGGTCACAATCTCCTGTTCCTGGCTCGTCTTTCCATTCTGTCCTTTTTTCCTGATCTTAAGCATCTGTGAAACCTCCCTGATAAAGTGAGCGAATAGCGGATAGGGAACACTACGCCCTTCCCGCGGTAATTCCTTATCTATTCATCAACGCGCTCGCCCGGGCAGCCAATTCCCTTGAATTGTTCAGAACCGCGGCGATCGACTCGCGGCTCAGGCCCGCGCCGAGCAGGATCTGCTGCGCGAATTCATCGTCGATCAAGTCGCCGGGTTCGTGGGTATCGGTATCGATCACGAGTCTGGCGCCCGTTTCTCCCGCGATCTTCGCCACATACCCGTTCGACAGGCTGTGCCCCTTGCGCGCCGTGATCTCAAGATGAACGCCGTGTTTGGCCGCAAGCGCGGCTTCCTCCCTGGAGATCAGGCCCGGGTGCGCAAGAATGTCCACCCGCGCTTCGATCGCCGCCCTGTTCGTTCCCGGGTGAACGGGCTCCACGAGCGTCTCGCCGTGAGCGACCACGATCATGGCGCCGAGGGAGCGCGCTTTCTGCGTCAGTTCGGCAAAGGTCTCCGGCGGGATGTGCGTCAGTTCGATGCCCGGCAGCGCCGTGATCTTCCATCGGCGGTTAAGCTCTTTGCACGCCGCGGCCACGCGCGGGATGGTGAAATCAAGGTTCGAAGCGTCGGCATGGTCCGTAATCGCGATCGTTGTGTAGCCTTTCATCACGGCGCGCCGAACGAGTTCCGACGGCACGAGCACCCCGTCGCTGAACAAAGAATGGGTATGAAGATCGATCATGCTGTCTCCTTACGTGGTCTCACGAGAGAGCACGTGCCGGTATCGTTTCTATACTTTCCCTGAAAACTCCCGCGTTTTGCCATGTACGCTGCCAGGTCGTTCAGAAGCTCGCTCCGGGTCTTGTTCCAGACCGGCGCGATCAGAATGTCGTCGGGCGCTGCCGCAAAAAGCCTCTGGATCACGATGTCCGGAGACAGGCGTTCAAGAAAATCAGCGAGCATCGCAATGTATTCTTCATACCCAAAGGTCGGGAACGGCTTCGCCGCATAGAGATCGGCCAGCGCAGTCCCGGCAACCACCTGAAGCTGATGGATCTTGAGGAACTCGATGGGCAGGAGTGAAAGCTCATCAGCCATGCCAAGCATCTCTTCACGCGTCTCCGTGGGAAAGCCGAGGATAAGGTGCGCGCCGGCATGGATGCCTTTGCCGATGGTCATCGCCAGGGCGTTCTTGAAACATGCGTAGTCATGGCCGCGGTTGATGAATGCAAGCGTCCTGTCGTAGATCGATTGAAGACCGTATTCCACGAGAACGAAATGCTCCCGAGCCAGCGAGGCAAGGAGGGCGATCTTCTCCTCATCCACGCAGTCCGGCCGTGTTCCAATGGCAAGCCCCACCACGCCCGGGTTGTCGAGGGCCTCGCAATACAGCTTTTCAAGGATCTCCACCGACGCATAGGTATTCGTATAGGGCTGGAAGTATACGATAAACTTTTCAGCGCCATAGCGGGAACGAAGATAAGGAATCCCCTTTTCGATCTGCTCGCGCAGGGACGAGGAACTCGTACACGCCGAGGGGCGGAAACTGTCATTGTTGCAGTAAATACATCCGCCCGTGGACACCGAGCCGTCGCGGTTGGGACACGTGAATCCGGCGTCCACATTCACCTTATAGACCGGCGCGTGATACAGATCCTTCATGTACTGGCCAAAGGCGTTATAATGCCTGGTCATTACCTTTTTATCCGATAGTTCTGCTACCTTCATTGGCGATAAACCCGCGGACAGCGTTTCGTGGATAATAGTTCGAAAAGATTAGATAATATACCAGAGACAGTGGGAAAAATCCAGAAAGGAATTTGTCCCGGGGCCGCGTTCCAACAGCCCCGGGAAGATCCATCTTACAGATCAGCGTACTTCCGGGTAGATTCCACGACGACCAGGAGCGCTCCGAGCAGCAGGACGACCAGAAATACCTGCTGGGTCCTGGCGCCGCTCCCACTGATCAGTTGCGTAATGGAACCAACAGCCAGTGTCGTCGCGAGCATAATCTCCGCTATCACCAGTTTCTTGGGCTTTACCCCCGTGAACTCAAAGGTCTGGATCGCCAGAAGGGCCAGGCCGATGAAAAAGAATGTCATGTCCCCTTTCATGGCTGTTGAACCGACGAGAATGAGCAGAACGCCGAGATTGATGAGAATGCTCTTTAAGATATCGCTTTTCTTTTCCGTCATAGTTTCTCCTTTTTTTATAAAATATCGTTTCGCTGCGAGCTATGAGCCGATGAGCGACCTCACGGTCTTCATATTCCTGTAATCGTCCTCTTCCGTTTCCTTCGGCGTTTCCATGATCTTCGGCACGTCCTTAAATGCGGGATGGCCCAGCAATGCCGCAAATCCTTCGAGGCCGATCTTCCCCTCGCCGATATGCCAATGGCGGTCAACACGGGAGTTGAAGTCGCGGAGACAGTCATTCAGATGCATACCCTTCATTCGCTCCAGGCCGGCAGTGGTCTTGATTTTCTTTGCCAAAGCCTCAACACCCGCTGTGGTGCGGATATCATACCCCGCGGCAAAGCCGTGGCAGGTATCGTAGCATATGCCGATGCGTGAAGAATCGGCGAGCATGGATATCACGTCCTGGACCTGTTCAAGTTCATAGCCGATATCGCCTTTTTCTCCGGCAGTGTTTTCAAGAAGGATCATCGCCTTGGGAGGATGAAGTTTCATTGCCATGTTCAATGCCGCTGATACACGGTCGATCATCCATTGCGGTTCCTGTCCGCTTGCCGAGCCGAGGTGTGTAACCAGATATTCCGCGCCAAGGACCTCGGTGCGCTCCAGGTCGATCACGAACTGTTCGATCGACTTCTCATACAGCTCGGGCTTTGACGATGCGAGGTTGATAAGGTAATTCGTATGGACAAATACCGGGCCGATGTCCCACTGTTCGCGGAGCCGCTTGAACTCGGCAATATCGTCCTTGTCGAGCGGCTTGACGGTCCAGCCACGGGGATTGCGGCTGAAGATCTGCATACAGGTGCAGCCAAGCTCGTGGGCGCGCTCGACGGCAAGGGAAAAGCCGCCGGATATGGAGACGTGGAAGCCGATTTTCATGTCCCCTGCCCCGCTATTTTCATGAAGTCCTGCTCCGTGATCACCTTGACCCCCAGTTTACGAGCTTTATCCAATTTGCTGCCCGCCTCTTCACCAGCAAGCAGATAGCTTGTCTTCTTTGACACTGAACCCGTGGCATGGCCGCCAAGGCGTTCGATAAGTTCTTCAATTTCGTTTCTCGGCCTTGAAAGCGTGCCGGTGACAACGATGGTAAGGCCGTCGAGCGGCCCCCGTTCTTTCTTCGTGCCTGCCTCGTAATCGGGATTCGAGATCACAATACCGAGACTTTTCAACTTGTCCAAAGTATGCAGGTTTTCCTTTTCGCCGAAGAATCCCGATATCGACTGAGCGAGCTTCTCGCCCATCTGTTTGATCTCGATGATATGCTCCGGCTTCACGTGGTACAGGTCTTCGATTGTTTCAAAGTGCCGCGCAAGCAGCTTTGCGGCAGATTCTCCCACGTGCAGGATGCCGAGGGCAAAAAGGAACCTGCTGAGCGTTGTTTGCCTGCTCTTGTCGATGGCATCAATCAGGTTTTGAGCGGACTTTTCCGCGAACCGGGGAAGTGCAAGGAGCTGATCTTTATTTATCGTATAGAGGTCGCTGAAATGCTGAATCAATCCCTGATTATACAGCAGTTCGACATTCTTCTCGCCAAGCCCCTCGATATCCATGGCTCCCCGGGAAGCATAGTGCATAATGCGCGTAACGACCTGAGCTGAACAGTTCAGCCCAATGCAGCGGAAAGCCACTTCTCCCTCTTCACGAACAACGTGTGATCCGCAAACAGGACAGACGTCAGGCGGCAGGTATTTGTTCTCGCTGCCTGTACGCTTTTCAAGAATGACGGCAACCACGTGAGGGATCACATCCCCTGCCCGCTCCACAACCACGGTATCGCCAATGCGAATGTCCTTGCGCTCGATCTCGTCCCAGTTGTGGAGCGTGGAACGGGACACCGTCACCCCGCCGATCCTGACGGGTTTCATGAGCGCCACGGGCGTGAGCGCGCCGGTCCTGCCGACGTTTACGATAATATCCTCGATGACCGTCGTGCCCTGGTGAGCGGGGAATTTATAGGCAATGGCCCAGCGCGGCTCCCGGGTTTTAAAGCCAAGCTCCTGCTGGAGTTTGAAATCGTTCACCTTGATAACAGCGCCGTCGGTCTCGAAAGGAAGCTCCGCTCTCTTCTCCTCGATTTTTCTGACGGCATTAATTACTTTTTCAATGCCTTGTGCGACAGTAAAACCTAAGGGCACCGGAAAATGGGATTTTGAAAGCCAGGTATTAAGATCCTCCTGACTTTTAAACTCGATTCCCTTCACGGCACCCACACCATAACAGGCCATGTGGAGCTTTCGCTTTTCCGTGATCGTAGAATCAAGCTGACGAATGGAGCCGGCAGCTGCGTTACGGGGATTGGCAAACAACGGCTCCCCACTCTTCTCCCGATCTTTATTCAAGTTCTCGAACTCCACGATGTCCAGGAACACCTCACCGCGAAGATCAACCTCTTCGGGGATTGGCTGAACACCCTCGATCCGGATCGGGATAGCCTTGATGGTTTTTACGTTCTGAGTGACGTCTTCCCCTTCATACCCGTCTCCCCGCGTCGCGGCCCGGACCAGGATGCCCTTGGTATATGTCAGTTCCATGGCAAGACCATCGTATTTTGGCTCGATTGTATATTCGACTTCCTGCTCCGATTTAAGAAATCGTTTTACCCGCTGATCGAATTCCCGCACCTCGTCATGGGAGAAGGCATTGTCCAAAGAGAGCATGGGTTCGGTATGCTTGACCTTGTCGAATTTTTCCAGTGGAGGCGCGCCGACGCGCTGGGTTGGTGAATCGGGGAGGACGTAACCGTATTGTTCTTCAAGCTCTTTCAGTTGGCGGAACAAACGATCATACTCCGCATCGGAGATGATCGGGGCGTCTTGAACATGGTAGCGGTAGTTATGTTCGTTGATTTCTTTAACGAGACGGACGATTTCTTTTTGAATGTTGTCGGGAATTTTCTTCATTGTCAATGAGAGTTAAGCGTGCTATTTCTGTCCGTTGCCCCTTCTCTTCTGCTGTCGCTGCCGGTACAAGCGTTCGGTAAAACCGCCTTCCTTCTCAAAGGCCGAGGCTTGTGCCGCCAGCAGCCTGTCAAGAAGACTGTTGGCAACGGCAACCAGCGCCAAAACAGCATTAGCAGAAGGCTCCGAGTAATTGGACTTTGTGGACGAAGTAGACCGAGTGGACGGAGCTTTCTGTCTATTATTTCCATTCTGTCCACGATGTCCCCTATGAGCCTTGTCGTGGATTTCCTTCACCCAGAAGGCCACGTCATCAGCAGTAACAGGCCTCCGGGCGATCAAATCCGCCCGGCGAGGATCGTTTTCATCCCACTCCCGCAGTCCCCGTTGCCGCAGAAAATCCTGATAGTCCAGCTTCAATTCCTCAAGGCTTGACCGCGCCACGTTCGTCAGTTTCAGCTCGGTCTTCTTCGAGGTCCCGCTCGCCTGACTGCCTTCGGCGATATTCTGCACCCCGCTCCGCGCCGCCTGGACCATCTGGTCATGAGTCCGGCTGCGCTTCTCGACATAGCGATCGCAAAAACGAACCGTGATGTCGTACACCAACTGCGCGATCTGGAAGCTCTTCAGCTTGCGGTAGCCGCCATGTTTTGGAATCAAAGGTTCTTGATCAGCCATGATTTAACTACCTCACGACATGTCCATACCGTCCACCATGTCCACTTCGTCCACGGTTCTCCAGCCGGCAGCGCTTACTCCCCGCGCTTCTCCTCAAGCTGATAATCCTTGATCTTCGTCAGGAGCGTCTTGTAGCTCACCTGCAGGACCTCGGCGGCGCGGGACTTGTTGCCGTTCGTCTGTTTCAGCACCTGCCTGATCCTGCGCGACTCGGCGATGCGCATGGCGGCGGCCGCGATCTCCTGGAGCGGGCCGTCCATGGGCACGTGCTCAGCCAGGGCATCAAGGATGCTCGATTCTTTGATGCCGAGGTCCTGGCTCCGGACCACACTGCCATCGGCATAGATCACGGCCCGCTCGATGACATTCTCGAGTTCGCGCACATTCCCCTTCCATGGCGATTTTATCAGGATGTCCATGGCATCTTCCGCAATCGTAAGCGGCCCTTTGCGCACCTCTGCCGAATATTTATTCAAAAAACTCTGCGCCAGCGCCGGGATATCGTCTCGCCGTTCCCGGAGCGGCGGGATGGTGAGGGGAAATACATTCAGGCGATAGAACAGGTCTTCGCGGAACAACTGGGCGCTCACGGCTTTTTCAAGGTCTTTGTTCGTTGCCGCAATGACGCGCACATCGATCTTGATGGGTTTGCCGCCGCCGACACGCTCGATCACCTGTTCCTGGAGAACGCGCAGCATCTTGGCCTGGAGCGCCATGTCCATGTCGCCGATCTCGTCAAGGAACACCGTTCCCTTATCGGCAAGTTCCAGCTTTCCGAGTTTCCGCGCATCGGCCCCGGTGAAGGCGCCGCGTTCGTAGCCGAAAAGTTCGCTCTCCAGCAGTTCACGGGGAATAGCAGCGGAATTTATCGCAATGAAGGGCGCGTCTTTCCTGTTGCTCAGATAGTGGATGGCGCGCGCGAAGAGCTCCTTGCCGGTCCCGCTTTCGCCATGGACGAGGACCGTCGCGTTCGTCGGGGCCACCTTCTGGATCTTGGACATGATCTCCAGCATCTGGCCGCTCTTGCCGATGATCTTCGGCAAACCGAGCTTTTCAGCGAACTCTTCCCTGAGGAGGATGTTCTCCGTCGCCATGCGCGAAGCATCGAGGGCGCGCTTGATCAAAACAACCAGATGGTCGGTGTCAAAGGGCTTTGTCAGAAAATCGTAGGCCCCCTGCTTCACCGCTTTGACCGCCGTCTCGATGGTTCCAAAGGCGGTCATCACGATCACCGGCAGGAGCGGATTGTCCGCTTTCACGGCTTTCAGGACTTCCGAACCGTCCTTTTTCGGCAATTTGAGGTCCGTGAGCACCAGGCCGATCCGTTCGTCGGACAGCTTTTTGATGCCTTCAGCGCCGTCCCTGGCAAGGACCACCTCGTAGCCCTCGGCCTCGAGCGTCTGCTTGAGCATGTCCAGCATGCTCTCTTTGTCTTCGACAATCAGTATTCTATCAGCCATGCAATTTACCGTATCGGGAGCATGACATGAAATGTCGCTCCCTGCCCCTCTCCGCTCTCCACCTCTATGCGGCCGCCATGGGTCGTAATGATCTTATGGACGAGGGCAAGCCCCATGCCCACGCCCTTGTCTTTTAACGTGAAAAAAGGAAGAAAAATCTTGTTCAATTTGTCCGAAGGAATGCCTTCGCCCGTATCGCGGACAACGATCACAAGGTCCTGGTTAATTCGGGCCTCGATGAAAAGCGTGCCCCCATCGGGCATGGCCTCGGCAGCGTTCTGAAAAAGGTTGGAAAAAGCCTGGCGCATGAGGACTTCGTCAAGAGAAACCTCGGCATCCACGATTTTCAATACCGTCGTAATCCGGGAAGGCTCCCCCGCGGCCTGCAGGACCGTCGCCAGACAGCCGTCAATCATGTCCTTGATGTTCACCTTGACCCGGTTGAGCGACGCGGGACGGGCAAAGGTCAGCAAATCGCCGATGATCCGGTTCATGCCGTTGATCTCGGCCGATATGCTCCCGATCGTCTCCTGGCCGGCGGAATCGCTTTTTTTTGAGAGCAGCTTGAGATATCCTGAAATGACCGCCATGGGGTTCCGAAGCTCATGGGCAATGCCCGCCGACATCTCGCCAAGCGAGGTCAGCCGCTCCCGAAGCTCCACCTGTTCCTGAAGCCGCTTCACTTCCGTAAGGTCTGAAAAGGAGAGGATAACACCGAGTGCGGCATCATGCCGGTCCGTGAGCACCGCCGTGTTGTAACCCAGCCAGATCGCATTGCCGGGCCTGTCAATCATCGCCTCCATCCGCGCGGACGGCTTTTTTTTCTCAAGCGTTTCACGCACAATGCCGGCGATGTCGCTGCCCTCGAACAACTCCCCGGTGGTCTTGCCGAGGGCTTGTTCCCGCTGCAAACCGAGCATCTCCTCGGCCGCGCGGTTGATCGTCGTAAGCCGGCAGTCCTTGTCAAAAGTCATCACGCCGCTCGTGACGCACTGGAGAATGTTCTCGTTATAGCTTTCTACGTTTTCCGCGCGCTGTTCCGCAAGCGCCTTGAGCCGCTCGAGCTCCTTTTCGTTTTCCTTGAGTTGCCGGGTTACGTTCTGGAAGGCGTTGATGATGAATGAGGTATCAGTGGCCCTCTCCTGTTCGCTGGCCTGCGTGCCGAGTTCCCGGCGGTACCGGCGGACGATCCGCCAGAAAACAACCATTCCGGCCGCAACGATCAAAACACCGAGCAGCACTATGAATAAATGTTGTGATGTCATAACCGAATCAGGCCAAGATACCAGAGAATGATATCCTGGCCGTAAAACGCGCTCACCACGGCGCCGGCGGCAAGGAACGGGCC
>Ga0184616_10000282_pt1 | contig 10257 bp, 9 predicted proteins | sample PLM4_90_coex_FD_133145 | JGI IMG/M metagenome (GOLD analysis project Ga0184616, IMG submission 133145) | Groundwater sediment microbial communities from an aquifer in East River, Colorado, USA - PLM4_90_coex | ecosystem: Environmental > Terrestrial > Soil > Riparian zone | place: USA: East...
TCACGGGCTGGGTCGAGAACGATTTGGCCGCCAATTCAGGGGGGACTTTTTCCCCAGGCTCTTCGCCGACCATCTTCACGTAACCCCCCAGGGGCACCAGAGATATCTGGTATTGCGTCTCCCCGATTTTTTTCCCCAATAGCTTGGGACCAAAACCCAGGGAGAAGGTGATGACTCCGACCTTTGACTTTTTGGCCATGAGGAAATGGCCCAGTTCATGGACGAAAATTAAAACTCCTAAAACGATGATGGTGGCGATGATCGTTGTGATCACATTTTACCTCGGTCGATCAATTGTTGGGCCTCTTGTTTGGCCCAGGCATGGGCATGGAGGATATTCTCCAGGCTGGGTTGTTCACTCGGACGGTGACGGTCCATGGTTTTGCAGATCAAACGGGAGATTTGGAGGAATCCCAAGCGACCCTGTAAAAAGCTCTCCACAGCCACTTCATTGGCGGCATTAAGAACCGCCGGCATGGTTCCTCCTTCTTGGAGAGCCCGATACGCCAGTCCCAAGGCCGGAAATCGCTCTTGATCCACCGGGCTGAAGGTTAACTTGCCGATTTCGAAAAGATTCAGAGAAGGAAGCTGCAAATCCAACCTTTCGGGATAGCCGAGGGCATAGGCAATGGGCCCGCGCATATCCGGCATGGACATCTGGGCGACCACCGACCCGTCGATATATTCTACCATAGAATGGATGATCGATTGGGGGTGAATGAGAACCTCAATCTGTTGGGCGGGAACACCGAAAAGCCAGTGAGCTTCGATGACTTCCAGTCCTTTGTTCATCAATGAAGCGCTGTCGATCGTAACCTTCTTCCCCATGCGCCATTGGGGGTGATTCAAAGCTTGTTGCGGGGTGACGGTGGCCAGTTGGTCCAGGGGGGTAAGCAAAAAAGGGCCACCGGAGGCGGTAAGGATAAGTCGCTTAATGTCCTCTTGGCGGTGTCCGGCCATGGCCTGGAAGATGGCGCTGTGCTCGCTATCAACCGGAAGAAGGTGTGTGCCTTTTTCTTGAATTTCCCGCACCAGAATTTCCCCAGCCATGACCAGAGGTTCTTTATTAGCGATGGCCAGATTTTTTTGAGCTCTCACGGCGGCTAAAGTGGGTAAAAGACCGACACTGCCGGCAAGGGCGGAGAGGACCATCTCCGCCTCCGGGTGGGTGGCGACGGCCACCAGCCCTTCCATACCCGCAAGAATGCGAGTTGTTTTCCCCAGCAAAGAGTCTTGGAGGCGCCTGGCTGATTCTGGATCCATTAAAGCAACCAGTTCCGGGCGAAAGCGCAAAATTTGCTCTTCCATTTTTTTCAGATTGGCGCCCCCGGCCAGGGCCACAACCCGGAATTTATCCGGATGCTGGGCGACGATATCGAGAGCGTTGACCCCGACGGAGCCGGTGGAACCGAGGATGGCAATTTTCTTCATACCTTTTATTATCCCAGCCCCGCCCCCCAAGCATAATAATAAACCAAGGGACCGGCGAAAAGCACGCTGTCAATGCGGTCCAGGAGACCGCCATGGCCGGGGATAAGAGACCCGGAATCCTTGACCTGGGCGCTCCGTTTCAGCAACGATTCAAAAAGGTCTCCCAATTGCCCGATAATCCCCACCCCTGCGGCCAAGGCCAAAGCATGGGGAACCGGGAGCTGGGGAAAGAAAAAAAATTTGAAAAACAATGCGCCGGCAATGGACCCGCCGACTACTCCCGCGCCCCCCTCTACCGTTTTCCCCGGGCTGATCTCGGGCGCGAGTTTTTTCCGTCCCCAGGTTCGGCCTACATAAAAGGCTGTCGTATCACCGCAATAAACTACGACCAGGGTGAAGAGGATCCATAACCGACCCTCCTCCAGTTTATGCATCAGGATGAAGTGAGCCAGGAGAAAGGGTACATAAAAAAGGCCAAGAAGATGCCTGCTCACCTGATCGACCCGGAGAGAAAAATCTTTTTGCTCCCAGAGGGCCAGGATGAACAATAACATAAGGATCATGGCCATTCCCGCAAGAAAACATCTGGAATCTTTTGCGTAAAGGGAAATCGGGAGGAGGAGGCCCAAAAAGATGGACACCATTTTTTTGCTAAGGCCAAGTTCTGGTAGGGCCAGGGCATAATATTCCTGCAGCCCCAAGAAGGTCAGAAAAAGGATCAGCAAAAGAAAAAGCCAAGAGGGGGCGAAGAGGATGAATAGAATCAAGCAGGGAGCCATGATCAGGCCGGAGATCCAGCGCTTCAGATGCATCATCGATCCCCTATTTTGATCTGTTCACTGGTCAGGCCAAACCTACGTTCTCGATCCTGGTAACTTAACAAAGCCTGGATTAGATCCTCCTTTTTGAAGTCCGGCCAGAGGTTGGGCGTCACATAGATTTCCGTGTACGCGAGCTGCCAAAGGAAAAAGTTGCTGATGCGAACCTCTCCGCTGGTGCGGATGAGTAAATCAGGGTCAGGAAGGCTGGCCGTCCAAAGGTATTTGGAAAAAAGCCCCTCGTCGATGTCCTCGGGGGTCAGGTTGCCGTCCCGGGAATTGGCCGTGATCCGGCGGATGGCCTGGATGATGTCATCTCGTCCGCTATAGCTCAAGGCCAAGGTCAACGTCATTCCCGTAGCCGCAGCCGTCAGCTTCATCGTTTCGTTGAGGGCGCTGACCACTTCTTTGGGCAGGCGGGAGAGGTCGCCGATGGCCAAAAGACGGATGTTGTTATCCAACATCTCCCGGAGTTCCGTGACCAAGTAATCCTTAAGAAGGGTCATGAGTGCTTCTACCTCCGGTTGAGGGCGGCTCCAGTTTTCCGCTGAAAAAGCAAATAGGGTCAGATAGGCAATGCCGATTTCCCGGCATGCTCGGACGACGGTCCGCACGGATTCGGCTCCCTGCCGGTGGCCAGCCACCCGGTCTAATAACCGTTGCTCAGCCCAGCGGCCGTTTCCATCCATGATGATCGCCAGATGGCGGGGGAGTTTTTCCTTCACTAACCGATGCATAAATTTCCTGTGCTAAGGGAAGATTTCCAGATCATGGCGACGATCTCCGGCCTGAGAGAAAAAATGGGGGAGCGAGCGGAAGGGCGTAGGTTTTCAAACTTCCAGGATCTCTTTTTCCTTAGCCTTGACAACCTCTTCGGCTTTCTCGATAGATTTATCCATGAGCTTCTGGATTTCTTCCTGATATTTAAACTGGTCGTCTTCGGAGAGATTTTTGTCTTTTTTCGCTGTTTTTAGCTGTTCGTTGGCATCCCGGCGGATATTGCGCATGGCCACTTTACATTCCTCTTCCATGCGCTTTACAACTTTGACCAGTTCCTTGCGTCGTTCTTCGGTGAGAGAGGGGATATTAATGCGCACGATTTTTCCGTCACTGAGAGGAGTAAGGCCCAGGTCCGATTTTTGGATAGCTTTTTCAATTTCTCCGATAATTTTAGGGTCCCAGGGTTGGATGGAAATCGTTCGGCTTTCAGGAACTGACAGGGAGGCGACCTGAGAAAGAGGCGTGGGAACGCCGTAATAATTGACCCGGACGCCGTCAAGTAGAGTAAGGGAGGCCCGGCCCGTACGTATGCGGCTCAAGTCTTTGCGCAAGGCCTCAATAGACTTTTCCATTTTCGACTTCACTTCCGCTATAAAAGCCTCTTTTTTAAACATGCGTTACCCCCCGAATGACCGTACCGATTTTCTGGCCGAAAACAACTCGCTTAATATTTCCTTTGCGGGTGAGGTTGAATACAATAATGGGAAGGTGATTGTCCATGCATAGAGAGATCGCCGTGGCGTCCATGATCTTGAGGCCCCGGTTCAGGACTTCGATATAGGAGAGTTCTTTGAACTTTTTGGCCGTTTTATGAATCAGGGGATCGGTATCATAGACACCATCCACTTTGGTGGCTTTGAGAATCACCTGAGATTTCACTTCCATGGCGCGCAAAGCGGCGGCGGTGTCGGTGGTAAAATAGGGATTCCCTGTCCCTGCGGCGAAGATCACGACCCTTCCTTTTTCCAGGTGGCGAACTGCCCTGCGGCGGATGTAAGGTTCGGCGATCTGGTGCATCTCGATGGCGGACATTACTCGGGTGAAGATGCCTGCCCTTTCTAAAGCATCCTGCAAAGCCAAACTGTTGATGACGGTGGCCAGCATACCCATGTGATCGGCCGATGCCCGGTCCATCCCTGCGGTACTGGCAGCCACGCCGCGATAGATATTCCCACCGCCGATTACAATGGCTATTTGCACGCCCAGCAGGTTCAATTCCTTGACCTCAACGGCTATCTTCTGGACCACGGCTGGACTGATTCCATACTCCTGATCCCCCATTAAGGCCTCCCCGCTGAGCTTGAGCAGGATGCGTCGAAAAAAAGGCTTGGGCGAAGTTTTCACTCTTGGGATAACCCCTCGGCGACTTGGAAACGACTGAAGCGACGAATTTCCAGTTTTTCTCCCAACTTACCAATTAAACCGTTAAGGAGCTCCTGGATGGTAAGGTCCGGGTTCTTGACAAAAGGCTGTTCTAAAAGGCAAACCTCGCTATAGAATTTTTCCAATTTACCTTCGACAATTTTTTCAACGATCTTTTCAGGCTTGCCTGCTTCCCGGGCCTGAACCCGATAGATTTCCCGCTCGCGCTCTGAAGCTTCCGGTGGTACATTTTCCCGGCGAAGGTAAAGTGGGTTACTGGCCGCAATGTGCATGGCGACATCCTTGGCGAAAATCTGGAAATCTTCCGTTTTGGCTACGAAGTCCGTTTCGCAGTTGACCTCCACCATTACGCCGATTTTCCCGCCCGCGTGCACGTAGGAGCCGATGCGGCCCTCCGAGGCGATTCGTCCCGCTCTTTTAGCGGCAGTGGCCAGGCCCTTTTGCCGCAAATAGTCCACGGCTTTCTCAAAATTGCCTCCTGCTTCGGCCAGGGCTTTTTTACAGTCCATCATTCCAGCGCCGGTCTTCTCGCGTAGATCTTTAACCATACTGGCGGATACTTCCACGAAATGTTTCCTCCTATTCTTCTTCGTCTTCGTTCTCTGGTTTTTCTTCCTCGACTTCTTCCGGGGCCGGTTCGGCGGCCACTTTCGGTTTTCCTAAGGTGGCGCCCTCAGCCCCCGCCGGGGGGGCACCTTCGGGCGCGACTAATTTGGCCTCCAAGAGTTGCTTGCCTTCCAGACAGGCATCGGCGATTTTGGAAGAGATGAGGCGAATGGCTCGGATCGCGTCGTCGTTTCCGGGGATGATGTAGTCAATTTCATCGGGATCACAATTGGTGTCCACGATAGCCACGATGGGGATACCTAACTTTCTGGCCTCATGAACGGCGATTCGCTCCTTGCGCGGATCCACAATGAAAATTCCCTGGGGGATCCGGCTCATATCCTTAATTCCTCCCAGAGTTTTTTCCATTTTGGCCTTTTCTTTTTCCAATTGCAGAACTTCCTTCTTGGGCAGGACATCAAAGGTACCGTCCTCTTTCATGGCCTGCAGTTTTTTCATGCGTTCCACGTTTTTCTTGATGGTGCGGAAATTCGTCAGGGTACCTCCGAGCCAGCGCTGATTTACGAAAAACATGTTGGCGCGTTGGGCTTCCTCGGCGATAGAATCCTGGGCCTGTTTTTTTGTCCCTACAAAGAGGATATTGCCGCCTGAGGCCACAGCAGCGACTACAAATTTGTAAGCCTCCTTGAAGAGCCGCACAGTCTTCTGTAAATCAATGATATAAATCCCATTGCGCGAGCCAAAGATGTAATCCTTCATCTTGGGGTTCCATCGTTTGGTCTGGTGGCCAAAATGGACCCCCGCTTCCAAAAGCTGTTTCATGGTGACAGGCGACATACAATTTCCCTCCTGGGTTAGTCCTCCGCTTTCCTTATCCCGGCTTGCCATCCGCCCTCTGCGGACACCCTGGCGCCGATTGGAAAACGTGTGTTTTGAATTTTTTATTATAACATTCTAAACTTTTGTTTCAAGTGAAATCTCAATAGAACAGGGGCCAAGGATTCGGGGATTCAATTTCAGCTTCGGTAGGAAGCGTTGATTTTAACGTAATCAAAAGAAAAATCCGTTGTAAAAAAGGAAACCCTCTTCTTTCCCCGGTTAAGGTTGATACGAACCGTGTATTCTTTCTTTTTCATCACCGCGGTCGCTTGTTCTTCCATTGCAGGTCCCCTGCCTTGGCCGCGGCGGACGAGGGCTACGTCGTCGAAATAGACATCGATTTTATTCGGGTCAATAGGGGCGCCCGAGTAACCCGCGGCGCAGAGGATTCTTCCCCAGTTCGCGTCCTCTCCGAAAAATGCAGTCTTGACCAGGGCGGAGGTGGCCACAGCGCGGGCGACCCGCTCGGCTTCGGACGCGGTGCGGGCCCCCTCCACGGCAATGACGACCAATTTTGTTGCTCCCTCCCCATCGCTGGCAATTTTTTGGGCTAAAGAGAATAACAGGTCATGCAAAAAAAGGACAAATTTCTTATAACCTGGGGTACCGAGGGTTATCTCTCGGTTTTTTGCTTCCCCGTTGGCCAGGATCAAGAGAGTGTCATTGGTACTCATATCTCCGTCGACAATCACCCGATTGAAAGATTCCTGGACGCCTTCTTTTAAGGATTGGCGCAACGCTTTTAGGGAAATGGAAGCGTCGGTGATAACAAAAGAAAGAAGAGTAGCCATTTGCGGGCTAATCATCCCTGCCCCCTTGGCGATTCCGGCCAGGGTGATTTCTCGCCCATTCACCTGTTGGCGAAGAATCACCGCTTTGGGGAAGGTGTCGGTAGTCACAATGGCCCGGGCAACATTCCCCAGACCGTCGGGCGCTAGGGAGGATAAGAGACGGGGAAGGTTTTTTTCGATTAAACTCATGGGTAAGGGTTTCCCGATTACGCCGGTAGAGGCCAGGAGCACATTTCCCGGATTAATTTTCAGGGAAGAGGCAATCAACCTGGAAAGGCGTCGGCCGTCGGTCAGACCCTTCTTGCCCGTACAGGCGTTAGCGGACCCGGAATTGATCAATATAGCCCGGGCACGTCCCGCCTTTATCCGCTCCATCGAAAGGAGTACAGGAGCTGCTTTTACCCGGTTGGTAGTGAAAACCCCGGCAGCCACGGAAGGCACCTCAGAGTATATAAGGGCCAGGTCTTTCTCCCGGTTTTTTTTAATCCCGGCAGATATGCCCGCAGCCAGGAAACCGGGAACCTTGAAATCGGGGGGAATGTCTTTGTTCATGCAGCCTCCCTAAATAGTTCGGAGTTCGGAGTAAAAGATAAAAACAATTCCGAGTTGTGAGTACCGAGAAAAAATTTTAACTCCGAACTGTTTTCATCTTCCATGACATTTTTTGTATTTTTTCCCGCTCCCACAGGGGCAGGGATCATTACGCCCCACCTTTTTACCCTCTCGCTTTATAGGCTGCTGTTTCTCCTCGACCTCTTCTCCACGGCTAAGAATGAGGGGTTGCTTACGGACGGCCTCAAATTGAGCTACTTCCTGGGGACGAGCGATCTGGACCCGGAAGAGTTTTTGGATCGTCTCCTCCTTGATACGCTGAATCAGATCCATAAACATCGCGTACCCTTCTTTCTGATATTCCTGGAGCGGGTTGCGCTGCCCATACCCTCTGAGGCCGATGCCTTCCTTCAAGTGGTCCATAGCCATCAAGTGTTCTTTCCAGAGGGTATCGATGGACTGGAGGTAGATTACTTGTTCCAGGTGTCCCATAGCCTCGGGGCCGAATTCGGCCCCTTTCCCCCCATAGACTTCTTTGGCTTGGGCCACGACCTTTTCCCAGAGCTTCTCCCGGGTCATATTCTGGGTATCTTCAGGGCGGATGCTGAGGCCGAAGGAAAAGAGGCGCATGAGGGACTCGTTCAACTGGCGGTAATCCCATTCCTCAGGATAGGTTTTTTCATCCGCAATGGGATCTGCGATTCCTTCGGCAAACTCGGCGATGACCTCTTGGATTTCTTCGGCAACGCCATCCTGAGCCAGAACCCTTTTGCGCTGGTCATAAATCACCTCCCGTTGTTTGTTCATAACGTCGTCGTATTCCAAGAGGTGTTTGCGGATGTCAAAGTTGTGGGCTTCCACGCGTTTCTGGGCGTTCTCGATCGCCCGGCTGATCAGGGAATGTTCGATGGGCTGGCCTTCTTCCATCCCCAGCCGGCTCATGACTCCCGAGATTCGCTGGGAGCCGAAGATGCGCAGTAGGTCATCCTCCAGGGAAAGGTAGAACCTGGAAGTTCCCGGATCTCCCTGTCGGCCGGAGCGGCCGCGGAGTTGATTGTCGATCCGCCGGGATTCATGGCGTTCTGTGCCTAGGACATGTAACCCGCCGGCTTCGATTACTTTCCGATATTCCTGGGAGGTGAGAGCACGCATCTCCTCCAATATTTTTCGGAAGCCCTCTGGGTCGGTGGAAAGATCCACCTTGCGGCGCAAGGCTTCCTCGCGAGCCAACATTTCGGGATTACCGCCGAGCATAATATCCGTGCCCCGGCCGGCCATGTTGGTGGAAATGGTGAGCGCGCCGAATCGTCCAGCCTGAGCAATAATTTTGGCTTCCGTTTCGTGGTATTTGGCGTTCAAGACCTGATGGGGGATCTTCTCCTGCTTGAGCATCTGGGAGAGTTTTTCGGAGTTTTCAATGGAAATGGACCCCACCAGAACGGGCTGACCCCGGCGGTGGCATTCTTTTACTTCTTCCACGACGGCTTTGTATTTCTCCCTCTGGGTCCGGTAGATGACATCGGAGAAATCCTGGCGGATCATGGGCATATTGGTGGGGATGACCATAACATCCAGTTTGTAGATTTTCTTAAATTCCTGGGCCTCGGTATCCGCCGTACCCGTCATGCCGGCCAGCTTTTTGTACATGCGAAAGTAGTTTTGAAAGGTGATCGTCGCTAAGGTTTGATTCTCCTCCGCGACCTTCACTCCTTCCTTGGCTTCGATCGCCTGGTGCAAACCGTCACTCCAGCGGCGTCCGGGCATCATCCGGCCGGTGAACTCGTCGACGATGATCACCTGGCCATCCTTGATCACGTAATTGACGTCTTTCTGAAAAAGCCAGTGGGCTTTGACGAGCTGGTGGATGGTGTGGATACGTTCCGAAGTCTGCCGGTACTGGTTCTCCATGGCTTGCCGGGCTTCGATTCTTTCGGGCGGGGTTAATTGATCATTGCTATCGATGGTCGGATATCCTTCTTCCAGCGAAGGAACAACAAAGGCATCTGCCCGTCCTCGGGAGAGAAGCTCTAAGCCTTTTTCCGTCAACTCCACGGCGTTCGACCGTTCATCAATGGCACAGAAGAGTTTGTCATCAAATTGAGAGAGTATTTTTTGACCGGAAAGATAAGACTCCAGGCGGTCGAGGCGGGTCTTGAGGGCAGGTTTTTCGGCAATGAGGTCCAGAAAACGAGGATTTTTCGGATCCCCCCGCTTAACCAGTAAAAGTTGTTCGATAACGGTTTCGCTTTCGGGCTCTTCTTCAAGGAGTCGGAGAGCTTCGTCGAAAATGGTCTGGATGAGGCGGCTTTGATTCTGGTGCAGACGAATAACCATCGGCTTGAGCTCTTCATAGTATCCTTCATCCAGTTGCTCGACCGCACCGGAAATGATCAGAGGGGTCCGGGCTTCATCGATAAGGATGGAATCGACCTCGTCCACGATGGCGTAATTCAGTTCCCGCTGGACCAGATCTTCAATACGGAACTTCATGTTATCGCGCAAGTAATCGAAACCAAATTCATTGTTCGTGCCGTAAGTAATGTCACAGCGGTAAGCTTGTTGGCGTTCCAGATCGTCTAATTCATGGACGATGACGCCCACCGCAAGGCCCATAAAATTGTAAATGGCACCCATCCAAGCCGCATCGCGCTTGGCCAGATAATCGTTTACCGTGACCAGGTGGACGCCCTTACCCGTAAGGGCGTTTAAGTATACGGGCAAGGTAGCCGCCAAAGTTTTCCCTTCGCCGGTCTTCATTTCAGCGATTTTCCCCTCGTGGAGCACTATGCCCCCCACCAGTTGGACGTCGAAATGGCGCTGGGCTAAAGTGCGGCGAGCGACTTCCCGGACCACGGCGAAGGCTTCGGTCAGTAAGTCGTCAAGGGTTTCCCCCTGGGCAAGACGCTCGCGAAACTCCCCGGTTTTGGCCTGAAGCTGGCCGTCGCTTAACTGGGCCACCGCTGGCTCCAGTTCGTTGATCGCCCTGATTAGGGGTTTCAGGCGGTTGAGCTCCCGCTCATTCTTACTGCCGAATATTTTTTGCAGTGTATTGAAGA
>Ga0184616_10000283_pt1 | contig 10257 bp, 15 predicted proteins | sample PLM4_90_coex_FD_133145 | JGI IMG/M metagenome (GOLD analysis project Ga0184616, IMG submission 133145) | Groundwater sediment microbial communities from an aquifer in East River, Colorado, USA - PLM4_90_coex | ecosystem: Environmental > Terrestrial > Soil > Riparian zone | place: USA: East...
AGCTGTGCACAACAAATGAAACAAAAACACTCAGTCTCGTCTAGAGTCGTCGTGACTTCGATTCTCATGAGCTTGATTCTGATCGCTGGAGTCCTGTTCTATTCTCCGAACTCCTTCATTGAACTCGGATTCTGTACAGACGTACATAATAACGACTTCAGGAACATCGCAGTCTATCAATACAATGGAACAGCGACGAATCTCGTGAAGAACTTCACAGCGACAGGAGAATCAGAACGGATTCTCGATTCTCAACCGATCGACTTCGAGGTCGTCGTGAAACTGAATCTCACTCTCGCGTCGAGTACATCAGAAGCTAAGACGTTCACGAGAGCGAACATGACAATTACTCGAACGGATACAAGCGCGAAGATATGGGATAACGTCGCATTGAATCAGAGCGCGACGGTCACGAGCGACGCGAACTTCTATTATGTGAGCTTCCTCGGTAATTGGACTTCGGTTCTCGCAGTCGCTGGAGTGACTTATAATTGCACGACCGTCTATCAAGCATACTATTAATCCTGATCCTCGCGTCGAACTTCTGTCTTCTCCTTTCTCCGATCCGCGAGGTCTTCGCGACGAATCAAGGAGACCTTCTGGGTTCTGAAACATATCTGAGGAACGCGAACAGCGATGTCGCTGGATATTTGACTGTGACGAAGACTCGTCCGACTTCTACAACGAACAAGACGTTCCCGATCACAGCGACTTCGTCGGGAGCTGTTCTCATCGCGAAGTGGATCACTCCGTCAGTTCCGAACGCACGATATGACCTTCCGAAGAAGTATAACTTCCTCTTCCAGATGTACGGAAATAAGTCTTCGACGAACGTGAATAACGCTTCCTTCTTCGCTGAACTCGGATATTATCGGAGCGGAGTCGAGTATCCGTTCTTCAATTCAACGAGAAGCGATCGACTTGTCAATGAGAGTATGGTCGCGATGATGTGGCAAACAGCTTTTTCCACGAACTTCACACTCGTCAAGAACGATCGAATATACATGAAGCTCTATCTCTACGCGGAAGGAAGTGGACGCTTCTATTTTGGATGCGAGTCTCGATATGTTCCGTCTTTCGTTCTCGATCCTACTGAGACACGATTCTTCCGCAACGATTGGGTTGAGAACACAACGATACCGACAGCGTACACATTGACTACGGGAAATCTCGATAGTGGAACAGTATCTAACTTGGCTACGTCTGACAATTCTTACATGGTCTTTCGTGGAGCTTATAGTACGGGTAACAAGATCGTCAACGTCACGTTTTCGGGGATAGTTGGTGAAGGATTTCACCTTCCAATGCTTCAATGCAAACGTGAATTAAAATCGAACGTAACGGGCATTCTTGGAAATGTATCGTGGTACAACTACACGGCGGGCGGTTGGGACACGACGGCGGGGTCAATGTTTGCGACTCTGAATCCAACGACTTCCGACGTGACGTCCTATAATTACATCTTGAACTACGGGAACAAATACACTAGCACGACGGGTCGTGCATGGCAAGTGAAGTTCTATCTTTATGCGTCGGTGAACTTCACCGTATCTTTTGACTTGGTTCAATTCAGATCGACGTATTACACACTTCTCACGACAAATACGGCTTCGGCAGGCGCTATGGACGAAGACTTGTACGGCGCATATTCGGGCGCGCAAATTCGTATTGAGAAGATCAATCAAACATATTCTGGAGCAAGTCTTCAGAGCGAGAGTTCTTATCGGATCGATGGAGGATCAGATGTCGCACCCGTCACGACAACAGGAGCAAACGAGATAGTTAGCAATACTCACGCCTTCAGTGCTCTAACGATAACGAACATGACGACAATAGTTGTCTACGTTGACCAAAATGCCGCTGGAACTCTAACGTCCAGCGACCCTTCAACGGGGGGCAAGAAAGCCGTCTTCATGACGGAAGAATTCAACGATACGCAGAGTATTAGCGCGGTCTCATGGACGATCTATTATTGTATGAGATACATCGCAATTAGTGATACAGAAGCATGGTTCTTCGGATCGTCCACGAGGAATTCGAACATAACGAATTTTCAATGGACAACAGTCGGAGCGAAAATTTGGAATACAGTCGCGACATGGATGTTTAATCTCACAGCGAGAGCGTGGACGAGCGTCGGAACGTGGATCGAGAATCTCACGACGAGATCATGGAATAATCTTCCGTTCGAACTGTTCTTGATTACGAGGAGTTGGACTTCAGTCGCGACATGGGAGATCGATCTCTTCACGAAGACATGGAATCTCATCGTGACATGGGAAACTGATCTTCTGACAAGAGGATGGAACATAGCTTCGACATGGATAATCGATCTAGTAACGAGGAGCTGGATCGAGGCGAATATATGGAAGTTCGATCTTCTGACTCCTCGATGGAATCTTGTTTCGACATGGATGTTCGATCTCGGAGGACAGAACTTCGCGTTCCTGATAATTCCGATCCTCTTCCTTGTTTGTGCCGCGATCGTAATCTTCATTCTGACAAGAAAATAAAGCCTTCTCCCTTCTCCGCTTCCTAGACTTCCACGATACGCGGATTAGATTGACCGTCCTTTTTGGACTCTTGGAGATAGGAGAATGTCGATCAATCCAACCGATCGCGCATGAAAGTCATTCACGTTTGAACTTCATCGATAGAGTGAAGGAGGTTCTATGCTCTGGATTCGTCGGAATGAATTCAGCTCCGCAAGAAGTACAGAACCATTGATTCAGAACTCGATTTATTGATAGATGTGGACACTTCGTCGGATCATTCCTGATCGGATCGAGCTTCTCTCTTCCTTCAAGTTCAACAACCATACGTCTTCTCACCTCTCAGCTTCCACAACTTAACGAGATTCTCTCCTCTTGTTTTCGATAGCTCGGTCATAACTGTATCCTGAAGGTCGACAAGTTCTTCGAGCTTCGCGATCTCTTCCGCGACAGGATTCAGATGAAGTCCGACCTTTTTCGCAAGCGCGATCTCTTCGATCCGCTGTCTAAGATTCGATTTCTCCATTCAGAAACACCTCCAATAAGTTAAGAAGTGATAGATTACATAACAGAACCAGAAGCCAAGTCCGATACTTCCGAGATAAACTTTTACGCTGTTCATTTGACTCACCTTGAGAAGAATCTCCTCGCCCATGAATATAAAGAGTCCGAAGGAAGTGTACGACAGAACAGAGGGCTCGCGTGTATTTGTGTTGTACACTTACCGGACGCAAGAGAGCTGATCTCTCCATCGTTTGAGAAAAGTGTCCATGCGAAGTGTACAACAGTTCGAGCGGAAGTGTCGAACACTTGAGGAGCTGGACTTCTGATTAGCGATGATCGAAGTTCTAGAATTTGAGATGTCGCATATTCTAGAGGAAGATAGAAAAAGGAGGAAGGTTATCTCATCTTCTTCCGTACTATACAGAGCGCGAGGTATGAGACGACAGCGACGCTCCAGATCGCGAGGATCACCGCGACGGTCAATGGATAAATCGAGATTAGATACAAGAGTCCGAATCCTGTCATTGAAGCGATCGGAATCGTGTATGCAAGGATCATTTCGATGAGAATTTGATTCTGAATGATCCTTCTCGGTTTTTTCCGAGTCCACGCTTCGACGCTCGCGAGATGGTCGTCTGTCATGCTCTCACCTTTAAGTGATGTTTCTCCACGCGAACCATATCCAGAAGGTCGCGCTCACGAGGAAGGATGAGGTCAAGATCAAGGCGATTTTTGTTCTCGTCTTAACTCCTCCGAATTCTCTGTATATGTCTGAGGATTTAAAAGTTCAGAGTTCTTCTTCTAGAGGAAGATTCTAGAGGAGTCGACGAACGGAGAACGGGAGGACATTGAGGTGAGTCAATGCTTATTGAAGAACCGCTCTCCGTCCGTCGACACATTCTTCGCGTCAATAGGATATACGCTTTGTCCTAGAACCTTCCTCTATGTATGCTTATTAAGTCTGAAGTATCTTCTACGGTGAGGATCATTATGTGTGAGAAGAAGAGGTCTCGTATCTTTCGAGTTTTCTGGATCATGTCGATTCCCTTCCGTTTTTGTGTTGTTGGTCTCGCTGGACTTGTTTTCCTTTGGAATTGTTTTCTTGAGGATGTCCAGACGCTAGGAATAAGGTCTGTTGGAGCTGTCCAGAGACTTCGACGAAGTTCACGTAGAGATCGCGAGGACTGAACCTGATCTTTTCGAGTGAACATTCACATGAGACCTGATTCGTATCATCGTTGTAATAGACAGGTTTTCTACATTTCGAGCAATTCCAGAGACGTTTAAAGAGCGTCATATCATTGCTCTCACATGACGCTCACAGATCGAGACGGAGACTCCTTCAGCTCGGATCGGAATCACTCCTGTCTCCAGAACCTTCGTCACTTCCACAACAGGAATATGGAATTTCTCAGTCATGGCTTCTATCAGACGAGTCTTCTGTTCTTCGGTGAGAGCTGAAGCGTCTCCTTCATATCCGAGTCCGACGACAGCGCCCATATTCGTTAAGACAGGATGTCTCAGAGGGAATGATGTTTTTCCGAAGACGTACTTCCAGATCGGAGCGCGAATATCACTCTCGTTTATTGTTGCTTCACATCCACAAGTCACACGCTCACCTCCTTCACGCTCTGGGCCGTCGCGTATCTGTGTAACCTCTTGAAGTGCATCCATCGATGAGCATTGATCCACGCTTCACATAGATCACAATAGAATCGACCGTTCTGAGTTTTCTTCGCGTGCTTGCGAATGTAGTTCCTGAAGGTCATAGTCGGATACATTAGGCTCTCCTCGTCTTCTTCTCCGCGATCTTCTCTCTGATCCTTCTTCGTCTATCGTCTCGACACATATTCGGACTCACTTTTTCTCCTCCGTTACTGTGATGATTAGTCTAGCTTGGAATGTGACCTGTCTCCATTTCCATGTTGGAATACGAGACATTATTTCAGGATGTTGACGTTCAACCGCGAGAGCGAGAGTTCGATTCGTGATCTCATTGAATTCCTTCATATCAAGGTCGACGTTCTCCGCGATCAGACTGATCTCCTCGTGAACGACAGCTTCGATCTTAACCTTGACCGTTGTCAATATCTCACCACTCTTCCTCCGTTCTGAACCTGTCGTTCTTCCTTGTGATTTCGTTTTATCAGCTTCATATAATCATTGTAGCATTTACGACAGCAGAAGTTCATCTTCTTTGAGATATGCGACTTCGATCTTCTGAAGCGTGAGAGACATCCTCGACAAACGCACGTTTGATATGGAGATTCCTTGAACCATTTGCATTTATGACGATGGATTCCGAAGTTCCATCTACATCGAGGACTCGGTTTTTCGCTGAAGGTTTGAGCGAGTGCGTGAGGAGTCTTCAGAGCGATTTCGTTCGCACAATGAGAACAGAGACTCGTCCTCACGATTTCAAGTCGAACGTCATTCATGGAAGTCTTCTCCTTCGTGAGCGTAACACGTCGGACACTTCTCAAGTGTGGAAGAGTAGACTGTGAGACAGTACGGACATTCACTCTCTCCGAGAACGTCGGAAGGCTCTTCAACCTTCCACGGATCGATAAGAATTACATCGTGAAGGTCTCTCGCGAGATCGTTCGTTGTGAAAACGGAGGAGCTGACTCTCGAAACGAGAACGTACGCGAGATACATCATAGGAATGAGGAGTCCGATGAATGTTAAGAATTGAAGTGAATCTGTCAATATCTCACGATCTTCGGACGTGGTTTCAGAATGATTCGTTCTCCTGTCGCGCTCAAGAGAATGAGAAGAGTCGGATCAGCGATCCTCCATTCTTTTGAACGTGGAGCGTGGAGCGGTCTTCGATATTCCGCGAGAATAGAATGTCGTTTATCATCTGTCATGTGTAGATCACTATGTCCTCGGAGCTGTGACACTTCGTACAGTTCACGATCCTGTCTTGAGTCGGGTTCGGTTTCGTCTGGAAGATCGTCATGTCGGTGAGACATAAGAAGGAGAACCGATCTCGTCGGAGTCTCGGTTCAGATGGAACTCCTCGTCTGATCGGTTCTCGCGGATCGTCGAGAAGAAGGAGGGAACTTCTTCGACGACCGTGTTTTCCTCTTCTCCTTTTCTCCTTACGTCTTGTCGTCTGGGCTTCCTCCGTTGAATTGTTTCGAGTAGTCTGTGACGAGAGCGCGGACTTTCGTGAATCGTTTACTCCTCGCGGTCATGGAGAGATAGTATTTCTTTATCACGTTCACGTCTAACCATCCTCTTCCCATAAGTCCGACTCCTTCTGAGCCTCCGAGGTCTTGACCTCCGACGACTTCGAGAGGAACTTCAGCTTCCCATAAGAGATTTACGTGAATCTTGTCGGCGTCATGTGGTTTTAGATTCTCGAATTCCTTGAGGAGACTCGGTTCGATTTTACCCTTGAATTTCTCGGAGAGAAGTTTTCGGATGTTCTTGTACATATCGGTGATTTCCTTGTATCCTCCGAGGAAGAGCTTCTCTTCTGTTGGGCGTCCTCTCTTGATCCAGAGCTTCTTAATCTTCTCTGGAAGATGAGGGAAAAACAAGTCGACAGGACAGTCTCTCCACCATATTCCTCCGCGAACCTTCGATTCATAGAGGTCGACGAGCGTGAAGTCTCTGTGAAAACGGTCGAAGCTAATTCCTGTCAGTCCAGAAGTTGAGTCTGATCCTCCTTCTCTTGATCCTAGAGTGAGATGGAACATCCATTTAGTCGCAACTTCATCATTGTACTCTTCGAGCGCGTCTTTTATCATTTTTATGTCTTGTCCGAAGATGTCCTTCTTCCTTCTCATTAGCTTCTCGCGGAAGCGTCCTGTCTTGATCGCATTGACTGAAGTCTTCGAAGCGATTTGAGGAGCGATCTGTCGAATACAGTCTAAATATCGACTTTGCGCTCCCTTCGTCTTCGTGTTCAGGAAGGAGATCACGTCGTCCGCTGTCCAATTCTCAGGAGTTCTATGTTTCAGGAAGATCCAGACGTGCTTCGCGACACCGATGTTCTCTCTATATCGTTTGAGTCCATCTCTTCGCGCTCTCAGAATGTACGCTTGAACGGTCTCATAATCGCTCTGATCCAGCTCTTCGATATACCATCGTTTGACTCGCTCGGTTGACGTGAGGAAGAGACAGACCACGTCCTTGAAGGGTTCGAGTTCCTTCCTCAGTCGATAGATCGTGTCGCTGGAGACATTGTATTTCTTCGCGATCGAGCTGTCTCCTCGACTTTTAATCCATGCGTCTTCGAGAATGTCGAGGACTTTGTCCTTCACAGCGGTTAGAATAGCGTTAAGAACTTCTTCTTTCGTCATGCTCTGTTTATTTGTAAGAAGCTTTTCCTCTTTTTCAGCAAGGACACAAAGGAAGAATTTTCCTCCTCCTGTCTTCTTCTGTGTCGATCGCTCCTTGATATATTTAAAAAACTCTGGAGGGAGCTGAATTGCTTCAGCTTTTTGTCCATCGATTTCGACCATCTAACTCACCTTTTGTCCTTGAGAGTGTTACTCCATCGTTGAATATAAATGCTCCGCATGACTTCATCATGTCTTCATTGATTCCTTGAGCGTGATTATGGTCACTTTATTACGCTTCTGAGAATGACGAACGCTTCGACGGCCAATCCGACGACGAATCCGAGAAGAACTCCGTAGCTTCCAATTACCCACATGGCATCGACACGAGCGTTATTTCTAGTGGTGATTCTTTCGCGAGTGTGACACGTCGGACATTCATACTTCAAGACGCGAAATGTTCCGTCTTCATGTCGTTCCTTACTTGTGAACTCCATTTCGTCGCTACATTTCGGACAGATCGGATTATCCGTGAGAGGTCGAAGGCGATCATATAACATCGACTCACCTCCTCTCCTTGTCCACTCGGACGCTTAACGATTCAACCGTCTGAGAGACTTTGTGAGTGTCGACAAGAGTGATCGTCACATGAACGATCTTGTATCCGTGTTTGAAGATGAGACGACTCACGAGCGCGGAAACTCGGAGGTCTGGACTCGCTCCATAATACTCCTCCTCTTCAATGAAGGCTTTCGAATTCTCAGAGAGTCGACTGATCGTCCTAATCTTAAACATTCGAGTTCTCCTGTTTCACGAGTTCACCTTCGATCACACGCGCTCTCTGAGGAGGGAGCTTTTCTTCCAGAGCTTGATACTCCTTCAGACGTGGAAGAATCATGTCCTTGATCTGTTGATTTTTACCGCTCTGGATGAATCCGAGGAAGGCGACTGTTTTTCCTGATCTCATCGCATGTGCGCTGTTCAGGTGAGTGTAGATGAAATGATACATAGCCGCCATACTGACTCTCCAATTCACTCGTTCAGTCAGGATCGGAGGTCTTCCTTTCGGTTTCGGTCTGTCCCAAATGATCGGAGCGTCGACTCTCACGCTGGACTTGACAGGATAATCGTTAATGATTTCGTCGATCTTGAAGATCACGAAGATTTCACAAGGTTCATTCCTGTCGATTCCATCCTTGTTCCATCTCCATCCGACATCTTGAACTCCATACTCCGCGAGGACTCCATCGATGAGAGCTTTTCTTCTGGATGGACTAATGTCTGTATCCTTGTATCGTAGAAGCTCATCGTCGCTGTATATTTTCTCTGGAATCGATTCGGGTTTTTGAGGTTCTGTCATATTTTAAACTCCTTGATCGTGATCGTATATGTTCCTTCACACTTCGCGCGGAGAATACCGAGAAAAGTCCTCAGACGATCCAGCTCCTCGACGGTCACGATCTCGTAGTCTCCGATCTTCTCGGTCTCCAATTCGATAATGATCTCTGACTTCATGTCACTTCCTCCCTAACCTCGATCTTATTTCCTCTTCTTTTTGACTCACTCAATGCGTACTGATACATCTCACAAGTCTCCGAGCATGGTCTAATATAGAACGTGTCTCCTTTTCTCCACATTCTACATCCGCATGGCAATATCATTTCGCTTCCTCTCTGAGAAGAACCATGAAGAGAATATCGACCATGTTTGAGATGTCGACGAGTTCGTTCCTCATTCCGACGTGGTCGCTGTCTCCGTACGCTCTGAGATATTCGAGATATTCCGAGTGGAAGTGGTCGTTCACATCCTTGAATTTCAGCGGATCGTCCAGATGTCGAGTCGTCTTCTCGATCAGCTTCTTCCGTTTCAGAACTGAGAGGATCACTTTCGCTCGATGGAGATCTTCTGAGTCGAAATTTCCGTAGCTTCTCATCTGACTTCCTCCTTCTTCTTTTCTTCTCTGTCTTCATTCCAGATCGTGACGATGTTCGCGATGAGGACGACGAAGACGACGAGGAGGAGGAAGATCAGCGCAATTCCTAGAGAGAATAAGGAGGGAATTTGTAGAAGCTCGATAGAAGCGCAAATTAGAATGTACGCTGGAAGTCCGAGACAAGCGATCGCGATGATGTTCCAGAGTATGAAGGCTCTCAAGTTGCGTATTCCTCCTCCTTCTTTTTCCTGATCCACTTCGCTGATTTCAAATATCGATCGATGAAGCGTCGGACTTCTTCCTCAAGACGTTCGAATTTCTTCTTCTCTTCCTTGACTTCAAGGAGAAGATTCTGTTCGTCTGGAGTCGCGAGTCCGCTCTTCAGATACTTGTTTATCAGCTCTTCGAGTTTCTTATGTGAATCCGCGACTTGTTCCATCTTATCGATCGTCCGATAGACTTCAACCTTCTCCGCGAGAGTATCCGCTTCTCGTTTGAGTGCGCTCGTGATCTTGTCGAGTTCTCTGTTTCGAAGGTATTTGGCGACTGTTGTTTTATCTCCGACTCGTTCGACGTGACAGTCGAGACAGATGATTCCGAGACCATGACCATAAAGAGCATACGATCCAGCTTCCACTTTTCGCTTACACTTCAGACAAGTTCCATCATACTTCAGTATGATGAGCTTCATCACGTTCGAGATTTCTGTCTCCTTACACTTCAAAAAATGCTCGACTGTTTTTTGAATGTAGTCTGTTAGAGACTTTTCACCTCTGATCTTCGCGTCTTCCTCCATTATCTTGAGGAGCTTTTTCGATAGACGGAATGTCTTCGATTCAGAGCCTTCGTCTTCAGACATTTAGAGCGATCCATCCATGATTTTTGATAATATCGTTTGACATCCTTCCTTGTAGGTCTTCAAGAGCTGAGCACATCCTTCCTTGTAGGTCTTCAAGAGCGGAGCACATCCTTCCTTGTAGGTCTTCAAGAGCGGAGCACGTCCTTCATCATAGGTCTTCAACTGATTAGGAGATAG
>Ga0184616_10000284_pt1 | contig 10257 bp, 11 predicted proteins | sample PLM4_90_coex_FD_133145 | JGI IMG/M metagenome (GOLD analysis project Ga0184616, IMG submission 133145) | Groundwater sediment microbial communities from an aquifer in East River, Colorado, USA - PLM4_90_coex | ecosystem: Environmental > Terrestrial > Soil > Riparian zone | place: USA: East...
GCATGTAATCCTTAATCGTAAATAGTTCTTTCTCTGCCATATTGGTGTTGGCTCCTAAGCAGTGACTCTAAACGAAACCATTCCGTTAACATACAAAAATCCGATGTTAGCGGTTTTAACAAGAATGGCGCCAGACAGTTATTTAATGGTAAACGACAGCCGTTCGATAATCCAAAAATGCCAGCACAACGATAAAGCGTTTATACTGAAATTATCTGCGATGAATATATTCCTGAATTAGAAAGATGTCAACGGGATTGCAGGGGAATGCCAGGGGAATCTTCATGTCGAAGGGCGACAAAGTGGAGACGCTGGTTTTTCTGATTATGCCGCGAGAAAGGGATTTCTGACGGTGAGCCTCTTTTCTATGACCTGCCCATTCTGCAGATCCTCAGTAAAGAGAACATTGCAACCGGCTTCGAGCGCGGAAGCCACAATGAGACTGTCCCAATATGGCAGTTTCAACTGCATAGACATGTACATGGCCTTTGTAACCGTTCCGACGTGTATAACACCCACATAATACAATCCAAACAGATTTTCCACGATCTGCCGGAGCGACTCCATTGAGACGCTGAATTTCTTATTCATAACCCACACAAATTCATTTACGACCTGCGTGCTTAAGCAAATCTGCTCTTCTTCGAGCATGGGGAGGACCCTTGCTTTTTTTTCAGCCTCCGTTTCGGAATAAGCGTAGATCAGGACGTTGGTGTCCAGGAATATTTTCCCGCCCTCTTCATCCATAGATTTCATCCCTGTTGAATTTCCATTTTGACGTGTCTATCTTGATCGAATCGATCATCAATTTTTTCTCAACCTCGCTCTCGATCTTAACGACCACTTCCACCATTTTATTCTTGAACTCATCGGGGAGATTCATGTGCAGAACGCCGTTCCTGATTTTCACTTTTTCCTTAACTATAGTCATCTCCGTCTCCTTAAAACTGCGGACGTTTGAATGCAGTCTCAAATTCTTCAGCTGATATTAACACAAAAACGGAACGAAAGGAAAGCTTCTTTACGCAATTACATTTTCAGATTCGATGTATTTTGAAGGGTTCGGCAAATCGAGGTTCATGGCGGCGCATATCATGACATCTTGATAACAAATCAGTCTCTTCGATTCGCTCAGTGTGACATTGCTGGTTTTCCTCGTCTCTTCCAGCAACCTGTCTAAATACTCTCCACCTTCTCATACACCACCATCTCGTCCCGAACACGCAAATCGCCGGGATGGTAATGCGGAATCGGATACTCAAGCTGTTTGAGTTGAACGGGTGAGGTCTTCTTCTCCACGAGCCCAAGCGCCACGGCAACGCCGTAGATGATTGCTTCTGGCCGCGGCGGGCAGCCGGGGATGTAGAAATTAACGGGAAGAAGTTTTTCAACCGGCCCGATAACGGAGTACGAATCATGCCACAACCCTCCGCCGCAGGCGCAGGAACCGATGGCGAAGACCAGTTTCGGCGCAGGCATGGCCTCATAAGCCCGCTTGAGCGCCTTAGCTGTCGAGCGCATTGCCGGGCCCTGGCAGAGCATCACGTCGGCATGGCGCGGCGAACCCACGAGCTTGATGCCGAAGCGTTCGGCATCGTAGTAAGGCGTGAGCACGTTCAGCACTTCGATGTCGCACCCGTTGCACCCGCCGCTGTTGGCATGGAAGACCCATAAGGAACGGCCGAACATTTTTTTACAGAGTTCTTTAAGCATGACATTAAGCCTCATCTATCCTATCCGTAGAAAACCCCAATCAATCAGAATCGTAAAACCATATGTCTCACACGAAGCAACAATGCACATGAAGAAAAGCGATTCAAGAGCTGGATTTCCGTATTACTTTGCGCCTTCGTGGCTTCGTGTGAAAAAAACATTTACTCTACACGATTCAATCCAGCTCTATTTTCACATCATCCACAACCGGCTCATTCCCTATATAGCTCTGGGACTTGAAAATCCACCGGTCGTTCTTCAGATCGTCGAACCGGTACCCTTTCATCTTCAGCTGCTCCAGCGGCGACGGCTCCTTGAAGCATCGTCCGCAGCGCTGGCACGTGCTCATGAACAGATCGAGTTTCTGTTCGATGTCGTTGATCGTATTCGTCGCGTTCTCGAATTCATGGCTCATGGTGATGGCTTTCTCGGGACAGACGTCGGCGCACCTGCCGCAGTAGGCGCAGCGGCGGCCGAGGTATTTGAGCACGCGGATCTCCTGGCAGATATCGATCACCAGAATTTCCCGGGCCGGGCAATTGTTCGCGCACCCCGCGCAGCCGATGCACTTCGACGCGTCGAAGATGGGCCTACCCAGGAATTTCTCCGGCACCGGCTTCGGCTCGGCCGGATAGGACAGTGTCACCCTGCCTGCCTTGAGACCGACGATTGCTTCTTTGATTTTGCTTATGACTGACATGCTGTTACCTCGATCAGAACCCGTAACTTGCCAGGACCAGCGCTCCGAACGCTGCAACGAGCAGCGACGCAAAATACCGAATCGCCTGGTCGATGCGATAGCGCGCATGCGTTGCAGCAACAACTGTGACCAGGAGCACGAGCACGAAAACCTTTGCCCAGAACAGCAACCACGCGACAGGGAACGGGAACTCCGAGCCCCAGGGCGCGAAAATTGCGATAAAGAGCGCGCTGTAGATGATCAGCTTCACCATGGAAGCGTATTTCAGCAGCGCCAGCTTCGGTCCCGAGTATTCCATGAGCGGGCCTTCCATGAGTTCAGTTTCCGCTTCAGCGATATCGAAAGGCATGCGCTCCACAAAGGCCTGGAACGAAAGCAGCGTCACCCCGAGCATGACGAGCCCGGACCACGGGAAACCCTGCTGAACGTACACCGAACCGTTCAGCACCGTGTCGAGCCGGAAGGACTGGGTATGAATGGCGCCGATCACGATGGTCACGGCAAAGATCGGTTCGAGTGCAATCATGGTCATCATCTGGCGGCTGATGCCCACGAGAGAGTAGGTCGATCCGGCTGCAAGCCCCACGAGCAGGGTGCTGATTCCCGACAGGGTCAGGAGATAGATCAGCAGAAGCGCGTCCCCTTCCCCGTTCATGGGCGCCGCGAATCCCATGGGGATGAGGCAGGCCACGGCAAGCACCGTTGTCAGGGACAGATACGCGGCAAACCGCTGCATGATCGGCGAATCGCCTGATTCGAGGTCTTCCTTGCCGAGCAGCTTCAGCAAATCATAGTAGGACTGCCATATAGGCGGCCCTTTCCTGGACTGGACGATTGCCGTGATCTTGCGCAGCACGCCCTGGCAGAACGGCGCTATGATCAGCACAAGCGCCACGTTCACCAGGCTGCCCAGAATTGTCGATATCATAGAATTTTCCATACGCGGCCTCCAGCCGCAATACAACTACAAAAACTTTTTCTGCCGCAAAGATGCGCAAGAGTCGCAAGGAAATTCAGAACCGTTTTTGGTTTTAATATTGCGCATCTTGCGCCTCTTTGCGGCTATATCGCTTTCTCAATTCATAATGCGGCCATGATAATCACTCTTGCTTCTTCCGCGACAGCTTCTCCAATTCCTTCTGCGACCACACTTTCGTAGCGCCCGTCTTCAGATCGATCGTCTCCATCCGGTCCGTGCAGGAGAAGCAGGGATCGATGCTGCCGAGGGAAATCGTCATGTCCGCAATCTGCTGGTCCTTGATCATCAACGGTATCGCCTGAAGGTTCTGATACGTGGGTGCGCGCACGCGCCAGCGCCGGGGCCGGTTGTTCTCGCCGGTGATCACGAAATGATGGCTTTCACCCCTCGGGGCCTCGACCGACGATAAACCTAAACGTCCGACAGGCAGCTCATCAGTGATGATCGCCTGAAGCGGCCCCTCTTCCATTTTATCCAGGCACTGCCTGATGATCTTGATGGATTCGAACACTTCCTTTGCCCGGACCAGAACGCGCGCCCACACGTCCCCGCCCTGTTCAACAATCACGTTGAAATCGACGCGGTCGTAGGCCGCATAAGGATGATCGCGGCGGCAGTCGATGTCAGCGCCGGCCGCGCGCGCAACCGGACCGATGAGGCCGTGCTCCTTTACCGCGCGGCCGTCGGCAACGCCCACGCCCCGCGTGCGCTTCTGAATATTCTTGTCCCCGACCACGGCTGAGACGACCGGCAGCCATTCGGCTTCGAGTTTATCGAGGACCTGACGAAGTTCGGCTTTCAACTCCGGCGTGATATCCCAGCGCACGCCGCCGATCACGCAGAGCGCGTAGGTCTTGCGATTGCCCGTTATCTTCTCGGCTATCCACATGATCGGCTCGCGGATGCGGAAGCTCTGCATGAAAAGCGTATCGAACCCCACGATGTGGCAGGCCAGGCCGACCCAGAGCAGATGGCTGTGGAGCCGCTCGATTTCGAGCATGATGGTGCGCATGTACTCGGCGCGCGGCGGAAGCTTGATGGCCGCGGCCGCTTCCACGGACTGCGAGTAGGCCACGCTGTGCACGCACCCGCAGATCCCGCAGATGCGCTCCGCCAGCATGTTGATGTCGTTGTAGGACATGACCGATTCAGCGAGCTTCTCTATCCCGCGGTGCACCATGAACCCGCGGTACTCGCACCCGCGCACCATCTCGCCTTCCACGTAGAGGCGGAAGTGCGAAGGCTCATCCAGGGTCGGATGGAACGGTCCGAAGGGCACGACCATGCAGCCCTCGGGCGGATCGTCGAACAGGAACTCCCGGTCCTCGTCATAGTCTTTGGGAACATGGTCCCACGACATGTCCTTGCGCAGGGGATGGAGGCCGTCGGGCCAGCCGTCTGGCAGCACGAGCCGCTTCATATAGCGATGGCCCACGGGCTCGATGCCGACCAGGTCGCGCATCTCCCGCTCGGCCCAGCTCGCGGCAGGCACCACGTCGGTGATGCTCTCCACCTTCGGATTGTCCGCGGGCAGATGCACCAACACGCCGCAGAGAATGTGGTCTTTATCAAAAGCGAAGTTATGGGAAACGATGAACGTACCCGAATAAGGCCGGTCATCCACGCCGATGGAAATGATGTAGCGGGCGTCAAGGTCGCGGAAGATATATTTGCAAATTTCCTTGAGCGACGACGGCTCAACGTAGATGAACAGGCGGCAATCATCGGGCAGGTCAGCACGCAGCAGCGCGGGACCGAACTTTTCCCTCAAAAGATTCAGTTTTTCACGAGCGACCATCTTTAATGCTCCTTCACATCGCCCTGCTTTTCCGGATGAGGACGGCTGGTCCCGCCCACCCAACGGAAGTAGCGTTTGATCTCTCCGTAGAAGTTATGCGCTGTGTACCGGTGGCAATCGGCTTCGCGCACGTAGCCGCAGAGCCAGGGCGCGGCAACACGCCGCTCTGCTCCTCCCAGTTTCGAGATGAAGCGTACAACCAGGAAAATTACGCCGAGCAGCATTGCGAGCGAAAGCGGTGCGAACACGGCAATGCCTTGAAGCCCCTCCACCCCGGCCAGCGGCCCGCCGGTAACGGGCATGGCGTCAGCCAACAAAGCGCCGAAGCCCTGGCGGCTCGCGTTCAATGCATGCTGCATGAGCCGGAACGCGACAGCCGGTACGACGCCGAGGAACACACAAAGAACGGCGAGGAGCGCTTGCGGAAGTTGCATCATCCAGGGCACTTCGAGCCTGCCCTGCTTCGCGGCCCGCGCAATTACGAGCGTACTCGGACGGGAGAGGAAAGACACGCCGAAAAATTTGATGAACGAAGCCAGCGTGAGCGCGCTCGTGAGAATCGCGATAACCGCGCAGAAGGCAAGATATTTCGCAGCCCCGCTCCCCTGGATCGCGGCCACGTAAATGCTCCACTTGCTCACGAACCCGTTAAAGAGCGGCACGCCGGAGATGGAGAACGAAGCCACGAGCGCGGTAACTGCGGTCAAGGGCATATATTTCATCAACCCGCCCAGCTTGTTCAGGTCCTGCGTACCCGTGGCATAGAGCATCGAGCCCGCGTTCAGGAACAGCAAACCCTTGAACACGCCGTGGTTCATCACGTGATAGAGCGAGCCGAAAAGGCCGATGGCCGCGAGCGCAGTGAGCTGGGGGGTCCGCCCCGCGAGCAGGGCCATGCACGCGCCCATGCCCAGGAGGATGTAGCCGATCTGGCCGATGCTGTGGAATGCGAGCAGTCGCTTCGATTGTTCCTGTTTGAGCGCCTGCATCGTACCGGTAAAGAGCGTGATCGTTCCGAGCACTGCTATGACCATGCCCCAGGCGCCGAGGGGGTACTGCGCCCAGCCCGCGGGCGGCACGAGCCAGAGAAAATACCGCATCAAACCGTAGACGCCGGTTTTGATCATCACGCCCGAGAGCATGGCGCTCACCGGCGACGGCGCTGCGGGATGGGCGTCGGGCAGCCAGATCTGACCGAAGGGCCACATCCCCATCTTGATCCCGAACCCGAGGAGGAAGAGCGCGAAAGCAAGGGTTGCCGTGCCGGGGCTCCCGCTCAGGATCGCGGGCAGGTTGGCGCTCACCGTATCGAAATCGTACTTGAGCGCAGTGCCGCCTTCATGGGCGCCCGACAGGGCGAGCAGTTCCGCGCCGATCATGCTCGAGGCGCAGGCGATTTCCATCATGAAGAGAAATTTGTTCGCGGCGCGTATGTTTTCCTGCTTCTTGTTCTCATAGCGGATCAGCGCATACCCGGGCAGCGTCATCAGCTGCCAGAAGATGAAGAAGAACCACATCATGTCCGTGGTGCTCAGGAGGCCGTACATCGCGGCAAGGAAAAGCAGGAAGTACGGATAATACCGCGCTGCGCCGTATTCAGGGTACGAGCGCATATAGATGATGGAGTAGAACGATGCGGGCACGGCTATGCATGCCGCCAGTATGAGAAAGATCGCGGACAAGCCGTCCATATAGATCCGCAGGGCAAAGCCGTACATGGGAAGGGACCAGAACGCCGCGGGATGGGCGGAAGGTCCCTTTGCAAGCACTGTTGCGGCGCCCGAGAAAATCACGAGCGCCGAGGCCAGGGTGACGACAAAGGCGACCCAGCCCGCGAGCGTCTTGTTCCGCGAAACCAGCAGCGTTGCCAGCGCCCCTGCGATGCAGGTAAAGATCGCGACCAGGACTGATAGTTCAGGGGACATTGTCCATGTACCTCATCTGAGAAAGCCTACAGCATTTTTGACAGGATAACGGGATAAATTCTGATAATAAATATTTATCCCAACTGGCTGTCATTCTGAGGGAGTGAAACGACCGAAGAATCCGGCCCGGGTACGCGAAAAACGATGTCTCATATGCCAACCGCTCCCAGATCCTTCGCGGAGCCTGTCCTGAGCCAGATTCTTCACTTCGCTACGCTACGTTCAGAATGACGGCGAAGGGCTCAGGATGACAAATAAAATATCAGATTCTATCCTGTTATCCCGTCAAATCAGCGCTTCAGCTTTGCATCCTTCAACGCAATGATCAACTTGTTTACCCGCAACGAGCAAATCGCACAGCAATTCGGAAAGAATATCAACGGTCTTCTGCACCACCGGTGTCAGCCCCTTGCCCGATTGAAGAGATCGCGGCTGAACCCCGAGCAGCCGCACCTTCGTTCTTCCGTTCTCTCCAAACAATTTCGCAAGCAGCTTCACGGAAATCTTGTGCGTCGAAATCTGCGGAAACCTCGCTTCCATCTCATCCTCGTCCAGGAGGATTGCCGATCCCGTCTCTCCGCCGAAATCCACTGCATCGATGAAGATCAGATGATCGCATCCCAACTCTTTTACCGGGCCGATGAAACGCTCGGGCGTCGCGCCCGCGTTCACGACATGGCGAACAAGCGCGTACTTACCCATGCCCGTCAAACGCTCCGATATTGCTTCCGCCAGTTTCACGCCCAGCCCGTCGTCGCCATAATCCGGATTGCCGAGTCCCACCAGGCAAGCGCTGCCCTGAAAGCATTGCTTCAGTTGTTCGCGTAAATTAGGCATCAGATATCCTCTCCCAGCTTCTTGATTTGTTCATAGGTGAATACCGGGCCGTCGGTGCACACATACGCCACGCCGATGCAGCAGTGCCCGCATTTTCCCACGCCGCATTTCATGTACCGCTCCAGGGTCGAGACGATATTGCGTTCCTCGAAGCCCAGGTCGAGCAAATCCTTGATCACGAACCGGAACATGACCGGCGGTCCGCATACAAAGGCCACGGTGTTGTCCACGGGAATCTGCGCGCCCGGCTTCTTGAACAAACTGCCCACCACGCCGATGTTGCCGGTCCAGACATCGGTCGGGCAGGTCCTGTCCACGGTGAGCCGGCATTCGATGCCCGCGGCTTTTTCCCATTCACGGAGCTTGGCGACGTACATCAGTTCATTCGGCGTCTTGGAGCCGTAGAATATCTGGATGCGTTCGTATTTTTCGCGATGCTTGAGCGCGTACACGATGCAGGAGCGCAGCGGGATCAGGCCGATGCCGCCGGCAACGAACACAAGGTTCTTTCCATGATATGCTTCCATGGGGAACCCGTTTCCGTAGGGCCCGCGCACGCCGAACTTATCGCCGGGTTTCAACTGATGAAGCGCCGAGGTGCAGCTTCCCACGGAGCGGACCGTGAAAAACGTCTCATCCTCCGTAGGGCTCGGCGGCAGGGACGTGGGAAACTCGCCCACGCCGAAGAGCGAAACCTGGGCGAACTGGCCGGGCCGGAATTTCTTGAAAGCCTTCTGCTCCGCCTCGTTCTCGAAATGCCAATGGAACGTCTTGACCTCGGCGATCTCGTCCGTCACCCGGTCGAGGACCGCTGTCTTGGGCAGATAGATGTTCTCACTTTGCTTCATGGGATTCAGACTCCGTTGTCGCCCGCCGGACCATCTCGACCACGCTCGGCATGCCCACGTCGCCGTGGCACACGGCGGCGCAGCGGCCGCAGCCCACGCAGGCCATGGTCAGTTCCCGCTGGATGAAGTAATGCGCCAGTTTCCGGAAGAAGCGGCGGTTCCGGCGGTCATGCACGGCGCGGCGGGGATTGTGGCCGCCGGCCATGCGCGTGAAACCGGCCAGGGCGCAGGCGTCCCAGATGCGGACGCGCTCGATTTCATCGGGCCCCGCCTGCTGATCGGACACGGTGAAGCAGGTGCAGGCCGGGCACACGTAGGTGCAGCCGCCGCACTCAAGGCACCGGTTGCCGATTTCCTCCCACGTCTTGTCCAGGATCTTGCCCTGCGACACGTACCGGACCGTGGCCGAGAACCAGCTCGTCGTATTTTTGAAATGCTTTCTCACGCTGTTCAGGATGGCGGCGCGCTTTTCCTGGTGGGCCGGCGTCCCCTTCCTGAAGATCTTGTCGGCGAACAGCGCCTCGCCCGCGGGCGTGCCGGCAACGGCCATGAACTCGTCTCCCAGGTCCATGAGCTGCAGATCGAAGTAATCCCGCGCGGCCGGGCCCGTGTCCGCGCACATGCAGAAACACTCGTTGTTGATATCCTCCGCGGGATCGGTGCACACGACGTTCACGAGGAACAGGTTCCTGCGCCGCTTCTCATAATAGATGTCGCGGAAATCGCGGCCCAGGTAAAACCGGTCGAGGTGATAGATCCCCGCCACGTCGCAGGAACGGATGCCGAAGAGGGCGCGCTTCGTCTCCTTGTACGTGGGCTCGATCAGGAGGTCGCCGTTCTTCCTTCGCACGCGCAGCAGCCGCTCGATATGGGGGAACACGAAGCGCTTCGGCGGATAATAGGGATTGGGCAGATGAATCTCGAAGTGATCGCGATTTTCATGGGTCAGGGTATCGAAGAAGGTGTCGCGGCCGCGGCCGCGGAACGGCGCGATGACCTCGTAGCCCTGTTCGTTCAGGAGGTCCGCGATCTTCAGCACATCAACGCGGTCAAGGATGCGGGCTTTCATGCGGCCTCCTTTTCCACGCGGACCGGCAGCAGCTGAACGCCTTTTTCCTGAACGCCCTGAAGCTGCCGCAGGACCTGGCTGACGAAATAGGGCACGTACACGGTGCCGCTCAGCACTTCCTTGGTGATACGAGCCGCGGTAGTCGAGGACCCCCTGGTCGTGCGCAGACGGATCTTCTCGCCGTCGCGGATATTGAACCGCTTTGCGTCGTCCGTGTTGAGCTCGACGAACCCGTCCGGGTAATCGAGCAGCAGCATCCGGTATTCGCGTTTGAGCGTCTCGCTGTGCTTGATCAGCACGTTCTGGTGCCAGTAGTAGAGCGAATGGCCGAAGACCAGCGTAAGCGGATACTCCTCGTTCGTAAGAACGGGCCGGGGCCTGTTCTCGA
>Ga0184616_10000285_pt1 | contig 10248 bp, 4 predicted proteins | sample PLM4_90_coex_FD_133145 | JGI IMG/M metagenome (GOLD analysis project Ga0184616, IMG submission 133145) | Groundwater sediment microbial communities from an aquifer in East River, Colorado, USA - PLM4_90_coex | ecosystem: Environmental > Terrestrial > Soil > Riparian zone | place: USA: East...
ATATTTCTTTTTTAATAGGAAGGGTAAAACAGAATCTGCTCCCCTCACCATACTTACTCTCCACCCAGATATTTCCCTTGTGGAGTAACACCAACCCCCTGACAATACTGAGGCCAAGACCAGTGCCTTCATATCGGCGTCTCATCGAGGGGTCTACCTGAACGAACTTATCAAAGACCCTGCTGATATCCTCCTCCTTGATCCCTATGCCCGTATCCTCAACACAAATCTCTGCAAACAGAGGTTGCTCTCTGGGTTTTATACCCCACTCGGAGAGTTTTGCACTTATGGTTAATCCTCCTTTGTGGGTAAACTTAACAGCATTCGATAAAAGATTAATCAGAATCTGTTTAATCCTCTCCTCATCTCCATAAACAGGAGGTAAGCTTTGGTCAATATTCATAGTAAGTGCAAGGCCCTTATGTTTTATCAAAGGCTCAAAAGATGGAATGACAGACTCAACGAGCCATTTCAGATCGAGCTCCTTTATCTCCAACTGTAACTCCCTTGACTCTACCTTGGATATATCCAGAACTTCATTTATCAACTTGAGGAGATGTTTGGCACTGGTAGTAACCTTTTTGAGGCTTCTCTCCTGTTCTTCATTAATTGGGCCATCAACCCTGTCTAATAGCAGGTCTGCATATCCGATAATGATATTCATTGGAGTACGGAGTTCATGGGATACGTTATCTATGAAAGCAGTTTTTAATTTGTCGAGTTCTTTCAGTTCCGCTTTATCCCTCTCGAGATGTTCTATAAACTCTGTTCTTTCAACAACATAGCTCTCTAACTTTTTCTTGTCCTCTGAAATTTTAAGATATGATCTGTATATCCAGATAAAAAAAAGACTTATAGAACCTACCAAAAAAACTGCAAATGTATTAAAACTCCCTCCGATAGGTTCAAGAAACTTCCAGATATCCTGGTTTCCTGTAGGTATGAGGATATGTTTCAGGATATGACCGAAGGATCTGGAAATAGAAAACATGACCCAGGAGCAAGACAACCACATCAGGTAATTCCACAGTACATTCTCTCTGTCTTTCCTGTAAAGCTTGACGCTGGTAACAAAGCTCATGATCGACAGTATGATGAAAGCAATGCTCCCTGTCATATCATTCATTAAAATTGGCAGGAGAGGTAAAATAGCTGCTGAAGGAACTGAAGCCTTCTCGCCTTTTCCTTCTTCTCGGAGGTGCTCTCTCAATCCCATATAAAAGAGGAACATGGCGATATTCAGTAATAGAAAATCGAGTCTTCCTATGTAATAGAGATATACCGGACCTTCAACTATGATATCCCTCGTGAAATACTGCCATCCTTCTTCTCCACCTATTGTCCTTGGTAATTTAATGAATTCTGCTGTGCGGCCAATAAACACATCGAGGTCCCAGACAATAAACAATATTAAAGAGAAAAAAAGGTATCGCCAGCCTTTTTGTTTATGCAAGCGATTATGGACAATACCCCACAAAACAGCAAAAAAAGCAACGAGAAGAAAAATTCGTGCTAACTGGTGTGTGTAAATTGCAGGATATTCATGAGGAACATATCCCCAGGCATCAGAAGCATATAATGAAAAAAGAAGAGAAAGCAAAAAGACAATAAATTTCATTGCCCTTCACTAATCTTGCTGATAGTTTCCTTAATTTCCTTCAGAAGGTCTTCTTTGGTAAGCACACCCTTGTTTAAAATTCCCTGTATCATGCCGTTCAGGTCATCTATCTCTTTTTCCGTCAGATCTTTATGCGTAAGCAGTATGAGGGGAACATCTTTGGCTTCCTTTGCTGTCTTGATGTATTCAATAACATTAAATCCACTCATTTCTGGCATTGTCAGATTTAAGATGATAAGGTCAGGCCTGAAATCATGGATGGATCTGATAGCATCCCTGCTGTTATAAGTCGCTGTCACCTGACACCCTGTTTCTTTCATAACATTCCCTATCAATCGAACGGTATCTGGCTCATTATCAACGATTAAAACCCTTTTCACCTTTCTTGTCTTTTCCAGGTTTCTGAGCTTTCTGATTAAAACCTCTTTTTCTACTGGCTTTAGAATGTATTCTGCAGCGCCGAGACTGAAGCCCAACTTCCTGTCCTCAACAATGGAGAGTATGATAACAGGGATATCCTGTGTCTCAGGGGTATTCTTTAATTCTCTGAGCACTTGCCATCCATCTTTTTTGGGCATCAAGATATCAAGGGTAATTGCCAGAGGTTTAACTTCCTTTGCCTTCTCCACCGCCTTATCACTGCTGAGGAGGCCAACCACGTGGTAATCCTCTCCAAGATATTTCTTCATAATCTCAATAGCCTCAGGATTATCATCTATAGCCAATATAGTTTTTTTAGGAACCTTCCCCTCTCCGGCAAATGTTGTTTCCACAGGTTTATATTCTTCTCTTGCCTTGAGCATAAGGCCTTTTATGACTTCGCATCCCTTACAGAAATCTACCTTTTCCGGGTAGGCAGCTATTTTCATACCCGCACAATGAGTCCCGAGGATTAACCAGCATCTGCTTTCTTTTCCTCCATAGGCAGGACAGTTGGGTTGCCCACAACGGACATATTCCCAGCATCGGATCGGCTTTCCTGCATATTCAGGTTCTTTCAAGAAGGTTTCAACAGGGATTCCAAAATAATCAGATAGGGCTTCTGCCATCCTCGGCTCCACCACAGGCTCAGCAGGTTTTTCAAGGATCTCTTTCTTCAAAGGAAGGGTAAAATAGAACTTGCTTCCCTCCTCAGATTTGCTCGTTACCCAGATTACTCCTTTATGCAGCGACACCAAGCCCCTGGTGATACTGAGTCCGAGACCGGTGCCTTCATACTGACGGATTGTAGTTAGGTCTACCTGAACGAACTTATCAAAGATCCTGCTGATATCCTCCTCGTTGATCCCTATACCTGTGTCCTCCACACATACCTCAGTAAAAATTGGGGGCTCCCCGGGTTTTATACCACGCTCAGAAAGTTTTGCACTTATGGTTATCCCTCCTTGATGGGTGAACTTAACTGCATTGGATAAAAGGTTTATCAAAATCTGTTTGATCCTGTCTTCATCTCCATAGATCAGCGGGAAGCCTTCATCAATTTTAACGGTAATGGTGAGACCCTTCTGTTTTGTTATAGTTTCAAAGGTCGTGATGACAGAATCTATCAGCCATCTAAGATCCAGCTCCTTTATTTCTAACTCTACCTTCCCTGCCTCTATCTTTGATATATCGAGGACGTCATTAATTAACTGCAGGAGATGCCTGGCATTCGTAGAAACCCTTTTAAGGCTCTTATCCTGCTCTTCATTTACAGGACCATCTACCCTGTCCAATAAAAGTTCTGTATAACCAATGATTGCGTTCATTGGGGTGCGGAGCTCATGAGACATATTGGCTAAGAAAGTGGATTTAAGTCTGTCCAGTTCTCTGAGATCCCTATTAGCCCTCTCCAGGAGCCCCAAGAGACGGGTCCTTTCATTCAGGAGAGTTGTCTTTCTCTCAATCTCCTCCTGCAATCTTTTGCTATACGAGGAGACACTTTCGACCATATAGTTGAAGGTTTTGCCTAAGACCCCGATCTCATCTTCAGTCTTTACATCCGCAGAAACAGACATGTCTCCCTCAGCAAATTTTTTTGCCTTCTCAGCTAAATTTTCCACAGGACGTCTCACCAATCTGGTAACCATAACATAGATGAGGACTACTGCAATGGGTAGGAGGGATATTGCTATCATAAAAGTTCGGTTTCTTTGGGCAATAACCTGTGCATACGTTCGTTCAGCGTCATATCTTATTACCAGGCCTCCGAGAACCTTTCTGGAGGAACCGTGACAGTGATAGCAGTCCTTTTGGTTCAAAATAGGCCTAACGACAATAAGGTATCTTCTCTCAGCTACTTCATCCTCAAGTGGCTTCCGTGGGTCAGACAAGGGTTCCACTCCTGTCTCCAGAGACTCGTTGATGGTCTTCAGGGCAGCTTTGTTTTGAATGGCATCTGCTAAACTGGTGTTTACCTTATCCTCATTCGTAGAATAAATAATTTCCTGGGCAAAATCACAGATAAATACCTCAACATCTTTCGCTTTTTGCTTTATATCTGACAACTCCCTTTTTATCGCCTCACTGTCTCCTAACTCCATGGGATATTTTATGCCAGCATAGACCGAGTCAGCTAATTCTCTGCTGATCGTGGCTGCTATCTCCAACCTGTCTTTTGTCCCGAAGTATATCCGCATGTAGATTTCAGCGACGAGAACCAGCAATATAATGGCAAGCATGGCAACCATTATCTTATAGCCCAACCGCTTTTTTATAAAACCAAACACCTTATCCCCTATCCTTAGTGAACAGTGAATAGTAGACAGTGAACAGTATAAAAATTGGAGAGCTCATTCTTAATGATTTGTTCTTATTAATATGCTGATTACTGTTCACTATTCACTTTCCACTTTTTTAATGGGCTCCCCCGTGAATCAAGGGTTTATACCTGAATGCCCTGACCCTCTCTGATGTATGGCATGTCTCACAGTCTTTTAATGTCAGATGCCTTTTTATATCCCTGGAACTTTTTGTCTTAACATGTAACTCGCCAGGTCCATGACATACCTCACATCCAGCATTCTTGAGATGAGGTGTCTTTTCAGGGCTTATGAAACCTCCGGGTTTGCCATATCCAGTAGTATGGCAGTGATAACAGCCCTCCTTCTCCTTTTCTGTCAATTCTTTTTTCACTCTCTCAATACTCTTAAATGACCTGCTCTTTTTTGCATATGTCATGAAACTCTTATATTCCTCTTCATGGCAGGGCTTACATGCAAAAGAACCTACATATCTGGGTGTTTCACCCATGGTCTCACCAATATCAAGAGAGAAATTCATTATGGCAGACAGTAGAAAGACAGGTATAAAAGTAAGTAACAGTCTTTTAATGGATACTCTATTTAACTTTAGTATTGTACAACCTCCAATCCAAAGTTAATTTAATCTATTGTATTTTCCTTTATTGCATGAAAAAATTCAATAATGTTTATAATAAAATATATGGCATACATAATCGCATGTGCAGGCAAAGGTGGCACAGGAAAGACAAGCATTGCTGGGCTTACTGTACGTTACCTCCTTGAAAGGAAAAAGGGAGCTGTACTCGCAGTGGATGCGGATTCAAACAGCTGCCTTAACGAGGCCCTCGGAATTGAAGTCCACACAACCATAGGCAGATTGAGGGAAGAGTCACTCCAGACAGTAAGGGGTGGCGCTGAAAGGATGGGAGGAATGTCAGTGGAGCAGCTTTTAGAGTATCAGGTTCAGCAGTCGATCATTGAATCGAAGGGATTTGATTTGATTGTCATGGGACGGCCTGAGGGACCGGGGTGCTATTGTGCTGCAAATAATATCCTGAGGAAGCATATAGAAAGGCTTTCTGAATCTTACCCCTATATTGTCATTGACAATGAAGCTGGTATGGAACATCTCAGCAGGAGAATAACCCAGAGAGTTAATTTGCTTTTAGTCCTGAGTGATGCAACAGTGCGAGGTATCCACACTGCAAAAAGGATTAATGAATTGGTTGATGAACTCCGACTTGAGATTGACAAAAGAGTCCTTGTGATTAACAGGATATCAGGCAACGAAGGAGAACAATTGAAGACTCTTGCAGAGAATTCAGGACTCTCTGTAGCAGGACTTGTACCTTACGATAGTATGGTATTGGACTACGACCTTCACGGAAGACCGATTGTCCAACTTCCTGCTGACTCCATAGCAGTGAAAGCGGTATTCGGTATCCTTGATACCCTTAAGATTCCTTAACGTTTTAACTGACATCTCTGCAAAATCTGTAACAGGGATCTTTCAAAATCCTATGGACTCCTCAAACATAGAAGCATCTCCAATTCTGTAATGGCAGGATACAGTATTTTCGCTCATTCTCGCCCCGACAAGATCGGGACTCTCTATGAGTCGTAGACCGAGGCTTTTGCCTAACCCCCCTCATATCCCCCCTTTGCCAAGGGGGGGATGAAGGGGGGTTAATGGACTATCGGCAAAAAACCCGCTCAAATACCATATCCTGCCATTATTATTTTAAAAATAGAAATCAAAGTTCAATCCCAACACTAAAAGTAGCTTCCCTTAAGACATTCCACTTTAATGAAAAGCCACGTAATGAGCTATAATTATCGATGTGCTTTATACTGTATGAATTTGTAAATCAACCGATGCTGTTACTAAAAGTATGAATTCATGAACAGGCAAAAAAGGATACTGTTATGGCTTGCAGGAGTAATAGGCATCCTGACCATTGTCCTGTTGACTTTCAGTATATTTGCTCCACGATTCATTGACATAGAATCTGTAAAAGAAAAAATTATTGCAACGCTAACAAAAGACCTTGAAGGAAAAATAGATATTCAAAAGACTGAGATATCTTTTTTCCCGAGGCCCTGTATCAAAATCCATCAGGTACGGCTTTCGATTCATGAAAAAGCCGAGGGTACCATCAAATCATTAAAAATTTATCCTGAAATAATACCTCTGCTTGCTGGTGAAATCCACATTTCAAAAATACATGCAGAATCTCCTGATTTCTCTATCTGGATTTTAGAAAAGAAAGAGAAATTCTCATTGATGGATATAGAGAACAAATTATCAACCTTACTACACATCCTAAAAGCAAATACACCAGGACTTGATATCGCCATTAAAAAGGGCAAGCTGAAACTCTATAAAAATCAATCAGCCAATCTATTGTTCCAGGATATCAATGCACAAATTGGCTTTCCCCCGAGGGATCTGAAATACACAATTACCGCCCATTCAGGCAATTCTGAAAGTATTGCCCTCTCAGGCCGTTTAGACCCGGAAAACTTTAAGGGCAAAGGAAGTATTTATGTAAAGAATCTCAAACTACATACATTTCTGGATTTCCTTTTCCCTGATAATGTGAAACACGTTGTTGATTCCATAGTGAATTTGAGACTCACTTTTCAGACAAACGGGATTGGGGTATTGCAGTCTGAGGCAGAAGGTTCCATCCCCTATCTTTTTCTGCAGAACAGAAATCAAAGAATAATCATAAAAGGTAGAGGCATTAAAGCAGCCTTTGATATAAACAAGGAACAGACTCAAGTAGCAATCAACAAACTGGAACTTGATGATCCACAAATCACCTTGAGCGGATTGTTACGGATTTACAATATATCCCATTATATTGACCTGACCCTTGAAGGTAAAGAGATTAATGTCGATAAATTTAGAGACGCTGCCCTTGCTCTTGCTGGCAATGTACCTATCGTCAGAGATATATCTGTCTATGTTAAAGGAGGCAAGGTACCACTTATAACTTTCCATACCCAGGGTAGTTCACTTGATGATCTTGGAAAAACAGAAAATATAGTGATTAAGGGCCAAATGCTCGAAGGAAAGATATTTATCCCCGGCCCTGATTTAGCATTTAAGGCAGTAAAGGGCGACTGTGTTATCTCAAATGGCATCCTAAAAGGATCCCGGATCCAGGCACGCCTGGGCAATGCCCATTTGAGTGAAGGACAATTACGAGTTGGCTTAAAGGGCAAAGATGCTCCCCTCCATCTGGACACTATCGCAAAGGTTAATCTTACTGAACTACTGCCAATACTCAAACGCATTGTTAAAAATGAGCCTTTGTTAAAGGAGTTCAATCTCATAAGCGAGGTGAGGGGTAATGCTCAGGGCAGGCTTGTTTTAGGAGAGACAATTGATTCAATACAGGTTGGCTTCGATGTTTCAAACACTAAATTGTCTGCTCGTTATAAACGAATTCCTTACACCGTTGAAGTCAATGAAGGCAGTCTTTCTTACGACAGCGTAAAAATCAGTGTAAAGAACCTAAGCGGCACATTAGGAAAGTCCTCTTTCACCAAGCTCAATAGCACCTTGCAATTAGAACAACCCCATAACCTTGAAATAGCATTTGGAAAGTCCTCTCTCAGTCTTGAAGAAATATATCCATGGGTCTCATCATATGAACAACTCAAGGGTTCATTGACGAATATCACATCCCTGCAGGGCACAGTTTCTGTAAACTCCATAAACGTAAAAGGCCCTCTTCTAAATCCGGGAAAATGGGATTTTCACATGGCTGGTGCGCTTCAAAATTTCAAGATAAATTCTCCCATCTTTCCAGGACCTCTTTCAATACCGAGCAGGAACTTTGAAGTAACACCTCAGCGGATTTCTCTTTCAAAAGCCCTGACAAACATGCTCGATGCATCAGTAACACTATCAGGTTTTTTCAAAGCAAACCTAAAGGGCATTCAGAAAGCAGACGTTTCTCTGAATGGAACTGCAAAATCTTCAACAATACAGTGGATAAAAGAAATTATGAACCTGCCTTCAGAATTTAAGGTTCCACATGCACTCTCCCTGTCAGAGTCTCACCTTGTATGGGAAGAAACTGGCATCAAATCCTTTCAGGGTGCTATGAAGATAAGAGATGGCCCGGATGTTGCTCTCGATATACATAAAACTCTAAAAGAACTGTCAATCAAAAAGATTTCTCTAAAAGACAGGTCATCTAATGCAACGCTCTCATTCAGCAATGAGGGGAAAAGGATAAATTTTGCCTTTGCTGGAATACTTACAAGAAAAACAGTTGATACTTTAATCACTTTGCCTGAGTTTCCAGGTGGTTCAATAAAAGGAGACTTTCAAGCAGAGATTCAAATAGATAAACCTGCGATAATTAATGCAAAGGGAGAACTCGATGGAGAAAAGATTGTCATTCCATGGAAATTAGAGGGCCCGATAAAAATTGAAAGCCTTTCCCTTAATGCAAGCACAAAAGGTATCAATCTCGAAACGAATTCGCTCACATGGGGTGAAAACTCACTCTCTCTGAAAGGCAATTTAAACTCTAATGAAAAAGGCATGATTGTTGATATGGATGTCTCAGCTGACAGGCTCGGATGGAACAGCATAAAACAAATTTTGGCGGTAAATTACGGGGAAGATAAAAAATCAGATCAAATATGGAAACAAGCTATTCGTGGAATGATAAGGCTTAAGTCAAAGGCTCTCACATTCAATCGTTTTACAGTCAGCCCATTCCATGCAGACATATCTCTGACAGGTAGTACAGTAGATACAACCATCACGAAGGCTGACGTCTGTACTATTCCAGTTTCAGGGGAACTTAACATTTCCCGTAATAACATAGAAACAAATTTCAAAATTGCTTCTCGCAATCAGACTATCGAACCTGTTGTTGCCTGCTTCGACAACAAAGGCCTCATGACAGGCCGATTTGATTTACAGGGGGAACTCAGCGCACGTGGCAAACCTGATACATTGATCCAAAATCTTGATGGTAATCTGGTCTTTAATGCAAAGGACGGCCGGATCTACAGATACGGAACTATCGCCAAAATCTTCGCTTTGCTGAATCTGACCGAGATTTTCCGTGGCAAGCTCCCTGATGTTGCCCAGGAGGGATTTGCTTATCACACTATTTCTGTAAAAGGAAAGGTTGAGAATGGTAATCTTTTGATCAAAGAAGCGATTATTGATGGTTCATCAATGGAAATAGTTTTTGAAGGCAACATCGACCTCGTAGAAAAAAAGGTAAATCTCAACATGCTTGTAGCTCCTTTAAAAACAGTAGATTTTGTTTTAAGGAAAATCCCGCTCATAAGGGATATCACAGGTCGTTCTCTCATCTCGATACCTTTCAGAGTAACTGGTGATTTAGGAAATTTAGATGTAACTTATCATCCACTATCAAGTGTTGGATCCGGGTTATTGGGAATTATGGAAAGAACGATCAAATTACCTGTGAAAATCATCCAGCCTTTCATCTCTACCGGGGATAAAAATCAGAAAGATATTGATAAAGACTGAACAATAATTAATTTCCGGATATAGCAATAAGAAGTGTCATTGCGAGTGAAACGAAGCAATCTCATTGTAAAGCAGTCATCCTGAGGGCAAATTACGAAGGATCTCACTGAGATTCTTCGCCCCGACTTTTGTCGGGACTCATAATGACATTTAGTGTGGGATTGCCACGGTCGAAACGACCTCGCAATGACAGTCAAAGAATTTGTTTAATGTTATTATTTTTTTATTTAACTAATTATCTTTAACCCTTAATTATTTTCTTTCTATTGCCTGGATAATTATCTGCTGTGCCTGTTCCACTATTGTTTCAAGATGAGTATGGCTTTTGAAACTCTCTGCATAAAGCTTATAAATGTTTTCAGTCCCTGATGGAC
>Ga0184616_10000286_pt1 | contig 10239 bp, 9 predicted proteins | sample PLM4_90_coex_FD_133145 | JGI IMG/M metagenome (GOLD analysis project Ga0184616, IMG submission 133145) | Groundwater sediment microbial communities from an aquifer in East River, Colorado, USA - PLM4_90_coex | ecosystem: Environmental > Terrestrial > Soil > Riparian zone | place: USA: East...
AGAAATGCAGAAGCAGGTGGAAGGGGCAACCAAGGAGATGCAGAAGGCCACCGAAGAAGCAACAAAGGTCCTCGAGGAGTTGCAGAAGCAACAGGAGAAGTCAAGGGAGAAAGGCGACCAATAGCTAATAAGGGCAGGTCTTGTCCTTTGAAAAGTTGCAAAAGGCAGGAGCTGCCCCCTGTTTTTTAAAGTATCTAATCATTCTTTCTCTTTGATTCAATATCAAATCCCCAGCTAAAAGTTATTCCTCCCTGACTATACTCTGAAAAAGATTTTCCTTCGAAGTGATTGCTGTTTGTTCCGAGAAAAGGGGACTGTTGTCCCATTTTCTTTATGGTACTTCTTTGGGGTTTCAACGCTCTTCGAATTTTCAATCCTTACCAAAGGTTACCCCTTGTTGGATTTTGCCTCGAATCTCAGAGAGGGTTACCCTCCGAGGATCTTAGAAATAAACATCACGGGTTTGTATTGCCATCCGCTTTGGACGACGATATTCACAATAGGGTTTTTCAGTTCCTCATGACGAAATTCATATTCATAAGCCGTGTCAAATGTTAGACCATCATCCTTGAAGATCAATCCGTGTTGCTTTTCGTATTCCCACTGTCCTAATATGATCCCTCTGAAAAAAGAAAAGCTGAGAGAAAACCCCATGCTCAAACCATCGGCAGTGGCTCTCAGCGATTTGATGATGTCCACAGCACGGCAAGCTCTGTCCTTCTCAGAAAGTCTCAGCCGGATTATTTGGACCTGATTGACTTTGTTCGCGTTCATCAAACCCGCCCATTTGGCATCGGCTAATCGCCAAGTCACATCCAACTTTCCATCCTTTCTCTCAGACACTTTGAACGGAACGTCCAAATCGTTGATGGCTAAAAGGCGCTGCCTGAGTTCAGATTCGCTCACAGGCAAAACCCCAGGTCTTGGGTAAACCGAGGCTGCCCAACTCCCCACTCGGTTCCAAATGGGAAACTGAATAGCGGTATACCCGAGGATAAAAATAAGAATGTGTAAAAAGTATTTGTTCGTATGGTAGACTTCGGTTAGGATGTTTGCTCTTGGATTGGGAGTGATCAGTCCGGCTTGTTTAAACGTTTAATCGACAGTTTCTTCATTCCTCGCCTCCACGTGCAAGATGGCCTCGTCGATGCGTTTTATACCACTGCCATTAACACAGGATGGCTTATTGCCGTCATGCCCATCTGTATCGTTATCGCAGCTCGTTTCTATCTCGGGGAACCCATCACCCTCAGGAAGGTCGGAGGGATTATCCTTGGTTTACTGGGAGTCTCTTTGATTATTTCAAAAGGCGTGTTTTCACTTTCTCTCTTTCGTTTGGGCTCCACCTTTGGTGATTTCCTCATTCTCGTCAGTGCACTCACCTGGACAGCTTTCACTGTAGGAGGAAGAGGATTTCTTTCACGGTTTTCACCGCTTGCAGCGATCACACCGATTATGATTGTAGGGTGTTTGGTCACACTCCCATTTACCTGGTTGAAATGGGAACGGGATATCCTCTTCCATTTATCTTTATCTGGGTGGATGAGCGTCCTCTTTTTGGGAATTTTCTGTTCTGGTCTGGCCTATCTTTTTTGGTATTCTGCTTTGGAGAAAAAGGATTCAAGCATTGTCGGAATGTACCTCTATCTGGAGCCTTTTGTAACATTGATCGGGGCTTATCTCTTCCTGAATGAGGAGATTAAATGGATCACCCTCATGGGTGGAGGGATGATCCTGCTCCGAGTCTACCTGGCCACACGGAAAAACTTATCCCCCTCCCTTTAATCCCCTCCTCCATCCCCCGTAACTGTGTAGTGACAGCTACTGCGGAGGACGGGCATCCACGGTCTTAAAATCCGTGGCCTGCACGCAGAAGTGCGTTACGGCACGCAGGCGTGGTTTCCTGCGAAGGAGGGTAAAGACCGCTTTGAAAAAGGAGGGCAATACCTTGGTAAAAGGGGTTGTGAAATGGTTTGATACAAAGAAGGGATATGGATTCATCGAGCAACCCGGTGGAGACGATGCGTTTGTCCACTATTCAGGGATTGCGGGGGACGGTTTTAAATCTCTTCGCGCGGGAGAGGAGGTAGAGTTCGAGATCGCCAATGGTCCGAATGGGCCTCAGGCAACCAATGTGGTTAAAGCGCCCCGATCTTTTATAGAAACTGAATTGAATTTATTGTTTACCCCATTAGAAAGCCCCGCATTTTATAGCGAGGATGAAGATAAAATTCTTTTTGGAGCAAGCACGGGGTTTAAATCCCCCTGTGAGCCCTTCCGTTAGAAGATCGAAGACCTTCTAACGGGGTAAACAAATAGATTTTGAGACGAGTCCTGATTGGTTTAATGTTGATGTTTTGAAAGGGTTGTTCGCTCTCCAATCTTCTTCAAGGTTTCTTTCATTTTTGGGATCAAAGGATCTTTAAGGGATTTCTCCAATTTGTTTAAGACATTGGCGGATTCCTTTGTCCCGATCTTTCCTAATGCATCGAAGATGGCTCCCAAAGACCTATCCGTAAGAAAATTCTTCTGAAAGGGATCCCACCATTTTTTTAATCCTCTTTTCTCCAATATTTCGAGAAGGATTTGTTCCAGAGTTTTCCCTTCTACGGTCAAATTTCCAGAGGTGCCGAAGGCATAATAGATTTGGGTTTCGAGTTGATCCATATTTGGGGAGGGAGTCGTAGATATTTGTTTAAGCTTCCCCATCATTTTTTCAATACCCCTGGTGCTTTTGATCATCCCGAGACACCATATCGCCCTCTTTTGGACATCCAAGTCTAAATCGGAAAGGTTTGCAAGAAAAATTTCTTCTCCTTCAGAACCTCCAACTTGGCAAAGGGTGTGGAGGGCCTGTTCCTTCAGTTTGGGATTTTCGTGAGCGGTATATCTTCTCAGGAGCTCCATCAGAGGGGCCTTCCACTCACGAGATTTAATCTCTCCGAGAACCCTGAAAATATCGCGAGTTGTTTCCACAGAGGTCTCCTGCAGATTCAGTTCTTTTAGGAGATGGACGGCTGCAACAGGTCCGATCTGGATCAAGGCCTCGCAGGCATTCTTCCTTACCCATTGATCCTCACTGCTCTTGAGAATGGTGAGAAGGGGAGGGATGGCCCCGACCTCTAAGGAGGCGAAAATGGGAACGATCGCAATCCGGGTCTCCTTTTTACCGGTTAAAAATTTTTCTTGGAGCAAAAGGGGGATTGTTCCTTTTCCAATCTCCTCGATGATCTGGCCTGCCAAAAGAGCCCACATCTTTTTTTCGTGAAAATATTTCTTCAGTGTTTCCAGGATGCGGAAAATCTCTGAATACCGATCTCTTCGGATCAGTTCTGGAATGATCTTGACAAAGGAAATGGCCACACTAAGGAATTTCTCTTTCTCTGTGGCTTGATCGAGTTGTTGGAAAAACTGATCGGTGTAACTCAGAAATTTATCTGTTAATCTCTCGAGCAAAATTTTGTTTTTGAGTGCCGGGGTGAGATCTTCGAGACCAATTAATTGATTTCGGAAGAATTCCTCGAGAATGTTCTCTGCCTCCTTCGTCCCTACCTCTTTCAGTCGGTAAGAGACCTTTTTAACCAATCGATCCGATTTCTTCTCGAAGGCATCTCCCTTCTTCAGTTGTTTGAGGTCAAGGTGTTCACGAAGAAAGATCCTGGAGGTCCCTAGGAGGTATTGCCTCTGTAAAAACGCGATGATCTCGTCCTCGATGAACTCCTCCCGGCTTTCGGAGGTGCCAGCCAGATCGCTATTTCTTAAGATGGCACAGAGAAGGTCAGATTGTCGATTCGGTCGAAGGGCGTCCCGGAGGAGATTTCTTTGAATATACTGGATCTCTTGGTTCAACATTTTTTGGAAAAGAGGGGTCATCTTTAGGTCCTTCCTCATTCGGGAAAGGGTGACCCGAGCTCTCCAGGGCATCTCCCTGTCCGGGGCGAGGAGTTCTTCATTGAAGATGAAGGAAATGTTGAGGATCCCGCGACTTAAAAGGACCTGGGTAAATCTCTCCTTGTCCTGTTTTCGTCGGGTATCTATCAGGGAAGGATCGCTCATGATATCAATGAATCGGGTGAATTCCGTTTGCCCCATTCGACTTTTCAGGGTGAGACTGATCAGATCTTTCCGTTCCAGGTATTGAGCGAATTTTTGGACATAGAGTTCTCCCATCCCTCTCATCATCATTCGACTTAATCTCTGTGCCTCCGGGAGGAGACCCTCCACCAAGATCTCCTTCTGCTCCTGTTCTTCTCTGACAAGAAAAGTTAGTTCATCTTCAGCTTCAAAGAGGGTTTTAAACTGCTGGAAGAGCCCTTCCTTGGCTCGTACTGATTCAGGGTGGTCCGGTGTGTAATATCCTGTCCTCAGGAAAGCCTGAATGAGGTGAAGGAGGAAATCGGTCAACTTTGTTTGGAGTTTCTGGAGACGCTCCACCTCTTCAGGAGGAAGACCTTCTGGTATTCCCCCCAACTTTTTATGAGGAATCGGGGGTGTCGTTTTTAAATCGGTCATAAGATTTTAAAGAGATTTATTAAGGATTTAGTTTCACAAAATCCGAAAAGGTTGTCAAGATAAGAATTCAGATAAGAATTCAGGTGAATGTTATTGACATTATGAAGGTGGGTTTATTAAATTTAATTACGTAGAAAATAAAAGTCTTCGGTAAGGGTTAGGGTAAGGATGCCAGTTTTGTAGAAAGGTTATGTCGTTGGCCCTCAAATTTTTAGCCTTAACCCCTTGACCCTAAACCAAACGGGCCCTGAACCTAGCCTGGTACAGGGCGGGTTTTCTAACCTTAACCCAAAGACCATTTTCACGGTTCGTGCCTGCACGCCAGAGTGCGTTCCGGCACGCAGGCGTGTGTGACAAACCCGTTATGGGAAATTGCAAGGGAAACATCGACGGATGAAGTCCTTTAGAACCCTTAAAAATGATTTTATTGCAAACCGATTGCAGATCCTGATCGGGCTCATCGCTCTGCTCATCGTGGATGTCCTCCAACTTTTCATCCCAAGGGTCATCAAATACGTTATCGATGATCTCACTTTGGGCATCATCTCTCCTTCCAGGCTTCTCCTTTATGGATTAGAAGTCCTTATCCTGGCCTTAGGCATTGGTAGTTTTCGATATATCTGGAGGTATTTTCTCTTAGGAACGGCACGTCGAATCGAAAAGGCGCTCAGAGACCGCCTTTTTATTCACCTTCAAACCCTTTCCCCTTCCTATTTCTCACACACCAAAGTAGGGGATCTGATGGCCCATGCTACCAATGACATCGATGCCGTCCGGATGTCTCTGTCGTTGGGAGTCGTGTTTTTGATGGATACGATCATCCTGGGAGTGCTGACGATCTTTTTTATGATTTTCATCCACCCAAAGTTAACCCTTTTCGCCATTCTCCCTATGCCATTGATCACCTTGATCACACTCCTCTTCAGCCGGTCGATCCACCACCGTTTCGAAATTCTTCAGAAGACCTTCGCCTCGCTCACAGAGAGGGTGAGGGAGGGCATTGCAGGCATCCGAGTGATCAAAGCCTATGTTCTGGAGGAGAGGGAGACGGAAAAACTCTCTCATCTGAGCCAGGATTATATCCAGAAAAATTTGAATGTGACAAAGGTGTGGGGGATGTTTTTCCCTATCATCCTTTTCTTCTCCAATCTTTCCATGGCCATCGTCCTCTACTTGGGTGGAAAGTTGACGATCTTTCAGTCGATCTCAACGGGTGATTTTGTGGCCTTCATGAGCTATCTTGGACTGCTCGCCTGGCCAATGATGGCCTTGGGTTGGGCGATTAATGTGATTCAGCGAGGCAGCGCTTCCATGGACCGTTTAAATCGAATTTTTGAAGAGACTCCAGAAATATCCGATTCTTCAGATGTCATTCGATTAGGCCCGTTGAAAGGAAGAATTGAGATGAGAGGCCTCACTTTTTCTCCAGGAAACGGAGGGAATCCTCTCCTCCAAGACATTCATCTCACGGTCGAGGAGGGGGAGAGAATGGTCGTTGTTGGAAGAACTGGGTCGGGAAAGACGATTCTCTGCAATCTGGTGGCAAGGATTTTAGAACCTCGCCAAGGGTATTTATTTTTCGATGGGATTGAAATTCATGAGATACCTCTTGAGGTGTTGAGGAAATCTGTTGGGTATGTGCCGCAAGATACCTTTCTCTTTTTAGATACGATTCGTGAGAACATTGCCTTTGGGAAGCTTGATGCGACAGACAAAGAGATCGAAGAGGCGGCACGGCTTGCCCAGATTTACGATGAGATTATGGAATTTCCCGAGGGCCCGAATACAGTGATCGGGGAGAAAGGGATCACCCTGTCCGGTGGACAGAGGCAAAGGATTGCCATTGCCCGGGCCATTCTCATGAATCCGCCCATCTTCATCTTGGATGATGCCCTCTCCTCAGTGGACATCCAAACAGAAGAACGAATTCTGGAGGGATTGGAGAAGTTCCTCCAGGGGAAGACCAGCATTCTCATCACCCACCGAATTGCCCCCCTCCGTAGAGCAGATCGGATTATTGTTCTTGAACAGGGAAGGGTGGCGGAGATGGGGGACCACAACACCCTTCTTTCCAAGGGGGGGATCTATACTGACCTCTATTGGCAGAGACAATTGGAAGAGGAACTGGAAAAGGAAAACAGCGGAACATTGGAATAATGGAATGCTGGAATGATGGAATAATGGGTCATATAGAGACTCTTGATTTAGGTAGGAGGAGCGTCCCCCGTGGAGTGGTGGCAAGCCTACTCCACAGGGGGCTTGAGGATCGGCCTTCGGCCTTGAGAATATAGGATAGAGAATCGGTCACTACGTTCTTTTGAGGATGGAGGCAAAACCGTTTTGGCCTCAAACCTCAAACGGTGTGCTCCTCAAGCGGGATTTTATGTACACTGATTTCGGCTATATGGAAGAGGGCAAATTAGGGAAACCCTACGACCTGAGACTGATAGCCAGTCTGGGGGGATTTCTCAGGCCTTATTGGGCACTGATGGTTCTTTCCCTCCTCTTCGTTTTGATCACGGCGGGGTTAGACCTCCTCATTCCCTATCTGACCAAAGAAGCCATCGACCGCTATATTGTTGTAGCAGCAAGGGAAGTCGTCTTAAAGGAAGATGGCTCACCAGAGGAACACCGCTTCCGGAGTCAATATGGGCGGAAACTCATCCCGAAAAAAGAGAAAGGGAAATTTCTTCTGCCACCGGATGTATTGCGAGCGATGGACCGAAAAGAGGTGGCCCTTTTTCAGAAATCTGGCTTCCTCATGGAGAATCGATATTATCTTTTTGTTCCCCAAAACCAAGAGGAAGAAGTCATCTTTAAAAAATACCCTTCTTTATTTGAGAGGAGCGGCTCTCACTGGTTTATTTCGTTTGATCGCATGAAAGAATTGAAAAGAGAGGACCTCTTCGTCCTGAGGGGAAGGGATGTGGAAGGGGTTTTCCAGATCGCCCTCCTCGTTGTTCTCATTCTGATCATCAATTTTGGATTAAATTTCTCCCAGGTCTATGCCATGGAGTTGGGAGGTCAAAAGATGATGCATGACCTCCGGATGAAGGTCTTCTCCCATCTCCAAGACCTACCGGTTTCCTTTTTTGATAAGAATCCGGTGGGGAGGTTAGTGACCCGATTGACCAACGATATCCAGAATGTCCATGAAATGTTCACCTCTGTTCTTATTAACCTTATAAAAGATATTCTTCTGTTGATCGGGATCATCATCCTTCTCCTTCATCTCAACCGGGAGCTCGCTTTGGTCTCCTTTTCTGTTATTCCCCTGATCTTTGTTACGACCCTTTTCTTCAGCCATCGAGCCAGAGAGGCGTTTCGGGAAATCCGTTTGAAGATCGCCCAAATGAATTCTTTTTTCCACGAAAATTTCTCGGGTATCAGAGTGGTCCAACTCTTTCGAAGGGAAAAGGAGAATAGTCGGCGATTTGAGAAGGTGAACGAGGGACATTATTCGGCGAACATGAAACAGATCTCCATTTATGCTTTTTTCGTCCCCCTCGTTGAAATCCTGAGTTCAGGAGCCATCGGCCTTCTCCTCTGGTATGGAGGGGGAAAGGTGATTCAGGAAATGATTACCCTCGGGGTTCTGGTCGCTTTTCTTTCCTATATTCGGATGTTCTTCCAGCCCATTCGAGACCTTTCTGAGAAATATAATATCCTACAATCGGCGATGGCTTCCCTCGAGAGGATCTTTTCATTGCTTGAGGAGAATCAAAAGGTTTCCAAGGTTCTCTCTCCTAAAAAAGAGGAGATGAAGGGCAACATCGAATTCCGCCATGTCTCCTTCTCCTATAATGGGAAAGATAAAGTCCTCAAGGATGTCTCTTTCTCTGTTCGCGAGGGTGAGACCGTGGCCATTGTGGGCGCCACCGGAGCTGGAAAGACCTCTTTGCTTCATTTGCTCGAACGATTCTATGAAGTGGAGGAAGGCGCCATTCTTCTCGATGGGATCGATATTCGAGAGAGGGATATCGCTCAACTCCGGTCTCAAATCGGCCTGGTGATGCAAGACACCTTTCTCTTTGCCGGAGATATCGAGGAGAATATTCGATTGGGGGATTGGAAGATCGATGAAGAAAAAGTGAGAGAAATAGCGCGGGTGGTCAATGCAGAAAAGTTTATTCAACGGTTACCCAATGGATATCGTACCAAAGTGGGGGAGGGAGGGGAAGCCCTATCCGCTGGGGAGAGGCAGTTGTTAGCCTTTGCAAGGGCCTTGTCCATCAATCCAAAGATCCTCGTCCTCGACGAGGCGACCTCTCATGTCGATCCTGAAACAGAACGGTTAATCCAAGAAGGGCTGGCACGGTTACTCAGGGGAAGGACGGCCATTGTCATCGCTCACCGGCTTTCCACCATCGAGCATGCTGACCGGATCGTCGTTCTCCATAAAGGGAGGATTCGGGAAATCGGAACCCATACAGAATTGATGGCCCAAAAAGGCATCTATTTCAAACTTTATCAACTTCAATATGGTAAGGCCTGAATGAAGTTCGGAGTAGTGAGTTAGGAGTTCGGAGTCTTTAAACTAAAAACTCCCTGCCTGCGGCAGGCAGGCGAACTAAATGCCCCGAATTCATTAATCTTAATCAAAGATTAAGATTAATGTGGAGTTGACAAAATGGGGTGGCTGTCCTATATAGGGAGAGAGGTTTATGGAAGAGAAAGACGAACCATCCCAGAAAATTGAGCAGGAAGAGGAGAAGAAACGGGAGATCGATCTCAATGCCCTCTTTCCCGAAAAGGGATATGATTTAAATCACCTCTTCCCCGATGAAGGAACCAAGAAGCTCATTTACGAATTGAGGCGAAACAAACGGGATATTGATCGTTTTATAAAAAGTTTTCATGTTGAGGAGGAGTAAATGGAGTGCCCCCATTGTGGTTACTTATTAGCTTTTTCTGCCTGTTCAGAGTGCGGAGGAGAGATACCTGCAAAGAGCCGTTATTGCTGTTGGTGTGGAAATCCAATAACGGTCGAGGCGGGGGAAACCGATTTATCTGAACGAAAATTATGCAGTGACGGCTCCTGTGTCGGCACGATCAATGAAGAGGGGATTTGTAGTGTTTGTAGGGAACCTTATAGTGGAGAGCCGGCCTGATTCTTAAAATAGGGAAGACGCTTAGCGCTCAGCGGCATGCGTATAGCGGGAAAATATTTTTCAATCAATGGCATAGGCGACATTGACAGTTGAAACAATAATGATTATGTTATGATAGTAAATTCAGTGGATTCAATTCATAGGAGGGTACGATGATATTTCTACCAAGGGGGGGTGCTGATCGAGATGAAAAGGGAAAAGATGATAAGGTTATTATCCCTGATGAGCTCCCCATAGTTCCTTTAAGGGGAACAGTGCTTTTCCCCGATTTGATACTGCCCATTATGGTCGGCAGGAAAAAGTCGGTCAAGTTGATCGATGATGCAATGGATTCCGATCGTATTATCGGGGTCATCACTCAAAAGAGGTCTGAGATCGAAGATCCTAAAGAAACCGATCTTTATTCAGTGGGGGTCGCGGCGCTCATTCTGAGAATGATTCGGGAACTGGATGGAAGCCAACGAGTCATTGTTCAAGGGGTCTCGAGGATAAAGGTGAAGGAATACATTCAGCGAGAACCCTATTTCAAGGCGAGAAGTGAGGTGGTTGACGAAGGGCTGGCACAGGGAGTAGAGATAGAGGCTCTCATGATGAATTTGAAGAACCTCTTTCAAAG
>Ga0184616_10000287_pt1 | contig 10231 bp, 6 predicted proteins | sample PLM4_90_coex_FD_133145 | JGI IMG/M metagenome (GOLD analysis project Ga0184616, IMG submission 133145) | Groundwater sediment microbial communities from an aquifer in East River, Colorado, USA - PLM4_90_coex | ecosystem: Environmental > Terrestrial > Soil > Riparian zone | place: USA: East...
CTCCTGCCCCGCGTTTATCCTGCAGGCGCGAAATACGTCTTTATAGTGGGCGAATCCGTTCCAGGACGCCATCCCCGCGATCATCACTCTGGCGCGGGGATCCGCTTTCTTGATTACCCTGTACGATTCCCTGAGAAGTGTGGCGTATCTTTCCGGCGTGTCGCTCCATCGGTCCGCGCCGTCAAGCTCGTTTTCAATCTGCCACACCTTCACGACCGGGGAACCCGGGGCGTCATCAATTCCGTTGCCGTTGTATCGCTCCACGGCCTTTTGCAGGAACTGAAGATACCAATCCATGTGCGACGGTATATACCCGCGCTCCTGGCGCGAGATGCTCTTGATATCCCGGTCCTTCATGCCGCGATCGATCTGATTGAAGGTCGAGACCGTGACCAGGAGATTTATTCCACTGCTGGACGCCTCGGCAAAAAGCCGGTCCGTGGACGACCAGTCGTAGGTTCCCCGCTCCCGCTCCACCATACCCCAGTTCAAGCCCGTCCTGCCGGCGAATCGCACCCAGTGAGCGCCCGCCTCGGCGAGCTCCTCGGCCGCGTCCGTGCCGGGCCGCCTGGATGCTCCGGACCTCACGGGCTGGAGCATCAATGCGGGATCATGTATTCCGAACGGCGAGTCCTCGGAGAACGACAACTTCCGGACCGCGGACGAAACAGCCGGGACACCGCCTCCGGCGCCGCGGTCCGGATTGCCCGGCAGAGTGGAAGACCTTCCTTCCAACAGCGCGATTGCCGTCCGAAGCCGGCTGATCGCCTCTTCCGATTTGCCCTGCCGGAAGGATTCGCGCGATTCCTCGTCAATTTTTTTTGCCTGTTCGAGCGCGACAGGATCGTCCTGGCGTTCCCGCATCAATTGATGAAGGCGCGCAACGAGATCACTGACGGTATCTGCGTTCGCTGATACGGATAAAACGCTGATACAGAGGACGAAAACAATCGTTATTGCCGAGGCAGTCAGAAACCGCGATTGAACGTTCATACGCCGATTGCTCCCTTCATTGACATTCGTCCCGGCGCAACGCCTACAGGTAACCCAGGTCCGCCAATTGCTTTTTTATCTCGTCCTCTTCGTCAAGGCTGACGAGCCGTGCAGGCAACGACTCCCGTTCGCTTTCAAAAAGGAACTTACGCGCTGATGCGACCAGGTCCCGATGCACGCCGGTCTTTTTCCAGCGGAGGTTCACCCGCTCACCCGCATCCTCGCGCATATTGAAAACCTTGTCGCTGGAAAAAAGCGCGTCGATATTTCTCAGGTTCGACTTGAGTATCGATCGCTCTCTGAGTTTCCCATAAACCTCGCGATAGGGCAGGAACCGGAAATAGCTTGTCACCAGTTTATAATCGTCCCCTCGCACTGAGAAATACGGATACCCTTCGGAATAAATGTGACGGGAAGGGGTTTTGACGCCTCCGGCGAGAGAGAAAAGGGATTGGCCGTCGAGACGCGCCGGCCTGTCGCATTGAGCGGCCTCGACGATCGTCGGGTACAGGTCGATCAGCGCTGCGGCTTGCTTCACCCGGCCCTTCATTCTGTTTCCGTAATCCATGATCAGCGGCACGCGCACCACCTCGTCCCACAATTTGAGGCCGTGACCGATGATGTTGTGTTCAAAGAAACATTGTCCGTGATCGGCGGTGACGATGAAGAGGTAATCCTCGCACGCGTCCCGCAGGGCCGTATGGATGGACCCCAGCATCGCGTCCACGGTGTGGATGCCTGCGTCATAGGTCGACAGGAGATACGATCGTTCCTCGGCGGACACCCGCACGATCCGTTTGTTGATCTTTCCTATCATTTCCCGCAGCGTGGCGTCGTTTCCGGTCGCGAGATCGGGGACCTGGGTAAACGCCTTCACCGCCGGCGACCGGAGCGCGCGCTCGGCGTCCACGCCGCGGTCCAGAAAACGCCCGACCACGGAACGGTCCGCGAAAAAAGGTTCGTGCACATACTCGCCGATATGAAAATACAGGAACGCGTCCTTGTGCTGCTTCGCCCAGGCGCCGATCTGCGAAGGCGTGTCCTGGTTCAGATAGATGAGCCGTCGTTCCCCGAAATGACAGCCGAAATTATTCCGCTTCGTCAGGAAACCGCAATTGCTGAAACGGGCCGTATGGTACCCCGCGCGGGCGAGCTGTTCCGGCAGTGTGGCAAAGCCCTCATTCACTCTTGAATCAAGCCAGTCCAGCTTTAAGACCGAGGGATACCGCCCGGTGATCATGGAGTAAATGGACGGATAGGTCCAGTTGGCCTGGGCTACCGCTGTTTCAAACACGACGCCTTGTTGCGCGATGCGGTCGAGACAGGGGGATGTATCCTTGGGATACCCGTAGCACCCGAGGTGGTCGGGCCGCATGCAATCCACGATGATGAGAACTATTTTCATAACTCGTTTTCTCCGGTCTCCGCGGCCCCACCGTCGTTCTCATCGGAGAACAACGGCATGCCGAAGACGCCCTTTTTCGCGCGGTTCTGGATTAAATGAATCATCATTCCGAAATGACACGGATGCTTGAGTATATACGTCTCGAACAGGTCCGTTAACCGTTGAAGGTTTTTCGCAACGGTCTCCTCGCGCGTTTCCAGCTCCTCGAGTTCGAAGGGCCGTTCGATGATGACCCGGTGGAGACCGTCCGGTCCCCGCACGGCGAAGGTGGGCAGCACAACGGCGCCGGTCAGCAGTGCGAGCCTGATCGAACCCGGCGATAGATTAGCACTGCGACCCAGAAGGTTGACCCGCACCCACTCTTTGCCGTCTCTTCCATCGAGCGCCATGGCCACCAGTTCATTGTTCTTAAGCGCCTTGATCACCGGCTTGAGCGAGCGGTCCACATGCATGAACCGCACCGGCAGCGCCCCATGTTCACGGACGCGGATCCTGAAGATATGGCGGTTGATCCATCCCCGGCCCTCAAGCTCCGGCTGGCCGACAAGCTGATTGATCCGGTAGCCCGAATACCCCAATGCGGGCAGGACCATCAGAAATGAGCCGAAATGGGCAAGCTGAATGATTACCCCGCGATTTTTCGCGAGCGCGGCGTCGAGATGCTCCCGGCCCTCGATCGTGACCAGTTTCCGCGTGCTCTCGGCGGTAAGGCGCCCGAATATGAGATTTTCGGCGTGCCGCATCGCAAACTGCTCGAGGCTGCGGCGAGATATCGAAGCGACTTCCGCCGCGGAAAAATAGCGCCCATAGGCCTCCGCAAGATCCGTCTTGATCTTTCGGCGTGTGCCGGCCGCGACAACCCAGAAAATCCGCGCCCCAATCAGCGCTGCGGTCATAAGCACCCTGTAGGGCAAGAACCGCGCGAGCCTTCTGCCGGGGATCCAGACAAACCACAGCGCCAGGGAGCGCGGAATCGCGATCAGACTCCGGACCATCGTTCCCGTCATTTCTTCGCCGTCCTCATGAATCCCGCTTTTGAATCATACAGGGACTTTTTTCCCCTGAGCCGCGACAGAACGCGAAACACGATGAGGGCCGAGGGTTTGAGCACGCGCTCGATAAGCGTGAGCAGCGAATGCATGATCGCATGAGCGTACCACTGCGACGCGGGCGTGTAGAAGAGTTTTTTCAGAGCGCGGCCGTCCTCCGGGATGAGGTCGAGGTCTTTGCTCACCGTGCCTTCACGAAGCGCCGTTTCATAGAGCTCCGTATGGGGTTCGATCCGCATCCAGCTCATGCCCACACCCCCGCGGCCCGGCAGCAACAGAGGGATTCGGAACAGCATGCTCGCAGTTTTGGCAAAGTCCACGGCCTTCATGCCCGGAAAGGAACAAAAGAAATTGTACCCGATGCCCATCCCCTTGACCTGCCTCGACACCTCAAGACTCTTGCGGACATCCTCTACGGTGATGTTTTTTCTAAGCGCCTTGAGGCCCCGCTCCGTGATCGCGTCGGGAGAAAAATCGATCTGGATAGCGCCGGCCTCTTTCGCCAGTTCGAGAAATTCGCGCGAGATATTTTTCACATGACACCAGGCGCCCCACCTGACGTTCAGCTTCCGCTTGATGAGTTCCCGGCAGATCTCGATCGCATGCGATTCCGGGATATTGAAAATGCTGTCCACGAAATTGAAATGCTCCATGCCGAAGTTCTTGACCATGTACTCGATCTGGTCCACCACGTGGCGGGGCTCCCTGAGCCGCACGCGCTTGCCGTTCAGGAAGAGATAGCTGCAGTACGTGCATTCGAGCACACAGCCGCGCTTGGTCTGAATCCCGATGATGTTGTAGGACGGACCGAGATATTTTTTCATGTCGATCACGTCCGCGTCCATGCACGGCATGGACAGGGCCGCGAAATCAACGAAGGGCCGCGGACCCGAGAATTGCACCCGTTCATCCTTTCGAAAATACACGCCCTTGACGTTCTCCGGTGTATCGAGGTTCGCGAGCAGTTCGACGATGGACTCCTCTCCCTCGAGATAGATGCCGTAGTCCAGTTCCGGCACGCGCTCCATGATCTGCTGCGCGAAGATGGAAAACCCCGCGCCTCCGGCAATCGTTCTTATCTTCGGATCCACGCCCTTGATCGCCTGGAGCGTGGGCCGAACGGTATTAAAATGGACATGCAGCTGCCGCAAGTTCGTCGTATCGATGTTCCGGATCGACAGCCCGACGATATCGGGCCGAAATCCGAGGACCTCCTGGCGAAGCTCCTCGGGCGCCCGGGCGAGTTCGTAGGCATTCGGATCGAATATCCTGACCTCATGCCTTCCGCGAAGCGCCCCGGCTATGTAGGATAACCCGATCGGGAACATCGGGAACATCACTTCACGAATCCCCATATCCTGTTGAACCAATAGTACTTTCATATAACGTTTCAGCCCCTAACAGTATTTTTTTCCGCTTTTCCGCCTTTTAACGCCGCCCTGACGAATCGAATCTCCGCGGCTGAAAAAGTTTTAAACGAGAACAAAAGTATAATATATGCCGCCGAAGCGGCGATCAGTACGATAATAACATGATCACGGTGAAAAAAATAGGTCAATGCGCCCATGACCACCGCGGCGAAAACAGGCCGGAGCGCATCCCGCGCGAACGAGGCGATGGAGACGACATCGTTCATGGAGAGGGCCATGAGCGCGGCCGTGATATAGAAAGCGATGAGAGACGCCATGGCCGCGCCGTCCGCGCGCTGAAGCGGCACCAGGACAAGGGACGCGATAAAGAGGGCCGCGAGACCGGCGGCTGTGCTCATGACCGCATATCGCTGTTTCCGGAGTGTCGTCAGGATATTGTCGAAAAAAACCATCATGAACGAGACCGGCAAGGCAGGCATCAGGACCTGAAGAACCGAGGCCGATGCCGCGAATTTACTGCCGAACATCGCCACGACGACATCGTCGGCGAGAAAATAGCCGATTATCGCCAGCGGAAGGCCCGCGATCAGGACGAACTTATGGGCCGTCTGCAGCACACGCCTCAGTTCGTCCCGCGCGACCCCGCCAGCGGAGAGCTGGGAAAGCAGCGGAGCGAGCGCCATCATGATGATGGCCGGAAACAACTGCAATCTGGCGAACACGCGGAAAGGCGCCTGGAAGATCCCGACATCGGCGGCGGTGCACAGGAATCCCAGCATGAAAACCCCGAGGTATTGCTGCCCCTGAAACAGCGCGTGGGAGAAAACAAGGGGCAGCGACTCCCTGATGATATACGAGAGCTGTTCCCTGTCAAGTGAAAAAAAGTCCCTGAACGAGACGAGGGGCCGCGCCAGGAAAAAAGCGATGGCGAGATCCGAGACGTTCGCCAGCGAGAAAGCGATGAACAGCGAGATGAAACCCAGGTCAGCCTTGATACAAAGCCAGGTCAGCAGGAAATAGGCGCATGCGTTGACAAGAGTGAAAAAGGTTTCATAGTTCATTTTCTCATGAGCACTGAACAACGCAACCAGGATCCTCTTGAGCACGACGAATACGATGCCCGCGAAACTGATCGCTATGGCCAGGGCCGTCTTCGACTGGGGGAAGGCAAAAAGCGCCACGATGAATCCCAGGATAAAAATCGGCGCGCCCAGAAAAACGACGATCTGAACAGCGACGCGAATGAGATCCGTTGCCCGCTGGTTGTCCTGGGCAATGTCGCGCATCAGTATCCGCGGCAATCCCAGGATCAAAAAGGGCGAGATCGTCCAGACAACGGCCATGGTGAGGGAGTACATGCCGAAGTCCGCTACACCCAGATAGCGCGCGACGAGGGCGAGCGCAAGAAGACCGGTGACGATCTCGACGATCCGTGATATCAGGACCCACAAAGAGTTTTTTGTGATGCGTCGTGCGCGGTCAGTCATGGCCTTCCCTGCCGCCGCGTGCCTTCGTTTCCTGAACCGGCATTCTTTGTATAACTACCCATTTCACCTTTTCCCGTGAGCAATGAATCACGTTCTCGTCCATTTCCGCGAAGCGGTGGAAGCGCCCGACCCAATAACGACTCCGACCGCGACCTTTGTTGCGAAACCACCCTTCACTTCGGAACCGTTTTCCTGCCCGACAGGATCATATAGCTTCTTTTTATTAAACGCGTCGTTTTAGGAATAACGAAATTGGTGAACAGATCGCGCTCGAAGAGGAAAAGAAAGGGCCGTGATTCCAGGAATCGGACAAGCCCCCGGGGCAGGCCGATCTTGAGCGCAAAGTATACCAGCGTCGTGTATCTGATTTTCGGCTGGCGGTGCCAGTGCCAGGTCTTGAGCGAATTGAAATCGGAGGAAATCCCGTCCGCGCTGGCCTTTTCCCACAGAGTGGTATTGGGATAGATGACCAGTGAGTTCATGCCGATCAGCCCCTTGGGCGGCAGTTTGTCGAGAAGGAAATTAAGGGTATACAACCTGTCTTCCGTCGTTTCCCAGGGATTATCGATGATAAGATCCACAAGGACCGGCATATCCGGGTATTTCTTGGCGAACAGCTCGAAGAGATCGTCGATTCCCCTGTTCAGGGCGGACCTGTTGTAGAGTTTTTCGGTCTTCGGCGCCCGCGTCTGCAGACCCACCGTGAAGATGATAAGACCGTTCTCCACGAGCGATGCGACCAGTTCCTCGGAAGCATAGAGCGGGGACACAAGGCAGCGGAACTGGAACCCGGAATCTTTCACAAGTTTTACCAGCTCCCTGACGTCTTTTCTCGCGGTGAACGTATCGTCCTCGATAGAGATCACCTTCACGAAAGGGAATAGCTCGCGGACCATGTCGAGCTCCCGCTTCATCCTGTCCAGTCCCTTTATGCGCACGGTTTTCGACTGGACCTTCTTGAGCACGTTATTCTGGCAATACGTGCAGTTATGCGGACAACCCCTGCTCGTTTCGAGACGGAACACATATACCATCTCGTCCCCCCCGCTTGCCGAAGGACGGCGCCTGCGCTCGAAATGATTACGATAATCGTCAAAGCTGTGAAGCGGGACAAGCGCTCCCGTTTGCTCGTTGTAGACAAAGTGTCCCTGAGGACCGAAATCGGCTAGCGGCAGGGCCGAAATATCCTCGATCGCCTTGAGGCGCGGATACGCTTTTCCCTTGAACCACAGGTTCGGGATGTTGTCGGGCTCCGTTCCGGCCTCGATCTGCGAAACCAGTTCAGCCATGGCCTCCTCGCCGTCACCGATGCAGACCACATCGGTATTCGACAGAGCGTCTTCGGGATAGAGCGTCGGATAGGCGCCGCCCCAGGCGATCGTGTTTCCCGGCCGTTTGAGCGCTTCCGTGATGCGTATCCCCACCTCCCGGTAATTGCTCATGAGCGAAAGGCCGATGACGCGCGAATCCTTCGTGAGTTCCCTGAGTTCCTCCATGAGAGCATCCGGGTAATGGACTTCGAAATTGGGCGACAGGTTCCACGAAGACTCCAATGACGGCACGGGCAAGAAGCACATCTGAACTTCATGCCCTTTTTCCTTTAAAACCGCCGAGATGCTGCGCAAACCGATGTTTGCGATGGAACTGTAAGGCGACACAAGGCTGACCTTCATGACATCCCCTCCATGGTATTTTTATGCGGCCGATGCCGCATTGATTCCGCTTAACGGCGTTACGGTTTTTTTCGCCACGATCGTCACAGCTACCGCCGTGCCGAAAAACAGCCACGGTTCGGCGAAAATGAGGTCCAGATCAACGAGCATCTGAATCAACAGGGCGACCATCCCCGCAAGCAGCAGGAAGGACAGGCGCTGCATCTCCGTTTCCTGCGCGGCCACTATCCTGCAGTGTCTTCGGAGCACTCCGCCGACGAACAATAGACCGCACACGAGCCCGATCACGCCGTATTCGAAGAAAAATGAAAAGATCAGGCTGTGGGAATGGGGCGCGTTCACCGTGATCCGGAGCCCTCCGGGTCCGAGTCCCGCGCCGGCCTTCTCTATTACATATCCCGAGGCCTGCTTCCACCATTTCATCCGGATCGAGAGGGAGTTTTTGTCTCCCGACGAGGATGACGCGACTCGGTTGGCGCCTGATATTTTTTTAAACGTGTTATATTGCGTGAACCAGAGGGACCCTGCCAAGATCAGCGCGAACAGAACGATCAGCATCAGTCTCCTGCCCTGGAACGGCCGGTAAAAAAGCAGAATGAACGCGGACATGGCGAGAAACGAACCAAGGCCCGACTTATTCAGAATGAAGGTCCTCCCCACGACCATGAGAATGAGGCACAGGAAGCCTGTCACCTTGACCAGAACGCTTTTTCTCGCCATGACGAACAACGTCAGCGGCATGGAGGCATTGATGATCAGCGAACTGACGTCGAAGGACGACAAACCCGAGGCCCGGAACGGGAGGAGCCTGAACTCCACCACGAACTTGAGCCAGTCGAAAATGCGGATATTGGCGTAATCGATGCGGGTCAGTTTATCGATCTGGTGGTGCAAAACGTAATACCTGTCCGCCACGGCCGCGATCGACATGATGACGCCGATGAGCAGCCAGCTTACGGCCGCTCTTCGCGCGGCGGACTCGGACGATATCATCGCGATCGCGAAATAGAACAGCCCGGCATTCAGAAAAAGCTGGAAAAGATGACGAATGCCGAACAACACGTCAGGCGCCCACAAAAGCGTAATGGCGGCCCAGCACATCAGCGTGGCCAACGAGACGTCGATGATGTCCCGCCCGCCGGTTGCGCCGGAAGACCGCTCATGCGGCTTCGCGAGCGCCTTGAACGCCCATATGCCGAACGCAACCACGGCTACGACGTGGTAGGGGGAATAATAGAAAAACAGGTCCAGTTTCGGCAAAAGATAGCTGCGAACGATATCCGCTCTCAGTTGCAGGGATGAGAGCAGCGGCACGAACAGGATCAGGAGATAGAGGCCCACACGAAGCCGGAACGCCAGGATCAGCACAAATACGGCGGAACCGGCCAGACTGAGCGTCAGCTTCCAGGATTCGAAAAGCACGCCGGTCAGTGTCAGTCCCGCAAGAGTGAATGAGCACGCCAGGATAATGGCGAACAGGATCCCCTGATACGGAGTGGAAGTAGTTTCCGATGCGGCATTAAATCTGTACGGAATTGGTAATTTCAATTTTTCTGTTTCCCTGGCGCCGATTTTCTAAGTTTGGGATCACTTCAGGAACCGGGTCCCTGAGCACGATTGACAAGTGCCGCCGGATTGAGAACCAGGAGCTCGTTGGCCCTGGCCTCGCCGACCACCTTCCTCAGCCGATGCGCCGCTTCCTTCCAATTTTCCATCCCTTTGACGGAATGCGTATCGCTCGCTACAACGGTGCCGATCCCGAGCTTCAGCAGACCGATCATCGTCTTCTTGACCGTGCCCCCGTACATGCCGATCAGGCTTCCCGCGTTCAGTTGAATCAGGACGCCGTTATTCACCGCGTCACGAACCAAGCGGTAATCCTTCATGACGGCGACGCATCGTTCGGGATGGACCCAGATGGGGGTGACACCCTGCAAAATAAGCGAAAGCAGCACTTCGAACGCATAGATCGGCATCTCGAAGAACGGCATCTCCACCATAACATGCCTGCCCTTGCCGTTGACCGTGACCCTCGCTTCATTTTTCACGAATTCCGGCAGACCGGGATGCAGCATCAGTTCGGCCCCGAGATACAGGTCCACATCGATCCCGCTTTGTGCGACCGCTTTTTTCAGATCATCGAAGCTTGACTCTATAACGTCAAGAAGGTCGCCCGGCTTTCCGTCGAGAGAGACGTGCGGCGTCAATACTATTCCGCTCACAGCGGCCGAAGCGGCCTCCCTGATGATCGAGA
>Ga0184616_10000288_pt1 | contig 10220 bp, 7 predicted proteins | sample PLM4_90_coex_FD_133145 | JGI IMG/M metagenome (GOLD analysis project Ga0184616, IMG submission 133145) | Groundwater sediment microbial communities from an aquifer in East River, Colorado, USA - PLM4_90_coex | ecosystem: Environmental > Terrestrial > Soil > Riparian zone | place: USA: East...
CCCCAGCTCGGGATCAGTTTTCATCTCGCCATGGACGGTTTAAGTCTCGTGCTCACAGCCCTCACCCTGTTCCTCGGCATCATCTCCGTGGTCTGCTCCTGGACCGAGATCAAGGACCGCGTGGGTTTCTTCCACCTGAACCTGCTCTGGATCCTCGCTGGCATTCTCGGCGTGTTCCTGGCGCTCGACCTGTTCCTGTTTTACTTTTTCTGGGAACTGATGCTCGTGCCCATGTATTTTCTGATCAACATCTGGGGCCACGAAAACCGCGTGTATGCCTCGCTCAAGTTTTTCATTTTCACTCAAGCCGGCGGCCTGTTCATGCTGCTCTCGATCCTTGCGCTCTATTTCATCCATGGCCGCACGAGCGGCATCTACACCTTTGACTACACGCTTCTTCTCGGAACGGCGCTCCCGCCGCAAGCCGCGTTCTGGATCATGGCGGGCTTTCTCATCGCCTTCATCGTAAAGCTGCCCGTTGTTCCCTTTCACCCCTGGCTGCCTGATGCTCACACCGAGGCGCCGACCGCGGGAAGCGTCATCCTCGCGGGGCTCCTGCTCAAGACCGGCGCATACGGGCTGCTGCGTTTCGTTCTGCCCCTGTTCCCCAACGCCGCAGCATCAATCGCGCCGCTCATGCTGCTCCTTGCCGTCATCGGGATCATCTACGGCGCACTGTTGGCTTTCAGCCAGAGCGACCTCAAACGGCTCATAGCCTATACGAGTGTGAGCCACATGGGCTTTGTACTGCTCGGCATTTTCAGCGGCACGCAAACTGCGCTCTCCGGTTCAGTCATGCAGATGCTGGCCCACGGGATCAGCACCGGCGCGCTCTTCATCATAGCAGGCATGATCCAGGAACGTGTCCATACCCGCGACATCAACAGAATGGGAGGCTTATGGACATCAGCGCCGCGCCTGGGCAGCGTGGGACTCGTCTTTGCCCTGGCTTCCCTCGGCTTGCCGGGATTCGGCAATTTCGTCGCGGAATTCATGATCCTTATCGGATCGTTCCGATCACACGGAATCATCACAACCCTTGCAGCAAGCGGGCTGGTCCTCGCCGCGATCTATTCGCTCTGGATCGTGCAGCGCGTTTTCCACGGAAATACGGATAAAGGTTTGCAGCAGCCCAGCGATCTTACACTTCGCGAGGCCGGGATGATGGCGGTTATGATCGTGACGATCATCTGGATCGGCATTCTTCCGAGGCCGGTCCTGAAGCCTGTTGAATCGGTGCTGCAATCGATCAGCCACACCACAATGCAGGCGATCCATGCAGGGGAGGCGAACCATGACCGTCGCTGACCTGGCCGTGCTCTCACCCTATCTGGTTCTTGTGGTTGCCTCCCTTGTCATCATGGTCATCATCGCTTTTTACCGCAATCACGCTTTGACGGTGGTTCTCACCCTGACGGGGCTGGCGTTGCCGGGGATATGCATTGCGATGGTTCTCAATCTGCTTCCGCGCCGCGTAACCCCCCTTCTCATCATCGACGGCTATGCCTGTTTTTACCTGGGCCTGATTCTGCTGGCAGGATTCGCTGTAGCGGCCATGTCCTACTCGTATTTGGAGAAACAGGACGGGCATCACGAAGAATTCTATCTCCTGTTGATCCTCGCCGTGCTCGGCTGCGCAGTGCTTGCCGCGGCAACGCATTTTGTTTCGTTCTTCCTCGGCATCGAAATCCTGAGCGTATCGCTCTACGCGCTTGCAGCCTACCTCAGGCACAGCGACCGCAGTGTTGAAGCAGGTATCAAGTACCTGATCCTGGCGGCAGTATCGTCCGCTTTTATCCTCTTCGGCATGGCCCTCGTGTACGCGCAGACAGGCAGCCTGGCTTTTTCAGAAATCGCCGCGCATGCCGCAACAACCGGTGTGAGTACCCTGCCGTTTCTGGCCGGCGGTATCATGATCATCACCGGTCTCGGGTTCAAACTTGCCGTCGTGCCCTTTCACCTCTGGACCCCTGATGTCTACGAAGGTGCACCCGCGCCGGTCACGGCGTTCATCGCCACGGCGTCGAAAGGCGCGGTCTTCGCACTCCTCCTTCGCTACTTTACGATAGTGGATATACATGCCCATAGAGAACTTGTCGTCGTCATCACGGTCATCGCCGTGGCTTCGATGTTTGCGGGCAATCTGCTTGCCCTATTCCAGACGAATGTCAAGAGGGTCCTGGCTTACTCCTCGATCTCCCATCTCGGCTACCTGCTCGTGACCGTGCTCGCGAGCGGCCCCCTGGCAAGAGTCGCCGCTGCGTTCTATCTCACCGCCTACTTCATCACGACCCTCGGCGCCTTCGGCGTGGTCTCGGCTCTTTCGGGACAAAATCGCGATGCGGACCTGATGGAGGATTACCAGGGGCTCGTCTGGAAAAGACCTTTGCTTGCCACTGTGTTTATTGCCATGCTCTTCTCCCTTGCCGGAATTCCTCTTACCGCCGGGTTTGTGGCCAAATTCTATATTGTCGCAGCCGGCGTGGAATCGACTCTGTGGTTCGCGGTAATCATTCTCGCAATCAATAGCGTCATCGGGCTTTTCTATTACCTGCGCATCATCGTCGCGCTGTTTGCCCCCGTGCATGGCGACCAGCGAAGAGCGCAGGAGCATTCCCGCTGCACGAACCTTGTTCTGGCAACGCTCTTGATTCTTCTGGTGGGCCTCGGAGTATATCCCGGCCCGCTTATCGAGCTCATACTGTCGTCCTTCCATGATCTCATATAGCAGCACCCTGCGAAAGAGGTGAACCATGAACGATCTTGAAAGCATCGCCAGACTCATCCGCTACTACAGTCTTGTCATGTCCACGGAAGCAGGTTCAGGTCATCCGACTTCCTCGCTCTCCGCCACGGAGCTCATGACCGGGCTCATGTTCGGCGGGACCTTCAAGTACGAGCTCGACAATCCGCGGCATCCGAACAACGACCGCTTGATATTTTCAAAAGGCCATGCTTCTCCGCTCTTCTACTCGCTCTGGGCGGCTGCCGGGAAAGTGTCTGAGCAGGAGCTCATGACCTACCGGAAATTTACGAGCGTCCTGGAAGGCCACCCCACGCGTGCGTTCAAATATACCGAGGCCGCCACGGGATCGCTCGGCCAGGGATTGTCCATCGGCGTGGGCATGGCGTTGAATGCAAAATACCTCGATAAGCTCCCCTATCGGACCTATGTACTGCTCGGCGACAGTGAAATGGCGGAGGGATCCCAGTGGGAAGCCATGGAGCTTGCGGCGTATTACAAACTCGACAATCTCATCGGCGTCATGGATGTAAACCGGCTCGGTCAGCGGGGAGAAACCATGTACGGACATGAGCTTACGGTTTATAAAGACCGCGTGGCCGCCTTCGGCTGGGAACCGATCGTGATCGACGGACATTACATGCCTCAGATTCTGACCGCGTTCAAACAGGCGCTGGCGGCCAAAGACAGACCGGTCATGATCATCGCGAAAACCATGAAAGGGAAGGGCGTTTCATTCATTGAAGACAAGAACGGTTGGCACGGGAAAACGCTGAACAAGGAGGAGTTGGCGCGTGCCTTGGCGGAACTCGGCAGTGTCGATAAAACCATCGTGGGGAAGATCGGGAAACCAGCGGACCTGAAGCCGACAGAGCGCGTTTCGGGAAAATCGGAACCCTTGACCTATGCTCTTGACAAACCCGTTGCCACCCGCCATGCCTACGGCGCCGCGCTTGAACGGATATTCCCCGATCTGCCGAACATGGTCGTGCTCGACGCGGAGGTGGGCAACTCAACGTATGCCGAACTCTTCAAGAAAAAATATCCCGAACGTTTTTTCGAAATGTTCATCGCCGAGCAGAACATGGTCGGCGCGGCCCTCGGCCTTTCGCTCCGCGGCGCCATCCCTTTTGTGTCGACCTTTGCCGCCTTCCTGACCCGGGCCTGGGATCAGATCCGCATGAGCCAATACTCGGATGCGAATATCAAATTCTGCGGCTCTCACGCGGGCGTCTCGATCGGCGAGGACGGCGCGTCCCAGATGGGGCTCGAGGATATCGCCCTGTTCAGGACGATCCATAACAGCGTCGTGCTCTATCCCAGCGACGCCGTGTCAACGGAAAAACTGGTCGAAGAAATGGCGCAACACAACGGCATAGCCTACCTCCGCACCACGAGAAGCGCTACGCCGATCCTGTACCGCAACGATGAGGCCTTCCGCATCGGGGGAAGCAAAATTTTGAAGGCGAACAAAGCCGATGTTGCAACCGTCGTTGCAGCCGGCATTACCGTTCATGAGGCGCTCCGGGCATATGAAGAATTGAAGAAGGAAGGAATCCTCATCCGCGTCATCGATTGTTACAGCATCAAGCCGATCGACGCGGCAGCGCTTTCCCGCGCCGCGCGCGAAACGGGCGCGATTGTGACGGCGGAGGATCATGTTCCCGAGGGCGGGATGGGCGAGGCAATAGTAACCGCGCTTTCGGGAATCCGTATCCCTGTATGCACGCTTGCCGTGCGAAAAATACCGCGGAGCGGAAAACCGGATGAGCTTCTGGCGTACGAGGGAATCTCGGCAGCGGGGATAGCCGGAGCTGTAAGGAAGATTATAAAAAAGGCGCGATAACGCGCGCCGGTATCACGACGCCTGGTTTCCGCAGACAACGCGGTTTCTCCCGGCTTGCTTGGCCGCATACATGGCTTCATCGGCCCGCTTGATCAGCGCTTCGATATCCTGATCCGCCGGCTGCATGTCGGTTACGCCGATGCTCAGGGAAAGGTGGGCTGTTTGACCGGCGCTCACGGGGACATCGGTATTTCTCACGATGGCCAGCAGCTTGTCCGCCAGGCTTTCGGCGCCCTTCAGCGACGTGGCCGGCAGAAGAATCATGAATTCATCCCCGCCATGCCGCCCCGCGATATCCGTTTTTCGCAGCAGCGTCATGAATGTGCCGGAAAGAGACTGCAATGCGCGGTCCCCGGCTGCGTGGCCGAAGCTGTCGTTGATATCCTTGAAATTGTCGACGTCGCACAAAATAAGCGATAAATCCGTTTTATACCGTTTGGCCCGGTCGAATTCGTAGACAAGGCTGTCGGTCAGGGCACGCCTGTTCATAAGCCCCGTAAGACTGTCGGTCCGGGACAGATACTCAAGCTTGGCGATCAACTGGATCTTTTCGGTTTCCGATTTTTTCCGGGCCGTGGCGTCCCGCGTGTACTCGATAACGTGAGTCACCCGGCCTTCCTCATCGAGAATGGGATAGGTATAGATTTCCACCCAGACCGTGCTCCCGTCATCGAGCGCGACCTCTTTTTCCTTGGCGCAGGGGTCTGCCGAACAAAGGGACCTCTCCACCACGCATTGACTGCATTGGTGATCGAGTCCATGGAGCGCCTCGTAACACTTCCTGCCGATCAGGTCATTGACTGCCCTGCCTTTCAAATCACCGTACGCCGGGTTGGCCCGGATGATTCTGAACTCGCTGTCGAAGATGCAGAAGGGATCGCGGATGCTGTTGAAAATCATGTTCAGGAACCGTTCCGACCGCCGCACGCGTTCCTCGCTTCGTTTGCGCCAGGTAATGTCGTGGCTGATGCACACCCTGCTGCCGTCTTCGATCAGGGTCACCGATGCCTCTTGTAAATAGGTGCTGCCGTTTCTCCTTTTCGCGATCAGTTCGCCGCGCCACCGGCCGTTTTTCAGCAGAAGCGGGAAGCACACCTGCTCCATCCGGGAGTACTCGTTTTCTTCATAGGCGTTTCTCATTTGCTTTCCGATCAGTTCCGCCGCGGACTCATAACCGTTGGCAACGGCGTATGCCTGATTGACATAGATATATTCGCCTTCCCGGTTGTAGATGGCAATGCCGTCAATGGAGGTTTCGATGGCCGCGGTCTGCCGTTTCATTGCATCTTCGGCGCGGCGATGCCTGGACAGCGTTATGGACATGAAGATCCCATAGACAAGAAAGCCCGAGGTCATGAAGACGCGCAGCAGCAGATCATGCCGCGTCTGGCCGGTCAGGATCTCCAGGAAGGGCCCGGTATGAAACACCACCGAGTCGATCAATGAATCGCCTGCCAGGGCAAGAGCGGTTAAAACAGCAGTAATAATAAGAACAGTATGTTCTTTTTTGAACTGCACATCCCCTCCACCATACCGCGTTTTACTGCGGAAAGTAAAACGCAGTATCCGTTACCATAATAAGATAAACAATAATACATGTCAAGACAATAATATTATTTTTTGCTCAAAACATTTTTTGCTGTATTGCCCGGGACCGCTCCTTCTCATTGGTCCTCTCAGCGGCTTATTTCGCTCTTGAGTGATGGAAAGCAGGCTGGTTCAAACGCAGACTACACATTGGTCTTGATGCTGTCTTCCTGAATCCCGAGCACCTTGTCAACGATATCGGCAAGTTCCCTGTCGTGATCGTGGTTCAGCGTGAATACGCGGCACTGGACGACCCGCGCGGGAATGTAATCGAAGAAATCCTTGAGCGGCTCTTTCTCGACCTTGCGCGTCGAGGGGTTGAACACGTAGATCTGGCGCTCGCCCATCATGAGCGGGTTGACCGGCCGCGGGTCCTGGCTCGCCATGTCCACGCAGAACTTCAGGTCCTTCAGCTTGGGCGGCAGGTTTCTCTTGATCCTCTTCACCAGTTCCGCTTCGTCGATGATGGTTTTCCCTTTTTCAAAAACGCGCATCGAGAGCGTTACATCGTAGGCCATCTTCCATTTGACTTCGCGGGCAAGGATCGCGGCCCACTGCCTGCCGAGCTCCGCGACGTCGGGATTCCTGTTGTCCGTCCATTTGCGCACGCCCTCGAGCAGGGACCAGTCGGTCAGGGAGAGATACTCCCTCAGGCTCTTGACCGGGTTGCCGTGAGGGAAGATCCTGGCCATGGTGTCCCTGAACAGCTCCTTCAGGTGCTCGTCGATGGCCCGCGTGGTCCGGTGGTAATACACGTTCGTGTACATGTAGAGCCGGGCGTTCAGGAACATGTTGAGGGCCGTGAGGCCGGACTTGTGCAGCGTGAGCCCCTTGTCCGTGAAAAAAGTGTAATACATGAGCCGGTCGATATCCACTGCGCCGATGGCGACGCCGCACATGAATGCGTCGCGCATGACATAGTCGAGATTGTCCACGGTGTAGATGCCGGACAGGAGGGGCTGGAGAAACACTACCCAGCGCGGCTGCTTGGATGAAGCCGAGCCCGGTCCCTTCCCGATGAGATAGGCGACTTGATCGGGGTTCAGCTTTTCTCCCTTGCCGAACTCACCCGACGGGCTTCTGCGTATCGCCCTGATGATGTCGGCCAGCTCGGTCCGGATGATATGCTGGCCCAGTTTCTCGTGGGTCAGGTCGAATTGGGCGAGATAGTTGTCGTCGAAAAAATGGCCGAAGGGGCCGTGGCCGATGTCATGGAGCAGGGCCGCGATGCGGAGAAACTCCTCCACGTAATTCGCAGAGGGGCAATCAGGCGCCGCGGCCTTGAGGGAAGGATAGAGATGGCGCGCGAACCGCCCCGCCAGATGCATGGCGCCGAGCACATGCTGAAACCTGCTGTGCTCCGCCGACGGATAGACCCACCGCGCGCTCTGGAGCTGATAGATCTGGCGCAGCCGCTGCATCCAGGCCGTGTCGATGAGGTCCTTCTCGGTCTTCTCTCCCGGGCCGCGGGGCGTGGTAAAGGAAATATACCCGTGAACCGGATCGCCCAGCAGGGCCGTGCCGTCGTAAAAATCCTCGCCTTTTGTCAGTTCGCGCATGCCGTGATTATACCGTGAAATGCTTATGAGTCAACCCAAAAGGAGTCTAAAGAGTCTAACGAGTCTGATGAGTCTGATGAGAGCATTGAGTTTTAAGCTTTTCCTCTATAAACTCTTGAGACTCTACAAACTCGACTGACTCTCTATGGACTCACATACACCATCATCCCCGGTTCGGCGGTGTAATAGAAGGACAGCAAATCCTTTTTCATCATTATAATAGAGGGCAGCGAGGATTCCTGCAGCGGGACCTCGCTCAGTTTCCACTTGATCACGAAAGCATTGCCGAATACGAGGGCATGGCGCTCTTTTTTGCCCTCGACTTTCCTTGTCATGGCCGCCTGCCCCGGCCGAAGCTTCAGCCCAGGCGCGGCCTTGAACCGGATTTCCTTGAGCAACCGGTTTTTATACCTGAGCTGCGCGGTTTTCTTTTTACTGTTGATGACAAGATATTTTGAATCGGTTTCATACATCCTTTTTTGGAACTGCAAATAGTCCTGCTCCTGCTTCAGGGCGGCAACCCGGGCCTGCAGCGAGCGCTGCTGTTTCACGAGCGCATCATGCTCGTCCTCGGCCCGGCCGGCGCCCTCTGCGCCGGTCAAAAAGAGGGACAGGGTGAACCATAAAAGCATGCTTCTCTTTATTTTCCTATTTCGCATCCGTCATTCCGATTCGCGTCAATACAGATAAACCTTGGTCCCGATCTTCACGGCTTTATAAACCGTCTCAAGATCATCGTCGCCCAGCGAAACGCAGCCGTGCGTGAAGTGGGTCCCCAAAAGCTTGGTCCACGTCGTGCCGTGGATCTTGTACCCGTTGCCGAGCAGCAGCGCGTACTTTCCCAGGACCCCGCGTACGAACCGGTCGGGATCGTTCGGCGCGGGGATGGGCATGTTCTCCTCCACGTAGGACCAGTTGGGCCTGATCCAGACCGGGTTGCGCTCCTTCCCGAGCACGGTGAACGCGCCCATCGGCGTCTCGAAAAACCAGTTCGTTCCTGTTTCCGCTTCGATGAACCTCCTGCTGCCGGTGCCGCAGACTGCCGTATGCAGCACGGCCGCATCCTGCCGCAGCGTCAACCGGTTGTTCTCCGTCTCCACAACGACGTACAGCTCGCCGTCATCCAGCTGGGCCAGCATCGCGCGAAGTCCGCGGTTCTCCTCCTCAAGCAGCGTCGCCTCCTGCTGCAGGGCAGCGACCGAGGCCCGAAGTTCTTCGGGCGTCGGAGGTGCTCCGCTGCTTTCGGCATGGGCTGATGAAACCAGCGTCATCGTTAAAGCGACTGCCTGCCAGATTAGGGTTCTTTGTTTGTTGTGATCGGTTTTCATGGTAAATAGCGCAAAAAAACCGCCGAAGCGTCAGTCGTTTCCGTCTCTATCCGTGTTTATCCGTGGTCAGAAGCCTTTTTCAGTTATCAATGGTCTCATAATAATATGAACATTTCCTGATTTGTCATCCCCGAATGTTTCTATCGGGGATATGGTTTTAACACCAGATTCCCGATAAAGACCTCGGGAATGACGGCTCTTTCTGCCGGTACTATTTTGAGGCCGTTAATAATTATTCATTCCTATTCAAAAATATCTTACCCGGATTCAGGATATTGTTCGGGTCCAGCGCCTCTTTGATCCGTCTCATCGCCGCGAGCGCGTCGGGCCCGCATTCCATGGGAAGATATTCCGCCTTCGCGACGCCGATGCCGTGTTCGCCGCTGATGCTCCCGCCGAGGCGCAGCGCGGCGGCGAAAATTTCCCTGACCGCCTTTTCCGCGCGCAACAGGTCCCCGTCGTCCAGCAGGATGTTCGTATGGATATTGCCGTCTCCCGCATGGCCGTAGGCCGCGATCATGAGGTCATGGCGCTTGCCGATCTCCCGGAGTTCGCGCAGCATCTCGGCGATCCTGCTTCGCGGCACCACGATGTCCTCGTTTATTTTTTTCGGCTTGAGCGAATAGAGGGCCGGGGAAATGGAGCGCCGCGCCTTCCAGAGCGTCTCCCGCTCGTCCGCGGTTTCGGCCTGCTGAACGCGCTGTGCGTTGCCCTGCATCATGATGCCGGCAATCCGCTCGATTTCACGGACAGCGGAATCTTTTGTCCCGTCCGTTTCAACAAGCAGCATGGCGGCCGCTCCTCCGGACAGGTCCTGTTTGAGATAGGTCTCCACGGCGCGAAGAGCGGCCTGATCGATGAGTTCAAGCGCCCGGGGCAGAAGCCCGTTCGCCAGGATCGCCGACGCTGTCCGGGCCGCGTCGTCCACACTCGCGAAATATCCCGCCAGCGTTTGAACGCTTTCGGGCAGAGGCAGAAGCTTGACGATGATCTTCGTGACCACGCCGAGCGTGCCTTCGGACCCGACAATGAGTTTTGTGAGGTCATAACCCGCCACGCTCTTGATTGTGCGCGCTCCGGTAGAAATAATCTCGCCGGTGGGCAGCACGACCTCCAGGCCGAGCACATAGTCCTTGGTAACACCGTACTTCACGGCG
>Ga0184616_10000289_pt1 | contig 10169 bp, 8 predicted proteins | sample PLM4_90_coex_FD_133145 | JGI IMG/M metagenome (GOLD analysis project Ga0184616, IMG submission 133145) | Groundwater sediment microbial communities from an aquifer in East River, Colorado, USA - PLM4_90_coex | ecosystem: Environmental > Terrestrial > Soil > Riparian zone | place: USA: East...
CTCTGACAATACATCGCAGGATCTGACGGCCTCCGTGACCTGGAACTCGTCCGGCACGGACATAGCAACAATCAGCAACGCGGCAAACTCCCAAGGCCTGGCAACGTCCGCGGCCTCGGGCTCAACCACGATCACGGCAACCTCGGGCAGCGTCTCTAACTCAACCACGCTCACCGTGACCCCGGCGATACTGGTGTCCATTGCAATCACCCCGACGAGCCTGAGCATTGCCAATGGGACAACACGGCAGTTCACTGCCACAGGCGCCTTCTCTGACAATACAACGCAGGATCTGACGGCCTCCGTGACCTGGAGTTCCTCCAGTACAGGCGTAGCAACGATCAGCAACGCATCGGGTTCCAAGGGGCTGGCCACAGGAACCGCTGCCGGCACAACCACTGTCACGGCGGCCTCAGGGAGTGTCGCAGCAACCGCGTCACTGGCGGTTACCGGGACGAGCGCCGTGATTTTAACCTGGGATGGGCCTACGACAAAAACGGATGGATCTTCACTTAATCCTCTTACGGACCTGACTTCCTACCGGCTTTATTATGGAACATCGCCTCAAACGTACACACAGACCATCGATCTTGTCAATCCCGGGACGAATCCGGTAACGTATACGGTGAACCTCGCGCCGGGCACCTATTATTTTGCGGTAACGGCTGTGGATGCATCAGGTCAGGAAAGTTCGTATTCCAACGAGGCCTCGCGGACGTTGTAACCGACCCGCTTCCCCGTCGCCCGATAGGATGGGGCATGCGAAAATTTCAAACAAAAAGGCAGGCGAAATCGCCTGCCTTTTTTACTTTCATGCACTGCTGCTTCGAGTTCTAAACAACGCCTCCCGATGCGCGCACGTATGAAACTTGTCACCAACTGAAAGATAGCCGCAAATACCATTCGGCCTTGCGCACCCGAGGTAAATCAGTGCGGCAGGAACATAATCGCATGCGCTCACTCCATAATTCGTTGCACAATCCATCGCCCTCGGCTTTGCCAGTATGAAGTCATCGGCGTCCTTAAAATACCACGCTAAAGATATGGCCATTCGGCACAGCACTTGACAAGTGTGCTATATTTGCAATTAGTAATATGTAGATTCAGTCAATTTGAAGCCTCCATGCTATTCATCATTTTAATACATAAAATCAGCATCTAACTGAATCGTGCGCGGATTGCCGGGTAAGCCTGACAGCGAACTAAGATTAAGAACAGAATCGTATTCGCTCGCTGATCCTGAAGCAGGTTACCGGGAGTGCGCTCACTCCGGAATTCGGCGGATTATTGCATACAGGTTTAGTCGACGGCAGATCACAAGCGAAAGGATTGAATGAAAGCGATATTCTTTCATACGGACAGCAACCTGTGCATCAGCTCATGGGGCGATGAGATCGCACGGTTTACGGGGAAGCCGCCGGAGATGTCTTTAGGGTGCAAATACTATGAGGTGCTTCCGCTCATATCTCTCGAAGGCAAAGATGCGCTTGCGGAAGCGGTCCTGACAAATAGCCCGCTGTCCTTGAAAAAATACCAGATCCCCTGTTTGTTCGCGCAGATCAATGCGGACATAGATATCGAGCCCGTGAAATCCCTGTATGGGAATGTTCAGGAGGTCAAAGTCACCCTGTTCCCTTCCTCAACCTGCTCGATCGCCCATAAACTCAACCAATCGCAGCAGCTGATAAACATCGGGAAGGTCGCATCCACCCTTGCCCACGGCGTCAGGAATCCGCTGAATGCCATAAAAGGCGCTGTCGTGTATCTCAGCGAAAAATGCCGCGATGACGCCCCTCTTGTCGAATTTACGCGGATCATGGAGGAAGAAATTTCCCGCCTTGAGGACTTCATCACGAACTTTTTGAGTTCCTCGGTTTCCGACACGGACTTAAAAGAAACGGACATCAACTCGCTGCTCAAAAAAATCGAGGTTTTCACTTCGCTGCAGATCTATACGCAGAACATCAACTCGATCTACGACTTCGGCAATATACCGCCCACGCTCATCAATTCATTCCACGTGGAGCAGGCGATTCTCAACGTTATCAATAACGCGCTCGATGCCATGGATCATGGCGGACAATTAGCAATCAGCACCAGCACCGAAGAACGGGCGGACAAGATATTTGTCGTTGTCGCCATTTCAGACACGGGCCAGGGCATCCCGGAAACAACCCTGGGAGAATTTCAGGGCAATACAAAGGAGAACGGGAAAGGATTTGGTCTTTTCATCACCTATGAGATCCTGAACCACTACGGCGGCCATGTGGAGATCGACAGCAAAAAGGGTGTGGGAACCACGATCAGACTCTTCATTCCTTGCCAGCACACAACACGAGGGAAAGCGCTATGACGACACCAGGCAGCAAAACAGTATTGGTCGTTGACGATGAACCCAACGCCATCAAAGTCCTGTCGGCCATATTAATGGAAGAAGGATATCATGTCCTGTCATCGATGAGCGTCGACCATGCCATGGGCGTCATAAAAAGCCGGGATATCGATGCGGTGATCACGGACATGAAGATGCCCGGCAAGGACGGTTTCCAGCTGTTTACCTATGTTTCCGAACACCATCCTCACACGCCCGTCATGTTTCTGACCGCCTATGGCTCCGTCGAATCGGCGGTGAACGCCATGACCTGCGGCGCCTATTATTATTTTATCAAGCCGCCGGACTATCCCAAGTTGAAGGATGTTCTCGCGCGAGCCATCGAACAGCATGCGACCCGGCGGCAGTTCGATAACCTGAAGAGACGGGCCGGCGAGCAAAACGGCCTGTATCGCATCACGGGCTCCGCGCCCGCCATGGACAGGATCGCGAAAACCATCGAAACGGTCAAGGACTCGGACAGCAGCGTCCTCATCCAGGGGGAGACGGGCACCGGGAAAGAGGTGGTCGCCTGCAACCTGCACTATTTCAGCAAACGGTTTAACAAACCCTTTGTCGCGTTAAACTGCGCGGCCATCCCCCGGGAGCTGCTCGAATCCGAGCTTTTCGGCTACGAGAAAGGCGCGTTTACCGGCGCGCTGCAGTCACGGATGGGCAAGTTCGAGGAAGCCTCGGAAGGAACGATGTTTCTCGATGAGATCGGAGAGCTGGAGCTCTCCGTGCAGGCGAAGCTTCTGCGGGTGCTGCAGGAGCGGGAGATCGAACGACTCGGAACGAACAAAAAGTTCAAGGTCAGCTTCAGGCTAGTTTCATCGACGAACAGGGACCTGAAGCGGGAAGTGGAACAGGGCAGATTCAGAGAGGACCTCTATTACCGCCTCAACGTGGTGAAGATCGACGTTCCCCCCCTGCGCGAACGTTCACAGGACATCCCTCTGCTTGCGAACGAGTTTCTCAATGAGTTTTCCCTTCGCGAGAACAAACCGTTCTCCTTCACCGATGAGGTCATGAATATTTTCATTCGGCACGATTGGCCGGGAAATGTGCGGCAGCTCAGAAACGTCATTGAGCGGGCCGTTGTTCTCGCTGCCTGCGAGCGCATCACGGTGCAGGAACTTCCCGATGAATTTCAGTGCCACAGACCGGTTACAACGCCCTTCTGCGCGATTCAGCCGCTGAAGGACCTTGAACACCAGGCGATCGTCGAAGCGCTTCATGCTTTCAACGGCAATAAATCCAAGGCCGCGCGCAATCTCGGCATATCCAGAAAAACCTTTTATAAACGGCTGAGCGGCCAGTAGCCGATTTTCGCGGACGAGACCCCTCGGCTCCCCACTCGGACTGAAACGCGCCATGCCGGCTGTTCCGGCAATCGCAAAGCTACGGCATCACAACGGTGACGACGCCATGAAGCAGGTCGAGCTCCTCAATAAAAAGTTTGCCATTATCCAGCAGCTTTCATCGGCGATCGCCATTTCCGACAATATCAGCGCGATCGCGCACCTTCTGCTTGAACTGGCCATGAGCTATGCCCACGCCGAAAAGGGGTCCCTGATGCTCTTGACCGCCCGGAACGAGTTCGAGATCTTCGCGGCAAAGGGACTGGACGCCCATTTCGTCCGCAATTACCGGATCGGGACCGGCGAGGGCATCGCGGGAAAGGTCGCGAACGGCCGTGTTGCGGTCCTGGTCCGCGATATCGAACTGGATGAGCGGTTCAAAAACCTCCGGAGGGACCATTACAAAACCAGTTCCTTCATTTCCTGCCCCATCGTCAGTAAAAACAAGCTGATCGGCATCCTCAATATCAACGACAATAAGGACGACACGCCGTTCAATGAAGATGAATTCGAGCTGGTCAAGACCCTGGCGAATCATGCGGCCATCGCTCTCGAGAACTCCTTTCTGCTCACCCAGCTGAAATCGAAAGCAGTGGAGCTCGAAGATATGAATAAAAAGCTGGTTGAAGCGGACATCCTGAAGACCAAGTTTCTGACCCGGATATCCCATGAGCTGCGCACACCGCTGAACTCCGTAAAAGGAGCGATCTACATTCTTCAGCAGGCGGACCGCCTTGAACAGAGCGAACAGAGGGAATTTCAGGGGATTATCGCTTCCGAGATCGACAACCTGGTCGCCCTTGTCGAGAACCTCCTGGGGTTTCTGAAACAAGAGGATGACTCGAGGATCGTGAGAAAGACCGTGATCAACATGGCCGACCTCCTCAGGGACCTCGGCGAATCCAATTCGCTCAAGACCCTCCTCGCGCGCAAAGGGATTCGCCTGATTCTTGACGCTCCTGACAGCCTGCTCGACATTGTCGGCGACCGGATAAAAGTCCTGCAGCTCTTCAGCAATCTCATAGACGGGCTCACCTACTATCTTGAACGCGACGACACCATACACATCGCCGCGGATGAACGGGAACACCTCATGATCAACATTACGGTGTCCCGCGCCTTGCCTGAGGGCGTCATACCCATCCTGTACGACAGGCGGTACATCTTCCAGATCGAAAACCCGGAAAACCAGCTCAAGCTCTACCTTGCCAAAAATATCGCGGAAACGCACCAATGGAAGCTTTCCGCCTGCAATACGGACGCGACCGGATCCATTACCCTGACCATTCCGAAGAACACGCAGGAGGCCTTCGACACCTATGTGGACCGGAGCATGGATTCTTTTGTCGTGTTCATCTCAGCGCTTCTGGACCTCGACATTTGTTCCGTCATGCTCAGCGACGATATCACCAGCGAACTGACCGTGAAAAGCGCAATCGGCCTCGACGACGACATCATCCAGCGAACAAAGATAAAACTGGGCGACAAGATCGCCGGATGGGTGGCTCTTGAGGGAAAGCCCCTGTTCATAGAAAATATCGAAAAGGACCTTCGTTTTTCCCATAAAAACACTTCGCAATATACGACAAAGTCGCTGTTATCGCTCCCGCTCAAGATGGGAGATCGGGTAATCGGCGTTCTCAATCTGAACAACAAAAAAACTTCCGAGCCCTTCACGAACAACGATTATCGCATCGCCTCGGTCCTGAGCGAAAAAATCTCCCGCTTCATCGAACTCCTCTATTCCGACAATTTGCGTGAGGAGGAGATCACCCTGTTCATAGCGTCGCTCAACAGCATGTTCCCCACCGACGCTACGTCTCAGAACAAGAGGTACCTTCTGCCCGAATTGACCGATAACATCCTCAAAAATTTCAAGCCACTGGAAAAATGGAAGGCCAACCGCACACATCCCTTTAACGGCGTTTCTTGAAAAGAGACGCGAACGGGCCTGGCCCATGGGCGCAGCGACAACTGCCGCGCGATAATTCTCTCGTTCTTGCGGGATTGGGGGTCAACGGCCGGCGGGGAAACCGGGAGGGGCGGCTCTTCGATAGGAACAGCTGAGCAGGTGGACATCGGGAGTGCGGGAGTGCGGTAAGACGGTGATCCTATGCTGTCTGTTGCCGGAGCTCCGTGCCATGCGGCGCAGGCAGCTCATTGCAATAAAGCGTGATTATAACTGGAGCGATTCAAACTCGGGTTTCAGCAGAATATGCCTGTTCTTCAGGATTTCTATCTCGCCGTTTTTCCTGAGCTTGTCGATAATTCGCGTCACCGTCTCGCGCGAGAGACCGGTCATATCGGCAATGTCCTGATGGATGAGCCGGATCTGGAGCAGCGTGCCTTCCGCCTTCTTTTCGCCGAAGGTTTCCGACAGCATGAGGAACAGCATCTTGATGCGCTGAGCGGCATTATTGAAATTCAACATCTTGATTTTTTGCTGCGATTCGCGCAGCCGGGCGCACATGATCAAAAGCAGGTTTTTGAGCACCTTGTTCTGGTTGTACAGGATCGAATAAAAGTCTTTTTTCGATATGAGCGCTGCGGAGGAATCTCTCGTGGCCAAAACCGCCGCGGGGGCCGTTTTGCCGTCGATCAGAGAAAGTTCTCCGAAAAAATCCCCTGTTTGATGCATGGTGACCATGATATCTTTCCCTTCACTGGTCGTCTGAATGACCTTGGTCTCTCCATCGAGGATGATATACATATATTCGTTGGTATTCTCTTCATACAGGATCGTTTCATTCTTCTTGTAATTCCTCATGACGATCTTGCCCCGGATCGCATTCAACTCGTCTGATGTTAATGATGAAAATAGCGCGATGTTCTTCAAGGACTCAATTTTCTGCAGTTCATTCATCATAATGCGCCATGCCTTCCGGATTATCCATTTCACCCGATGGGACGTTCGCAGCGGCCGTCCCCTGTCCGTAATTCTGCCGTAGCGAATCTTTCTTCCGGGCCGCGCTGTCCGGCGATTATTAGCGACTATTCCTAGCCAGGGCGACCGCATCGATGTACAGCGTTGTGCTCTGTGCCGGATAGGGAATAAACAGCTGAAACTTCCTGATATGCGCGAGGTCAAGGCGTCTCTTCCCGTCTGACGTGACAAGCGAACTCAGCGGAATGGTCACATGATTCGCTCCCGGATTCAGCTCGACGCTCCGGTTAAAGCGGTCCTCGTACAACGGAGGTTTCTTTTTGTCATCTATCCTCAATCCAATGCGTATTGCCCGTGCCGCAGGATTGAACACATCGAAGCCGAGCTCGTCATAGCCTCTCCAGTCCTCTGTTCCGTGAAGCGGGTCGAAACCCGGATAGGGGGATGGAAAGACCTCCATCTTTAATGAACGTGCGCCGTGCGTGGCATGATCGGGCGAGAGTGAATAAAGGGCGCCGCAATGCCAGTTCAGCCTGTCCAGCGCTGCTTCCGATTCAAAATCAAAGAGCATGGACGTGCCTGATGACGGCGCTTCGGCGCAGGGAGCGAGACACGCCGCAAGGGCGCCTATGACCGCGATCCTGCCCAGAATCATGATCGCACCTGTTCCGTCGGTTTCATGTGCTGAAGTGGTATACGACTATCTCGGGCCGGCTGCCTATTCGCACCGGCGCATGGCTTGTGCCGACACCGCGGCTGACGTACATTTTTTTCATTTTTTTTTCGAAAAGACCTTCGTTATATAAGTTGTTCTTACGGTATCCCAAAAGGCTGAACACCCACTTCGGCAGGGCCACCTGGCCGCCGTGCGTGTCTCCCGCCATGATCAGTGCATTCCGGTCATCGCTGATATGATCGAACGAAAGGGGGCTGTGGCTTAATATGAACACCGGTCCTGAATCGCGCCTCCGCGCAGCGGTCTGAAAGAACGGCTCCTGTTCCGCCGGGCCATCGAGACCTCGTATTGTCAGTACGCCGCCGGTGAGCCTGATCGTTTCTTCGCTGTTCCGCAAAAAGTGGACGGTATGACGCTGAGTGCGTCCGCGCCTGGTCTCGTCGTGACAGAACAGGCAGCTCGTTCTCGACCGGCTGTAATCATAATCTCCCATGACAGCCCAGATACCGAGCTTTGCATGGAGCCGCGAGAGAAATACCAGCGCCGGCTCGGCATCTCCCTTCCAGGACACGTAATCGCCGGTCAGGAATATCATGTCCGGACCGAGCGCATCGACCATGTCCAGGACCTGTTGTTCACGCTTCCCGAGTGCGTTGATATGCAGATCGGAAAGCTGGACAACCACGCGGGTACCTATCATTTTCTGGAGCAAGGGATCGTTGATCCATACATGATGGACCTGTATGCGGTACGGCTCGATCAGCACGCCGTACAGGACCGTCAGGAGAAGCGGTAATGCGACACCCAACGCCCACCATGCATACCTGGCTTTTGTCTTCATGCTCCCGGGGGTTGCACTGTATGTTTTTTTAGCGCCCTTTTTATGCTAGTGCGGTGAGGGCGCCCATATCGAGTGGACGCAACCCGCGACTCGTCAGGACGGCAGCCCCTTGTCCCCTTCGGAAATCGGCGGCTACCGGGTGTATTATGGAACGTCCTCGGGAACCTATCTCGACAGTATCGAGGCAGGCACTGCAACCTCCGTTCTTGTTTCGGATCTTAACCTCCCGGCCAACGACACCTATTACGTTTCCGTGACGGTTTTCACCGATGGCGGCCTGGAGAGCGGCCGTTCAAATGAACTGGAGATCCATGTTCGCTAGGTCCCGTCCCGCGGCCGGCCGGGAAGTCTTTCGCATCCAGGCCCGGCGCCTATGCCTTGACCACATGCCCGTTCCTGCCCGCTCCATTGACGGCATTCCGCGTATCGACGATCAACGGCGCATTGGCGGCAATGAACTTGTAATCATAGCAGGAGTGGTCCGTGGCGATGACCGTGCAGTCGTACCCCTGCAGCATCGCCGCGGTTATCGGCACCGAGGTCATCTTGAAATCGTAGGAGCGCATTTTTTTGGTCACGGGAATATAGGGATCATTGTAATCAACCTCTGCGCCCTTGTGCAGCAGGAGTTCGATCAGTTTTAACGACGGAGACTCCCGCGTGTCGTCAATATCCTTCTTGTAAGCGAGGCCCAAAACAAGGATCTTTGATGCATTAACGTGCTTGCCTCGCTTGTTCAGCTCTTCACCAACCTTCTCCACCACATAATAGGGCATCTGGGTGTTCACCTCGCCTGCAAGCTCGATGAACCGCGTATGAAAATCGTAGGTCCTGGCCTTCCACGTCAGGTAAAAGGGATCTATGGGAATGCAGTGACCGCCCAGTCCGGGACCGGGGTAGAACGCCTGAAAACCAAAAGGTTTGGTATTCGCGGCGCTGATCACCTCCCATATGTCGATGTCCATCCTGTCGAAAAGCATTTTCATTTCATTGACCAGGGCAATATTGACCGCCCGGTAGATATTTTCCATGAGCTTTGCCGCTTCCGCCACCTTGGTGGACGATACGGGCACTGTTTTCGCGACGATGGTGCTGTACAGCGCATCGGCGACCTCCAGACAATCCTTGGTATACCCTCCGACGATTTTGGGTATGGTGCTGGTGCAGAAATCCTTGTTGTTCGGGTCCTCCCGCTCGGGCGAGAAGGCAAGGCAAAAATCCGTTCCCGCCTTGAGTCCCGTCGCCTCAAGGACCGCCCTCATGTCCTCATCCGTGGTCCCGGGATAGGTCGTTGATTCAAGAATGACAAGCTGTTCTTTATGCAGATATTTGGCAATGGTATCCGTGGTGTTCAGAACATAGGAGAGGTCCGGCTCCCGGTATTTATTCAAGGGCGTGGGAACGCAGATGAGGACGCAATCCGTTTCCCGGAGAAGGGAAAAATCCGAACTGACCCTGAAGTTTCCCTTTTCCTTGATGTCCCTGATCCGTTCAAAGGGAATATGCTTGATGTACGTTTTGTTTTCGTTGAGGCTTTTTATCTTTTCCTCATCCAGATCGAACCCGATGACCGGGAAGCCGGCCTTGCAGAATTCGAGGATAAGGGGCAGTCCCACATACCCGAGGCCGATGACCCCGACAGTTGCCTGTCTCTTGGCGATCTTTTCCAGTAGTTTCATGTTCCTGTTCCTCCTTTTCAGATATGCCTGGTTCTTTTCCTGTTTTTCAGCGGTCCGGCGTTGCTCTCCAGCCGACGCCGCAAACAATTATCCTGTGTCCATCGCTTTTTTAGTTGGCCTGGCCGGCTTGTGACCTCTGTCACAGATTATTTGTCCCCGTTCATCTACAATACCGGCATACAAGCCGTGCAGAAAGGACAACTCATTATGATACGAACAGGACCAACACCGGCCAAGGGCTTTTCCCGCGGCAATACGTCTTCGCAGCTCAGCCCCCAAGAAGCGGTGATAACCAGGCTGGTCCACGCGGTGGGCCGGCTTACGATACTGGGGCTGCTCATGAGCGCGCCATTCTTC
>Ga0184616_10000290_pt1 | contig 10167 bp, 9 predicted proteins | sample PLM4_90_coex_FD_133145 | JGI IMG/M metagenome (GOLD analysis project Ga0184616, IMG submission 133145) | Groundwater sediment microbial communities from an aquifer in East River, Colorado, USA - PLM4_90_coex | ecosystem: Environmental > Terrestrial > Soil > Riparian zone | place: USA: East...
AAAGCCCAACGATTGACTGCACCCTCGTTGAAGTGCGTGCGCGGCACGGCAGCACGATTGTGGAGTTTACCACTATCACGCCGATCTAGGCAAATTCCCAGACCTTTGGTCTGGATTGTCTGGATAGGGCGGCCAGCTGGCAACGCGCTCCCGATAGGCCGTCACAGCTCGACGGAGTAGCACAGGCCCAGGGTTCCCGGGCCGATGTGAGCTCCCACCACCGGACTGACCTCCGAGAACACCGTCTCAATGGGATGCAGCCGCTCGGTGGCAGCCTGCAACAAGGCGCGCGCTTCCGGCTCGGCCGCGGCGTGCAGCACGGCCAGCCTGAGTTTCCCCCGCCCGGCGATGCGTTCCTCCAGCAGATCCAACAGTCGGGCGTTGGCCTTGGACTTGGTGCGCACCCGTTCGATCGCCTCAATGACGCCGTCCTGCAATTCAAGCAAGGGCTTGATGCTCAGCGCGGTGGAAAGAAAGCGGGCGGCGCCACCGATGCGTCCGCCGCGATGCAGAAACTCCAGAGTGTCCACCACCAGCACCACCCCGGTGTACTGCTTGGCGCTGCGGGCCAGCTCAACGACCTCGTCAAGCGACTTCCCCTGCTCGGCCGCCCGCGCCGCAGCCAGCACCTGAAAGCCCATGGCCATAGCGCACGATTCGGAGTCCACGATATCGATGCGAGCGTGGGGGAACATGGCCTTGGCTTGCTCCGCCGACTGGATGGTGCCGGAGAGCTTGCTGGAAAGCAGCACCGCCAGAATGGGCCTGCCTTTCGCCACCAGCGGCTCGAAGATCTTCTGAAAGGCCGCAATGGTTGCCTGCGAAGTTGTGGGCATGACCGGGGCGGTCTTCAGGCGTTCGTAGAACTGCGAGGGCTGGATGTCGACACCGTCCTCCAGCGTTTCCTCCCCCCAGATGAGAACCTGCGGCGCCACGCTGATCTCGTACTTCGAGCGCAGCGCTTCAGGCAGGTATGCGGTGCTGTCGGTCACAAATGCCATGCGCGTCATGCGCGTCCTCCCATGCAGGGCTGTCGGAAGTGGGCCCCGCTGGGTTAAACCCGTCCGGCTGCTCCCAGTTGCGTGCTCCTAGCCGCGGGCGGCAGCCCAGCGCTTCAATCGAGCGGCGGTCCAGCAGTTGACCACCTGGTCGGCGGTGGCCCAGGCCCGGCGAGCGACGCCCAGGCCGTAGTGGCGAAAATCCAGGTGCTCGGGGCGGTGGGCGTCGGTGTTGATCGCCAGGCGGCAACCCAGTTCGAGGGCCCGACGGGCGAAGACGTCATTCAGGTCGAGTCGCTCCGGATTGGCGTTGATCTCCAGGATGACATCGTGGGCGGCGGCGGCCTGCAGGATGCTCTCCATGTCCAGATCGGCGCCCTCCCGTTGGCCGATCAGGCGGCCGGTGGGGTGAGCGATCAGGTCGACGTGCGGGTTCTCGATGGCATTCATCAAGCGCCGGGTGACGCGCTCGCGAGATTGGCGCAGGGAAGTGTGGAGCGAGGCGATCACCAGATCCAGTTCGGCCAACACCTCGTCCGGATAGTCCAGCTTCCCGTTTGCCAGGATCTCGACCTCGGCGCCTTGCAGCAGTGTGAACCCCTTTCCCATTGCCCGCCGGGCCGACTCAAGCTCCTTACGCTGCTCGCGCAACCGCTCGATGGACAACCCGTTGGCTACTCCCAGGCTGCGGGAGTGGTCGGTGATGATCAGGTAGCGCAGCCCACGCTCCTTGGCGCCGCGGGCCATTGCCTCAATAGTGACCGCCCCGTCGCTCCAATCGGAATGCGCATGCAGCTCGCCGCGCACCTGATCCAGCGAGACCAGATCCGGCAGCGCACCCTTCTCGGCGGCCTGGATTTCGCCCCGGTCCTCGCGCAGCTCCGGTGGAATCCAGGGTAAGCCGAGGGCCGCATAGACCTGCTCCTCTTCGGCGCACAGGATCTCCGATCCATCCTCGCGGGTGAGAGCGTGCTCGGAGAGCGAAACCCCCTGGTCCAACGCCATCTCCCGCAGTTTCACATTGTGAGCCTGGGACCCGGTGGCATACTGCAGGGCCGTCCCAAAACGTTCCGGAGGGTGCACCCAGAGCTGCACCCGCAGCCCATCCACCAGCTCGACGCTGACCTTGGTGCCGCCCTGGCCCTTGACCCGGTGCACGCTGGGCATCTCGGCGAAGGCGGCCATGACCGCCTCCTTGTCCGTGGCGGCCACCAGCAGGTCCAGATCGCCCACGGTCTCTCGCTGGCGCCGCAAGCTGCCGGCGGCCTCGGCCGCAGTGACCTGCGGGAGCTTCCGCAGGAAATCCACCAGCTGCTGCGCCGCCGGAAGAGCCTGTCCAATGGGAATGCGATCGATCTTGCGGCGCTTGAGCGATTCGATGCTCTCGAGGATGCGGGCCTCCGACTTCTCCCCCATACCGGAGAGTTGGCGCAGCTGGCCGGCGCGGGCGGCCTTCTCCAGTTGCTCGATCGATTCGATCCCCAGCTCTTTCCAGAAACGGGCCGCCTTTTTGGGACCCACGTCGCCAACTTTGAGAACCTGAAGTAGACCGACCGGGATTTCGGCCTGGAGTCGTTCGTAGTACTCGAGCTTGCCCGAGGACAGCAGCTCTCCGATCTTCTCGGAAATCGCCTTGCCTACCCCGGGGATGTCCTCCAGCTGTTCGTCCTGCCAGACCTTGTTGATGTCTCGTCCCAGGTTTCGAATGGCCTCGGCGCCGCGCCGGTAGGCCAACACCCGATAGATCTGCTCGCCTTTGATCTCCAGAAAGTCGGCGATATTGTCGAATACCTCGGCCACTTCGCTGTTGTTCATGGGAAACCTCGATACACCGAACAATCTCAGGATGCGGGGATTCTAAAGCCAAACCCGACCGGGGCCGAACAGCGGGGGTGCCCGGTCCACCGCACGCCGCTCCGGACGCGTTGTGGCGCCCCAGCCCGTGTGATATGCTAGCCTGGCCTTGCCGCGGATCGGTCGGGGATGAGCGACAGCGATTCGGTGAAGCCCATCGTAGTGTATGTGATCGAGCGACACCCGCTGGATCTGCCGCAGACTGGCCCGCTGTTTCGCTGGATCAGGATGCAGGATGGCCTGCAGAGCGATCTGGAGGCGCTCATCGGGCCCTATGACCCTCGGCAGATGAGCCTGCTGGTGGACGAACGCCCCGGGGGTCCACAGTGGAAACGGCTGCTGCAGTCCCTGATGGATGAGAAGGTGCGGATGGTAGTTACCCACCTGGCCCCCCTCAGCTCGGCTCAGCGCCAGCAGCTTATTGGAGTGTGCGACCAGATGGGCTCGATGCTGATCACCCCGGGAGACGCCGGCCGCAATCGCGCCCGGGAGCAGGCGCTTCCTTAAGGCAGCTCACATCCCTGAGCACGGCGCACACGCGCCGGCCTGTGCAGCGTACGGGACCGCCCCTTGATCTACGAGTACGTTGCCAACCTGCACTCCCACTCGCTCTACTCGGACGGGCATGCCACCCACGACCAGATCGCCTTGGCCGCCATCCAGGCCGGCCTCGATCTGGTCGTGGTGACCGATCACAACATCCTGGTGCACGGACTAGACGGCTACCGGTACCTGGCCGACCGCAGGGTGCTGCTGGTCACCGGCCAGGAACTGCACGACCCCGGGCGGGAACCGCAGGCCAATCACCTGCTGGTCTTTGAGGCTGGTGACGAACTGGCCAGCTTCACGCCCGAGCCTTTGCGGCTGCTGCGCGAAGTCCAGGCCCAGGGCGGGTTAGCCTTCGCCGCTCATCCCCACGACCCGCCCGCCGAACCCTTCGGCGAGCCCGGCATCCCCTGGCTGGAATGGGACCTGGAAGGTCTGACCGGGCTGGAGCTGTGGAACTTCATGAGCGAGTTCAAGGGGCGCCTGACCTCCAGGCTGGCGGCGCTGTACTATGCCTACCGGCCGCAAGAGATCGCCCGCGGCCCCCACCCAAGCACACTGGCCCAGTGGGACAGCATGCTGGCGGCCGGAAGAAGGGTGGTGGCGATTGGCAACGCCGACGCCCACGGGCTGCCGGCCAAACTGGGGCCGCTGCGGCGAGAGCTGTTCCCCTACCGGTTCCTGTTCGGCGCAGTCAATACCCACCTGCTCTGCCCCCAGTCCCTGAGCGGGCAGGCGGAAAGCGACCGCAGCCTGCTCTTCGCAGCCCTGCGGAGGGGCAACTGCTTCGTGGCCAACGATCTGGTCTTTCCCAGCCAAGGGTTCCGCTTCGCCGCCCAGAGCGACCTGGGCTCGGCGATCATGGGGGACAGCCTGCGTACCCGGCATGGAGCTTCACTGCAGGTGCGCGCGCCCCGGCGGGCACGCCTGAAACTGTTCCGCAGCGGCCAATTGCTGAAGGAATGGCCCAACGCCGAGAGCGCAGTGATCACCGTTACCGACCCAGGGGCCTATCGGGCGGAGGCCCACCTGCAGCAACCGAGCGGCAGCGTGGGTTGGATCTACAGCAACCCCATCTATGTGGAAGGGGGACCACCGCCCAGGCCCGCCGGCCGTGGTAGAATGCCAGAACCTTTGTTCGACTGAGACCTTTCTCCAGATGAGCGTATTTGAACTGCATGCCCCCTATCAGGCAACCGGCGATCAGCCGGAGGCCATCGAGCAGCTCGTCCTCGGACTGCAGCGAGGGGACAAGCACCAGGTCCTACTCGGAGCGACCGGCACGGGCAAGACCTTCACGGTAGCCAGCCTCATCGCCCGCGCCCAACGCCCCGCCCTGGTGCTGGCGCACAACAAGACCCTGGGTGCCCAGCTCTACGCGGAGTTCCGTGATTTCTTCCCGGCCAACGCGGTCGAGTACTTCGTGTCCTACTACGACTACTACCAGCCGGAGGCTTATGTCGCCCGGCACGACCTTTACATCGAGAAGGAAACCGACATCAACGAGGAGATCGACCGGCTGCGGCTGTCGGCCACGGCCTCGGTGCTCTCTCGGCGGGACGTGGTGGTGGTGGCTTCGGTCTCCTGCATCTACGGCATTGGCAGCCCGGAAGCCTACGGCCGCATCGTGCTGAAACTGCAGCGCGGGCAGAGCTATCGCCGGGAGTCGGTCCTGCGCCAGCTGGTCGAGGGGCACTACCGGCGCAACAACCTGCAGCTGGAGCCCGGTTCCTTCCGCGTGCGCGGGGACACCCTGGAAGTGATGCCGGCTTACGGCGAGCATGGCCTGCGGCTGGGTTTTTTCGGCGACGAGCTGGAGCGGATCGTGGAATTCGATTCCCTGACCGGCGAGCTGCTGGTCGAGCGGGAGAACGTGGAGATCTTTCCCGCCAAGCACTTCATCACCGAGGAAGAGAAGCTGCGGGCGGCAATTGCCGACATCGAGACCGAACTGGTGGAGCGAGTCCGCTACTTCAAGGAGCAGGAAAAACACCTGGAGGCCCAGCGGCTGGAGCAGCGCACCCAATATGACCTGGAGATGATGCGAGAGGTCGGTTACTGCTCCGGCATCGAGAACTACTCCCGCCACCTGGATCAGCGGCCCAGCGGGTCGCCGCCCTGGACCCTGATGGACTACTTTCCGCCGGACTTCCTGCTGATCATCGACGAGAGCCACATGACCATTCCGCAGGTGCAGGGCATGTACGGCGGCGACCGTTCGCGCAAGGAGACCCTGGTCGAATACGGCTTCCGGCTGCCCTCCGCCATCGACAACCGTCCCCTCAATTTCAACGAGTTCCAGGCCCGCACCGGACAGGTGATCTACACCTCCGCCACTCCCGGCCCCTTCGAATTGGGGCGTGCCACCCAGGTTGTGGAGCAGATCATCCGACCGACCGGGCTGGTCGATCCGGAGGTGGAGGTCCGGCCGGTCGAGGGTCAGATCGACGACCTGGTGGGCGAGATCCGGCTCCGGGTGGAGCGGGGAGAGCGCGCCCTGGTGACTACGCTGACCAAGCGCATGGCCGAGGATCTGGCCGACTACCTCCTGGAGCTGGGGATCAAGGTCCACTACCTGCACTCCGAGATCGAGACCCTGGAGCGGGTGGGAATCCTGCGGGACTTGAGGCTGGGCGTGTTCGACGTGGTGGTCGGCATCAATCTGCTGCGGGAGGGACTGGATCTACCGGAGGTGTCGCTGGTGGCCGTGCTGGATGCGGACAAGGAGGGCTTTCTGCGATCCGCCACCGCCCTTATCCAGACCATTGGACGGGCCTCCCGCCATGTCAGCGGACGGGTGATCTTGTACGCCGACCGCACCACCGACTCCATGGCCCGGGCTATTGATGAAACCAATCGCCGTCGGGCCAAGCAGGTGCAGTTCAACCAGGAGCACGGCATCGAGCCGTTGGGTATCGTCAAGGCCATTCGCGACATCACCGATCAGGTGGCTGCGCACGCCGTAGCGGAGCCAAAGGCCGGATACCGCCCGGCAACCCCGCTGCAGATGCCGAAGGAAGAGCTTTCCAAGCTGGTCAAGGAACTGGAGAAGCAGATGCGAGCGGCCGCCGAGGGCTTGGAATTCGAAACGGCGGCCGGCCTGCGCGATCAGATCTTCGACCTGCGCCAGGTCCTGGCTGAGATGGAAGATCTGCCTCCCTGGCAGCGGGCACGGGCCTTGGCCGGGGATCGCTAGCCCGCCGCCGCCGTCCCCCTTCACACACCAAGCCCCAAACTCAGGCCGTCCTACCAGCAGCGACAACTGTAAGTCAACCGTTAACCGATCGGCAGGTTTTCGATGCTAGCATGAGATCGACGCCCGGCCGCGGCATGTACAGGGGGCCGGGTCTCGCATGAGGAGGGGCCTCTGATCATGCCCTCAATACAGGATGCCATCGATTCGGCGGTAGATGCCATTCAGCGCGGCGACCTCGGTCACGGCAAGGCAACCCTGACTTGGGTGCTGCGGGAAGATCCCGGCAACCGGCTGGCTTGGCTGTGGATGGCCTGTTGCGTGCATGAGGACGATGCCCGCGAGGAATGCTACCGGCGGGCCTCTTGGGTGCCTACCTAGAACAGGGTCGTAGGCTCAAGGCGCTCCCGGCAGGATTCGAACCTGCGATCTTGGGCTTAGAAGGCCCCTGCTCTGTCCACTGAGCTACGGGAGCTGACAGTTCCGCGGCCGGATCCGAGAACGGATCCGGCCTTTTGATGCCTGGGCACCGGAGCGGCATGCGGACGCCAGCGGTCGCGGGATTATCTCATACCGCGGCATAGGGGCGAATTCCCTTGTAGACCCTGGGCCCGGTCAGGGTCCGGAGGATCATCTGGGCCGGGCGACCAATCCGCTCGCTCAGCTCCTCGGGCGAAAGCGGGGTGTTGCCGTTGGAGAGGAAGACCCGGAAGACCGCATTGACCAGGCTGGTTTGCCCGGTCAGGTAGCCGGGCTGCTGGGCACAATGCGAGATCAGCACATGCTGAATCCCGGCCACCCGGGTGACCTCACCCGTCTCCGGATCGACGTGATCCACCTTGCGGGCCGGATCGACATCGGCATAGGTCTCCTGGTGGGTGGGGCAAAGATGGCTGCGCAGGTAGACTTCCAGGTCCCGTTCTGCCCGGTCCCACCAATCGAAGTCAATATGGAATTTGGTATTGAGCGACGGTCTAACCAGGGATCTGGCCGGCGCAGCGGTCATGAGTCCTTCCAGAGCGAATCGTCGATCCGCCAGTAGGAATCGCCCACGTGCGAGTAGTGTGGCCGGGTGACCAGCTCGGCGAAGATCGGCGCCGGGGGGACCCTGCGGATGACATTGACCGCAGAGTAGAGCGCCTTGCAGTGCACGGCCGCCTGCGGGTTGAGTTTGGACAGCTCACGGAAGACAAACGTGACCAGCCGGTCCAGCTGCATGTTGCGCTGCTCGCCGCTGGCCCAGGCGTCGGCCAAAGAGGACGGATCGATGACCCCCACCACCATCAGGTCATCGTAGGCGCTGCCCACCGGCTGCTTGAGCATGGTGAAGCCAATCCGTCCGGAGTCGGAGATGGTGACCGTGCGAATCCAGTCATTGCGCTGACGGCGGTCGACCACCTCGACCACCACCTCGCCCTGCTGCTCACCCAGCCTCACCCGCACCAACCCGCCGGCCGGGAGGCGATTCTTGCGAAACCAGTGATCCAGCCCGAAGACGTAGCGCTGAGCGCGGACCACCCAGCCCGGGAATTTCTCGCCGCTGTTTCCGTCTACCAGGATGAACCGAATCCGCGGCGCTTCATAGGCGGTGGGAAACAAGGGGCGCAGCCGGGCGGATAGCGGCAACACTCCCGCCTGCCAGTGAGGGAAGAGCAGGGGCAAGGTGACTTCAGCCGCCTGCTCGTTTGCGTCCGCCAGCGGGCTGTGCTCGTCGTCAAGTTCGCGCTCCGCAGAGAGCAACGTCTCAGTCAGCCGGCTGCGGTCATGGGGCAGTGGGGCGTACTCGAGCCGGGCAAGCGGCGTCAGCACTTCCCGGGGCTCCAGGCGCCTCAGGAACCAAAGCACTTGCCCGGCCGGACCGACCTCGTCGAAACGCTCATCCTCTTGCAGGGCATAGTCCAGCGAGAATTCGGTGAGCAGCGGATCGAGACCTTTGGGCGTTTCCAGGTGCTCCATGAGCGAAGTGGTCGGCAGCGGCCCGCCACCAGCCACATCCAACACGGCCTCCGCCAGGTTCAGGTGCCCCTCGGTGATCTCGGCAAGCAGCGCCCCGGGGAACCACCGCCCGGCAATGCGCACGATATCCTCGGCCTCCTCCAGACGGCTGGTGATGCGCGCCAGTATGCGTTCTCCGTAGCGTTTCAGCAGGGCTTCCGGTGAGCTGGCTTCCAGCTCGGGGGCGGGCTCCGGGGTGAGATTCAATCCGTGATCCACCAGCGCGGAGGCGAACTCACGCGTGCCGTCGCTCTTGTCGAACTCCACTTGAATGACGCTGAATTCACCCAACTCTGGATTGTCCCCCGGCCGGATCCCGACCACCTTCCCCACCCGATTGCCCAGCTTCCGGAAGACCAGCTCCTGCCCTACGCTGTGACTGCCACCCGGAACATACGGTGGGACTGCGGCCTGCTTGAGTCTGGTGGCCTCGTCCTGGATTCGTAGCAAACGCCGCTCGATGAGCGAGAGCGCCATCTCACGGGGGGTCAGGGGGACCTCCCGCTCCAATAGTAAGTTGTAGATGAACTCGAGGTCTTTGTCTTCAACCTCGAATTCGGACCAGTGGTTTTCGCTGGAGATCGACGGCGTGGGAGCCATTCAGAAGCTGACGGAGAAGGGGTAGCGTCGAACTATTATACTATACCCGCCCTTCAAGCCCTCACCCGAGCCGGGAGGCCAATAGCGTGATCGACGAACTGGTGATGATCGACAGCGTGCCAGGCATGGTTGAAGGCGAACTCCTGCGTGGACTGCTGCAGTCCCAAGGCGTCGGAGTGATGCTCTCGCACGAATCGGCCGGCACCGCCATCGGCCTCACGGCCGGCCCGCTCGGTACGGTGGAGCTGTGGGTTCGATCCGATCAGGCGGAGCAGGCGCGTCGGATCCTCGAGCAGTACCGGTCCGGCGAGCCCGGTGTGGAAGACTAGGGAAAGACGGAGACGGTCCACTCCCGCGGATCGACCGGCACCCCACCCACCCAGACTTCCCAGTGCAGATGTGGTCCGGTGACCCTTCCGGTACCGCCGACATACCCAATCACCTGCCCGGGCGTGACGGCATCGCCGGGGCGAACCTGGATCTGAGACTGGTGCAGGAAGCCGGAAAACACTCCCCATCCGTGATCGATGTAGGTGACATTGCCGCGCACTGTCAGGAAGCCAGCGTAAACCACCACCCCCCGCGCCGGCGCCAACACTTGGGTCTGGGTGCTGCCATAGAGGTCCAGACCGGTGTGGTAGTAAGAGTAGTCGCTCCCGTTGTAACTGCGCCGGGTCCCAAATAGGGATGGGAAGGTCTCGAAATAGGTGGTGGGGAACTGAAAGACGCTGTCCCAGAGCTTCTCGGGACGGGTCTGGTTGACCAGGGACTCGATGAGCGCGTCCTCCGGTCCGGTGTTGGCCGGATCGAGGGTCTCCGCCGGAACCCGCAAGGCCTCGGACCCGTAGTCCCCCGACCGGATTGGCAGCGGTTGGCTGAACTGATCCAGCAGGGGGCCTCCGCTCACATCGAACAGGCGGATCACTAGATCCTCCAGCCCAGGCGGCGCCAGAGCATGGCTCCCCTGCAGGGCAAGCAGTT
>Ga0184616_10000291_pt1 | contig 10163 bp, 4 predicted proteins | sample PLM4_90_coex_FD_133145 | JGI IMG/M metagenome (GOLD analysis project Ga0184616, IMG submission 133145) | Groundwater sediment microbial communities from an aquifer in East River, Colorado, USA - PLM4_90_coex | ecosystem: Environmental > Terrestrial > Soil > Riparian zone | place: USA: East...
GTACGGTTAGAGACGCAATTTACCAGCCTGGCCACTATGGCGGAAATCGACAGATTAATCCTTTCGTCCTTCGACGCACGCTTTATCATCTCCACTGTTCTCGGTCGTGTCGGCGAACTCACGCCTTGCAAGGCAGCCGCGATCCTGGAGTTCGATGAGGAGCAATCAGGCCGCTGCAGAATCTCAATTCGACGCAATATCGATGGCGGCACTATCGATGACCGTCAAGTGCGGCTGACTCATAATGAAATTCGCCAACTACACGAAAGTCCTTCGCATCTGCTGTGCAATATAGACTCGAACGGACTCTCATATCTCAGCGCGTTTGTCGAAGACGGTACACAGGCCATTCTATTCCCGATCTTCATAAAAGAGCGGCTGACCACCGTTCTCATCGTCATCTATGGTAACGAGACCGCCACCGCTGGAGAGGAAATAAATTCACTACGCAAATTCGCCGATCATGTCGCGGTCGCGTTATCCAATGCCGGCTGGGAGGAACGACTCTATCATCAGGCGCACTATGATAGTTTAACCAACCTGCCGAATCGGGCCTTGCTCAAGGATCGCCTTGAACAGGCCATTGCCCGCGCGCAGCTCAATCATTGCCGCGTTGGCGTACTGTTCCTCGACCTTGACCGATTTAAATTAGTCAACGACTCGCTGGGGCACGCGGCGGGTGACACGATGCTTAAGAAGGTGGCGGATATATTAACGAGCCAAGTCAGGAACATCGATACCGTTGTGCGCTTCGGGGGCGACGAATTCGTCATTATTATTCCCGACATCAACGGCGATGGCGATGTGGTATTTAAACTGGAAACGGTCGCGGATAAGATCTTCAACGTCACGAACAACGAGTTTGAGATTAACCGCCAGCTTGTTCGTCCGAAAATGAGCATCGGCATTGCCCTCTACCCGAAAGATGGTCTCACGCCGGACGAATTGATCAAGAATGCCGATGCCGCCATGTATTTTGCCAAGAGTAAGGGGCGCGCACGCCATGAGTTCTTTGCGCCCGAGTTAAACAGAGCGGTCTTATATCGGCTGCAGCTTGAGCAAGATCTTCGCCGCGCCTTGGCAAATGATGAACTCCTACTCTATTATCAACCGATGATCGATGGCAGCGATGGAAGCCTGTTCGGCGCCGAGGCGCTGATACGCTGGCACCATCCCAAAAAGGGCATGGTTTTTCCTGGTGAGTTCATCCCCATTGCCGAAGAGACCGGTTTGATACGGGACATCGGTGAATGGGTCATGCAAACGGCCTGCCGGCAAATCGTATCGTGGCGCGCGGCCGGATTCGCGCCGCCACCCATCTCCGTGAATGTCTCACCGTATCAGTTTCAGGAAAGCAATTTTGTCGCCATAGTGAGCGAAATCCTCACTCAGGCTCAGCTTGAGCCCGAGATGCTGGAGTTGGAAATCACCGAAAGCGCGGTTATGGTTGATGCGGATGGGTCTATCGGCAAATTGAAGGAGTTGCGACACATGGGGTTACGGCTGTCCATGGATGATTTCGGTACCGGCTATTCATCGTTAAGCTATCTGCGTAGAATTCCAATCCATATTTTAAAAATTGATCAGTCATTCATTGCCGTCATTAATGAGGATGAAGGCGCGCACGCCATAGTCACCGCCACCATCGGCCTGGCTCATAAACTGGGTCTTGAGGTCATCGCTGAAGGCGTGGAGACGGAAGAACAACGGAATTTGCTGCAACATATGCAGTGCAACGCCTTACAGGGATATCTGTTCAGTAAGCCCCTGCCTGCGGAACAGTTCGCAGGGCATTTTCTGCGGGCGAATTTCCGAGCAAGTTTAGGAGACCCTTTCAAGCATTCCAAGCTACGCAACGTGGCAAGCTAGACAGACTTACGTCGTCCCAGGTTACGCGGTAGATCAGTCGCCATCCAAGCAGTTCATACCCTTAGTTTGGCTGCCGACGAAGTAGATATTTGCGTCCTATGGCCGAATGACTGCAACGGGTCGAGGCTGTGTAAAAACACCAAAATTTTTTCTTGCGGCCAAAAAATTCACCACTTGGACAGAAAAAGTGTGGGGCACCAAATTCAATCACGCCACAGAGCACTTCAGAAAACGAAATTTTCGCATGAATATTCCCACCAAAAATTCCATCTTCGAGTTTTTATACAGTCTGGGCCGGTTGCTGCCGAACGGCGCACGCCCTCGCGCAGGTTGGTGAGGGTGTTGGCATCAGTCGGCTGCGCGTCCCAGCGCCGGGTATTGCGCATGGCCGTGGTAAGTAAATCTGTCCAGTCGCATGGGCCCGCCTAACAGTTTGTTGAAAAAGGCCATCCATGGCCTTTTTCAACACGCAAAGCAAAAAGTGCGATTTTTGCTTTGCTTCATTTTTCAAGCACCTACACCGTGCTTGAAAAATGGCGGCACATCCGTGTACCGCACGCAGGCTGTTTTTCAACAGCCTGCTAACCCTGGCGTCCTCGACCCAGACGGGTGAGCCAGCGACCCACTTTTCCCCACAGGTATTCGCGCAGACGCAGATACAACGGGCGGCGCTGCCAGTCGTGATAGTGGTGTTCGATGCTTGTGCTGAAGTCGTCTTCGAACAACGCCTGCAAGGCGCGTGCAAAAGCCGCGTCCTTCACTTCCTGATTGGCCTCGAGGTTCCAGCGCAGGTTCCAGCGATCGAGATTGCTTGATCCGATCGACGCCCAGTCGTCGCACAGATTGAGCTTGGTGTGCAGCACGCGCGGCTGGTATTCGAAAATGCGCACGCCGCTGCGCAGCAGGCTCTCATAAAAGCGGCGGCCGGCGAGACGCACCGCCGGATGATCGGTGTGCAGCCCGGGCAGCAGCAGGCGCACGTCAACACCACGGCGCGCGGCCAGGCGCAGGGCACGGCGCACGCGGCGCAACGGAATGAAATAGGCGGTGGCGATCCAGACCCGCTCGCGCGCCGTGCGCACCTGCCTGACGAGCGAGCGCTGGATCTCCTGCCTGGCGAGGCCCTGACTGATGGTGACGCGGCCGACCATGGCCTGTGTGCCGGCGGCCGGTACGACCGATGCGGCAACCGCCGGCGGCAGATCGAGTGGTTGTGCTGCATGCCGGTTCCAGACATCGCTGAACAGCGCCTCCCAGTCGGCAAGGGCCGGGCCCTCGATGCGGATCATGGTTTCGCGCCAGCCCGGTGTGCTCGCATGCGGCGGATCGAATTCATCTGTGATGCCGGCACCGCCGACAAACGCCACTACCCCGTCCACCTGCAGGAGCTTGCGATGATCGCGCGCGAAGTTGCGGAACCACTTGCCGGGATGAATCGGGTTGTAGAACATGAGCGCTACGCCGCCGGCCGTGAGGCGCGCACGATCGTGCCGGCTGAGGCCGAGCGCGCCGAAGTCATCCACCAACAGCTTGACTGCCACGCCGCGCGCGGCGGCCGCAGTCAGTGCCGCAATAAAGCGATCGGCGACCGTGCCGGACTCGAACAGATAAATCTCCAGCAGGATGTAACGACGGGCACCGGCAATGGCGGCGATCATCTGCGGATAGAACTGGCAACCATCGACCAGCAGCTCGAAGCGGTTGCCCTCACGCCAGGGGAAGCGGTAACGGGGTAAGAAATGCTTGTTCATGCCGAGCACCCCCCACGGGTGGCGGGCAGGCGCAGCCGGCCGCGCGCGCCTACTCAACGGCCGGAAAACACTGCGTTCCGGGGTCAGGTTCCGGGATCAGGCCTTGCATTACAACATTCGTCCGATTCATGTCGCACGCTACCCACCCAGAACCGCGATGACACCGGTCGGTTATTACTCTTATTTGTTGTTCTGGTTGTGGCATACGGGGCTTTAGTAAGGGGCTGTATATGCTACAGCTTCCTATGCCGCAGCGCAGCATTTCCCCAAGCCGATGTACGGGATCAGGAAGATCGGGCATAACTCCCGACCAACTCGGTCTCGGCGAGGATATGGCCGCGCATGGCCTTTTCAAGTTTGGCCTTGGCGGGTACGCCCAGATCGGGAAGTATGGTATCTAAAGCGTAGAGTTTATGAAAATAACGGTGTTTTCCGGAAGGCGGACAGGGGCCGCCATAGCCGGTACTGCGAAAATCGTTCAACCCTTCCTTGGTTCCAGCGGGTAGTTGCTGCGCCCTCACGCCCTCCGGAAAACCTTTACTCTCCGGCAGCAGATTGTAAAGAACCCAATGCACCCAGGTGCGTCCCGGGGCGTCGGGATCGTCCACAATCAAGGCCAGACTTTTTGCCTCCTTCGGCACACCGGACCACACGAGCGGCGGAGAGATATTTTTGCCGTCACACGTGTAGATCGAGGGAATCCCCTCATTGTGGCTAAAGGCGGATGAAGTCAATGTCAGCGTCATGCGTCGGCCCTCCTGATGCATCTGTTTTTTGCAGTGTGACCGTCGGGTCCGCTGCGCCCTTCGACTGCGCTCAGGACAGGCTCGACCTGACCTACGTCTATTCGGGTGCTTATTTAATCAGTTTACGACCTCTCCAGAGTAAATACAGCACCGGGATTAAAAACAGCGACACCAGTGGCGCAGTGATCATACCGCCGATCATGGGGGCGGCGATGCGCTTCATGACTTCGGAGCCGGTGCCGCTGCCGATCATGATGGGTAAAAGTCCGGCGATGATGACGGCGGCGGTCATGGCGAGCGGGCGCACGCGCAGCGCAGCGCCTTCGATGACGGCGGCTTGCAGTTCAGCGAGTGTCTTGGGTTGATGCCGCTCGTAGGCCTGGTTGAGATACACCAGCATCACCACGCCGAATTCGGCGGCCACACCGGCTAACGCAATAAAGCCCACCCCCACCGCGACGGAAAAGTTATACCCCAGCAGATACAACAGCCAGAAGCTGCCCACCAGCGCCAAGGGCACTGCGCCCATCACCATCAGCGACTGCGTGAGATTACGAAAGCTGAGGTAAAGCAGCAACAGGATAATCGCCAGCGTGAACGGAATAACGTATTGCAGCCGTTGCCTAGCGCGCTCTAAATATTCGTATTGGCCGGACCAGGCGAGTGTGTAACCGGCAGGCAGTTTGACTTGATCCCCAACACGCTGTTTTGCCTCGCTTACATAGGAACCCAGGTCACGCCCTTCGATTTGCACATAAATCCAGCCGCTAAGTCTGGCATTTTCGCTTTTAAGCATGTCGGGGCCATCGGCGATTTCAATCTTTGCTACATCACTTAACGCAATCTGTGCGCCGCCGGCAGCAACCACAGGCAGCAGGCGCAGTTGTTCCAGCGAGTCCCGCACTTCTTGCGGGTAGCGGATGTTGATCGGATAGCGCTCGCGCCCCTCGACGGTCTCCGCGATGTTCATGCCGCCCACGGCGGCACTGATGACCTCCTGGATGTCGGCGATGTTCAGCCCATAACGCGCGGCGGCGCGGCGGTCTATATCAATCACAATATAACGCCCGCCGGTGACACGCTCCGCATAGGCCGACGTGGTGCCGGGGATGTCGCGCAAGGCGTTCTCGACCTGTTTGCTGAGGGTGTCTATCACCTGTAGATCAGGCCCGGCGATCTTCACGCCCACCGGACTTTTGATGCCGGTGGCAAGCATATCTATCCGCGTCTTGATGGGCATGACCCAGACGTTCGCCACACCGGGGAACTGCACGACGCGATCCAGTTCCTGTTTCAGTTTTTCCAGCGTCATGCCGGGACGCCACTCGCTTTTGGGCTTGAATTGAATCAGCGTCTCCAGCATGCTGAGCGGCGCGGGGTCGGTAGCCGTGTCGGCGCGTCCGGCCTTGCCGAACACGCTGCGCACCTCGGGAACGGTTTTGATGAGTTTATCGGACTGCTGTAGAAATTCCTGCGCCTTGCCGATGGACACACCCGGCAACAGCGTGGGCATGTACATGAGGTCGCCCTCGTCCATATCGGGCATGAACTCGCTGCCCAAACGGCTCAGAGGATACCCTATGCTCACCACCAGCAAGACAGAAACCAGCACCGTCAACTTGGGAATGCGCAACACCGTCTGTAACAACGGTTTGTATAGTGCAATGAGCACGCGGTTGATGGGATTTTTATGCTCCGGAATGATCCTGCCGCGGATAAAATACCCCATCAACACCGGAACCAGCGTGATGGAAAGCCCCGCCGCGGCCGCCATCGCGTAGGTCTTGGTGTAGGCAAGCGGCGCAAACAAGCGTCCCTCTTGGCCTTCCAGAGTAAACACCGGAAGGAAACTCACCGTGATGATGAGCAGCGCAAAAAATAACGGCGGGCCGACCTCGGAGGCCACGTTGTACATCAGCTCCCAGCGGTCGTGCCCTACGACGTACAGGGACGTACTAGTGTCGCGGGAGGCAGGATGCCGGGAGCGACCATGGCGTTCCAAATGTTTGTGCGCGTTTTCGATCATCACGATGGCGGCGTCCACCATCGCGCCCACGGCGATGGCAATGCCGCCCAGCGACATGATGTTGGCGTTGATGCCCTGGTAGTACATCACCAGGAACGCGGCGAGAATGCCCAGCGGCAGACTGACCACCGCCACCAGGGCCGAGCGCAGATGCAGTAAAAACGCCGCACAGACCAACGCCACGACGATGAATTCTTCAATCAATTTTTCCTTGAGATTATCCACCGCGCGCCGGATGAGGCTGGAGCGGTCATAGGTCTCGACGATCTCTACGCCTTGCGGAAGCTGTTTCTTGATTTCGGCCAGCTTGGCCTTGACCGCGGAGAGGGTGTCCAGCGCGTTGTAGCCGCTGCGCATCACGATGATGCCGCCCACCACTTCACCCTCGCCGTTCAGCTCCGCAATGCCTTGCCGCAGTTGCGGGCCCAGGCGGATCTCGGCCACGTCTTCGAGCAACAGCGGCGTGCCATTCTTGCTGACACCCAAGGGTATGGCGCGCAAATCTTCGATCCCCGTGAGATAACCCTTGGCGCGTACCACGTATTCCGCTTCGGCCATTTCAATCACCGACCCGCCGACTTCCTGGCTGGCCTGTTCGACGGCGGCGCGCAACGTCGCCAGGGTGAGGTTGTAGGCGCGCAGACGCGCCGGATTCACCACGATTTGATACTGCTTCACCATGCCGCCCAACGTAGCCGCCTCGGCCACGCCCGGCACAGTGCGCAGTTGAAACTTGAGCACCCAATCCTGCAAGCTGCGCAACTGCGCTATATCGTGCTTGCCACTGCGATCGATGAGCGCGTATTCGTAAATCCAACCCACGCCAGTGGCATCCGGCCCCAGTGCGGTACGCGCACCCTTGGGCAGACGATCGGTCACTTGACTCAAATACTCCAGCACGCGCGAGCGCGCCCAATAAAGATCGGTGCCGTCGGCGAATAATACATAGATATAAGAATCACCGAAGAACGAGTAACCACGCACCGTGGTGGCGCCCGGCACCGAAAGCATGGTCGTGGCAAGAGGATAGGTGACTTGATCCTCTACCACCTGTGGCGCCTGGCCCGGGTAACTGGTTTTGATGATGACTTGCACATCGGACAAATCGGGAATAGCGTCGAGCGGCATACGCATCACGGCGTATACACCAAAGCCGCTGAGCAACAACGCCAACAGCACCACCAACGCGCGGTTTGTGAGTGACCAGCGTATGATGGATGCAATCACGGTGCACCTCCCGCGCGCTGGACTTTGGTCACCACATAGGCATCGTCTGCCTGATGAAATTCAAACTCGATGTTTTCTCCCGTAGTAATACTTTCCGGCAGCGCGTCTTCTGCGAGTTTGAACTCCATCGTCATCGCCGGCCAATTCAGAGCAGCGACAGGCTCATGGCTGATAGTGATTTTGGTGTCTTGCAGGCTTTTGATGACACCTCTGCCCTGCATACTCTTTGCTGGTTTTTTCTCGGCATCCGGCGCGCTCAGACGTTGTAGCCCGGCCCTGAGATTACTTTCGGAATCGAGCAGAAATTGCCCTGACGTAACGACCTGCGCCCCTTCTTCCAGGCCTGAAATAATTTCAATTCGCTCACCGTATTCGGCACCCGCCTCGACCGCGCGTGCCGCGAATCTGCCTTCACCCAAGGCCACAATCACCCGGCTCTCCGTGCCGGTGCGTATCAGCGCCTCGCGCGGGATACTGAGCACCACATGCTCATCACCTGCGTAGAGGTACGCCTCGGCAAACATATTGGGCTTCAACAACAGATCTGGATTATCGAACCGCAAACGCATCTTGACGGTGCGCGTCACGGGGTCCGCGCTCGGGTATACATACTCCAGTTTGCCGCGCCACAGCTTGCCGGGCAGTGCGGCGACACGCAGCTCTGCGTCCTTACCAGCGGCTAAGCCGGCGGCCTGTTGCGGGAAAACATCCATCACCACCCACACGCTCGACGGATCAACCAGACTCACCAACTCCGTGGAGGATTCCACAAACATGCCCTGGCGCGCGCCCAACGATTCCACCACTCCGTCGCTGGGCGCGTAGACCTTAATCAGCGTTTCTGCTTTGCGGGTTTTATCCAGGGCGGCAACCTGCTCTTCCGCCAGGCCCAAGGAACGTAACCGCGCGCGCGATGCGCTGAGGACAAAATTATTGCCCGATGCGACGGCCTGTAAATATTCCTCTTGGGCGCTCGTGAGTTTGGGCGAAAATACCTCGAACAGCAGGTCGCCTTTGTGCACCTGTTCACCCACAAACGTGACATGTTGGCGTTCGATCCAGCCTTCAAAGCGCAGATGAATGTGCCGGATGCGTTCCTCATCCCAGCCCACGTAACCGACGGCGTCTATGCGCCGCTTTAACGCACTGCGCTCCGCAGGCTCGGTGCGTACGCCCATATTGTTGACCATCGCAGGTGAAATGGTGACGACGGCCGCACCTTTGGTCGCTCCCGGCATCCTGCCTCCCGCGACATTAGTACGTCCCTGTACGTCAGAACCCGCTGTTGAGACCGGCGCATCATCGTAGATCGGGATGTAATCCATACCCATGTCATCCTTCAGGGGCTTGTCGGCGATGATCGCAGGGTTCATGGGATGCCGGTAGAATTTTGGCTTCTTAGTAGAAACCGCCGGCGCCCTATCCATCTTCCCCTCATTAAGCCCGTAACGTTGCACGGCCATGCCCGCCAGTACGCTTAACACCACGAGCACTGCCACTAAGATGCGCGACTTCATGATGATTCTCCTTGCAGATACAGCAAGCGGGCCTGGGCCTTGGCGCGATCCACCCGTAACCGCAGGGCCTGCAGCCTGGCCTCCAGCTCTGTGCCGCGCGCGCGGATAACTTCGGAGAAAGCGCCAAAGTTGTTCTGATACGCCTTGATCGCGGCCTCGGTATTTTGCCGGGCCTGAGGAAGAATTTCGTTCTGATACGCCGTGTTGCGCTCACCGAGGAGTCGCCAGGTGACGTAATCCGTCGCGAGGGCGTGCAGCAAATCACGCTTGCGGTCGTCACGCGCATAACGCGCGGCATGCACCTGTTGCTGACTCGCGGCGAGCCGCCTGTCCTGACGTTTATCGGGGAATAAAGGTAACTCCACCGTTACCATCGCCGATACAAAATCCGTGCGTCCGCCGCCGCGTAGGCCGTAATTCACCCCTACCTCCCAGCCCGGCTGGTACTGGGCGCGTGCGATCTCGACGTCACTCCGACCGGCATCCACCAGCGCATCCTCCACACGCATGAGCGGATGAGCATCCAAACGCGCCTCGATCTCCTCACGCCGCGCGGGCTCGGCGAGCACGGGAAATTCCTGAGCGAGCGGCCGCTCCAGTTGATGCATGCCCAGCCATTTAGTGAGCTCGGCCTGGGCCACCGCGCGATCGGTCTCGATGCTCGCCAGCCGTTCCTTCACCATCCGCTGTTCCAGTTCCACGCTCAATAGATCTTGCGGCGTGGTAAGGCCCGCGCCATATTGCGATTGCGCTACTTCAGTCAACTGCTTGAGCAACTGCTGCGACTGTTGCACAACGGTGAGGGCTTGTGTGTGGTAGTAAACCTCCAGCCAACCGGCACGCACGGCATTGAGCACATTGCGCCGCTGCTGCTCCGCACGCGCCTGTTCGGCGCCCGACAGTGCCTCCGCCCGGCGCTGCTTGAAGTGCAGGCTGTTTCCCGGCGGGAAGGCCTGCTGTGCGCCGACTGTGAGCATGGTGAAGTCGTCGTCGGTGAGATTGAAATTACGGGTGGGAACGTCTTGTA
>Ga0184616_10000292_pt1 | contig 10145 bp, 8 predicted proteins | sample PLM4_90_coex_FD_133145 | JGI IMG/M metagenome (GOLD analysis project Ga0184616, IMG submission 133145) | Groundwater sediment microbial communities from an aquifer in East River, Colorado, USA - PLM4_90_coex | ecosystem: Environmental > Terrestrial > Soil > Riparian zone | place: USA: East...
CCGGTGACCAGTCTGTATCCGGCTTCCTGCAGCCCGAAGCGGGTCGCGATCACGTTGTCGCGCACGTTGGCGATCTGCCAAGACTGATTGGGGGCTGAGCCGACGGCCTGGCCGATGAATTGGGTGAGCTCCTGGGCGCCGCGCAGGTAGTTGATCTCCTGCAGGCAGATCACATCCGGCTGGACGGCACGCAAGATCCGGCCAAAGGCTTGCCCCCGGTCGAACTCCCGCAGCTCGTGGTTCTTGGGGTCGTTCTCCGGGAAGATCGAGTCCCAGTTCACGTTGTAACTCATGACCCGAATGCTCTGGGCAGAGGGCCGCAGCAGGAACTCAGAGTCCGCGCTGCGGGTAGTGGTTGGGCCGGGCGCTTGTGTCGGGCGGGAGGGTGTGTCGCTTGACGCCAGGTCTGGCGCCGCCGCGAGCGGCGTTTCTGCCGGCGCGGACCCCGGGGCGCTGCAGGCCGCCAGGACAATCCCAAGGATGGCAACCGACACTGGCTTCATAGGCTCCCCAGAAAGACAATCTCCCACGGGGGCGACCCCGTGGGAGACTGTGCTCGAGATCGAAGCTGCGTGGTTATTGGGTCTCCGCCACGAGCTGGGCGGCCGTTTCGTTCAGGGCGTCCAGGATGGCGATGACATCCGCTTCGGTGGCAGCGTCCACGATGGCGAAGTAGGCGTCCTGGATCTCGCCCCGCACCGCGCCGTGGGCCGCCAGATTGGGTTCGGCCTTGGCGCTCGAAAGCAGCGCCTGCGCCCCAGCCCAGATCGGATCGTCGGCCGGGCGGGTGCCCACGTCGGTCGTCGTCTGGGACGGGAAGAAGCCGGTCCTGCTGATCCACAACGATTGGCCCCCAGGCGAAGTCAGCCACTTCAAGAACAGCCAGCTGGCCAGATCCTGGTCCGGATTGGTGCGCACGACCCCAATCATCTGTCCGAAGGCGTTGACGTAGCTCGTGCCATCTGGCCCGGGGAAGGCGATCGCCCCCCACACGTCCTGATTGCCGGCGTCGTCCATGGCCGATTGCTGGAACGGGATGCCGGCGGTGGAGCTGGTGGCAAACAAGGCCAGCCGCCCGGCGAACTCGGGATTCGGGAAGCTGGGGGTGGACAGCGTGCAGCCGCTGTCGATCAGGTCCTTGAAGTACATTGCCACATCGATGGCCGCCTGGCTGTTCAGCACATAGCCGGTGCCGTCCTCCGTAACCACCTCACCGCCGAAGGCCCAGATCCACGGCAGCACGGTGGAGGCGCCGGGGAAGTACACGTAGCCACCGGTCCCGTCGTTATCGGGATTGTCGTCGGCGTTGTTGGCCGCTGCCGCCGCGCAGGCCTGCTCCTTGAACTCGGCCGAAGTCGTTGGCGGGCCGGAGAATCCGAGCTCCTGGGCCCAGGTGTAGTTGTAGAAGTTCACCTGCGCCGACTGGTGCATGGGGACGCCTACCTGGGTCCCGTCCGGCAGCGTGCCGGAGCTGTAGGGGCCGGGGTAGATGGCGGCCTGATCCTCGGCAGTCAATCCGTAGATCGGGTCGTCGGTGTATTGATTCAGGCCGGCGATCACGTCCAGGCCATACCAGCGCACCAGGCCGTTGGCAAAGCCCATCGTCAGGGTCGGCAGTTCACCGGTAGCGATGGCCGCATTGACGGCGGTCTCCAGATCAGCCTGGCTGCCCTGCGCGATCTCCGTCACCGTGATCCCGTACTCGTTGGAGGCGTTGAACTCCGCTACGACGGCTTGAATGCCCTCGTAGTTGGCGCCGGTTCCGAAGGCGTGCCACCAGACAACGGTCTGGCCGGTAGGGTCGGCGTCGATCATCGACACCGGCTCTGTCGGCACGACCGGCGCCTCCGTCGGCGCCACCGGCGCCTGCGTTGGAGCGGGCGGTACCTCAGTGGGAGCCGCTGTAGGCGTTGCGCAGGCGGCCAGCAAGGCGGAAATCAGCAGGCCGGCCATGAAGTAGTTCACGTACTTCTCGCGTTTCATCTTCTTCTCCTCTGGATTGGTCTCAGGAGTTCCAAAGAGCCGCGGCATTTGCCCGGCATGGCGAGTCAGGCGCAGATTGGCCGGTCGGCACCTCCTTGGTTACGGTTGGCGATCGCTGGGCAGTTGGGTCCAGCCGAGGGTTCGGCCGGCTATCCCTTGAGTCCACTGCGAGCGATGCTCTCGGTGAATTGCCTCTGCGTCAGGAAGTACAGGATCAGAATGGGGATAATGGTGATGAAGGAACCGGCCATGATCAGGTGCATCTGGCTCCCACCATCCTCCACGAAGTTGTAGAGACCCACGGCAATCGGCAGCCACTTGTCGGTGTTGGTCACCAGCAGCGGCCAGGCCAGTGCATTCCAGGTTCCGATGAATGAGAGCACGACGATCACCATGACCGGGGCGGTGGACAGCGGCAGCACGAGCTGTCTCAGGATGCGCCAATGCCCGGCGCCGTCGATCTTGGCCGCGTCGAACAGCTCGTCCGGAATCTGCGCGAAGAATTGACGCAGAAGGAAGACGGAGAAGACGCTGCCCATGAACGGGATGGTCAGCGAGGGCCAATTGTCGATCCAGGGGATCGGCCCCACCCGCCCCAGCCAGGTGACCGTCAGCAGGTTGGGGATCATGGTGACCATCCCCGGGATCATCATCGAGCTCAGCAGGGTGGCGAAAATGAGGTTCTTGCCCGGAAACTCCAAGCGGGCGAAGGCGTAGGCGGCCATCACGCTCACGGTCAGCTCGCCCCCCAGGGTGATCACGGTGATCAGCACGCTGTTGACCAGGTAACGTGAGAACTTGGCGGTGGTCCAGGCCTCGGCGTAGTTCTCGAAATGCAGCACGCTGGGTACCAACCGTCCCCCAGTCGCCTCGCCCAGGGACATCAGCGAGGTGGAGATCATCCATAGGAATGGGACGAGTGAAATCGCCGCTCCCAGCAGCAAGACGCCATAGCTGAGCACTCTTCCGCCGTCAATCCGCGGCAGCCGCAGGTCAAGACGCTGCGGGCGTTCCTCGGCGAGTTCGAGCGGCCCGGCAGCAGCGTCAGCCATAGAACACCCTCGAGCCCTGCACTCGATTGTTGATGAAAGTCAGACCTAAGATGATGGCGAATAGAACAAAGGCCATCGCCGAGGCATACCCATAGCGGGTCTTGACGAAGAATTCCTCGAAGATCACCACCCCGATGGTATTGAGTGTCCCGACGCCGCTCCCAACCGATTGTCGGAGCAGCCACAGGATGTTGAAGGCCTTGAAGGTCCCCATCACCGCGATGAGCGAGAGGAAGTAGGTGGTGGGAGACAGCAACGGAAAGGTGACATGCCGAAAGACGTCCCACTTGTTGGCGCCGTCGATTTCGGCTGCCTCGGTCATCTCGGAGGGGATATTGCCCAGGCCGGCCAGGTAGATCACCACGTTGTAGCCGACGAAAGTCCAAACCGAGAGCATGATGACCACCGTCAGCGCCTGACTGGGACCGCCCATCCAATCCGCCAGCAGGGTGGACAGATCCTTGGGCAACCAGGCCGGCAGGATCGCCTCCGGGTAGCCCGTGATTCCGAGGGCGTTGGCCAGCATGGTCAGGATCCCCCCTGGCTCACGCAGCCAGCGCTGGGCCTCGACCCCGAACAGCGCCAGCCCCCGATTGACGGGCGACTGTTGGCGCTCCGAGAACATCAACCGGAAGATCGTGGCGCTGGCGATCGACGGCGTGACATAGGGTAGGAAATACAGCACCCGGAAGGTGCTCGATCCGCGCACCTTTTGAAACAAGAGCACCGACAGAAACAGGGCGATCGTGAGCTGCACCGGCACCGTGCCGGCCGAGAAGAAGACCGTGACCTTCAGTCCGTTCCACAGGTCGGGATCGCCCGAAGCGACGACGGTGGGGATCTCGATGATCAGCAGCACCGCTCCGACCATCAGCACGGTCGCGGCCAGGATTCGGACGGCCGATTGGCGGTTGGAGGGCTGTCCCGCGGCACTGCGCCAGGCGAACCAGGCCAGGATCAGCAGCAGCACTCCCGAACTGATCGCGATCAGCTGCGGCCAGATGCCTGGATCCTGGCCCGTCTCGACGGCCGCGGCGTAGGCCTCGCCGACGGCGGTGAATGCGATGTAGAGCAGCCCGACGCCGGAGGCGGCCGAAAGCCACCCCAGGGTCAAATCGACCTGATACCTGGGGCCATTCCTGAGCCGCAACCATATGGTGGCCCCGATGCCGATCACCAAAGCCAACAAGAGCAGGCGCACGAACTGTTGCCAGGCCGGGAAGACCGTCTCGGCGTGGAAGGCCTGGTTCAGCAGTCCCATGAACAACTCGCGGGTCCGCTCCAGTCCCCGCATCTTGGGAGCAATGTCCAGGAACTCGGGCAGCTGGAAGAAGAGCCAGCGCATGAATGCGAGCACAGCCGCAGCGTAGAACGCGGCCGGAACTGCCAGCGGCCAGGGGTTCACGCGCTCAACCCTGGATTGTCGATGCACCCGGCGAGCCAGCAGGGCCGCACCGATTAGGGCTCCAATGCCGAGCGCGAACACTCCGAAGTAGGCCAGGTTGTCGATGATGTCGACATAGTTGGCCAGCCCGCGGAACTCGTCCCGCACGATCAGCCACTTGTGCAGGCTGACGTAGAGGGCGAAGCCGACCGGGAAGATGCCGAAGGTGAAGATCAGCAGCATTCCCGGGGCCAGCATCAGGTAGGCGGTCAGGTAATCGCGCAGATGCCGGCCGCGCCGGCCGGTGAAGATCTGACTCAGCCAACTCTGTTGGATCCAGGGGATCTGCATTGCGCTCGTGCTTGTCGAGCATCCGCTCCAGATGACTGGGACTCGACGTCAGGGCCCGGCCGTCGACCTTACCAGGCGGCCGACGACCGAAGGATACTACGAAACATTGCCGGTGTGAGGCATTCGCCGGTCGCCGGAACAAGGGAGCTCGCCGGGTTCCCCGGCGAGCTCCCTTTGTAGCCTCATCGCTTGAGGACGAACCCGGCACAATCCGGGTCCGTCAAGTCCAGGGAGTCTTCACCCGTCGGTCCCCGTTAGCTGGAGGCTGACCCTCCCGATTCGGCGCTCTTCCCCGTGGGCCCGGACGGCCCCTGAGGGCCAGAATCCCCCTTGGCTCCGGGCGGACCCGGAGGTCCGGAATCACCCCTGTCGCCCTTGGTTCCGAGCGCTCCTTGCGGGCCCGGGTCTCCCTTCTCGCCCTTGGCTCCGGGCGAGCCCTGGGGCCCCGGGGCTCCATTGGGACCGACCGCGCCATGAGGGCCGACGTCGCCCTTCGGACCTGTGGGTCCGATGTCTCCCTTCGGACCCTGCGGCCCTGCCTCCCCCTTCTCGCCTCTCGGTCCCGCCGGACCTTGAGCCCCTTGTGTCCCCGTGTCGCCCTTTGGGCCCTGGGGTCCGGTCTCGCCTCTTGCTCCCGCAGGCCCCTGCGCCCCCATATCGCCCTTTAGCCCCGCTGGACCCGGATCGCCCTTCGATCCCGCGGCTCCACTTGGTCCTTGGGTGCCAGCCGCGCCTTTCGCCCCCGCGGGCCCGGGATCACCCTGGTCTCCCTTCCTGCCCTGCGGACCCGGCTTGCGCTGCAGCTCCCCAAGCCGCTGTGCGAGCTCATCCAGCCGAGCCTCTACGGCCTCCAGCCGGGCAGCCGCCGAAGGCTCTCGCCCTGCCGGTTTCCTGCGGGCACTCGCCGGGGTTGTGCGCCCCGTCGAGGGCTGCCGTCTTACGACCTTCTTCGCTGCTTTCTTGGCCATACCGGCCTCCTTCTCACCAGCTCATAGATTGTCGCGCTCTTCTGTCTCAAAGACCTCACGAGCGGGCGCGGCCGCGGTTGGCCCCGACCTATAACCCGAACCACTCCTGGAGGGCCCGCTGGAGCACAAAGAGCACTATGGGAAGCCCAATGACTCCCAACACCCGGAGGAACAACCCGGGGGGCCAGGGCCAGGTACGAAGCTTGCCCAAATAGTCTTCCTCGAGCAGCAGGGAGCCGAGCTGGTCCTTCATTCGCTGCATGCTGGAGATATCAGCCGCTTCTATCCGCTGGTGCAGCTCCTCTAGAGTGCTCTGAATGCGCCGACGCGCGTCGCTGAGCAGCCGGTGTTTCTCGCTCTGCAGCTTGGTGTGCAGTCCGGCCAGCGGCAGGAAGAACTCTGCACCGGTCAGCAGGAGCCCGAGAACGGCAGCCGAAAGCGCGGGTGGGCTCTGCAGGACTTCCGGAAATACGGCTACGAAGCACGAGATCACCACGACCGAGATCACCACGGTCCGGTAGGTCAGATTGGAGAAGGCGAACATCGGCTGCCAGTCATACAGGTTCACGTTGCCCGCGGAGCGGTGCACCGCGCTCCGCTCGGTGAGCTGCCTCACGAGATTGTACGGGACGATCAAGATCGTGGAGCTGTTGATCCAACCCATCACCGTCACGGCCGTATCGGGCAGCCGCTGCCCGGTGTACAGCCCGAGGAAGGTCGGATCCAGGCGCAGCAGCCTCCACATGAATGCGGCCCCCAGGATAAGCGCCAGACCGGCCGAGGGGCGCGGCAGCAGGGTCAGCCGCCGCGGCGCGCGGTCGTAGTCGGCCGGCCCGGCCTGCAGGGCTGGCTGGAAGCGCGCAAGGGAGCCGGCCGCCACGCGGTCGGCGTAGTGCAGGCTGGCGAGGATGATCGGCGCATAGGCGGCGGTCCAGGCCAGCCGCAGGCTGAGGGTCGGAAAGTCGAATGCGACGGACAACTAATGGGCCAGGTGGAGACCCGCGGCGAGTAGCACGGCCACCAGCCCGTAAACCGCCCAAGGGCCGACCGAAGTGCGATCGAGGCGCGCCTGCAGCTGGTCGATCCAGCTGCCTGAGGTGGCCAGGCCCGCCTCTCCCTGGATGCTTTCGTCGTTCCGGGGCAAGGGCTTTAGAGCCAGTCCTTGCGGATGAAGACCACGACGACCACCAACGACATCAGGACCGCGGCGCCCATGGTGATCAGGAAGGCCTGCGGATGCCCCTGAAACGGCAGGTTCAAGTTCATGCCATAAATGCTGGCGATCAACGTCGGCAACGCCAGGATGATGGTCGCCGAGGCCAGGAACTTCATGACCACGTTCAGGTTGTTCGAGATGATGGAGGCGAAGGCGTCCATCATCTGACTCAAGATGCCGGTAGAGACATCCGTCATCTGTATGGCCTGTCCGATTTCGGTCAGCACGTCCTCCAGCAGGTCCTCGTCCTCCGGGTACATCTGGAACAGCTGGCCTTTCTGCAGGCGGGCCATGACGAGCTCATCAGCCCTCAGGGCGGTCGTGAAATGGGTCAAGGACTTTTGGTACTTGAGCAGTTCGAGCACCTCTCGGTTGCGCAAGGACATCTGCAGTTTGTCCTCCAGCAGCTCCACTTCCCGGTTGATCTCGGAGAGGTAATGAAGGAACTGCTTGCCGGTTTCCAAGAGCAGCCGAAGGAGGAACCGGTTGCGGTTGGCTGTGTCAAAGGCACGGATCCGTCCGCTGGCCAGCTCTTCGACGACCGGGTTGCGAACCTTGGAAGCCGTCAATACGACGCCGTCGGTCATGACGATGGACAACGGAACCGTCGTGTAGGGAATGTCCGCCTCCTTGCCGACATCCAAGGGGACGCGGATGATGATCAGGTGGACTCCGTCTTCCTTCTCGGCCCGAGGGATCTCGCCCAGATCGAGGGAAGAGGTGATGAAATCGTGGGGGACGGCCAACTTCTGGTGGATGGTTTCAACTTCTTCCGGTGTGGGGTCCACCAGGCTCACCCAACACCCCTCTACGAATTCGGGAACCTCCTCGAAGGCGGTCCCTGACGTGCTGCGGTATATGACCAATCTGCGCGCCTCCCGAACCAACGTGCGAGTCGCCGGATCGGCGCAAGGCCGAAGTCAGCGTCGCTCAGGCCGTGCAGACGACTCAACTCCACCAGGCGTTCGTCGAGACCGGAGCTCGAAGGGATGGGTGGAGCCGCCATCGCGTGCCCTATCGTCACCCCATTGTACCGATTCGGCACGTCGCTGGGAGCCGAGCGTTCTCTAGGTCGCGCTCATCGGCAGAGACACCGTGAAGCGTGATCCCCGCCCGGGTTGGCTGCTGACCTCGATCCTGCCGCCGTGGCTGCGGGCGATCTCCTGAGCGATGGCCAATCCCAGCCCGGCCCCCGGCGAGGCGCGCGACGGGTCGACTCGGTAGAAGCGGTCGAAGATGCGGGAAAGGTGCTCCGAATCGATGCCGCCGCCGCTGTCGGCGACATGGATGCTCACAGTCCCATGGGCAGCCGCTTCGGCGGATACTTCGATCGCCCCGCTCTCGGTGTACTTGACCGCATTCTGCAGCAAATTGCCAAAGAGCCGAATGAGGTCGTCGCGATCGCCCAGCACGGTCAGACCTTCGGGCACCCGACAGGTGAGGCTGAGGTCCTTGGCTTGCACCAGCGGTCGCATGGAATCACTAAGATCGGCCAGCAGAGTGCTCAGTTCCACCGTCTCCTGTGACCCGGGGTCCCGGGCATCGCCGCGGGCCAACCGCAGCAGGTCGTCGGTCAGGGATTGCAGCCGGTCGGATTCCTCAGCCAGATCGGCCAGGGCCCGATCGTACTCTGCCGGCGTGCGCCTGCGCGCCCGCACCGTGCCCAGGATCGCCTGCATGGCGCTCAGCGGTGTGCGCAGCTCGTGCGAGGCATCGGTGGTGAATTGACGTTCGCGCCGGAAAGACCTCTCCAAACGGGCAAGCATCTCATCGAAGGTGACCGCCAACCTGCCCACCTCATCATCGACCCCCGGCAGATTCAGCCGGGCGGAGAGATCTTCGGCGGAGATCCGGCGAGCGGTCTGGGTGATGCGATCGATGGGAGATAATGCGCGGGCGGCCAGCAGGTACCCGCCCAGCGCGGCAGCCGCCACCAGACCGGGCACCCCGATCAACAGTGTGGTCGCCAGCCGTTCCAGGGTTTCCCTGGAATCCTCCAACGAGCGCGCCACCTGCACCGCGGCCACCTGCCGCGCCTCACCCAGCACCGGAACCACGAACATCCGTACCGCGTCGCCCGATTCGGGATCGGACTGGGTTGAGAAGGCGGCCACCCCGCCGGTGAGCAGGTCAAGATCCTGGTACGGTCCGAAGGCATAGATCACTTGACCCTCAGGCCGCGTGACCCAAACCGTGTAGCCGCGCAGCTGCAGGTCCACGTTTTCCGGCTCCTCGGCGAAGCTCTCCGAGGAGATCAGCCGGCCGTTGACGATGTCCAGGCCGGCGACGACCTGGGCGCCGACCAGGGTTAGCGATTCATCCGCCGCGGAGGCCAGCCGGCGGGCCATGCTCTGGTAGACGTAGAAACCGAAGACCGAGAGCCCGACCAACAACAGCCCTGCGGTCCACAGGGCAAAACGCCCTCGCACGGTCCTAAGTCGCTTCATCATCGGGTTCCATGGACAGCCGGTAGCCGGCGCCGCGCACGGTGTGGATGAGCTTCAGCGGGCACGGGTCATCCAGCTTGCGTCGCAGATTGCGGATGTAGACGTCCACCACATTGGATTGATTGTAGACGTCGTAACTCCAGACGTGCTCGGCGATCTGCGTCCGGGTGAACACCCGCTCCGGCTCGCGCAGCAGGCACTCCAGCACGGCATATTCCTTGGCGGTGAGCTTGGCCGATTTCCCCCCGCGCGACACCCGCCGGGTGAGCGTATCCATGGCCAGGTCGGCCAGCTGCAGGACGGCGGCCCGAGGGCCCTCGGTCGCTCGTCGCCCGAGGGCCCGCAGCCGGGCCAGCAATTCCCGCATGGCGAAGGGTTTGACCAGGTAATCGTCTGCCCCTGCGTCCAGGCCAGTCACCCGGTCGTCGAGGCCATCGCGGGCGGTGAGCATGAGGATCGGTGCGCGGCATCCCCGCTGCCGCAGCTCCCGGCAGACCGAAACACCATCCAACTCCGGCAAGAGCAGGTCCAGGACGATGAGATCGAACTCAACCGTCTCGGCCCAATCTAGCGCCTCCCGGCCGGTGTAGGCCGTGTCGACGGCATAGCCCTGCTCTTCCAGCCCGCGTTTGACATACGCAGAGATGTGGCGCTCATCTTCCACGACCAACACTCGCATGGGGGTTCCTTCTAGGCCGGGCCGAGTATATCGGCAGAAGATGAAATCGGCATGAAACGGTTGGC
>Ga0184616_10000293_pt1 | contig 10143 bp, 10 predicted proteins | sample PLM4_90_coex_FD_133145 | JGI IMG/M metagenome (GOLD analysis project Ga0184616, IMG submission 133145) | Groundwater sediment microbial communities from an aquifer in East River, Colorado, USA - PLM4_90_coex | ecosystem: Environmental > Terrestrial > Soil > Riparian zone | place: USA: East...
CCGGACCCTTATAAGATTTTTCAGAACCCCGATTATCTTTCTCATAGGAGGCTTTGAAAATCAAAGGGATCTTCAGGGATCCACAGAGATCTTTCAGCCCCTTTGCGATCTCCAAAGCGATCGCCTCCCCTTCGAGGACGCAGGGACCTGCAATCAATACCAGAGGGTTCCCTTTTCCAATTCGGATCTCTCCTACCCTGACTTCATTCATGGTTCGCTCCTTAAACAAATAAAACTATCCCCTCCCCCATGGTGGGAGGGGGCGAGGGTGAGGGGGGCTATTGGATGGATCTTGCAAAATTCTCCAGGATCCTAATCCCTTTTTCTTGACTTTTCTCAGGATGAAATTGTGTGGCAAAGAGCCTCTCTTTCCAGATACTCGAAACAAAAGGCTTCCCATAAGTGGTGAAGGTGGCAATCCATTTCACCTCCTCTGGGACCACATAATAGGAGTGGACGAAATAAAAGAAATCTCCACTCTCTATCCCTTGAAGGAAGGGATTCTCCCTCTCCTTCTCAATCGTATTCCAGCCCATGTGGGGAACCTTATGCTCCTGATCGGGCTTGAATTTCACTACCTTTCCTTTGATGAGGTTCAACCCTTTCTGTGATCCAAACTCTTCGCTTTCGGAAAAGAGAATCTGTAAGCCAAGACAGATGCCTAAATAGGGTTTCCCTTCTTCAACGGATCGGAGTAGAGGTTCGATCAGTCCAAATTTCTCTAAGTTTTCCATACAGTCCTTAAAGGCACCCACCCCCGGAAGGACGATGGCAGAAGCCCTTTCAATCTCCTTCTTATTCCGGGTCACTTTGGTTTCGAAACCGATATGTTCAAAACCCTTCTGAACATTCCTGAGGTTTCCCATTCCATAATCAATGATGACGATCTTTGAATGCATCGTTTTCCCGAATGCGGATTGCGGAGTGCAGAGTGCGGAGTTTTGTTTACATTCCGAATTCCGCATTTCGAAAGCCGCATTATAAGATTCCTTTGGTCGAGGGAACACTCGATGTCCGCCCGTCGAGAGAAACTGCTTCCCTCAGTGCTCTTCCAAACCCTTTGAAAACGGCTTCTACCATATGATGACTGTTCTTTCCATAAAGAACATTGATGTGAAGCGTGATCCTGCCGTGATTGCAAAGAGCTCTGAAGAATTCCTCGACGAGTTCGAGGTCGAAGGTCCCAATCTTCCCCCTTCTCAGTTTCATATGAAAGACTAAACAGGGCCTCATGGAGAGATCCAAGGCCACGGATCCCAACGTTTCATCCATGGGGATCATGGCCATTCCGTACCTCTGAATTCCCTTGGCCGCTCCCAGGGCCTTCTTGATCCCCTCTCCCAGACAGATACCCACATCCTCCACGGTGTGGTGAGAGTCTACACCGATATCACCCCTTGCCTTGAGGGAGAGATCGATGCTGCTGTGATAAGCCAGAAGACTGAGCATGTGATCGAAGAAGAGTATTCCGGTCTGGATTGAATGGCGACCCGACCCATCCAGATCGAGTTTTAGAAAGACCTCTGTCTCTTTTGTCTTTCGTTTCACTTCTGCCTTCCGGTGTCTTTTCATCTTCGCTCCTCACCCTGATCTCCATTGCGTTCAGGGTCTGCCCAGCCTCATCTGAACGGACTGAGAATGACCTTCCAATCCCTCCCATTCTGCGAACCGTTTCACATCCTTCTCAAATCGTCTCAATGCGTCCTGCGTAAAACTCATCACGTTTATCCTCTTGATAAAATCCTCCACACCTAAGGGCGATGAGAATCGAGCGGTGCCTGCCGTTGGAAGAATATGGTTAGGCCCAGCCAGATAATCCCCAATGGCCTCAGGCGTATAACGCCCGAGAAAGACAGCTCCTGCATGCCTTATCCTTTTTAATAGAGAGATGGGTTTTGAGACACAAAGTTCGAGATGCTCTGGTGCAATCCGATTAGCCAGTTCCAATGCCTGACCGAGATCCTTGACGATGAGGATTGCTCCTCTTCTCCTGAGGCTGACTCGAGCTATCTGCGCCCGTTTCAAGGAGGAGAGTTGCTTCTCGATCTCCTTCCTCACCTTCCTCCCAAACGCTTCAAACGGGGTCATGAGAATGGCCAGTGCCATTTCATCATGTTCAGCCTGAGCGATCAGGTCAGCAGCCACAAAATAGGGAGGAGTCTTTTCGTCTGAGATGACCACAATCTCGCTTGGCCCAGCCACCATATCGACATCGACCGTTCCATAGACCAATCGCTTGGCTGTGGCCACATACCGATTTCCTGGTCCAACAATCTTATCCACTTTTGGGATGGAGGCTGTCCCATAGGCGAGTGCAGCAATGGCTTGAGCCCCTCCCACCCGATAGATCTGATCAACGCCTGCCAAATCAGCAGCCACCAGGACAGCAGGGCTGATCCCATCTTTATGAGGAGGAGTGGTCATGAGAATCTCCCGGACTCCTGCCGCCTTAGCAGGGATTGCGGCCATGAGGACGGTCGAAGGATAAGAGGCCTTTCCGCCCGGAACATAGATCCCTACTTTCTCTAACGGCCTAATCATTTGCCCGAGGCGGATGCCCTTCTCCAGTTCAGTAATCGATCTTCTGCTCCGAAGACGGTGAAACCTTCGAATACGGTGAGCGGCCCTTTCTAATGTCTTCAAAAAATCCCGTGGGATCTTCTGATAGGCCTGTTTGATCGCCTCCCGTTTGACCTGGAGTTGGTAGGCCGGAATTCTCACACCATCGAAGACCTGAGTATAATGGATGAGCGCCTCGTCCCCTCTTCGCCTAACCTCTCTTAGAATGGAACGAACCTCTCTCTCGAGACGAATACTATCCTGGGCGACCCGCTGCTCTACTCTCGTTAGGTATTCCTCAAATCCTTTCCCGCCCGCCCTGAGAAACCTCAATTCCCCTCCTGTCATACTCTCTATTTATTACAAAAGAATTAATTAAATTGTCATTGCGAACGAAGTGAAGCAATCCCAAGACAAGCGAGATTGCCACGCCTGCGGGCCGTAAAGCCTGGAAGGAGCGTTTGGGCTAAAGCCAGCACTTCGGCGTGCAGGCATGCCCTTCGGGCTCGCAATGACAACGTAAAGGTATTAAATACGTTTGGATTAATTTCAATCCGCTATCCGCATTCTGCATTCCGCATTCCAGAATATTTTCTAATCCCCTTCTTTCACCCTTTTGATATCGGCTCCGAGTTTAGCCAATTTCTTATCCAGCCCCTCATAACCCCGGTCTAAATGATAGACCCTGGAGATCTCGGTCTGACCCATCGCAGCCAAACCGGCCAGAATGAGTGATGCGCTGGCTCTCAAATCGGTTGCCATCACCGGAGCCCCACTCAGATTCCCTACTCCTTGAATGACTGCACAGTCTCCTTGAATTCGGATGTCGGCTCCCATTCTCCTCAACTCGCTCACATGGATGAACCGGTTTTCGAAGACGGTTTCAGAGATGACACTCAACCCTTTGGCCAGTGACATGAGGACCATAAACTGGGCCTGCATATCGGTTGGGAATCCGGGATAGGGTTGTGTCTTCACGTCCACACTTCGGATTCTCCGGTTTCCAACCACCCTTACCCCATCTCCTTCCGAATCGATCTCCATCCCCGCCTCTCTCAATTTATGGACGACCGTCTCCATATGATGAAGAGGACAATTCAGGATTCTAATATTTCCCCGAGTCAGTCCAGCAGCCACCATCAGTGTTCCTGCCTCGATCCGATCAGGAATGATCGAGTGCTCGATCGCCTGAAGCGATTCCACTCCTTCAATCTCGATCCATTGCGTCCCTGTGCCACTGATCTTCGCACCCATTTTATTCAGGACATTCGCCAATTCAACCACTTCAGGCTCCATGGCTGCATTTTGCAGCGTGGTCTTTCCCTTGGCCAGGGTTGCAGCCATCATCAGATTCTCCGTGCCGGTTACTGTCGTTGTGTCGAAGGAAATATGAGCTCCTTTCAACCTGTCGGCTTTGGCCTCAATATACCCATGACGGAGTTCGATCTTTGCCCCCATAGCCTCAAGGCCCATGAGATGGAGGTTGATGGGCCGGGCGCCGATAGCACACCCTCCTGGAAGAGAGACGGTGGCCCTCCTCATTCGAGCGACCAAGGGTCCCAGCACAAGGATCGATGCCCTCATCGTCTTCACCAAATCATAGGGAGCTTCATCGCTTGAGATTTCTGTGGCATCGATTCGAACCCTTCTTCCATCTTCACTAACTTTAACTCCGAGATTCTTAAGGACCTTGACGATGGTTCGGACATCCATCAAGTTAGGGACATTGTCGAAAAGATTGCTCCCTTCGGCAAGCAGGCTGGCTACAAAGACGGGAAGAGTGGCATTCTTTGAACCACTCACTTCCACCTCTCCGATCAGTCTCTCCCCTCCTCTGATGACGATCTTATCCAAAGGTTACCCCCCTTTTATAAATTCCAAATCCGAAGCACCTGCCCGCGGTAGGCAGAAATTTTGAATTTAGATATTCTTAAGCTTGATTATGCGTCGCTCCTACGTTGTGCCTTCGCGACCCTCTCAATGCCTGATAAATCTGGAAGGAGATTTGGTTCTAAGAAAGATTCACTCCTCTCGATGAGTTCTGTGACCTCTTCTCCCTGCCCTTCCCCAACCTCCAGGAGGAGCCACCCTCCCTTTCTCAGATAAAAAGGAGCTTCTAACGTGATCCTTCGATAAAACTCCATTCCATCCTCTCCCCCATCCAAAGCAAGGGTCGGCTCAAAGTCCTTTATCTCTCTGGCCAGCCTCCGGATTTCCGAACGGGTGATATAGGGAGGATTGGAAAGAATGAGATCAAACACTTCTTTATCCCTCAAAGATTGAAAGGGACCAAAGAGGTCGCCATTCACAAATCCGATCTGATGAAGAACGCCTGCAGATTGAGCATTCTCTTTGGCTAACCGAAGAGCTTCTCTCGAGATATCTGTGGCCACCATAAAGACATCCTTCACCTCTTTAGCCAAAGAGATGGCTATGGCTCCACTTCCTGTTCCGATCTCCAAAACATAAGGAGGTCTCCGGTGAGAAATTTCGAAGAGGATCGATAGGGCTTGTTCCACCAAAAGTTCTGTCTCTGGTCTTGGGATGAGGACACGAGGATCCACTTTCAAATCGATCGACCAGAACTCCTGATGGCCTAAGATGTATTGAAGAGGCTCCCCGGAAATCCTTCTCTCAATCAATCTCTCTAACGTCTCCCTATTCTCCTCTTTGAATTGCCCATCGAGGCGAGCATAGAGGTCTTCCCGGCTGAGGTCCAAAGAAAGGGCCAGTAGAAGCTCTGCATTCAGTCGAGGATTCTCAATTTGATGATCCCCCAAATAATGGGTTGACCAATTCAAGAGTTCTAAGATGGTCATCTTTGCCTCAAAATCGCAAAGAGCCCCCCACCCTCTCCCTCCCCCTCGAGGGGGGAGGGTTGGGAGGGGGTGATTATTTGGGATTTGAGCTTTGGAATTTGGAATTTTCTATTTCTCCTTTGAGCGCCTCGGCCTGATAGTGGGTGGTCAAGGGATTGAGGATCTCATCCAAATCTCCTCCCAGGACTCCATCCAAACGATAGAGCGTAAGACCGATTCGGTGGTCGGTCACCCTCCCCTGAGGGAAGTTATAGGTTCGGATGCGCTCACTTCGTTCTCCCGTCCCCACCTGGGTTCTCCTCTTCTCTGAGATCTCTACCTGTTTCTCTCCCCTTACCTTATCCAACAATCTCGCACGGAGGATTTTAAGTGCCTTGGCCTTATTCTTGTGTTGCGATTTTTCATCCTGACAGGAAACGACCATTCCGGTGGGAAGATGGGTGATCCGGACCGCAGAATCTGTGGTGTTCACACTCTGTCCCCCTGGTCCGGAAGAGCGAAAGATATCGATTCGCAAATCATTCGGATCGATCTGGATATCTACTTCCTCTGCCTCTGGAAGAATAGCCACCGTGACCGTGGAGGTATGAATGCGACCCTGGGCCTCTGTGGTGGGTACCCTCTGAACCCGGTGGACCCCACTCTCATACTTCAATCGGCTGTAGACCCCTTTCCCCTCGATCAGGGCGATAATCTCCTTGAATCCACCCACACCGGTGTAATGGCGATTCAATACCTCCATCCGCCAACCCTGTTTTTCTGCAAACCTCGTATACATGCGGAAAAGGTCGCCTGCAAAGAGGCCTGCCTCATCACCCCCGGTTCCGGCTCGGATCTCGAGCAAGATATTCTTTTCATCATTAGGGTCTTTCGGAAGGAGGGCCATTCTCAGATCCTCCTCCGTCTTCTCTCTCTCTCCCGTGAGCCGACTAAGCTCCTCCTTGACCAGCCGCTTCATCTCTTCGTCCTCCTCATGGGCGAGAAGGTGCTGGCTATCCTTGATCTCCCCATCTAACTTCTTCACCCTTCGGTAAAGATCAACGACCTTCCCCAACTCTGCATATTCCTTGGCGACCTTCTGAAATTCATCCTGTCTGTTAATCAACTCAGGTTGACTGAGGAGATGGGAGAGAGTTTCATATCGACGCTCAACCTCTTCTAATTTTTCAAACATCTTTTCACCCTCAAAGCAATGTCAAACGTTTGGAATTTGCCATGAACCATGCAAGGTTCATGGTGAGTCCTGAACTTTACATAGTTCAGGAGATTTTGACATTTCTTTATGTTCGATGCCCCTCCAATTCTAAAACTCCCTTGAGTGCACAGAGGGCGACTTCGATCTGGGCTTCCGAAGGCTCTCGAGCGGTCAACCGCTGGAGCCAAAGCCCAGGTTTGATGAAGTACTGGATTCCTCTATTCTCCCGCTTTTGATCGGCGAATCGGATGATCTCATAGGAAAGCCCTGCGATGAGGGGAATGAGGACCACCCGGGAGGCCACCTTATATCCAAATGGAAGATGATGAGGAATTAGGGCAAAGACCAAGATGCTCACCAGCATGACGATGAGCAGGAAGCTCGTTCCGCATCGGGGATGGAGGTAACTGAAACCCTTCACCCGATCAATGATCAATGACTCACCCGCCTCGAAGGCAAAGATCGATTTATGCTCCGCACCATGATATTGAAAAACTCTTCGAATCTCTTTGAAAAAGGAGATCCCCCAGAGATAGGCCAGAAAGATGATCAATCGAATCGCGCCGTCCACCAGATTGAAGAGAAGTCCACTTTCAGAGACCATGGGAATGGCAAACCGCAACCACTTTGTCAGATAGAGCGGAAGCAGAAAAAAGAGAAAGATGCCAAAGCAAAGCGCTGCCGCAAGGGTAAACGCCATCGCCCATGAACTTAAGGCCTTCTCCTCTTCGGCGAGGGCCTGATTCGCTGAATAGTTGAGGGCCTGAATCCCTAAGATGAGGGCTGAGATTAAGGTGATGACTCCCCTGACCAAAGGGAGTTTAAAGAAGAAGGTCTGTTCAGAAAAGAAGGTCAGCCCTTCCCGTTTCACCACAATCTCGCCATTTGGCCTTCTCACCGCAATGGCCATCGACTTTGGAGATCGCATCATCACGCCTTCGATAACCGCTTGCCCCCCTACTCGAATGCGTCCATCCTTTTTCCCAGACAGAGAACCATTGTATAGAGAATGGCCCGGATCGAGATCCTTTCTCCCTAAGAACATAAGAAGCCTCCAGTGGAACTAATGCTGGCCATCCGCTTTAAAAAGAAGGACAGCTAAAAGGGTCGGAATGGGCCATGCCTTTCCTGGCCCATCGTAGGATGAGGTAAGGAGAGAGTGATCGGAGGAGGTTAAATCAATCCTTTTGATTGAACTTTTCACCATACTTTTTCTTAAATCGTTCGATCCGGCCTGCCGTATCTAGAAGTTTCTGCTTCCCGGTAAAGAAAGGATGACAGTTAGAACAGATCTCGACATGGATCTCTTTCTGGGTGCTCTTCGTCTCGAAGGAAGCTCCACAGGCACATTTGATCACAGAATCATAGAGTTTAGGGTGAATATCTTTTTTCATCTTTAAAGCCTCCAACTTCCATTTTACCGATTTCTCACTCATTTTCAACACTTTTTTTATTTTTAAATTTAGCGATCAGCTTTCCACCATCCGCTATGAGCTATATGCCAAAAGCCAATCCTTATTGATTCATGGAATCGAGGAATATTCGATTACTCTTTGTAGCATGCATCTTCTCCAAAAGAAATTCCATGCTTTCGACTGTATTCATCGGTTGAAGTACCTTTCTCAAGAGCCAGATCCGGTTCAGATCGGTGGGTTCCAAGAGCAGCTCTTCCTTCCGGGTGCCGGAGCGTTGAATGTCGATGGAGGGGAAGACCCTGCGGTCCACCAAGCGACGATCTAAATTGATTTCCATATTCCCCGTCCCCTTGAACTCTTCAAAGATGACCTCATCCATCCGGCTTCCTGTGTCGATGAGCGCTGTGCCGATGATCGTCAGGCTTCCGCCCTCTTCGATGTTCCTGGCAGCCCCAAAAAAACGCTTCGGCCTCTGGAGGGCATTCGCATCGATTCCTCCGGAGAGGATCTTCCCGCTGGGTGGAACGACGGTATTATAGGCTCTGGCCAGGCGGGTGACGCTATCCAGAAGAATGACCACATCCTTCTGATGCTCCACCAATCGCTTCGCCTTTTCGATCACCATCTCTGCCACTTGGACATGCCGCTGAGCTGGCTCATCAAAGGTGGAACTGATCACCTCGGCATCGACCGACCGTTCCATATCGGTCACCTCCTCGGGCCGCTCATCGATGAGGAGAACGATGAGGGTGATCTCCTTATGGTTCGATGTAATGCTGTGGGCGAGCGCCTGAAGAAGCATCGTCTTACCCGTCCTCGGTGCCGCGACGATGAGGCCCCGTTGTCCTTTTCCAACGGGCGTGAGAAGGTCCATCACCCGTGCGGAGTAATTGTTGGAATCATTATCCGCTTCCAGTCGAATTCTCTCCTGAGGATAAAGGGGAGTCAGGTTGTCAAAGAGGATCTTATCCCGAGCCACCTCCGGGTCTTCATAGTTGACCAGTTCGACCTTCAGCATTGCAAAATATCGTTCTGTGTCCTTGGGCGGTCGAATCTGACCTGAGACCGTATCGCCGGTCCGAAGATTGAATCGTCGGATCTGAGATGGGGAAATGTAAATGTCATCTGGTCCAGGCAGATAATTATAGTCAGGGGCTCGTAGAAACCCGAACCCATCGGGCAAGATCTCCAAGACTCCTTCACCGAAAATAAGGCCGTTCTTCTCTGTCTGGGCTTGGAGGATGGCAAAGATCAACTCCTGTTTCCTCATCCCGCTGGCCCCTTCGACATTGAGCTCCTTCGCAATTTTGTTCAACTCACTGATCTTCTTCTTTTTCAACTCTTTGATATTCATCATTCTCCCTTTTTATCCTCCTGGCTTATTTCAGCAATCGCTATGCGCAGAGCGCTAAGCGCTCAGCGTCTTTTATCCTGAAGGGCTATCCCCTTTAACTCTTGAAAAACCTCCCTTGCCCGCCTTTCTGTCTCCTCGAGCGATCCCTCATTTCGAATGACAAAGTCGGCTACCTTCACCTTCTCTTCGGTAGCTATCTGAGAGGCCATGATCCTTCGCGCCTCTTCCTGATCCATCCCTTCCCGTTCCCTTAGCCTCGCAATCTGCTGCGCTTCTGTCGAGATGACGACAATGACCTTGTCCATCTCTCGATGATTACCCGTCTCGACAAGAAGGGGAGCATCGATCACCACGATGGCTTCCGGGTCTTTTTGGCCGATGGCTTTCAACCGCCGGCCCATCTCCTCTTTGATCCGGGGATGGAGAGTCCGGTTGAGAAGGTCCCTCTGTTTGGGATCTGAAAAGACCTTGGCGGCCAATTGTTTCCGATGAATGGAACCGTCTTTCTGGAGGATTTCTTTCCCAAATACCTTGACTAACTCTTCCCAGGCGGATGTCCGGAGCTGGACCAGCTCCCTCGCGATCTGGTCTGCATCGATGAGGTAAGCCCCCTCTTCTTTCAATATTCGGGAGACGACTGACTTCCCACTCGCCACCCCTCCGGTTAATCCGACAATGAGCATTCTGCCGGGGGTCTCCTAAATATCGAGTCGCTGGACGAAGAGGGCATTCTCTTCGATGAATTGCCGCCTTGGCTCCACCTCATCGCCCATTAAGATGGTAAAGATTTCATCGGCCTCG
>Ga0184616_10000294_pt1 | contig 10119 bp, 7 predicted proteins | sample PLM4_90_coex_FD_133145 | JGI IMG/M metagenome (GOLD analysis project Ga0184616, IMG submission 133145) | Groundwater sediment microbial communities from an aquifer in East River, Colorado, USA - PLM4_90_coex | ecosystem: Environmental > Terrestrial > Soil > Riparian zone | place: USA: East...
ACAGGGGATTGTTTCATGCGGGACAATAATCTGACGATGAGAACGAGCCGCCTTTGCCCGAGAAAGGACCGGGCATGAGATATATCGCCACCTTTCTGGTCGTAATCGCGGCGGCATGCATTGTCGTGCTCTCCTGGTTCAATCAGGGAATCATCTCCGTTAATATCACCCCGACAACGACCAGGGAAATCTCGAAATCCTCCTTTTTCCTTTTCTCCTTCTGCGCGGGCGCGGGCATTATTTTCATTCTCTATTTCATGCGCGATGTGAAACGGTTCCTGAGGGGGCTTCGGGTGCAGCGCGAGCAGAAGAAGCGCCTGAAAATCCAGGAGCTCTACACCAAAGGCCTGAATGCCATGCTCGCCAAAAGGAATGCCGAAGCAGCCGGATATTTCCAGAAGGTGCTTGCCCTCGATCCGAATCACGTGGACACGCTGCTCCGACTGGGCATCAGCAAACTGCGCGATAAAAACACGCAGGAGGCGATCCTGGCTCATCAAAAAGCGCTCGGCCTCGATCCGGGCAACCAGGAAGTGATATTCTCGCTTGCCGTGGATTATGAGGAGGCCAAGCGGTTCGATGAAGCGCTCGCAATGTATAAAAAAATTCTGGCCAGGGACTCCTCCAATCTGACGGCGCTCATCAAAGCAAGGGACCTCTATCAACGCCTGACCCAATGGGAAGAGCTCTACGAAACGCAGCGAGCGCTTGTTGCCTGCCCCCTTACCGCGCCTGAGCAGGAGGTTGAGCACCGGCGGCTCGTGGGGTTCAAATATGAACTCGGCAGATCGCACCTGGAAGCCGGGGACCTGGAGCATGCAAAGAAGAGCTTCCGGGGAGTCATCAAGCTTGATAAGGATTTCATACCTGCCTATCTCGGCCTCGGTGAAGTCTACCTGGAAGAGGGGAAGGTCAAGGATGCCGCGGACCTCTGGGAAAAGGCGTATAAAATGACGGCCTCAACCCTGCTGCTCCTTCGGCTTGAAGACCTCTATTTGAAACTGGGAGAACCGGGCAGGGCGATCGAGATATACACGCAGGCGGTGAGCTGGAAGCCGCAGGACGGGAGCCTTAAATTCTTCCTGGGTAAACTCTACTACCGCCTTGAAATGGTCGACGAAGCCTTTGATGTCCTCTCTTCCGTGGACTGGGGCGACAAGGAATTCCCCGACGTGCACAAACTCTTGGGGAATATTTATCTCAGGAGGGGATCGCTCGGCCTTGCCGCCTCGGAATTCAAAAAAGCGCTGGGCTTCAAGAAACAGATCATCATACCCTACGTCTGTTCGAACTGCGATGTGCGCACGACGGACTGGTCGGGTCGCTGCCCGAACTGCGGTAAATGGAATACGTTCGGCGTGAATCTGGAAAAAACCTGCTGAGACCGCAGTATCCGAATTTCCTGCATCACCTCTCACTATATCCCGATGGAGCAGCGTAATCAGCAGGCACTCGGGATTCTTTTTTTTAACCTGCTGATCAGGAGTCTTGTCATGGCGAACAAACAGGTGCTGTTGATGGTCCTGGACGGCTGGGGCATCAACAAGAAAAAAGAAGGCAACGCAATAATGGCGGCAAAGGCGCCTTACTATCACCGTCTTATCGCAGAATATCCGCATACGGAACTCCAGGCGTCGGGAGAAGCCGTGGGGCTTCCCGACGGACAGATGGGCAACTCCGAAGTCGGCCACCTGAACCTCGGGGCGGGCAGGATCGTGTACCAGGATTCCACGCGTATCAGCAAGTCGATCAGGGAAGGCGATTTTTTCAAAAATCCCGTTCTGTTGTCCGCCATGGATTCCGCGAAAAAAGCCGACGCATCCCTGCACCTTATGGGGCTTCTTTCCGACGGCGGCGTGCACAGCCGTCTCGATCATATTTTCGCCATGCTCGACCTGGTGAAAACCCAGGGAATTAAGAATGTCTTTTTTCATGCTTTTCTCGACGGCCGGGACACGCCGCCGTCCAGCGCCATTCAGTATGTCAAGGCATTGGAGGACCATTGCGCGAAAATCGGCGTCGGGAAGATAGCCACGGTATCGGGCAGATACTACGCCATGGATCGCGACAAACGATGGGAGCGTGTCCAGAAGGCCTATGAGATCATGGTGATGGCGGAAGGCATCAGGAAATATTCCGCAACCGAGGCGATCGAACAGAGCTATGAGCACAACAGGACCGATGAATTCATGCTCCCCGCGGTGATTCTCGACTCGCAGACGAACAAACCGCGCGCAACCATCAGGACCAACGATGCCGTCATCTTCTGCAATTTCCGCTCCGACCGTGCCCGTGAGATCACCCGCGCCCTCACGGACCCAGAATTCCAGGGTTTTAAAAGAACGACGCCGCCGAAGCTATCCTCCTTTGTCTGTCTTACCACCTACGACGAAACCTTCAAACTGCCCGTTGCGTTCGAGCCCCAGCGTCTGACGAATATTCTCGGAGAAGTGTTGAGTAAAAGCGGCGTGCGTCAGCTGCGCATTGCCGAGACCGAAAAATACGCGCATGTGACATTTTTTTTCAACGGCGGTGAAGAAGCGCCTTTCCCCGGTGAAGACCGGATCCTGGTGCCGTCGCCGCGCGATGTGGCAACCTATGACAAAAAACCCGAGATGAGCGCGCGAGAAATAACGAATAAACTCGTGGACCAGATCGCATCGCGCCAGTACGGCTTCATCCTGGTCAACTATGCGAATCCCGACATGGTGGGCCACACGGGGATCGTGGATGCCGCGATTAAGGCGGTGGAAGTGCTGGATGAGTGCCTGGAACGCGTTATCCGGGCAGCGTGGGAAGTGGGAATGACGGTGCTGATAACCGCTGATCACGGAAATATCGAGGTCATGTTCGATGTGGTCTCGGGGCAGCCGCATACGGCGCATACGACCGATCCCGTGCCCTGCATCCTTGTGCGCAAGGGCGTGACCTTGCGGGACAACGGCGTTCTCGCCGATATTGCCCCGACAGTGCTCGAACTCATGGGCATGGAACTCCCGTTGGAAATGACCGGGAAGAGCCTGATAGTTTCTGAACTGGAATAGTAACTATATCCGGTGACGTGGAATTATCGACGGCAACTGCATGTCGGGATTTGTCATGCCGTGCAGTTTCGTCATTCCCGAACGATTTAATCGGGAATCCAGAAGTTTTCAACATCACTGGGTCCCCGATAGAGTCATTCGAGGACGACGGCTATTGGGAAGCTGAATAGTTACCCGGAATAATCGCTTATCAGACACAGCGGCATCAGGAGAGGGCATGGGAGAAGGAGCTGTCATATCCTTTCTGCACCGTATTCTCGAAGTCATGCTGCCGTCATCATGCTGCTACTGTCATTCCTCTGTCGGCAATTCGCGGATTCCCCATTTTTGCGCATCCTGCTGGTCCGATTTCACGCTTCTTCACGGCCCTTTCTGCCCTACCTGCGGCAGACCGTTCGAATCTCCGGAAACGCTCTCCCATAGTCCCGAACATTCCTGCCTCTCGTGCAGGCAATATCCGCCCCATTTCGATCAGGCGCTGTCGATCGGGCTTTTTGAAGGTTCGCTGCGAGAGGCTGTGCATCAGTTCAAGTACCGGCCCTGTCAATCACTCGGGAAACCGCTGGGAGACTGGATGGCAACGGGAATAAACGTGCTGATCACAATAGACATGATCATGCCGGTTCCACTTCATGTACAAAGGCTGAAACAGCGCGGGTTCAACCAGGCCTTGCTGCTCGCGCACCGTATGAGCGCCCGGAAGGGGATCAAACTCAACATCGATAACCTCGCACGCGTGAGGCCGACACGGCCGCAGGTCGAACTGACCGGCGAGGAGCGGAAGAAAAATGTTGCCGGAGCGTTCATGCTTCGTCGGCCGGGCGAAGTGGAAAACAGGCATATCGTTCTGGTTGATGACGTGTTCACGACCGGCGCAACGATGAATGAATGCGCTGCCGTGCTGAAAAAGGCGGGTGCTTCTCAGGTAACAGCGTTAACACTCGCGAGAGCCACGTAGATTGTCGCAGCCCGGCCGGCCTGTTCCCGCAATTTCAGGTCCAAACGGTTTTTCGAAGGATTCTTGACAATTTCACGGTGCTTGGGTATAGTTGTTGTGCGCTGTTACGGAATCATAACCGACTCATTTCTTAAGACGCTTTCACGGAACTCCGGAACTGGTGGGCGGATCAACCAGGTGAATAGTACCTTGACGGAAGCGGCACTGTACTGTTATCCTCAATCATTAAAACATCAGTAATATTTTTCCCCGCAAAATTCCGAAGGAGGTGACCACCGGCGCAAAATTTGAGTCATGCATCATGCTTCAGTCTCATTATAACAATACATCACTTGGTCAGTTCAAGAAGGAGGGATATCATGTTTGGTAAAAGAGCGGCATTACTCATAGTACTCGCAGCAATCTTAGTTGTGGGCGGAGCAGGGAGCGCCTCGGCGCAGCTTGTGGGATCGGTCAAGGATGTCATTGAGTCGGCGGGATCGTCCGGCAAGGTGGATTGGACAACCGGCGTGATAACGGCCGTCGGCATAGGCGCACCCCCGGCGCAGCCGGCCAATGCAGCACAGGCCAGGGCCATGGCGGAACGGGCTGCCCAGGTCGTTGCGTACCGGAACCTGCTTGAAGCGGTAAAAGGTGTACGCGTGGACTCGACGACTACGGTCGAGAATTTCATGGTTTCGAGCGATGTGATCAAGACGGAAGTCAGCGGCATCATCCAGGGCGCAACGGTCATGGATAAAAAATACATGTCCGACGGATCCGTTGAAGTGACCGTGGGCATGAAACTGACCGGCGCTCTAGCTGAAGCGCTGATGCCGAAAGGTATGCCGGCGCCTGCTGCGCCTGGAGCGCCCGCTGCTCCGGCAGCACCGGCGGCTCCCGCACCCGGCGCGGCCCCTGTCGCGCCCGGCCAGCTTTACACCGGATTGATCGTTGATGGACGCGGTCTCGGCGTACGGCCTGCCATGGCCCCGAAAATCATGAATGAAGAAGGCAAGGAAATCTACGGTTCCGCGATGGTCAGCCGGGATTACGCCGTTCGCGAAGGCATGGCGGGATATCTGAAAGATCCTGCCGCAGCGCAGACGAATCCCCGGGTGACGGATAAACCGCTTATGGTAAAAGCGGTCAAGGTATCGGGCGATTCACGGGTTGATCTGGTGATCACCAACGCCGACGCAGCGGCGATCCAGAACGTAGCGCAGAACCTGAGCATGCTCGAAAAATGCAGAGTCATTATTCTGGTTGATTGATAAACGGCTGACGGAAATGCATTGGTTTTAAACAGCCGATTTTACGGAAGAGACAGGAGGTAATGCATGTTTACGCAAATCAGACGCTTTATGGTAATTCTGATGGCGCTGGTTATGACTGCCGCGATAAGCGGTTGCGGTCCGAAAGCAGCGCCATCGTCTTCTATTATGGATTCGCCCGAATATCATTATAACCAGGGCCTGAAGCTGATGGACGCCGACAAACTCGACGATGCCATGCGGGAGTTCGAACGCGCCATCGCCCTTGATCCGAAAGCGCCGCTCGGATACATCGGGAAAGGCCTGGTTCTCGGAAAGAAAGGCGATTTCAAACCTGCTTTCGAAAACATGGAGAAAGCAAAAGGCCTTGACAAGAAAGGCATCGAGCCCCATGTCGGCATGATCAGACTCTACGGCATGCAGATGGCCAAAGACCAAAAGAAAGTACATGACCTGGCAAAGTCCGCCGAGAAGGAGTTCAAGGCGGCCGACAAGATAGAGCCGAACAATCCGCGTCTCCATTATTATATGGGGTTGTGCTACAAGATGGCGCTGGACTTCGACAAGGCCGCGCCCATGTTCCGCGCGGTTCTCGATATAAACCGCGATTTTGTCGGCGAGGCCAACGCCGAGTGGGCCTTGATCCAGAAAATTCAGCGGGCCGCGCCGGGCACGGATATCGGGAAAAAGATCGCCCTGATCGACAAGATCGACCGCGCCGACATCGCGGCTCTTTTCGACCAGGAGATGAATCTCGAGAAACTGTTCACCAAACGAGGCACGAAGACCTACGATACGACTTTCAAACCGCCCACGGAATCATCTACAGCCATGCAGACCGAGACCGTGACGAAAATGGCGGCTGCCACGGACATCGCCGATCACTGGCTCAAACCGAGCATCGACACGGTGCTGAAGCTCCGGATTCGCGGTCTTGAAGCAGGGCCGAACCACAAGTTCGAACCCGACAAGCTCATCACCAAGGCGGAGTTCGCGCTCATGCTCGAGGATATTCTGATTAAAGTCTCGGGGGATGAAAAACTGGCGACAAAATATCTGGGCGCCACATCTCCGTTCCCCGACGTCCGGAATGATCACTATGCCTTCAATGCGATCATGATGACGACGTCGAGGGGTTTCCTGGAAGCTGATAAGGCAAATGGCGAATTCAGGGGCGGCGAGTACGTTACCGGCGCCGATGCCCTGCTTTCGATCAGGGAGTTCAAGAACCAGCTGAAGTTCTAGCCTGCAGAGTCCGGCCCGCTCCGAGTATTCGGAGCGGGCTTTTTCTCTCCCTGCAGGACCGACGACTACCCCAATCCAGTCATCAGCACGCACTTTGAGGCCTCGTAAACCGCATGCCATCATTGATACCGCTCTCCGATAAGAATAACGCGATCAATTCCTTTCTGCGCTTTTTCCGCGAACGCCGCTTTCACCTGTTTCTGATCTGCTTCGCCTTTTCAGGAGCGCTTTTCATTTTTTATTCATCAGCGCATGCCGAGCTCAAAATTCTCGAAGGTGAGCATACGGTCGTGTACGACATCGTGAATCCCCGCGGTGTGGCATTTATTCCCAATTACAGCAATGAATCATTCGAGCAGAAAGTGATCAGCCAGGATGAATTCAGCAAGCGGGTTCAGGTGACCGCGCGTATGAAACCGTTGAAATCGCGCGTGCCCTATCCGATTTCTCCGAATTTGATTTCCCCGTCTTTGTCCTCTTATCTAACCGCCGAACGTGACAGGCAATCCAACGATCCCTCTCTTATGCGCCTGGCAGGCGAGATTACGAGAGGGAGCCGTTACGCCCACGAAGCGGCAAATGCGATTCTCAACTGGGTCGCCGACAATCTGACCTTTGATGCGAGTATTACTGTCCCTTCAGACGCGCTATCGGCGATGAAATACCGGAAAGCCTACTGCGTCGGCTATTCGAACCTCGCCGTGGCCCTGCTGCGGGCTGCGGGCATCCCGGCGAGGGTTGCCCACGGCTACCTGCCTCCGGGATATGAATGGGGCTTTTCCAAGGAGTATTGGGGCGTGAAAGTAAACGACGGCGGCTTCCATGCGTATCTTGAAATCTACTATCCTGATACAGGATGGTCTTTTTCCGATGCCGAACACTCGAATAATTTCGTCGATCCCTTTCATATCATTCTCAGGCTGGACGGCATGGACATGCCGGGGGTGTATAAAGGCGGATTTCTGGATGTAGACAAAGCGACTTTTTTCACCATATTCAAGGAGCAGGACAATACGGTCATGGTGGATGAACTGCCGTCACCACGGACAAATAGACTCGGCAGAAGACTCGACGACCGGCAGCGTTCCGCACTCGTGACCGGACGTGTTCTCAATAAATCAGGCGCTCCGGTTGCAAAGGGTTCCGTCGTGCTCTGGAAAGACGGAAGAGGCGTCCCTGAATCCTTTGTTGACGGTAAATACACCGTGGCGATCGCCGCGGCGGGAAAATACCGCCTCGAACTCAGAGGGTCGGGGTATGCGAAAGCATCCAAAGAACTTCAGGTTGAGCTGGGAAATGTCTATACAATGAATTTTGAGCTTCAACCGGGCGGGGTCATCAAGGGGAAGGTTGTGGACTCACGCAACAGGCCGGTTCAGGAAGGTGATGTGTTCTATCGCGACGGGACGGCAAGTTACGGTGTGCCGATAGACAGAGCGGGAACATATCGGATAGAGGGTCTGGCGCCGGGCGCGTATAAAGTGACGGTCATGATCGGAGACCGGGAAGTATCGCGTACCGCCCAGGTGGAAATCGGCTCGGAAACAGTCGTGGATTTTATGGTAAAATAGCAGTGTTTAATCAGAAACGCGAATCATCGCATTCGGAATGAATCAAGCGGCGCCATCTGCATATCGGTTGTTGCCGACATTTTCAGCGAGGAGAATAAAGATGAAAAGACGCGTTCTCATCCTTCTTATGGTCTTGGCTGCACTGGCGTCCGGCGCTTCCACGGGAATGGCGGCCGGCACGGATGCTATAGAAATGACCGGTTCGGGAATGATCAATTGGACCGCAGGTGAGATCTTTGCAACGGGCATCGGCGCTCCGCCGGCACACCCCACGAACGCGGCCCAGGCGCGCGCCATGACCGAACGGGCGGCATATGTGGTGGCCCTGAGAAACCTGCTGGAAGCGGTCAAAGGAGTCCGGGTCGATTCGGAATCGGTCGTTGAAAATTTCATGGTAAAAAGCGATGTGATCAAAACACGCGTCGACGGCATCGTAAAAGGGGCCAGGATCGTAAAGACCCGCTATCTATCGGACGGCTCGGTTGAAGTGCAGGTCGCGATGGCGCTCAGGGGTGCGCTTATGGACGTGGTGATTCCGGAAACCTTCGGTAAGCCGGGAGGCACGCCGGCCGTGGTGCAGCCTGTTCCTCTGAGCCAGAAGCCATCTCCGCCCGTTACACCTCCCCCTCAAAAACCGGCTGAACCGTCCAAACCGTCGCCAACGAAACCGCAGCCAATGCCCGTGGCGCCGGAAAAGAAACCGGAGCCCGTGAAGCCTTCAACGCCGCCGACCGCGGCGACGCCGGAATCGAAACCCGAGCCTGTCAAACCAACGCCTCAGCCCGATGGAGGATCAACGGCAGTATTTAAAGGTGGAGTTGCAACAGGCCTTGTCGTCGACGGCAGGGGATTGGATTTGCGGCCCGCCCTTCTGCCCAAGTTAGTCGATCCCCAGGGCCAGGAAATCTATGTCGGACAGGTGGCGACGCGGACCAATGCCGTGGAGCAGGGTGTTGCCGGTTATGCCCGTGACGTCTCGGCTGCTTCCAACAATTTCAGGGTGACTGACAATCCCGCGGTTATCAAAGGGACCCGCGCGTCAGGACTGGCGAGGACCGATATCATGGTAAGCCAGGCGGATGCGCAGACCCTGCGCCAACTCGGTGAAAAAGGGAATTTTCTCCAATATTGCAGGGTAATCATCGTGTATTGAATCTCCGGGGGATCCCGGCTGATCAATACGTTTTCTCCGGTGATGAATGCTTGACAGTATTGGTGTTTTTCGGTAAGGTGAACATATTTGGATGTCCGAGTGCGGCTCAATTCAATGCAGCGTAATGAACGCAAGACAAGGAGTAGTGCAGTGTTAAAAGTTTTCAAGTATAGTGGTGTCGTTTTCGTCGTTTCGTTACTGGCGGCATGCGCCGTACCTCATCCGCCGCTGCCCTATGATGCCGGGAATCCGCTCAAGAGAGTGGCTGTGCTGCCCATGAAAAACGATACCAATGACGTTGACGGACCGGAAATGATGCGCAAGAAGATGATCCAGGCGCTGGAGCGCAGGTCCTATGTCGTGCAAGACGTGAAGGAAACGGATCAAATTCTTCGCGACCGCATGGGGATCACCCTGGGCGGCCAGCTCGAAATGACTACAGCCCGGCAAATCGGGGAGACGCTCGGCGTCGAAGGGGTGCTGTACGGCACACTCATGGATTTTGACGAATTGACAACAGGCGTAATCAACGTCAAAAAAGTGCGGGGCAAGTTCAAGCTCGTGAACACGGCCACAGGCCAGCCCCTATGGGCGCGCGCGCTGGGCGTTAGAGGCGAAATGCGGATGGGGGGGGATGCCGGAGCAGCGGCAAGCATTGCATCCAGGGCCGTGGACGCCCGGGACAAGGAAGCGCCCTGGATAACCATTGAAAGCACGAGCACGGGCAGCAGAAAGCTCGGGGAATCTTTTGCCATCGGTTTAGGTACGAGATTGATCAGCAAGGCTATTGGGGCGCATTTGGAACATGAATCAACGGAGCTTGCGAGGAGAATAACGGATACTCTTCCCTGGGGTCCCGGCGGCTCGGCAGCACCCGCACCAGCGCCTGCGGTCA
>Ga0184616_10000295_pt1 | contig 10118 bp, 12 predicted proteins | sample PLM4_90_coex_FD_133145 | JGI IMG/M metagenome (GOLD analysis project Ga0184616, IMG submission 133145) | Groundwater sediment microbial communities from an aquifer in East River, Colorado, USA - PLM4_90_coex | ecosystem: Environmental > Terrestrial > Soil > Riparian zone | place: USA: East...
ACGCGTTTGATCACCTCCTCGATGATCCCCTCTCTGAGCACTTCGTTCTTGACATCCGGCGTGTGCTGGGCGGCGATGACGACACAGTCCACACGCTTTGGTTTTCCGTCGATGTACTGGACCGACACCTGAGACTTGCCGTCGGGGCGCAGGAAGTCGAGGATATTGTTCTTGCGGACGTAGGCCAGCCGCTTGGTCAGCGCATGGGCAAAGGCAATAGTCATGGGCATCAGCTCGGGGGTTTCATTACAGGCGTAGCCGACCATGAGGCCCTGGTCGCCTGCCCCTTGCTCCCCGCTGTTGACCCCCCTGGCGATGTCCGGGGATTGCTGATCGATAGAGGTCATGATCGCGCAAGTCTCCCAGTCGAAGCCCATCGCGGAATCGTTGTACCCGATCTCCTTGATGGTCTCCCGGGCTATCTTCGGCATTTCGACGTAGCACTCCGTGGTGATCTCCCCGGCGATGAAGACAAGCCCGGTGGTCACCAGGCATTCACAGGCGACCCTCCCCCTCGGGTCATCTTTGATGATGGCATCCAGGACGGCGTCGGATATCTGATCGGCCACCTTATCGGGATGCCCCTCCGTTACCGATTCGGAGGTGAACAAAAAGTTGGTCATAGCCATAAATATCTTCCTCCTTCTTCTTTTATTCCATACATTGGATGAAGTCCTCTGGAAATCGGTCGCACATCTCCTTGTGGATGAAGAGTTCGGTTTCTTTGGCAGTAGCGAATTGTAAGACCTCCTTCAGCAGGCGCACGCCCTCGGTGTGGGTGGAACGCCGCAGAACCTTTTTCACCCGGGGTATGGCAAGGGGATGCATGCTCAGTTCATCGAGCCCCAGCCCCAAAAAGATCAGGGTGTAGAGGGGGTCCGCGGCCATCTCCCCGCAGATCCCTACCTCAATCCCCTCCTGATGGGCGATGTCCACCACCCCTTTTATATTCCGGAGGTTCGCCGGGTGCAAGGGCTCATAGAGATAGGATACATGCTCGTTGACCCGGTCTATAGCCAGGGAGTACTGGATGAGGTCATTGGTGCCGATGCTGAAGAAATCGGCCTCGCAGGCGAGGATATCGGCGGTGATGGCGGCAGAGGGGATCTCGATCATCACCCCCAGGGGGATCTCCGGATCAAAGGGGACCCCCTTCGCCTTCAGATCGCCTTTGGTATCCTCCAGGATAACCTTCACCTGCCGGAGCTCTTCCACTCCAGAGATCATGGGGAGGAGAATCTTGACCTTGCCGTAGGTACTGGCCCGCAGGATACCCTTGAGCTGCGTCTTAAAGATCCCCTGTTCTTTGAGGCAAAATCGAATAGCCCTCAGCCCCATGGCCGGGTTCATCTCTTCTGCCAGCTCGATGTGGGAGGCAAACTTGTCGCCGCCCAAGTCGAGGGTCCTGATGGTGACCGGGTAGGGGGCAAGCTGCTGCACCAGTTGTTTGTAGACCTGAAAGTGCTCCTCCTCATTGGGCAGGGTCTTTCTGTTCAGGTAGAGGTATTCCGTGCGGTAGAGCCCTACGCCCGCGGCCCCATACTGAATGACGGAAGGGATCTCCTCGATCAGCTCGATATTGGCCTGCAGGGTGACATGATAGCCGTCCTGGGTCTCGGCGGTAAGCGGCGCATACTTGAGGAGCTCCCGTTCGAGATAGCGGTAGTGTTGCTGCTTGAGGTGATATGCCTTGATGGTCTCCGGTGTGGGATCGAGGACGACGACCCCTTCGGTCCCATCGATGATAATTTGCTCTGCCCCGACCACATAGGCGGTGATGTCTTCGAGACCCACGACGGCGGGTATCTTGAGGGAGCGGGAGACGATGGCGGTATGGGATGTCTTTCCTCCGACATCGGTGACGAAGCCGATCACCCGCTGCAGATTCAACTGAATGGTATCCGCGGGTGAGAGGTCGTGGGCGACCACGATCACCTCTCCTTCAAGATCCTCTATCTGTCTGAGCTCCCTTCCCGTGAGGTTACGGAGGATCCTGTCCACGACATGTTTTATGTCCTCTTTCCTCTCTTTGAGATACTCGTCTTCGATGGCATCGAAGGCATCGGAGAGCTTGTCCAAGGTCACCTTGAGGGCCCACTCGGTGTTGACCTGCTGCTCTTTGATCATCGTGATGGTTTCATCGCGCAGCATGCGGTCTTCCATCAACTTGAGGTGGACATCGAGGATGTAGGCGTGCTGCCCCAACCCCTTTTCCAAGATCCGCTGCTTGACCTCTTCGAGCTGTCGCTTCGATTCTTCGATGGCCGCTTCGAACCTCTTGACCTCGGAGGTCACGTGCGCCGCCGCAACCTTGCGGGGAATGAAGGTGGCGCGCTGGCGCTCCAGGGTCGCGGCCTTCCCGGTGACGATCCCGGGGGAGACCCCGATCCCTTTAAGAGTCTTCTCCGCGCCGTTAGACGCCTTGTTCTTTTTCACCAAATTTTCCTTCGATCAGTTTGCCTATTTCCTTAAGGGCCTCTTGGGCATCCTTCCCCTCGGCCCTGACCACGATCTTCGAGCCTTTGCCGGCGGCAAGCAGCAAGAGGCCCATGATACTCTTCGCGTTGGCCTCGATCCCATCCTTAATCACCGTGATGGAGCTTGCGAAGTTGCTGGCTGTCTGAACCACCATATTCGCCGCCCGGGCATGCAGGCCTAGCTTGTTTTTAATCGTGAACGTTCGTTCCTTGATGGACTCCACTAGTGCTTCTCGCCTGTCATATTTCGATCCAGGATCTCACTGGCCAGGTGAATGTTCTTTTGCCCGTACGATTTGATAAAGGAGGCCAATTCATCGAGCGTCTTCTCCTCGCGCAGGGTAGAGAGCTTGATCAGCATCGGCAGATTGATCCCCGTCACGATCTCTACCTTCCCCTTTTCCTGAAAGGAGAGGCTGATATTCGAGGGGGTGCCGCCGAACATGTCGGTCAATATCAGGACTCCCCTTCCCATATCGACTTTTTTGATGCCCTTCTTGATCCTCGCCTCCACCTCTTCTATCGGATCTGATGGGTCGATGGAAATGGGCTCTATCCCCTCTACGGCGCCGACGATTTGTTGCGTGGCCATGAGGAACTCGTCTGCCAAGGCCGAGTGGGTGACGATAACGACCCCAATCATTTTGTTCATATCATCCTCGCTCTATATCTCGATGCCTGACCGTGATCTCTTTACCCTGTTTTCCCATCGTGGCGGCCAGGTGCCCGGCGATCACCACCGAGCGGTGTTTCCCTCCGGTGCAGCCGATGGCGATGGTCAAGTAGGACTTACCTTCCTTTTCATACAGGGGGATCAGATATTCTATCATCTCGCTGAACCGTCGGAGAAACTCCTTGGTCTCCTTCTGTTTCAGGACATAGTCCCTGACTTTCTTGTCCTGACCGGTGAGCTCGCGAAGCTCCCTGACGAAAAAGGGGTTGGGCAGGAGGCGAACGTCCATCACGATGTCGGCCTCCGGCGGCAAACCATAACTGTAGCCGAACGAAAGCAGGGTTGCCTTCATCCGCTTGGCCGGTGCGGCTGACAGACGCTCCATGACGATGCCCCGCAGCTCATGGACGTTGAGGTTTGAGGTATCGATGACTTCATCGGCAATCTCCCTGAGAAAGGCCATTTCACCCCGCTCCTCTTGCACCGCCTCGGGCAGGGCAATACCCCGTTCCTTTTCCACGGGATGACTGCGCCTGGTCTCGCTATAGCGTCTGATCAGTGCCTCGTTCGTCGATTCCAGAAACATGATCTTGACCTCATGTCCTTTTCCCCTCAGGTCCTGGACGCGTTTCTGAAAATCTTCCAAAAACTCCTTTCCCCTGATGTCTACGGCAATGGCCACCCGCGAGAGCTCCCCGGTGGCCGCTTGGCAGAGCTCGATAAAGGTGGGTATCAGGGTTGCCGGCATATTGTCTATGCAATAGAACCCCATATCCTCCAAGGCCCTCATCGCCGTAGACTTTCCCGACCCCGAAAGGCCGCTGACAATCGTTATCTGTAGCGTTTTCACCGGTTGTGCCGCCCAACCCGCATGACCCCCTCAGGGGAATCGCCTCCTTGTTTTAGTGCCTCTCAATCCAGGGTTTTAAAAGGGTGTGCCCGGAATCACCATTCTATAAAGATTGCGATTCTATCCCCTCTTTTTAAGGCTCTTGAGGAGTTTCCGTTCGAATTCTCTGGCCGCATGGTATCCCCTTTTCTTGAGGAGGTAATCCCTGGCAGCCACCTCCACAATAGCGGTGAGGTTTCTACCCGGCCTGACAGGGATCCTCTTGCGAGGGATCTCCTGCCCCATGATGGTATAGGTCTCCGTCTCCAACCCCACGCGGTCGATGATAGATTCGTCAGGGCCCACCAGTTCGATGACGAGATCGATCTGTTTTTTTTCGCTGGTGGCTGATATGCCAAAGAGCTTCTCGATATCAATGATCCCCAGCCCCCTGATCTCCATGTGATGCCGGCCTTGCTCATGGCTGAAGCCAGAGAGGGAGCTGTCGGGCCCCTTCTCTATTTGTATGAGGTCGTCTGCCACGAGACGATGCCCATGCATGACGAGGTCGAGGGCGCACTCTGTTTTGCCGATGCCGCTCTTGCCCAAGATAATGACCCCCACACCGAGGACATCGAGTAAGACACCATGCAGACTGATGTGAAGGGGTTTGCCCTGCACCATGATCCCCCCTAGGGTAACTCGTAGTGCTCATCCTCTTCCGCGATGAGGCGGTAGATCTCATTTTCAGAGGCGGCCTCCATCAGCTGTTTTCTCAACCGCCCGTCTTTCAAGATGCGTGACAGCCTGGCCAGGGCCTGAAGGTGCTCGCTGGCACTCTCCTGTGGGGCAAAGAGTAAGAAAAAGAGATGGGATGGTTTCTCGTCAATGGACTGGAAGTCGATGCCTTCTCTCGTGCGGCCAAAGGAACAGATCATGTTTTTTATATCCTTCAGCTTGCCGTGAGGGATGGCGATGCCGTCTCCGATACCTGTACTGCCCAGCCGTTCCCTCTCCAGGAGGACCTGTACGGGTTTCTCTTTGCTTTTCAGCCTGCCGTGCTCAACCAAGACGGTGACGAGCTCCTCCAAGACACCCTTCTTGTCTCGGGAGGTGAGTTCCCCGATGATGGAGTCTTTGTGCAAAATGTCCGTTATCTTCATGGCCTTACCGTGATCAGGCCGACCTTGTCTGTCGCCTCTTCGGGCGCTTTGTCTTGCCCATGTGCTTTTTGATCTGGCGCTCTATCTTATCCATGACCATATCGATAGCCGCATGAATATCCTCCATCCTCTCCATCCCACGTATGGCGGTGCCATTGCCGCTTGTGATGTTTACTTCTATTGTATGTCTGAATTTTTCCGTTGAGAAAACCACATGCGCCTCAACAGGCTCCTGGAGATACTTTTTTACCTTGTGGAGTTTTTCCCCGATATATGCCTTGAGTGAGGGTGTAGGCTCCATGTGTCTGAAGGTTATATTGATCTGCATCTCTGCCTCCGTTCGTTACGTCGCGGTCTTGCGTATGAAACCAGAAATCTTAGCTAAAGAGGAGGGGGTTGTCAAGGCAATTACATGCCCCAGACACGGTGATCTTACATGACCTTTTTTCTTTCGCTGGAAGAGAGGATCCGCATCATCTCCCGATACTTGGCCACGGTGCGGCGGGCTATGGCGATAGTATGCCTCTCCTTGAGCAGTTGGCATATCTTCTCATCGCTATAGGGCCTCCGGGGGTTTTCTTCCGTGATGACCTGTTTTATCAGGTTTTGTACCCGCTTCACAGCCACCTCTTCGCCATGCCCCCCTACCTTGCCGCTGAAGAAAAACTTCAACTCATAAATTCCCTGTGGCGTATGGGCATACTTATTCGTGGTCACCCGGCTCACGGTGGATTCGTGCATCTGGATATCGTCAGCCACCTCTCTCAAGACAAGGGGTTTGAGATGATCGATCCCCTTGTCGAAAAAATCCCTCTGGAACGCGACAATGCTCTTGGTGACCTTGTGGAGGGTCATCTGCCGCTGCTGTATGCTTCTGATGAGCCAGAGCGCGGATTTGATCTTTTCTTTGAGATAATGGCGGGGGACCTCTTTTTTGTTGGCGTTGATGAGCTCACGATAGTAAGGACTGATACGCAGCTTGGGCAGCCCATCATCGTTTAAGGCGACCACATACTCCCCTTCAACTTTATAGACGAAGACATCGGGGATAATGGTTCTCGCCTCTTCGGGGCTGAAGGGGCGGCCAGGCTTGGGATCGAGATGCGAGATGACCTCGACGGCCTCTAAGACCTGATCAAGGGGGACCTTTAGTTTCCTGGCCAATTCACGGTAGTTCCTGTTTTTGCAGTAGGAGAGGCTGCCTTGTACTATCTCTTCTGCCAACGGGTTTCTCTCGGCAAGACCTTGCAACTGGATGAGGAGGCATTCTTGCAGGTCTCGTGCCCCGACCCCAGGGGGATCAAAGGACTGGATAAGGGTGAGTACCCCCCCTGCCGTCTCCGCCGGGCAGCTCATCTCCTTACAGACCTCCTCAAGGGCAATCTGGAGATAACCATTCTCGTCGATATTGCCGATGATAAAGCCCCCGATCTCTCGCTGTTGAGGGGACACGGGGCCCATCCCGAGTTGCCAGAGCAGATAATCGGCGAGCGTCACCTGGCGGGTGATCAGGTTTTCCCACGGCGTATCGCCTCCTTCGGACCTCGGCGAGGTATAGGAGCTGATGCTGTAGCCCTCCATATATTCTTCCCAGTCTTGATCCTTGATGGATTCGCGGGTCTCTTCGCGTGCCTCAGCCTCAGCGGCGACCTCCTCTTGTTTTGTCTCCTCTTGTTCTGGCTCCTCCTGACCGCTGTCTTCCTCCAAAAGCGGATTTTCCTTAATTTCCTGGTCGATGACCTCCTGGAGCTCCATCCGTGAGAGTTGCAGCAGCTTGATGGCCTGCTGCAACTGGGGCGTCATGACCAGCTGCTGGGTCAACCTGAGATCATGTTTGAGTTCCAAGGCCACGGCTTCCTACCTCTTTCCACTCCTGCGGGGCTGCGCCTGCCTCTTCGTACTCCTCCTCTGATCCAATCGGAAATGCTCCCCGAGGTATATCTTGCGGGCCTTCTTGCTGGCCGCGATCTTCTTCGGGGTCCCCGTCTCCAATATCCGCCCCTCACTCAATATGTACGCCCGATCACAGACGTGCAGGGCCTCCCGCACATTGTGGTCGGTAACGATCACCCCGATACCCCTTTTCTTGAGCTGATGGATGATCTTTTGAATCTCGATGACGGCCAAAGGGTCGATGCCGGCAAAGGGCTCGTCGAGGAGGATGAGAGAGGGGGCAAGGACGAGTGCCCTGGTGATCTCCACCCTTCGCCGCTCCCCCCCCGAGAGGGAGTATGCCTTGTTTTTGGCAAGGTGGGCGATGTTGAGCTCTTTTAAGAGCCCCTCAAGTCTCGTCTGCTTCTCCTCACGGGGGAGATTCAGGGTCTCCAAGATGGCCAAGATGTTTTCCTCAACAGTCAATTTTCTGAAGACCGACGGCTCTTGCGGCAGATAGGTGATCCCACGCCTGGCCCGCTGGTACATGGGCAACACGCTGATATCCTCACCGTTGAATATTACCTTGCCCGCGTCGGGCTTGATCAAGCCGATGATCATGTAGAAGGTGGTAGTCTTTCCCGCACCATTCGGACCGAGCAGTCCTACCACCTCTCCTGCTCTGATCTTCAGGCTCACCCGGTCCACGACCACCCTGCTGTTATAGGATTTGGTGAGCCCGATAATATCGAGGGTCTGTCTTTCTGCGATCGTCATTTCTTTCCCTTGTCCGGGAGGATGGTGACCAGCACTCGTTTTTCTCCCCCCAAGACCAGCCTGCCTTCCTCGTAGTAATAGGTAGCCTCTTGACAGGTGACGGTCCTGTTCAGCTGCACCATGCGCACATTCCCCTGCGCCACGATCTTTTCGATCCCCTTTGCCTCATCGTTGAGAAAGAGCAGGACGCGGTCGGCATAGAGGGTGAAGTCCTGTTGTTTTGCCACGACGTCACCGATATAGGTGATCAGCTTTTTCTCATACTCGGCCTCCAACCGCTGTGAGGTTATGGTAACGGGGCCCTTCTTCCCCTTGAATCCTTCGAGACCTTTCAGTGCCTCGGTCACCTCGGCTGAGGCCGGGTGCACCAGCAGCACCATCATGACGACAGCGATAGTATACAGAAGCCCCTTCATCCTTTGATCACCGTCCGGACCTTTCTCAATATCGAGATTTTTTTCGTCTTCAGATCGACCACAAGCCCCACCCCCCGTACCTCAACCCCTTTGCCTTCGAGCAGGACGGGATCTTCGGTAGTGATCTCTTGTTTTGCACCGTCATAGCGAAGGGAGTTGGTAGCCACGCGATAGCCATCGCTGGAGGTGATCACCACATCCCCCCACACCTTGATCTCCTTCCGCTCCTTCATGGATCCCTTGTTACCCTTCAGGGTGATGACGCGCCCTTCCTCGCCATAGAAGGTGACGGCGAGGTCCTCCAAGGTGGTGTAATCGGCTTCGCGAAAGTGTTGGCCGGACTTTGCCCTGATCTCCCACTCCTTTTTTTTCCCCTTCGTCTCCACGTAATGGATATCCTCGAGGGTGAGGTCCGCGGCTGTGTTCGCATCTTTTTTTACCTCCGGGATGATCTCCTCTTCCTCGTCGTGCCCTCCGTCGAGGAGATATCCCCCGATTATGGAGATTACTCCCCCCATGCTGATAAGGATGATAAGCTTGGATAGTTTCATCCGTGCCACCGGAGGATCTCCTTCCATCTACCCTGGGCCTTGAGCAGGAGCTCACACACCTCGCGCACCGCTCCCCTGCCACCGGGGCATTGGGTGACATAGAGGGCCGTGTCCTTCGCCTCTTGCACACCGTCCGCCACTACAATAGGAACCCCCACCCGCTTTAAGAGGGTGATGTCAACCAGGTCATCACCGACAAAGCAGGATTCTTCATCCTTGATCCCCTTCTCGCCGGCGATCTCCTCATAGGCCGCTACCTTGTCATGTACCCCCTGGCGAACCCATGGGATTCCCAGGTCATCGGCCCTCTTTTGCACAACCGACGAATTCCTGCCCGTCAGCATGGCCACTTCAATCCCCGCCTGCCTCAAGAGCTTGATCCCATGGCCGTCGCGGACATCGAAGGCCTTGATCTCCCTCCCCTCATCATCCATGATGATCCTCCCGTCGGTCATCACACCATCGACGTCGAGGACCAAGAGCCTCACCTTGGCTGCCTTGATGCGCAGCTTTTCGCTGATCTGACCTGCCATCTCAGACTACACCGGCCTTGAGCAGGTCGTGCAGGTGGAGGATCCCCCGGGGGGTCTTCTCCCCGGCCTTGTCAAAGACGAAGAGGGAGGTGATGGAGTATTCCTCCATGCGCTGAACAGCCTGGGCAGCCAGGATATCGGCCTCGATCCGCTTGGGGTTCTGCGTCATGACCTCCCCCGCCGTCATCTCCAGGAGGTCGGTATGTCGCTCCAGGGCCCTACGGAGGTCGCCGTCGGTGATTACCCCCACAAGCTCATGTTGTTTGTTCATGACCCCGGTCACCCCCAGCCGCTTGGAGGTGATCTCCACCAAGGCTCCCTTCATCAAGGTCTCCTCGTATACCATAGGGAGCTCGTCACCCACGTGCATCAGGTCACGCACCTTGAGCAGGAGCTGCTTGCCGAGTTTCCCACCGGGGTGCAGGATGGCGAAATCCTCTTTCTTAAAGCCGCGCTTCTCGAGCAGGGCGACGGCCAGGGCGTCTCCCATGGCGAGGGTCGCTGTCGTACTGGCGGTGGGGGCCAACCCCAGGGGGCAGGCTTCCTCCTCAACGCTTACATCCAACACCACATCCCCGGCCCGGGCCAGGGTCGACTTGACCTTACCGGTCAGGGCGATCAGTTTATTCCCATACCGCTTGATCAGGGGGAGGATCTGGGAGAGCTCATCGGTCTCGCCGCTGTTGGAGATGGCTACGACGATGTCCTTCTTCCCCAGCATGCCGAGGTCGCCATGGCTCCCTTCGGTAGAGTGGAGGAAGAAGGCAGGGGTGCCGGTACTGGCCAGGGTGGAGGCGATCTTTTGTCCGATGATCCCCGATTTGCCG
>Ga0184616_10000296_pt1 | contig 10114 bp, 11 predicted proteins | sample PLM4_90_coex_FD_133145 | JGI IMG/M metagenome (GOLD analysis project Ga0184616, IMG submission 133145) | Groundwater sediment microbial communities from an aquifer in East River, Colorado, USA - PLM4_90_coex | ecosystem: Environmental > Terrestrial > Soil > Riparian zone | place: USA: East...
AAACGGCGGCCATCGCAGCCGCCGTCCGCGTGCTGTTGTAGCTATTTCTTCTGCAGCTGTTCTTCGACGATCGCCTGAATCTCTTCGAGCATCAGCGCACTGGTCGAACGAAGAGACTGCAGATCTTCTTCCTTCCATCCCACAAATTCCGGGTCGTCCAGACTGTTCAGATTGATCCGGACATTCAGTGCGGCCCCCTCGAGGGCGGCGTCCAGCATGAGCGCGCTGACGCCTGCATCGCTCACGGAGTTGGTGTTCCCTTTCGCTGCCACGGTTTGGGCCAGGGCCAGCGCGTCGATGCAATGCTTCATCACCTCGAGCGGAACCAGCGTCGCTTCCTTTGTTGCCTCCCGGACAGCTGCGGAGCGGAGGGCCCTCTGAAGATCGGTCTCTTTGGGAAGGGCAAACGCTTCCATCACCTTGTTGAATGCCTGCGTGTCCCGATCGATGAGCGCGGTGAACTGCTCGCGAAGATGTTCCGCCTGCGCGAGCACGTTCTTCATCTCCGCTTCCACATCCGCATACTTCTTCTTCCCGATGGTCAGATTGCAGACCATAGAGGTCAGTGCCGATCCGAGAGCGCCGGACAGGGCGGCAACGCTTCCTCCTCCGGGTGCGGGTGAGGATGACGCCAGTTCATCGAGAAATGCCTGCAGGGATTTGCGCATAGGAGTACCGTTTCCTTCCGTCAGGAGAGTTGTGACTCAATCACTTTTTTCACCGGATCAAACCATTCGAGCTGGCTCAGGCCGAGCCGCTCAATGGCTGCCGCCATGAGTGCCCGTTCGTCCTTCACCCCGGGGGCATAGTATCTCCCCGCCATCAACAATGCCTCGCGCGGCGTGAGCCCCACGATTTCGCTTCCCGTCACCTGTACCCCCAGGGAAGCAGCCTGCCGTTTCACTTCTTCAAAAGCAACGTGCGGGGGTGTTACCTGAAAGTCCACCAGGTTGATCGACAGCTGAGCGATGTCGTGCGCCTCGAGCAGCACGCCCATAGCTTTCACAGCTTTCAACGTCCCCGGGATGGTGATTTTCTGGCCGCGCGCATCCAGCACAGGGTTTCCGTCCGCATCTTTCTGTATCCGCCCGCTCTCACGGATGCGCAGGGCGATTTCCTGTGCCACCTTTGGATCGTTCGTGTTCAGGTTTACATTGTACGCGATCAGGAACACGCGCGCGCCGGTGACCGTCGCCCCCGACTTTTCGTTCATTGTCGCAGGGCCGAAATCCGGCGCCCAGGCAGGATCGAGGAGTTTCTCAGCGAGCCCTTCGTATTCACCCTTGCGAATCGACGCAAGGTTGCGCCGCTCGGGCCGGGTTGCCGCCTCCTCATACAGATAGACCGGGATCTTCAACTCTTCTCCTACGCGCCGGCCGAGCTGCCGGGCCAGCCGGACGCATTCTTCCATAGAGACTCCGGCCACGGGAACAAACGGCACGACATCCGTGGCACCGATGCGCGGATGCTCTCCCTTGTGGAACCGCATGTCGATCAACCGCGCAGCGGTCCGTGTCGCCTCGAACGCCGCCTTACCGACCGCCTGCGGGGTCCCAACAAACGTGACGACCGTGCGATGATAGTCTTTGTCTGGCTCTGCACTGAGAAGCGTCACGCCATGCACGGCGCCGATGGCATCGCCGATGGCACTGATGACCGTGAGATCACGCCCTTCACTGAAATTCGGGACGCATTCAACAATCGGTGGCATTGCGGCTCCGGCTACGGGATTTCAAGAAGGGTTCCGTTCTTGATGGTATGGCGGACGGGATTGACACCGAAGTGATAGGCAAGATGACGGTAGTCCGGGATGGCAGCCACAAGCAGATCCGCCTGTTTCCCCACCTCAATGCTGCCGTGTGTGGCGGAAAGATTCAGCGCGGCTGCGCCGTTGAGCGTCGCGGCAGTGAGCGCCTCCTCCGGCGTCATCCGCATCTGCGTACACGCGATGGTCATCATCAGCGGCATGGAGTAGGACATGCACGAGCCCGGATTGAAGTCCGACGCAATCGCCACCGGCACACCGCCGTCAATCAGGGCTCTGGCAGGCGCATATCCGTGATTGAGAAAAAACGAAACGCCGGGCAGGAGCCCCGCAACAACATGCGCATCGCGGAGGGCACTAATCCCCGCAGGGGTGACACGTTCAAGGTGGTCCGCCGACACGGCGCCGATCCGGCCGGCGAGCTCTGCCCCGCCAAACGCTGAGAGCTCTTCGGCATGGATCTTGGGGCGCATGCCCCACTCGCTTGCAGCCCTCAACAGTTTCTCCGAGGTCTCGACGTCAAAATATCCTCTCTCGCAAAAGACATCGCAGAACACCGCCAGATGTTTCTTCCCCACATACGGGATCATTTTCTCAAGCAGGAGCCTCACGTATCCCTCCGGGTCGTGCTTGAATTCCGGCGGGACGGCGTGAGCGCCGATGAACGTGGGGATGACCGTCGCCATCTCCTCTTCACCAAGCTCATGGATCGCTTCGAGCATCCTGATCTCGGTGTCCATGTCCAGCCCGTACCCCGACTTGATCTCCACGGTGGTCGTCCCGTGTTTCATCATTCCCCAGAGCAGGGCCGCAGTCGATCGTTTCAGCTCCTTCTTCGACGCCGCCCGGACATGGCGAATCGTATTGAGTATCCCGCCCCCCTTCTCCGCGATCTCCTGATATGACATCCCGTGGGCACGCATGCCGAACTCTTCCGCTCTGTCCCCTGCAAACATCATGTGTGTGTGCGAGTCCACGAATCCGGGGAGCACCACCGTCCCCTTGGCATCGAGTTCGGGCATATCCTCCGGGAGGCGTTCCACGAAGGAGGCCATCGGTCCCACCCATGCGATCTTGCCGTCGCGGCACACAACGCCGGCATCCTGGATGATGCCCAAATCCTGCATCTCCGGACCGAGGCGAAACCGCTTGCCGTGCGCCGTTATCGTGACGAGTTGACTGATATTCTTGACAAAAAGATTCATCGGGAGAGTAAGATACCAAAACTCCACAGGAACTTCAACCTGAGGAATGTTCCCGTGTGCGGATTTCTGAGCATGTCGTGTCGAGTGGGGACTACGTGAGGGGAGTCGCTGAACGAGAACAGTATGATCTCAGTGGGAGTCACCAGCAGGAGATTCTGACAGACAGACGTGCTGGGTGGCGCCGGCAGGAACATCTGGCAAGCAACTACGGTGACAGACTCCTGCCAGAGAGCCTTCGGGACTCAAAGCCTCTAGCGGGGACGGCGCTCCAGCTCTTGCTGCACAAGCGGAGAAAGCTGTGGGAGTCCGGGATCGCGCTTCATCAACCGGACATACGTGCTGAAGAATGCATTCGGCCCGTTGCGGAGAGTCTCGACAAGCGCAACGCGTCCGAGCGTTTGATCGATCTGGCGGGCGACGATCATGCCGGTGATGGACCCGTAACTCTCCCAGTATCCCGACGTATTCGCCGTGCGGAGCAGCTCGGTCTCCCGTTGCGGAGAAAGTCGGCGGGAAAGGAGATCTGCAGCGGCATTGTTGAACTGTGTGAACGCTGCTTGTGCGCGCTGCAGTCCGTCATGCGGAAGGCGCCCCTGGCTCTGCTGGATCAGCGAGAGATAGTATGCCACCCCTTCATTGTGCGCCAGATCCAGCAGTTCATCAAACGGCTGAAGGGAGGATGCATAGTACGCGCGCCACTCCGGAGTATTCCCCTTGTACTCCCCGAATGCTGCGTGGAATACTTCGTGCGCGACAACGCTCAGCAATCCGACGAACCGCTCCTCCACAGAGGAACCGTAGTGCACCGCTTTGGCCAGGTTCACCACGATCACCTGATCTCCCTCCTGTTCCCCCGCCGGATGGGGCGTATCGCCTTCCCACGTCACGCGGACGACGAACGCATCGATATTCTGATGGCCAAACGCAACAACGTACATGGGGATGCGTGCATTCACGCGCGCGTCATCCGGAAAGAGCTGCTCCACCGTGCTGACGACACGTTGACCGAAATTCCGCCGGCGGAGCTCTGAAAGCAGCGCCCTGATGGCCGCAACGTTCATCCGCGCTTCCCGCATCCGGAAGAGATCGGCGCCGTCGCTCTGGTTGAATTTGGCAGCGGCCAGGCTCCGTTCCAGGTCAGCTGTCTGCAGTGACGTGCGTGACAGCATTCCTGTGACCGCCAGCGCAAGCTGGCTTCCCCGGAGCGCGGCGACTTCGGCGGGGCGGCCGGAAAGCCCTTCGTACAGCTCGATGGCCTTCTCGGCTGCGTCATAGTGCAGATCCAGCGAAAGGGTGAACTGGGCATGCGGCTGCGCCGTCAGCGGAGCAAAGCCGACTACGACGCAGAGAACCAGACCGAGGACTGAGCGCATCTCAGCGGACCTTTACGACGACGAGGGTCATGTCATCATGTTGCGCAGCGTCCCCCGCAAAGCGCTGCACGTCTTCGGTGATGCGGGTGATGATGGCAGGTGCCGACAACTGATCCAGATCGGGGGCGCCGGCGATGAGTTCCACACGATCCGTGCCGTACGTCTCCCGCGCGACGTTCATGGCCTCGGTGAAGCCATCCGTCAGGAGAAACAGAATATCCCCCTGATGGAGTTCCAAGGAGTGTTCGCCATAGGAGGTATCCTCCCGCATCCCCAGGGGGAAATGGACGCCGCTGCCGTCGAGCCACTGAAGCGTTTCCGCACGGCGCAGGAGCGGTTTCGTCTGGCCGGCGTTCGCAAACACGAAGCGCCTCTGCTGCACGGAGAGCGTGCCAAGGAGGAAAGCAACAAAGTGCCCGCGACGCGAATGATGGAACACCGCGCGGTTCAGCCGGGTCAGAATGCCAGCCGGTGAGTCGGACAACCGTACCTCGCTTGCCAGTGCGCCGCTGGTAAAGACCGCTGCCATGGCGGCCTGCATCCCTTTTCCCGAAACGTCCACGACGGATATGCAAAGCTCGCCTTTGCCGTTGTCCAGACAGGAAAAGTCGTACAAGTCCCCGCCCACTTCATGGGCAGGTAGAGACATCCCGGCAATGTCGTACCCCTCCATCACTGGCTGCTCTTTCGGCATGAGTGAGACCTGCACGGCCTGCGCCAGCCTGAGTTCCGTTTGCAGTGTCTCCTTGCCGACCCGCTCAAGAGAAACGAGCCAGGTGAGCAGATTCACGCCGCCGAGCACCACGACTCCCGAGATGACCAGCGGCATCAGACCCGTGCCGATCTCGACGAACGCAAGGACCAGCCCCGCAGCGATGAGCGTGAATGCGCTGATCACCAGCCGGCGGCGGTCATCGGGAATGTCCAGCATGATCTCATCGCTCCAGAGGAGCGAGAAGACCAGCGCATCCCGTATCCGGAGATTCTGTCCGGCCGTTTCCACCTTTCGCCGGGCATGCTCCTTTTGATCACGGACCAGTGCTGTAATGCGTTCCCAGGTGACATACAGGATCCCGGCCACCACAAGGTCGATCCCAAAGCGCCCCCACTGGCTCTGGGACAAGCCTTCCATGAACGCGCTAATCAGTTCAATAATGATCAGCAGCTTCAGGATCTTGATCAGGATTCGTTTGAAGCGGACGGGATCGAGCATGTGTTTAGGAATGTATACGAAAAATCGTCACGAAGGTTCCTATTCCCTGTCGGGTTCGGTCTGGTGCCCGGCGCATGTCTGGACGGGAAGACGCGGGTATTTTGGATAGCCGGGCTGCTTTCGGGATAGCCTGCACAGCACAAAAATCGATCCCCGGTCTGACGCCTGCACCTGCGCATGCCGACAGGAAGCACACAGTCCGGCAGGCGCCGGCACTGTGTGCTCAATTCCTTCGGTCACAATCAACGTGTGGCTCTCAGACGGCCGGTGCGGCAGTATCCGTGGCCTGGGCGGGAGGGGCCTGCCAGAGAGAAAGATTGCAGCCGTCAGGCGTGGCAAACTGCGCAAACCATCCCATGCCCGGAATTTCCGTCTTCTTCACCAGCACCTTGCCACGCGCTTTCTTAATCTCTTTCAGTTTTGCGTCGATGTCCTCCACCTCAATGTAGACGTTGACCTGCCCTTTCTTGGGCATCTTCTTCACGAGGTAGAAGCCTCCGCCGGGCTGTGTTCCTGCACGGAAGACGACGTACTTCATGTCCGGGTAGTCCTGGAACGTCCACCCGAACAGGCCGCCGAAGAACTTCATTGTTCGTTTGAAGTTGGTGGAAGGGATCTCGATGTGACCGAAACCGTGCATGGGAGCCTCCATGATGATGTGGGTGAGTGTGTTCGACGACGACTGCGACTGTATGCGGTCAGAGCATCGGCATCTTCAGATTGAAGCGCTGCGCGTTTTGCCGGGCCCGGGGATACCCTGCGTCGGCATGGCGGACGATGCCCATGCCGGGATCATAGGTCAGCACGCGTTCAAGCCGTTCAGCCGCTTCTGGTGTGCCGTCGGCGACCACGACCATGCCGGCGTGAAGCGACAGTCCAATCCCGACGCCGCCGCCATGATGAACGCTTACCCAGCTCGCGCCTCCTGTCGCATTCAACAGCGCATTGAGAATCGGCCAGTCGGCGATGGCATCGCTGCCATCCAGCATTTTTTCCGTTTCTCGGTTCGGCGAGGCGACAGAACCGCAATCCAGGTGGTCTCTCCCGATGACAATCGGCGCCCTCACTTCGCCGCTGGCAACCAGGTCATTGAAGATGCGGCCCATTGCAGCCCGCTCCCCGTAGCCGAGCCAGCAGATTCTTGCGGGGAGTCCCTGAAAGTGCACCTGGCGTTGCGCCTTCTCTATCCAGCGGCGCAAAGCATGATTATCCGGAAATGCCTCCAGCAGCGCGCGATCCGTGAGGAAGATATCTTCCGGATCTCCGGAGAGTGCAGCCCAACGGAACGGACCTTTGCCGTCGCAGAACAGCGGACGGATGTATTCGGGGACGAAACCGGGGATCTCAAATGCGCGGGCGAGTCCGCCGGCCAGTGCCTCACCCCGGATGTTGTTCCCGTAGTCAAACGTCACTGCGCCCCGCTCCATGAGTCCCAGCATAGCCTGCACATGTTCGACGATGGAAGCCCGGGCAAGCGCGCTGTACCGCGCGGGGTCGGTCACTCGAAGTGCGAGCGCCTCTTCGTACGGCATGTGCGCCGGGACATAGCCGTTCAGCGTGTCATGCGCCGACGTCTGGTCGGTCAGAACGTCCACAACAATCCGGCGGGCGAGAAGTTCAGGAAGTACCTCCGCGGCATTGCCGAGGAGGGCGACAGAACGAGGTTCTTTCAGCTCCTTTGCCGTTTGGACGATGACCAACGCTTCGTCGAGGCTTTCGGCCATCGTGTCTACGTAGCCAGTGTGCAGACGCCGTTCGATGCGCGATCGATCGACTTCGATGGCAAGACACGCAGCGCCGTTCATCGTCGCTGCGAGCGGTTGCGCCCCGCCCATCCCGCCGAGCCCTGCCGTGACAAGCAGTTTGCCCGCCAGGGAGCCGCCGAATGACCGATCAGCAACCGCGGCGAATGTCTCGTACGTCCCCTGCAGAATCCCCTGCGTGCCGATGTAGATCCAGCTCCCGGCGGTCATCTGTCCGTACATCGTCAGTCCGAGCGCATCCAGACGGCGGAATTCATCCCACGTTGCCCACTGCGGCACAAGCATTGCGTTGGAGATGAGAACCCGTGGTGCCTGTGCATGGGTCTTGAAGACGGCGACGGGTTTGCCCGACTGGATCAGCAGCGTCTCGTCGTTTTCCAGCTCCCGCAATGTCCGGACGATGGCCTCGTAGCACTCCCAGTTCCGCGCAGCCTTGCCCACCCCACCGTAAACGATCAGCTCTTCCGGCTTCTCGGCCACGTCGGGATCCAGGTTGTTCATCAGCATGCGCAGCGCGGCTTCCTGCACCCACCCCTTGCAGCTACGCATCGTGCCCCGAGGTGCCCGAATTGCGTGCGGAGGTCCCTTCTGGTTCGCCATCGCCGTGAGTTCTTTTCCTGCCATCCTCTATTTCACTGCCACGACCGCAATTTCCACATTGGCCGACTTCGGAAGATTGCTGACTTCGACCGCCACTCGCGCCGGATACTTCCCCTCCGGGAAGAATCTCCCATACACCGCATTCATGCGCTGGTAGTCGTTCATGTTCTTCAGATAGACCGTCGCGCTTACGACATCCGAGGAATCACACCCCGCAGCCGCGAGGACGGTCCGGAGATTATTCAGTACCTGCCGAGTTTCCGCTTCGATGTCGGTCTGCACCATCTGGCCCGTCGCCGGATCGAGCGCAATCTGCCCCGATACAAACACCAGCGGACCGGTCTGTACCGCCGGCGTATAGGGACCGATCACCTTTGTGGGAGCGTAGTATGTTCTCGCCGACTGGAGCGCGAGTTCCTCATGGATCATCCGCCGCACATCATCGGTTGAGGGCGCGCCGCCCGCGAGCAGCAGTGTAAGAGCAAGACCGCTACGTGCTTTCATTGCCACCTTCCTATTGCAGGCGGATATCGAGCTTCGGGGATTCCTCCTCCTCGTCCCCGCCTTCTTCTGGCTTGAGGATCTTGATAGAGCTGATGGCGCTTATCGGATGTATCGTCATCGTCCCCTCTTCTTCGACGACAAAATAGTCAAACTCGACTTGCTTCAGAACGCCGATGGTCGTCAGCTCCCCTTTGAATTTCATCAGCATGTCCTTGAGGGTGTTCCCCGTCTTGCCCCCGGTCTGCGGAGCAGCTGAGGGCGTGCGCTCAACGACGGGATCGGGCTTCGCGGGGACCTTCTTCTTCTGGGCATACGCATCTTGCGCGCTCATGAGCATGAACACGGTGACGGCAAGAAGCAGCGGGACAAACATGCGGAGATGTTTCATGGTCATTCTCCTTCTTGATGAGTGAATCGTGAACAGATGTTGATTTCCAAATTCTTATGCGCGAAGAGAGCGGCTCACAACTTGTAGCCAATTATCCTGAGGAATTCCTTGCGTTTCTTGACATCCTCGGCAGTCTCGACGCCTTTGCACTTCTCCCCATCGATGACGCCGAGGATGCCACGCCCCTGCGCCGTCTCCGCGACCAGCACCTCCGTGGGATTGGCCGTTGCACAGAAGACGCGGCACACTTCGGCCACATTCTTCACGGCGTTCAGGATGTTGACCGGATATCCCTGTTCCAGAAAGATGAGGAATGTATGCCCTGCTGCAAGTGACAGCGCGTTCTTCTTCGCCAGCTCGATCAGGCGGTCATCATTGCCGGCTGCGCGGACGAGGCAGGGGCCGGACGCCTCACAGAAGGCCACGCCGAATCGCATCGCCGGATTGGTCTGCACGATTGCTTCGTACAGATCCTCGACCGTCTTGATGAAATGTGAGTGCCCCAGGAGGAAGTTCATGTCGGCAGGTTTGTCGATCGGCACCACGGTGATCTGCATCTATGCCTCCCTTAGAGTCCCGGTGAGAGAGCGCGCACAAGTTCCGGCGTAAGCAGCCAGTGCATTCGTCCCACGCTCTGGGTGAGGCCGGGGTTCAAGGTGACACACGCGATGGCACCAGGCGGCAGCGCGATCTCTGCCGCCGCATCCGCCACAAGAAGCGCAAGGAAGTTCGTCATGTCTGGTTGATGGCCTACCAGCACCAGCGCTTGTGCAGAAACCGCGTTCACTCTAGCAAGAAGCTCGTTTGCGTGGATGCCGAGTGTGAGCTCATTCCACGTTTCTGCTGCGGGTCGGACCTTGAAGCCCTCACTCAGGAGGGAAGCCGTGCGTGCTGCGCGCAGGAGCGGACTGCATGCAATCATCAGGACGTGGGGTTCGAGGCGCGACAGCACGCGTCCCATCATTCGGGCATCGCGCTCGCCGTTGGCGGTCAATGGGCGCCCAGCATCCGTCGTCACGAGGCCGCCCAGAGGTTTCGCTTCCGCGTGACGCATGAGGTACAGGTTCATGACTTCCTCTTCGCGTTCTTCCTGCGCGCAGCCGCATAGCCCGGTTTGATCACGTCGTAAATAACCTGGATCCGGCGGTTGTAGGGAAGGAATGCGCTCTTCATTGCGTTGATGGTCAGCTTCTCCAGATCGTCCAGAGACAGCTTGAAGACTTGATGGGCGATCCTGTACTCCTTCGTCATGGTCGTGTCGCTCATCAGCCGGTCATCGGTATTCAGCGTCACCCTGAACTTG
>Ga0184616_10000297_pt1 | contig 10097 bp, 12 predicted proteins | sample PLM4_90_coex_FD_133145 | JGI IMG/M metagenome (GOLD analysis project Ga0184616, IMG submission 133145) | Groundwater sediment microbial communities from an aquifer in East River, Colorado, USA - PLM4_90_coex | ecosystem: Environmental > Terrestrial > Soil > Riparian zone | place: USA: East...
CGGGCCATCGCCCTAGTTCGACAGGCAGTCGCCGAGGTCAAGCGATCCCTGACCGCGTTGTCATGAGGTCGGTCTTTCAGGAGGATCCTGACAGCCATGAAGCGATACTTGCAATTGCTGGGAGAGATGAGGAACTACCAGTTGCCCCAGGCGAAGAGCGCTGTGCAGGAGATGGAACCTGATGATGAACTGGTGATTATTGTGCCGGACCAATCGATGGCCGAGGCGATCCAGCAGTGGGCAACAGGCCAGGGCTACACCGTCTCCAATCCCAAAAGGAGCGGGGAGGGGATGACCCGATGGCAAGTCACGGTCCAAAAGGCCGTTGCGCCGGGAGAGAGACCGCCAGCCGGAGCGCCGGCCCTTCCTGCCTGAATCTCACAAGAAATGGAATCGCTCGGAGCGTCGGAGGTATTCGCAACCTGGGTTGGCAAGCTCCTCAGGCCATTTCTCCTAGAACTGCTGGAGCGGAAAGGCAACACACAGCCGATGGAGGCCGATCTGCAAGCGGCGTTCGAGGCGCTCTGGCCCGAATGCTCGACAAAGCTGATGGTCCAGGAGCCCTGGATGGGAACGGTCCGGTTCAAGAGCCTTGCGCGCTACCGGCCAGAAGAATTCGAGGCCATGGTCTTGGACCCAATGGGCTATTTGAGTGAACGGTTCGGAGGCGGGAAGTTCAAGGTGAACTTCTACCAGGGGATGAATTTCGTCGCCACCCGGAACTTCAAGCCTGAAGGCGAGGCGAAGTGGAAAGAGATGCCAGAGTTACAAGAAGACTGAAGACACCGCTCACAATCTGAGTAAACCCCCAAGCCAGGAAGGCCCGCTCTTCGTTTCCCCCTGTAACATCTTCTCCTCCAACCTTTATCCTTTGCCCAGCAGGTGCGCGTCCATCTCCTTTTGGGCTTCGCGAAGCGTCACGTAGGGCGTTCGCTTGCTGACCTGCTCCTGCCGGTGGCCGCAGCCGGAGCACTGCATGACGTACACCGCCTCCAGATAATAGTGTCCGCAGTTGGGATCGGCGGGATCGTCCGCGAGCGCGATCCGATCGAAGGAATCGATGCGAAGGAGAGGAGGATCGTCACGGTGACATCGTCTGCAACGGAACTGGTCCGCTCGTTCGGCCAATTAATGCCTCCGGCGCTTAAGGGCCGACACGGCTCGCGCCGCGTCGGCTCCTCTTTGCTGGCGGAACAGCGACTGTCTCAATGACGGCGAATCGCGGCAACAGGTATCCTGCCCTCGGCCAGCAACGCCTGTGTTCCCCTACTCCGCTGCGCGTCCCGTCCGGGCTGGATCGCGGCCAAACGCCCCTTCCACGGCACGAGGTCGAACCGCTCGCCCTTCGGGTGCGCTTCATACGTGTCGATCAGGTCGCGGTAGAACTTGACGATGGCGCCCACGAGGGACACGGCGTACTCGCGGCCCTGGATCTTCAGGCAGTGGACACCTAGGTCGATCAGGTGCGGGATATCGTCCAAGAGGAAGAATGCGTCGTTCTTGAGGGCGACGTGGTCCTCCCACTTGGTGTCGCCGCTGTAGAGCTGCCAGTCCTCCAAGCAGACCCTGTAATCAAGGCCACCCCGGTTCGGGCTCCCCTTGAAGAGGTCTTTGCCTCCATCGTCGATCGTTCGCTCAAGCCGATGATAGGGTGACATCCAGCACTTACCGAGATAGGTGTAACAGTAGTTGGCGTGGATCAGGATCTCAATCCCTACATCGAGCTGCTCCTTGCGGGAGGCAAGCTCCCTGAGAGTCAGTTTCGTGTCCGCCACCACCTGCGAGACGCCGATCTCCCGATAGAAGGCCACGTCAGCGTTGTTCAGGATGTTGGCCCCGATGCTGGCGTGGATGGTCAACTCGGGGAAGTGCCGGTGGACGACCGCAATCGCCCCGACATCGGTCATAATGGCCCCATCGGCGCCGTACCCAACGAGGGTCTCCATTCGGCGTAAGAGGTCCGGGATCTCCCTGGACTGCATGTTCGTGTTGAAGGCCACCCGGAGCTTCGCGCCGCCATCGTGGGCGATCCGGACCGACTCACGCAGAGAGGCGTCGTCCATCTCGAAGGCGTCCCGGCGGCGGCTCCATCCCCGTGGTCCGACGTAGATGGCGTTCGCCCCGTTCCTGACGGCCTCCTCGACCATCTCCAGATTGCCGGCAGGAGCTAACAGCTCTATCATCGAATACACTCCTTTCGCCTGATAGTCAGATGGCGTCTGCAACTGGACGCCGAACGGCCGAAGCCACCGCCTCGGGCTGCACGCCCAGGTACTCCATCCCGGACTTTCCGAAGTAAAAGCCGTTGCAGAAGCCGACTCGAGCATGGCTTCTGAGCGTGTTCCACCACCCCTCTTCAATGCCGTTCATTCCTGCGACAGCTTGCCTCAGCGCCTCACGGTAGACCCTGCCGACCTCCAGCCGATAGGCGGGACTCTCCGAGACCGCCTCGATCCGAAAACAATCATGCCCCTCCGCCACAAGCTGGGGGAGGTGCTCCAGCATGCAGACATCCCGTCCGCTCAGTACCCCTTTCCCTATCGACTTCATCGCCCAGTCGCCCTGCTTGAGGAAGAGATCCTGCTGGCAGAGGTCGGGACACTTTATCCCCCATGCCTCCTCGTATTCCAGGAGGAAACAGTAGTCCGAAATGCCAAGCGGCATCTTCCCGTGAACCAGCAGCTCCATCGGAAGCCCGACCTGGCGCTGGATCTGACCGATCTCCTCCAGGCTCAACTCGTAGTTGGGGGTGATCCGCATCGCCCCGAATCGCTTGAGGACTTCGGCGCCGGCATCGGTGTAGACGTTTGCGAGCCCGCCGATGTGGACCGGCAGGCCGGGGTGTGTTTCGTGGACGATCTTCAGCACCCCGAGATTATGGACCTCGACCGCATCGGCGCCGGCCTCGACGGCCACCGCCAGGGCCTTGCGGAGCTTCGGGAGAAAATCGTTCCGCGGGGCGGCGTACGAGGTGACGTATGCCCTCTTCCCCTGGCCTTTGACAACCGCGATCGCTTCCCGAAGGTCATCGAGATGCTCCAGCAGGTTCGCCTCGTATAGCCGGCACGTGATATTGCCCAAATAGATGGCGTCGTACGGGCTCAGGTCTGAGGCCTTGAGGTCACGCAGATTCGAGATCGTTGTATTCAGCTCAAACGACCGGGTCACCCAGTCTCCTTCCCCACACGTCATCGGCGCGCCACCGTCCAGGACGGCTCGAGCGAGGGTTCCTGGAAGGTGGGAAGGGGGGTTGTATCCATCCATGCATCGATCGCCGCCCGGTAGCGGCGAACGAGCGGGGCAAGCAGGTCCGGTGAAAGACTTCTGCCCTGGAGCTTGACCACATCGACGCCGGCATCCAGGATGTCAGACAGGTCGTTGATGGGACTGATCTGGCGGCTGGGCAGCAGGCGCTTCGTCACCCGCTGTCCGTCCAGGTAAAGATCCCACGGCTGCTCGCAGACCTTGAAGCAGACACCGGCGCCTCCACGCTTCATGCTGCCGACGAGCCGGTTCCCCTCTCCGTGCACCTCTGCCAGGGGAGTCGGATTAAGACGGTAATAGCTTGGCATCCAGCATTTGCCCAGCAGGATGAACTCCTCCACCATGTGGATCATGACCTCGGTCATCACGTCCGGGACCTGCGCGATGGCGCGGAGCTCATCCGGGGAAAGGGTGCCAGGCAGGACGACCGCATCGGCCCCCAGATCGCGGTAGAAGGCGACATCTGCCTCGTTCATGGCTGCACACCCGATGCTCGCGGTGATGCACAACGCCGGGTAGCGAGCCCGTAGTTCCGCCAGAAGACCTGGGTCGTTGACGATGACGCCATCGATCCCCCAGCCGATCAGCTCAGCGACCCGACCGACGAGGTATCGCCGTTCGGCTCGGCGAGGGATGGTGTTGAGTGCAACTCGGACTCTTCGAGACCGGGCATGGGCAGCCCTGAGGACCTCCTGAAGCTCTTCTGAGGTCAGCTCGCCTTTTGCCCCGCCGCGGCTCCATCCCTTGAGGCCGACGTAGATGGCGTCGGCGCCGGACTCGAGGGCTGCCACGGCAGCAGTCGGATCACCGGCGGGCGCAAGGAGGATCGGCGCATCTGCCCGATGGAGAATTAGTGACATCCTACCGTTCTCCCTGTCGAACGAAAACTAGGGCAGGGTAACACCCATTCCAGGGTGAGTCAAGTGGAAAGTGGCGATGTCGGCTCGGCCCCGCCCATGGCGTGGGTGATCAGAGAGGCCACCTCTCGTACCTTCCGTCCATAGCGAGGCAGGCGGCGGGGCGGCATCGCAGATCCGAAGCCGACGAGGCCGATCGTCAGGACGGGATGCCCCTGATGGTCGAAGATCGGAGCGGCCACACTATTGATTCCAGCCTGGATCTCTCCTAAGCTTGCCGCATAACCACGGCGCCTGGCTTCTGCCACCTCCCGCCTGACCCTAGCCAGAACCGGCCCTTTCCGCCCCCGCTGGCCAAGCACGATCTCCGCCCGGAGCACCCGCTCTATGTCGGATTCCCGCATACGGCACAGAAGACTCCTTCCCATGGCCCCAGAGACCAGCGGCAGCACTTGGCCCAGCGGGACCGTGACACGGAAGTCATCCAGCACCTCCGCCTTGTCAATGACCACCACCTTGTCTTGAACGAGGCGTCCCAACAGAGAGGTCAGCCGCATCTCCTCGAACAGATCGACCAGAAACGGCTTGGCCACAACGGCGCCGCTGGCGGCGGCCGCGACCGCCCCACCCAGCTCGATCAGCGCCGTGCCCAGCGAGTATTTCTTGGTTACCTGGTCGTAGGCCACCAAGGCGTGCCGCTCCAATGTTCGCAAGATGGTGAAACAGGTGCTCTTGTTGACCTGGACCCCTCGGCTTAACTCCGACACCCCCCAGGGCCGGTGATTGCGCTCTTTGAGGAAGCGGAGCAACCTGATCGCATGCTCCAGGGCCGGAACCCGATATCCCTCTGCCGCCATACGGACGATCTCCAGACTGTTATTCGTTCTCTCTACAGAACATCGTTCTCCCAATCGAACATTTCTAGCAGCGAATGGCGGGCCTCGTCAAGAGGAAAGGAGACCTGGAAACGGAACGGCCTGGAGTCCAAATGTCCATTGACTCCAGGCCGTTGGGATTGCTGCGCGGGGGCTTTCGGGTTGGCTTACCGATTTATTTGGCCTTTGCCTTGTCCTGCTCCCGTTGCCGGAGGACCCGTCGGAGAAGTTTGCCGGTCCCGGGCCCGCCCGGACCGGGCGCGCGCGGCATCTGGTCGGTGAACTCGACCTCCCTCGGCAACTTGTAGACGGCGACCTTTCCCTTGCAGAACTCGATCAGCTCCGCCTTGAGGGCTTCCGAGGGCTGCTGCCCGGATTTGAGAGAAACGAAGGCCTTCGTCTTCTGGCCCATGACCGTATCCGGCACGCCAACGATACCCGCGTCGGCCACTGCGGGATGCGTTACCAAGACATCCTCGATCTCCTCGGGGCCGATCCTGTACCCCGAACTCTTGATGAGATCGTCCTCACGCGCCAGGAACCAGATGTAGCCATCCTCGTCCATGCTAACCATATCGCCTGCGCGGCACCAGCCATCCTTCACAGCGCTGCGTTGCTTTTCCGGGTCGCGCCAATAGACCGTCCCCGTGGGGCCCCTTGCCCAAAGCTGGCCGCTTTCACCCGGCTTACAATCCTTCCCTTCTTCGTTGACAACTCGCAGCTCATACCCCGGGATCGCCGGCCCGATCGATCCCGGCTTGACCTTGCGGGTCGCCGCCGAGCTGATGAAAACGAACATCATCTCGGTGGTTCCGAGCCCCTCGAAGATCTCCTGCCCGAACTTCCCCTTCCAGTCAAGGTATGTCTGGGCGGTCAACGACTCGCCGCCGCCGGTACAGGTCTTAAGGGAACTGAGGTTATACCGTTTTTCAGCATCCGGGACCTGGAGCAACTTCCGATAGGCGGTCGGGAGGGCCGAAAGGACGGTAACCTTATGGTTCTGGATCGTCTCGAACATCCCATCCGGCGTGAAGCGCGGCAGGAGTGAGAGGGCCGCGCCGAATCGATAGGGAATGGTGGCCGCGGCGGAATAGCCGGCCGCCATGGACAGGGGGGCGGCGCTGAGGAGCACGTCATTTTCCGTGAGACGCCAGCAGTGTTTGCCGAAGCTATCGGGGACAATGAGGGCTTCCTCCATGAAATGGGCCGTCCCCTTCGGCAGTCCGGTCGTCCCTGAGGTAAAGAGAAGCACCGAGACATCCATGCGATCCCTCCGCACAGGGTCGCACGTCGGCTCGCCGGAATCGAGCAGTTCCTGATACAGGAGATATCCTTTCTTCTTGATCTCCTCCGCCTCGCCGCCGACAACGATAATGTGCTTGACCGTTTTCAACTCGGGAATCGCCTTTTCGAGCTCCTCCAGCAGTGTCGCGGCGACGATGACCGCCTTGACCTCAGCATTGTTGAACACGTGGGCGATCTCGGACCGGGAAAAGAGAACGGAGGTCGGCAGGACTACGGCGCCGATCTTCAGCACGGCAAAGTTCGCCACGATCGCCGGGGGGATATTCGGTAGGCGCAACGCGACCCGATCGCCCTCCTCGATCCCGAGCTTCTTCAGCGCACTCCCCAGCTTGTTGACCTGGGCTAAGAGGGCTTTATAGGGAATTCTTTTGTCATCGAAACAGAGCGCCACCCGGTCCCCTTTGCCCCCGGCGACGGTCTTGTCCAGCAGCTCCTCGGTGCTGTTCAGCCGCTGAGGGATATTCTTGAACTCCGGTAGCGTGTAGATGCGCTGCGGCCTAAGCTCGCTCGGCGGCAGGTAGTCGGCCGGTATCTTCCCCATCGTCTCCCCCTACTTGTTCAGAAGGTTCTGCAACGCTTCCTCGACCCCAACGATACGGCCCAGGTCTTTATCGCTCCGCGGGAAGACCTCTTCAGGATACCGCTCGCCCTCTTTGGCGTAGATCATGAGGGCCGGGACCGCCTTTCCAAACTCCTCCTCCAACGCTCCTTTGACACCGAAGACCGCTCGCTTGCTGGCGCTCGGTCCCGTCACCGCCGCATTATATTTCATGAACCCCGGAGGGCTGACTTCGACATCGATAGCGCTGGCGTTCACCCCCTTTGCCTTCAACTTCTCGCACAATTCGATCGCCTTGCCGTTATCGCAAGAGAATTGCGACCCCGGAGTGACTTTACTGCTGTAGTAGAAGTCAACTTTCATTGCGCTCTTCTCCTATGTGTTGAGCCTCGAAGGCGTTTCGCGGGATGCTTGGCGAGCTGGAACTGTTGAAGTGAATTGCGCACGTCTCGCACGCCAAGCGGATCCGGTCAAGGCGTCAACCGTCTATCGTACACGCTTCAGAAAGAAGGCCACGGCCCCGAAGTTAGGGACCGTGGCCTTCAGTGCCATTTAACTCCGCCGATTGCCCAAGGTATGCGGCCGCGCAGGCCGAAGTTGGCAATGAGGCGAGCCGCTATGCGCCGGGCTTCCACCCCTTAGGGATGATCCGGACGTACGGGTATTCGATCTTGGTGCAGTAGCCGTCGTACGCCTTCGCGATAATCGGATCCAATGCCGGCTCGAAACAATCCGGCGTCGCATGGATCGGGCAGTTCTGCTTTCCAGCCATCCAGACACCTCCTTCTTCCCCCGGGGATTCCAGAGGGAAATGCCCGGACAGGTGACTGAACGCACCCGTCCGGGCTTTCTCGGTTCATGGGGAGATTACTTGTACGGCCTCCCTTCCAGGATGAACTTCGGCCGGCTGCCGACCAAGTCCTCTGGCTTGAGTGGGCCACCACTTATCAGCCTGCCCCGAACGTTCTTATAGATGGGGATCGGTTTGCCCTGGAAGTCGGGTCGGGCCTTGGGGGCCTCACTGACCTTGTCGGACGACCTCCAGTCCTTCTTGTAGTCTTTGGTCTGGGCGAATCCGGGCAGCTTGTCATGCGGCGGCGTTGACGCGGTCGGCGCGCCGACCCGCGTGCCGTTGTTGATCTCGATGGCCCAGATCGCGTCGCAACCTGCGCACTTCACCTTCCCTTTGAAGAACCAGAAGGTGAAAGGGTCCAGATAGTTCAGCGCCTGGCACTTGGAGCACTCCAGAATCAGAGAGCAATTGGCAAAGGACATCAGCAACCCTCCTTTCGGGCCTTAGATGACGTCTTGGGACTCCAGCTCCTTGATCTTCGACTTGGAAAAGCCACAGAGCTTGGAGAGGATATACTCGTTATCGGCGCCGACCGGCTTGAAGGCCCACTTATGCCGCGGTGGGGTCTCCGACGCCATGAAGACCGGACCCTGGCTGAAGACGTCGCCGAAGGTCGGGTCGTCGATCCAGTGCACGTTCCCCCGCTGCAGGAAGTGTTCGCTGGTCGAAACCTCCTTGCTGTTCATGACCCGCTGGGCGTTGATCCCGTTCTTGTGCATGAACTCCTCGACCTGTTCCTTGGTCTTGTCCTTGGCCCAGGTTTCGAGCGCCTCGTAGATCGCCGGCTGGTTTTCGGCCTTGACACGGTCGTCGTGGGTCGGGTACTTCTTGGCCAAGTCGTCACGGCCGACCGCCTTCATCAGCTTGGCATAATCGGCATCGGTGTGGGCGCTGACCAGGCAGAAGCCCTCTTCGGCCTCCGCCGGGAACTGCGAGCCGGGGTAGGACGACTTGCCGCATTTAATGATCCCGTGGATGCAGAGCAGGACGTCCCAGTTGCCCCAACGCTGCTGAACCAGGCCGTGCCTGCCATACAGGGCGATCGCGTCGGACAGGTGGCGCTGCGCCCCCTGGACCTGGGAGTATTCGAAGAAATCGCCGACGCCGGAGACATTGTCGCGCCAGTAGAGGGCCGCGACCACCTGGAATGCCCCCATCATCCCCCCCCAGTAATCCATGATCCAGATGGTGTGCTTGGACGGGAGGCCGCTGGGGAATTTGCCTTCATAGCCGGGGATCTTCGTCGGCCAGCCGGTGACAGAGAAGCAGCCACCCTGGGCTTGGCCCAGGATGTCGTAGGACGCCCGCTTGCGGCCAGGGCCCCACCCGCCGAATCCACCCAGCCACTGGTAGATGATTCTCGGATTGATCTGGCTGAGCTGCCGGTAGCCGATCCCCCATCGGTCGAAGGTGCCGGCGCGGTAGTTCTCCGCCACCCCGTCCGACTTGGCCGCCAGCATCTTCACGATCTCCTGCCCCTCGGGCTTATGGAAATCGACGGAGAGGAAGTACTCGTTGTGATTCGCCCCGAAGAACCCGAGCCCCGTCCCCTTGTCAGGTAACCACTTCGAGAGGGGATAGAGTAACGGCTCGTTGAAGGGGGTGGTGTGGCGCATCGGCTCTCCGCGCCGGGGAAGCTCGATCTTGATCACCTCGGCCCCAAGCTCCGCCAGGTAGTTGGCGCAGGATGGACCCAGGATGTACTGCGTCATGGAGAGGAACCGATACCCCTTCAGTGGCTCCGGCTTGGTGAAGACTTTCTTCGGGTCGAAGACATCCCGACAATACTCTTCAAAGGACATCGCCATTAGATTACCCCCTTTCCCTTCAGACCGTCCATATCGGCCTTGGTGAGGCCAAGCAGGCGTCTGTAAACGTCTTCGTTGTCTTGTCCGGTGGGCCGGCCGATCCACTTGACCCGGCCCGGGGTCCGGTATCCGAGGAAGGCCGAGCTGCCGATCAGCACCGGGCCGTAGTTCTGGTCGTCGATGACCTCCATGTGGCCCCGATACTTGTAGTGCGGGGTCTCGCAGACCTCGTCCATGAAGGAGACGCCGCCGGAAGCGACCTCTTCCGCCTGGAGTTTCGTCTCGGCCTCGTACCGGGTGTTATCCTTGAACCATTCGGAAAGGGTGGTGTAGGTCTCCACCTGCATGTAGTGGGGGAGCCGATCGGTGACCACCTTGAGCTTCGGGTCCTCGATGATGTGCTGCTCAAGGGCTGGTTGGTCCTTGCCGACTGTCTTCCAGATGCGGAACCAGAGGCGGTCGTGGCCTCCACCGACCATGATCTGGCCGTCCTTACACGGGTTCACCGCATAGATGTTGATCGCCAGGTCCCAGTTGCCGTAGCGGGGCCGGATGCTGCCATCCATGCCGTACCAG
>Ga0184616_10000298_pt1 | contig 10094 bp, 8 predicted proteins | sample PLM4_90_coex_FD_133145 | JGI IMG/M metagenome (GOLD analysis project Ga0184616, IMG submission 133145) | Groundwater sediment microbial communities from an aquifer in East River, Colorado, USA - PLM4_90_coex | ecosystem: Environmental > Terrestrial > Soil > Riparian zone | place: USA: East...
AATCGGGTTTTTCCTGCTGGTTCATGTAGTCGCGAAGGGTGGAGCGATCCTGGCCTTTTACCTGCGCCTTGATGGAGAGCGCGATCTTCCGGTCGCCTTTGTCCACCTTGATGACGCGGGCAGTCACTTCGTCGCCTTCCTTGATTTCCGGCGAGTCCTTCGGGATTTCCGACGTCGGAATTAAGCCCTCAATGCCATGTTCCAGTTCCACGAACATCCCGAAATCGGCTTTCTTCGTCACTTTAATTTTTTCATCCTGGCCGACCTTGTAACGCTCCGGAATGGCCTGTTCCCAGGGGTCGGGCGTCAGCTGTTTGATCCCCAGTGAAATGCGCTCTTTCGCGGGATCGAGGGCGAGAACCACGGCATTGGTCATCTGCCCTTTTTTGAGAATTTCCGAAGGATGGCGGATGTGCTTGGTCCAGGAGAGATCGGATACGTGAACGAGTCCGTCGATGCCCTCTTCGATTCCGATGAAGGCCCCGAAATCGGTGACAGTCTTCACTTTTCCCTCGATCTCCGATCCCACGGGATAACGCTCTCCGATGGTCGACCAGGGATTCGACGCAAGCTGTTTCATGCCCAGGGAAATTCTCTTAGCCGCGGGATCGATGGACAGCACCTGCGCCTCGATCATATCGCCGGGGGAAACCACTTTCGAAGGATGTTTGATCTTCTGGGTCCAGGACATCTCGGACACGTGAACGAGCCCTTCCACACCGAGTTCAAGCTCCATAAACGCCCCGTAATCGGCTAGACTCATCACCTTGCCCTTTACGCGGCTTCCTAGGGGATACTTTTCAGCAACGGCGAGCCAGGGGTCCGGCGACTTTTGTTTCATGCCGAGGGATACCTTCTGTTTATCCCGGTCGTATTTCAGCACCACCACTTCCACCGTGTCGCCGACCTTGAACGCTTCCGAAGGGTGGTTGATCCTGCCCCAGGAAATATCGGTGATGTGCATGAGCCCGTCGATGCCGCCCAGGTCCACGAACGCACCGTAGTCGGTGATGTTTTTGATGACCCCGCTGATGAGCTGCCCTTCCGTCAGCGACGCCAGCGTTGCTTCCTTTTTCTGGATCTGCTGCTGTTCGAGGATGACCCTGCGGGACAACACGATATTGCCGCGGCCCGAGTTCATCTTGATGATTTTCAGATCCATCGTGCGGCCGACGAGCTGTCCCATGGCATGAACGGGTTTAACGTCGATTTGCGATCCCGGCAGGAATGCAGCAACGCCGCCGACCTCCACGGACAAACCGCCTTTGATGGCTGCCAGAATTTTTCCTTTCACGAGTGCGCCGCTCTCATAGGCCTTGTTCAAATCATCCCAAACCTGCAGTTTTTTCGCCTTGTCGCGCGACAGCATGATGTTGCCGTTCGAATCTTCCGCCTGTTCGAGAAGCACTTCGAGTTCATCGCCGGGTTTGAGCGCCTTGAGTTCTTCTTCCGTGAAATGATCAGCCGGTATGATCCCGTCCGATTTATACCCCACATCGAGCATCACAACGCCGGACCGGATCTGCAGCACCCGCCCCCGAACTACGGTCCCGGATTTGAACTTTTTTAAAGACTGGTTATAGAGCTGTTCAAATTCCGATTCCTGTCCGGCTGCTGCGGCATTGCTTTCTTCGTGGTCAAAGTCTTCTCGATTATCACCCATGAAACGCCCTTACCTCCTGAAAGTATACTTCGCTGAGACTGAGAACATTTTCATCCCCTGTTTGACGCTGATCAGCAGGGCTTCGAACATTATTGCTTAAAAAAATGATATCCCGCATCACTCTTCCCTTACAACACCACTGTCCTTGCCCAGCTGCTTCAATTTTTCGATAACGCCTTCCACGATCCAGTCCGGAGTGGAAGCGCCGGCAGTAACTCCCACTGTTTCCACCGACAAAAGCCATTCAGGCCGGATTTCATCCGCCGTTTCGATATGATAGGCGGGTTTGCCCTTTTCCCTGCACAACGTTGCAAGTCTCGTCGTGTTTGCGCTGTTCCGTCCGCCAACCACGATCATAATGTCAACCTTGCCGGCAAGAACACAGGCTGCATCCTGACGTTCTTTTGTCGAGCTGCAGATGGTATTGAACACCTTCAGTTCTTTCGAAAGGCGCAATAATGTTAGCACAATTTCCGAAAAATTGCCATATGATTGCGTAGTTTGGGCAACTACGCCCAGCCTGGTTTTAAGCGTCAGCTTTTCCACATCCTCCACCGTATCCACGACCACGGCATTATCTCCTGCATAACCAAGAATACTTTGGACTTCAGGGTGCTGCTTCTCTCCGACCACGACGACCTGATACCCTTCTTGCCGGAGCATGTCCGCGTCACGCTGGGCCTTGCCTACAAAGGGACAGGTCAGATCGATGACCGTAAGGCCTTTCTCGCGGACTTGCGCAAGCACCTGGGGAGGCACGCCATGAGAGCGAATGATGAGGGAGTCGCCCGGGAACAATGACGTAAAGTCGTTTACCGTTTCGACGCCCTCCCGGCGCAAACGGTCCACCTCCTGGGGGTTATGAATAAGGGGCCCGAGACAATAGACGCGGCCCTTGCCTGCAGCTTTGAACGCCGTGCTGATCGCGCGTTTGACACCGAAACAGAAACCCGCTTTATCCGCCAGATAAATCCGCATACGCCGTTACTTCACTTTCTCTATTGCCGAAAGCATCCGCTCCAGGACCTTGTTGATAGCCAGGTTCGAGGAATCGATCAGCAAAGCGTCATCCGCTTGCCGGAGCGGCGCGATCGAGCGGCCGCTGTCCTGGAGATCGCGTTCCCTGATCTCCGCGGTGATGCGAGCCAGATCGACGTCCATGTTTTTCGCCTTCAGTTCGAGATACCGGCGCATTCCGCGTTGTTCCGCTCCCGCTTCCAGATAAAACTTCACGTCTGCATCGGGAAAAACGACGGTGCCGATGTCCCTGCCGTCCATCACCACGCCGCCGCAGCTGCCCAGTTCCCGCTGAAGCGAGAGCAGCCGCGCGCGTACAGCCGGTGATTTCGAGACTGCTGACGCCATCATCCCCATTTCGGGGGTGCGGAGCTCGTTGCTCACGTCCCTGCCGTCCACAAAAAACTTCGGGTTCCCGTCATGGTGACCGATCGTTACTTCCGTTCGCCGGCAGAGTTCCGACAATTTGTCTTCGCAAGACGGATCAATGCCTTCCTGCTTCGCTTTCCAGGCGATGGCGCGGTACATGGCGCCGGTATCGATATAGATATACCCAAGGCGTTCAGCGAGAAGCCGTGCCGTCGTGCTCTTCCCCGCTCCCGAAGGCCCGTCGATTGCTATGACCAGTCCGTTGGTTTTTTTTGCCATAATTGAATAGCACCACACGCCGGAAAATTCCGTCTATATCCCTGCCGCTCGACGCAGCAGCTTTTCAAATCCCGGGAAGGACGTCTCGATCCATTCAGTGCCGCGAACGACGGTCTCTCCTGTTGCTCCGAGTCCGGCAACGGCCATGGACATGGCAATCCGGTGATCTCCGTGGCTTTCGCATACCGCGTTGTTCAGCGTATCCCTTCCGATGATCTCCATGCCGTCGGGGAATTCCTTCACCTGCGCGCCCATTTTCCGGAGTTCTGCAGCCATGGTTGCTATGCGGTCCGACTCCTTCACCCGAAGCTCGTCGGCGTCTTTGATGACCGTCGTCCCCTCCGCATATGCCGCCGCAATCGACAGCACGGGAATTTCGTCGATAGCGCGGGGGATCAGGTTGCCGCTGATTTGAACCGCCCGGAGTTTTCGGTAACGCACTCGGATATCCGCCACGGGCTCGCCGGCCTGTTCCCGGGGATGTTCAAGCGAAATATCGGCGCCCATCTCTCTCAACACATCGATGACACCGGTTCGCGTGGGGTTTACGCCCACGTTGGCTATGGTCAAATCAGAGCCGGGAACAATGGACGCGGCAACCATGAAAAACGCGGCTGATGATATATCGGAGGGGATCTCTATGCCGCCTTTTGGCCTCAAACCTTGACGCCCCCGCAGACTGACGCGTGTTCCCTCTTCCCTGACCTCCAGCCCGAAGAACCGCAAAAGCCGTTCCGTATGGTCTCGTGATTTCGAAGGCTCGGTCACCGCGGTCGTTCCGTCGGCATAGAGCCCGGCAAGGAGAATCGCTGATTTGACTTGCGCGCTCGCCACGGGGCTCGTGAATTCCATGGCCCTCGTTTTTCTTCCCGCGCCCCTGATAGCGAGCGGCGCGAGCTTGCCACCCGAGCGGCCGTCGATCTGCGCGCCCATACGCCGGAGAGGATCAACGATCCTGGCCATGGGCCTCTTGCGCAGATACTGATCCCCCGTGAGGATGGAAAAAAAATCCTGGCCCGCAAGAAGCCCGGCCAGCAGCCGCATTCCCGTTCCCGAGTTCCCCAGATCGAGCGGACCAGCCGGTTCGGTCAGGCCGTCCAGCCCTCTGCCGTGCACGATCATGCGATTAGTACCGAGGCCGTCTACGGGGACACCCAGGGCCTGTACGGCTCTTGCCGTATTGAGCGTATCTTCGCCAAGAAGAAAACCGTTGATGACGGTGTCGCCCTCGGCAATGGCCGAGAAAATGACCGAACGGTGCGATATCGATTTGTCTCCCGGCAGGACGATATCTCCCTTCAAACCGCGCGACGGATTGATCCGGAGGTCCGACATCAGTCCAGCCCCTTCCGCACGTCGCTCGCCTGCTTCAGATGTTTTTCGAGCCGGTTCCCGTCTCCTGCTTCAATATCCCGTTTGAGCTGGTTCAAAGAATGCAGATACCGGTCGATCATCTCGACGAGATTCGACTTGTTCATTAGGCAAATATCCCTCCACATCTCCGGAGAGCTTGCGGCAATGCGGGTAAAATCCCTGAACCCGGCGCCTGAAAATTGGAGATAGTCTTCCGTGCCCGTGTTCAATTCAGCCACCGCGGACATCATGGCAAAGGCTGCTACATGGGGCAGATGGCTCACCGCGGCAAATATTTTGTCGTGAAGTTCAGCGTCCATGATCGATACGTCAGCGCCCGCGGCGACCCAGAGTTCGCGCACCGCAGCAAGCGCTGCGCGGTCGGTACGCGCGGTGGGGGTAATAATGCATCTGCGCCGCTCAAAGAGCGTATCCGTTGCTTCGGCAACGCCTGTTTTTTCCCTGCCTGCGATGGGATGGGCCGGAACATAGTGGGTATTGGGTGGAATCGCATTTTCAATGATTTTAATAAGCGCGCCCTTTACGCTTCCCACATCAGTAAGGATGGCGCCAGCTTTGAGATGAGGACCGATCTCAAGAACTATGTTCTCGAAGGCTCCGACCGGCGAAGCGAGCACCACAAGGTCGGCCTTTTCAACGGCATGGATAGAACCCTGCCCCATTGAGTCGATCACGCCGAGCCTGAGCGCCTGTTCAAGCGTTTCCCTGCTTCTGCCGGCGCCCGTGATGCGACCGGCAAGGTTCTTTGCTTTCAGAACCTTGGCCAGCGATCCGCCGATGAGCCCGACTCCGATGATGGTGACGTTGTTGAAATAGATCATGGTGTATGAGGCTATTGAAAAATAGAAACACTCTAAGATTGTCAATCTGAGCCCTTCGCCCCCTCATTCTGAAGGAGCGATAGCGACTGAAGAATCTGGCTCAGGACAGGCTCCGCGAAGAGCCTGACCGGTTGCAGACACCCCGCAATGAATTCCGTAAAAAATAGCGGTTTTCCAGACAGGCCAGATCCTTCACGGAGCCTGTCCTGAGCCAGATTCATGCGAAGGATTCAGGATGACAGCATTGATTATATTTCTCTACCTATCGCCTTCGCGATCAGCCGCAGCTCATCCATCAGCAGTTTGAAGCTCCTCGGCTTGAGCGACTGCTCGCCGTCGCAGAGCGCTTCTTCGGGATTTGAATGCACCTCGATGATCAGACCGTCCGCGCCTGCCGCAACAGCGGCTTTTGCCATGGGCGCCACAAGGTCCCACTTGCCGACAGCATGGCTCGGGTCAACGATGACAGGAAGATGGGTCATCTGCTTGAGCACCGGCACCGCGGACAGGTCAAGGGTGTTCCGTGTCGCCGTTTCGTAGGTTCGGATTCCGCGTTCGCACAGGATGACGTCATGATTGCCGCCGGCCATGATGTATTCCGCGGACATGAGCCACTCCTTGATCGTTGCGGATATGCCGCGTTTCAGGAGCACCGGTTTCTTGCACAGCCCCACTTCCTTGAGGAGGCGGAAATTCTGCATGTTCCGCGCGCCGATCTGGAGCACGTCCGCATACTTCGCGATCATGGCGATATCCCGGGGATCCATCACTTCGGTCACGATGGGAAGTCCCACACGGTCCCGCGCTTCGGCAAGATACTTGAGGCCTTCCTCTTCGAGCCCCTGAAACGCATAAGGCGAGGTCCGCGGTTTGAACGCGCCGCCGCGGATAAAAGTCGCTCCCGCGCTCTTGACCTCTTTCGCGATCTCGATCAGCAACGTCTTATTCTCCACGGCGCAGGGACCCGCCATGACGACGATCTTCTTTCCGCCGATCTGCTGTCCGCCCACATCGATGATCGTCGGCTCACGCCTGAATTCCCAGCTTGCCAGCTTGAAGGGCTTCAGGATGGGAAGCACCTTTTCCACGCCCGGAATGGCTTCAAGCGGCACGCTCTGGAGAATCGCCTCATCGCCGATCGCTCCGATGATCGTCCGCTCCGTGCCCTTGGACACATGAGCCTGCAGGCCATGGTCCTTGATCTTCTTTATGATGTGGTCGATCTCTTCCGTGGTCGCATTGGGTTTCACAACGATAATCATGGGTTCCCTTTCATGACTATAATAGTATGGCAGGCCCTTCGGTTGGACAGGCCTTATGCCTTGATGATCTTTTCCAGTTCAGTAACGAATCTTGTATTCTCTTCAGGAAGGCCTATCGTAACCCGGAGACGCTTCCCCCCCATGGGCCGGATGATCACACCCTGTTTAAGCAGCGCACCGTATACGTCCTTACCTTCAAGAGCTGTTTCGAAAAGAATGAAATTCGCCTCCGTGGGTATGTATTGCACGCCGAGTTGTCCGAACGACTGATAGAGGTACTGCTTCCCTTCGTTGTTGACGGCGATGGACTTCTCCACATGCTTCCGGTCGGCCAGTGCGGCAAGCGCGCCCGCCTGTGCCGGAGAGTTCGTGTTAAAAGGCTGCCTCACCTTGTTCATATTTTCCGCCAGCTCCGGTTTCGTGACGCCGTACCCGATGCGCAGACCAGCGAGCCCGTATATCTTTGAAAATGTCCGGAGCGCGAGGATGTTCCTGCCTTCCCTCAGATAATCCAGCGAATCGGGATAATCGGCGTGCGTCACATATTCGAAATATGCCTCATCAACAGCCACGATCACGTGGTCAGGCACCCGTTCCATGAACCGGTTCATTTCCGAAGCGGTGTTCATGGTTCCCGTGGGGTTATTCGGGTTGGCTATGAAGATGATCTTCGTTTTCTCCGTGATCCGTTCGGCCATTGCATCGAGGTCGTGGCGCATCTCCCTGCACGGCACGATGACGTTCGTTCCGCCCGCGGCCTGGGTTATCATTTTATAGACCACGAAGGAAGGATCGGCGGAAATAATCTCATCACCGGGTTGAACAAAGGTGCGCACCACGAGTTCGATGAGTTCGTTCGATCCGTTGCCGAGAATGATTTGCGGCAGAGCGACGTTATATTTTTTCGCCAACGCCTGGGACAGATAAAAGCCGCTGCCGTCGGGATAACGGTTCAACCCGTCAACAACCTTCTTTATCGCCGCAAGAGCCTTGGGCGAGGGCCCAAGGGGGTTCTCATTCGAAGCGAGTTTGATGCTGTTGCTGATTCCGAGTTCGCGCTCCAGTTCTTCTATCGGTTTTCCCGGAACATAGGGGTTGATGCTTTTGATGTTTTCCGCTACGTTGATCATATGGCATCCTCACACTAATGAATTATCCCGCGCAAAACGGGCTGCACGGAATCGACAGCCGCGCGCTCCGCGCTCTGTTTCAAGCGGGACTCGATTCTCCGCGATATGCGGTTAGGAACACCGGGGGTAAGAGCCGAGGACCTTCAGGAACATGCAGTCGTTTCTGAGGCGCTCGATAGCTGTGGCGACATTTTCGTCTTCGATATGACCTTCCATATCGAGAAAAAACACGTAATCCCAAACTTTCCTGCCTGAAGGCCGCGCATCGAGTCGGTTCAGGTTGATCCCCTGTTCCGCAAAAGGCGCGAGCATGTTGTACAGCGCCCCGACCCGGTCTTTGATCGAGAACATGATCGAGGTCTTGTCGCGGCCGGTCTTGCCCGGCGATTTCGGCGCGATGACGAGAAAGCGTGTAAAGTTATTCGGGTTTTCCTCTATCCTGCGCGCGACCATCTGAAGTCCGTAGAGCATGGACGCCATTTCGCTCGCAATGGCTCCGATGGAAGGGTCCCCCGAGGCCATTTCCGCGGCCCGCGCCGTGCTCGGCGCGTCCATGATCGGGATGCCGGCCAGGTTCTTCTCCAGCCACTGGCGGCACTGGCCCGGGACCTGCGGGTGCGTGTAGATTTTTTTGATGTCCTCGATCCTGCCTGATTTGTTCATGAGGTTCTGGGACACTTCGAGCAGGATTTCGGCGTAGATCTTGAGGTCCGAATCGATGAACATGTCGAGGGTATAATTGACCACGCCTTCCGTCGAGTTCTCGATCGGCACCACGCCGAAATCAGCCCTGCCGCGCTCCACCTCACCAAAAATTTCCCTGATGCTCTCCGTGGGCACGTACTGCGCCGCATAGCCGAACTGCTGCATGCCTGCCTGGTGCGTGAACGTGGCGCGCGGGCCGAGATAGGCGACCTTCATGGGCCGTTCGAGGGAAAGAGAGGACGAAAGGATCTCGTGATACACGGCCCTGAGCGTATCCTGGGGAAAGGGGCCGGTGTTCCGTTTAGCCAGTCGTTCGAGGATTTCCCGTTCTCGCGACGGAGAATGGAAATCAAGCTTCTCCGTCTTTTTGATATTGCCGACCTCGATGACGACGCGGGCGCGTTCATTCAGCAGATCGATGAGTTTATTGTCGAGCTCATCGATTTTTTTTCGAAGTTCCTGGATCTTTTGAATTGCCATAGAGGGAAAACCCGCCTGCGGAGGATTGTGGATTATAGTTGATTATTTGAGCAGTTGCAAGGACTTTTTGGCGCAATGCCGAATGGCGTTCAAGCAGGATGCAGACCCGATGCAGCAGCACGATTAAACGGTGTTGCGGAAAAACCGACGTATCATTGGAAACAACAATTGGTAAGATTTGCTGTCGCTGTCGACACGGTGTCAAGCGACGCGATTATGGTAATTGTACGAGAACTTGCTCTTTACGAACTCAGGGAAGTGTTTATCGATAATGCGAATGAAAAATGAATTTGCATCGCTGCTGATCCGCTTGATGCGATGTAAACCGTCCAGCCGCTCCACCCTGCCGTGAAAGAGTTCGCTTTCCCTTCCGAGAACAATCGTTACCTCAACCAGTTGGCCTTCGTTCAGGATCAAATGGTCACCGCCGATTTTTATCCCGCCCAGGGAAAGGTCGATCATGTAAACCTGCTTCGTTTCCTCTCCGACCTTCAGCTTTAATACGAGTTCCTGTTTTACTCTTGCCTTGTTTCTTTTCTCCTGTCCGTTCGTTGCCATAGGTCCTCCGATTTCCTTGAAATTGTGTCAATAGTAAATTGGATATGACCTCAACTATATCGGTAAAAAGGATTATAGTCTATTTGCACAGTAATAGAAAGAAAAAAAGACTAAATTGCTCAGGCCGGCCGCCTCACTTCGGCGCATGGAGCGCAGCAGCCTGGAACAGCATCAGGTCGGGAACTTGCCGTTCACGAACTCGGAAAAACGGGTATCGGAGATTTGAATAAAAAAAGTCTTGCCCTCGCGGCCTATGCGATTGATATGGTAGGTGCCGTCCTGCCGTCGCACTATTCCGGCAAACGTTATCGTTTCACTTCCCTGGATAATTGAAACTTCTACTTGTTCTCCGATTGTGAGTTTCAATAAAACACCGCCCACTTTCATCCCGCCAAGAGAAATGTCGATCATGTAAACCTGCTTTGTTTCCTGGCCC
>Ga0184616_10000299_pt1 | contig 10093 bp, 10 predicted proteins | sample PLM4_90_coex_FD_133145 | JGI IMG/M metagenome (GOLD analysis project Ga0184616, IMG submission 133145) | Groundwater sediment microbial communities from an aquifer in East River, Colorado, USA - PLM4_90_coex | ecosystem: Environmental > Terrestrial > Soil > Riparian zone | place: USA: East...
CCCCGGCGTCGCCCAGGAGGGTGAGCGTAAAGAGCAGCCCGATCTCCGCCCCGGTCAGTGAAAGTTCATGTAAATACAGAGCCAGAACCACCGAGAGCGCGCCGTAGGCAAAGAGCCGAATGCTCCGGGCGCTGAACAGAAGAACGACATCACGCCGCGAATGCGCCATGGGGTTTCCCTTTCGCTATCATCTCTTTGCAGTAGGCGTAGAGCGCATCGTAGACGATCCACTCGGCGGCGTTGATCGCATGGTCGTCCTTGAGCCCCAAATGGCGGAACCCCTCGGCGATCGCGGAAAGCCCGGGACCTTCCGGCTGATGATGGAGGCTGTTGTCCGTGTCCGCGCCGTTCACGATCCGGGCGAGCAGCAGGAGCGCCGGATCATGTGTGAGTTTGTATTTTATTATGATCGCATCGAAAGAACATTCCTTGCCATGATGTCCCAGTTCAACGTTCGGAACATCGAAGGGAATCGCGCCCAGTCGGGCGGTTTCAGCCTGCACCTTCTCGGCTGGAGCAAAGTAAAACTCGGCCTCTTGGTCCACAAACTTCTTTATGAGCCACGGACAGGCAACGCGGTCAACCTTGACTTTTTCACGGGTGATCCATTTCATGGTTTTTCTCCTCGTTATCAGACCACTATTTCCCACACAAAACCGGCAACCGCTGATCCGGCGATCACCGGGACCATTCCCCATTTATACCGCATCATTCCGATAATCGCGATCACGGCGGCAATGAGCGCATACCAGTCAAATCCGCCGGCATCTGGGTACAGGGTGTGATACGTAAAAAACACCGCAAGGTTCAGCACGACACCGACGACTGATGCGGTGATGGCTGACAGCGCGGTTCCGAGCTTTTTGTTCTTCCTGAGCGTTTCTATGTAGGGCGCAAGGAGGAAGATCATCATGAACGAAGGGATAAACGTCACCCAGGTCGTGAGCAGTCCCCCGATCGCGCCGCCAAGGGCCGGGGAAAGACCCTGAGCATGATAATATCCCGCAAGATATCCCACGAACTGGTTCACCATGATGAGCGGACCCGGCGTTGTCTCAGCCAGGCCCAAGCCATCCATCATCTGTTCGGGCATGATCCAGTGATAATGACTCACGGCCTGCTGGCTGATGTATCCGAGCACGGCATAGGCGCCTCCGAAGGTAACAACCGCTGCCTTGCTGAACAGTACGCCGATATCGATGAAGGTATCGTTCCAGCCTCTCCATAAGCCGATAAGCACGATAGGCAGCGACCACAGTACGAGGAAAACGAACAGTACTTTGACAAAGCGACGCCATTCACGGCTGCGGGTCTCTGCGGCTTTTTCCGAAACGATCGTGACCGGCGCAGGGGCCGCATTATTCGCTGGTGATGAGGGAAAAAGTTTTGGCGCGGAAGTCCCGGCAATGGTGCCGATCACCCCGGCAGACAGTACGATGATCGGAAAGGGGACATTGAAGAAATAGATCCCAATGAAGGCCCCCGCGGCAAGGAAGTACAGGAACCTGGTTTTGAGCGATTTTTTGCCGATGCGCAGAACGGCCTCAAGAACAATGGCCACGACAGCGGGTTTCAAGCCGTAGAAGAGCGCTGCCATGGCGGGCACACTGCCGAGAGCCGCATACATCCAGGCGAAAAGCCAAAGAATGAAAATGGACGGCAGCACGAAGAGGCCTCCGGCAATGATCCCGCCCCATTTGCCGTTCAAAAGCCATCCGATATAAGTGGCAAGTTGCTGCGCCTCGGGACCGGGCAGGAGCATGCAGAAGTTCAATGCCTGGAGGAAGTGGTCTTCGGCGATCCACTTCTTTTTTTCCACCAGATCTTTGTGCATCATCGCGATCTGGCCGGCGGGGCCGCCGAAGCTGATGAACCCCAGCTTCAGCCAGTAGCGTGCTGTTTCTCTAAAGGGCAGATTGCTTTGAGCCATCTGGAATCTCCTTTTACTTGTTCGTTGTTATGTTTTCGATTGGTACAGCATCTCGAACACGGCCATGCCCCGTTCAAGACCATCAGCGTCGTTCTTCGCTGTCTTTCGGATGCCGGCCAGGATCTCTTCCACTCCGGCTGCCTCCGGCTTGTTGTATTTTTCATCCTTCACGTCGAGGTCATGGACGATCTCGGCGATCTTTTTGACCGCCTTGTCCTTGATCCCGAAGGATTTTACGAGCACCTCGAAGGTGCAGAGATCGCCGACATGGGTAACAGTCGCGCCGCGTAGATCGAATGCCACCGTAGCAGTGTCCAGAGATGCGACATCGCGTTCGTCGATGAACACGAACGAGGCTTTCGGATCAAGAAACCGCTTGATGAGCCAGGCCGAGGCCATGCGGTCGATAAAGGGGTTCTTCCGGGTGGCCCAGATTTTCCCCTGATAGTCCTGCGCTCGCCTTGCCATGACCGAGGCCGCCTCCGCTGCAGCTTTTCCCCCTGCATCCCGCAGCCCGGCTTCCATCGCCTGAATGCGTTTTTTCATCGCCTGGCCCGCTAACGCATCGAAAAAATCGCGTTTGGCGACCCCATCAAATTCTTTCGTGAACTTTGCGACCTGATCTCCGAGACGTTTGCCTTCCTCGCTTTTCGTCCCTTTTCGAAGGCTCTGGATTTTCCGCTCAAGAACATCGAGCGCCTTTTCAAGCCCGTGGTATTCCTGGTCCGCTTGCGTAGTGAAGAGCCGCTGAATGTCCGCATTGGTCATGGTCCTGATCTCCTCGCTCTTTACGAACGCGCCGTCTCCGCCCATGGACTTCACTTCGCCGAGGAGCCATTGCAGGAACTCCTCATGCTCTTCCGTGGCAGGAAGGATATAGACCGCGCCTTTAAGCTGCACTGCGCCGGCCTTCGCGAGCTTCCGCCATATCATCATACGGTTGCTCACGGGATGAGATGGGACGCTGTAAAAGATGAGAAGCCATTCCTGGGATGTTTTTTTCGGCATGGGGTCGCTTTCCCTCCGTTATATATACTTGGCATGCTGCAGGTTGTAAGGCAAAGGTCTATACGAAGCACATCTCGCTGTCGCCGTACGGGTTGTCGTCGGGGTGGGCGAGACCCCTCTCCGACTCGTGTTCTCTCAGGATCGCATTGTGGATATCGTCATAGTCCGCTTCCTCCGCGAATGCTACCTCGATGAGGTTCTCTTCGAGAGTTTCGCGCGTCGTTCTCAATTTCGCGACGCCTGTGACCGCAGTAACGCCCCTTTCGAACATGGCAGCGTCCGCAAATGTGTCCGTTAAGTTCTGCAAGAGCTTATTCAGCGGGCTTATCCCTGGGGCAGATGCAGCTTTGGAAAGACGTTCCGCAGTTGGTTGTACTTCAACGCCCATTTCCAGCAGGGCTGCTTCAGCCGGCATATCCGTGATCTTGTTCAGTAGCTTTTTCATGGCGACCTTCTTGTATATGTAACTTCTGAACATACTGTAACATATGTTACATTGCTCGTCAAGGGGGAATTCTTTTTCTTCATAATCCAGAAATAGTTAAGTTCAATATTCATCTCAGAGAAGAGCTTTTCATCGCTGTCAAATTCAGGCACGCTTGCCTGCCCATCAGGAATGACTTGAAAAACATGATGGAGCTATCAATAATAGCTTGACAAGGATTGGTCTTCTCCAATACTATATGAAAGAGTTGTGAAGGGATGTTGCCGATACCCGAGCGTCTCTGGCCTGACAAGCGGACCTCTGTCGGTATCATATCGGTGTAGCTTGACAATCGAGACCTTTACCAGGATGAATAGTGATCAGTCCGCCTATTCATGCGGTAAAAGGTCTTTTTTTATCTGTAGTTACAGGAGAAGGCAATGAAAAAAACGATCAACAAGATCCTGATCGCGAACCGGGGTGTTCCCGCGGTCCGGGTCATGCACACCTGCAGGGACCGCCAGATACCGACCACTGCGGTCTACAGCGACCCCGACCGCCTGGCCCATCATGTGTTCATGGCTGACGAGGCCGTGTATATCGGCGAGGCCCCGCCGTCGGAATCCTATCTCAACATGGACAAGATGGTCCAGGCCGCTTTAAAGAGCAAGTCCGACGCGATTCATCCCGGCTGGGGTTTCCTGTCGGAGAACGCCGACTTTGCCCAGAAGGTGATCGATGCGGGCCTGACGTGGATCGGGCCGTCGCCTGCGGTCATTCGTATGTTGGGCGACAAAATAGAGGCAAAGGCGCTTGCCAAAAAAGCCAACGTTCCGACCATTCCGGGCGTCAATGCGGTCACGAACATTGAGCAGATCAAGGTCTGGATGAAGAAGGACGAGGTGACCTACCCCATCATGATCAAGGCCTCGGCGGGCGGCGGGGGCAAGGGCATGGTCAAGGTGGAAAACGACGACGACCTTACGCAGGCCCTGGCCAAGGCCCGGTCGGAAGCGAAAAAATCCTTTGGCGACGACACGGTCCTGGTCGAAAAATATATCGAGCGGGGCAGGCATATTGAGGTCCAGATCGTCGCCGACGAGCACGGCAACGTCATCCACCTCTACGAGCGGGAATGCACGATCCAGCGACGGAACCAGAAGATCGTCGAAGAGGCGCCGTCCCCGAGTCTCGACGACGGGCTGCGGCAGGAAATCTGCTTTACCGCCACGCGGCTGATGCGCGAGATCGGCTACACCTCGGCAGGCACGGTGGAGTTTATTTTCGACTCGGCGACGAAAAAATTCTATTTCCTCGAAGTGAATACGCGGCTCCAGGTGGAGCACGGCATCACCGAGCTGATCACGGGCCTGGATATCGTCGGCATCATGATCGACGTGGCCCTGGGCAAGAAGCTGCCCTTCAAGCAGTCGGACATCCGCCCGAACCGCTGGGCCCTCGAGGTCCGGCTGAACGCCGAGGACCCCAAAAGCTTCAGTCCCTCCTTCGGCGCAATCACCCGTTTGCAGGTCCCCATGGGCCCGAACGTGCGCGTGGCTTCGGGCGTATACGAGGGCGGCGACATCCCCGCGTACTACGATTCCCTGTTCATGCTGCTCATGACCGCCGGCGCGGACCGGGCCGGCGCGATCCGGGTCATGGACCGCTCGCTCGGCAGGAACCTCAGGGTCGAAGGCGTCAAGACCCTGCAGCCGCTCCTGCTCGCCATCATACGGCATCCTTCGTTCATCTCCGGTGAGTTTTCAACGCGGTTCATCGAAGAGCACCTCGATGAGTTGATCTCAACGTTCAGCGAGCAGAACAGCGAGGACGAAGTACTCAAGATCGCCCGGTATGTTGCCGAGATCTCGGCGCTGGGGCCGCAAAAGTGGATGTAAGAACGGCAATGCGGAATTCGGAGTGCGGAATGCGGAGTGAAAGGCAGAGTCAACCGACAATGCGGAATGCGGAATAGCTCATGAAAGAGATTGCCAGGCTGCTGGAAAACAACAAAGTGTGGGCCCGGCGGGTTGAGATCGAGAGCCCCGGGTTCTTCACGAAGCTGAAAAAGCAACAGCGGCCCAAGTACCTTTGGATCGGATGTTCCGACAGTCGCGTGCCCGCGAACCAGATCACGGGATTGCTGCCGGGCGATGTCTTTGTCCATAGGAATATTTCCAATCAAGTTATCAATACGGACATGAACCTGATGTGCGTGCTCCAGTATGCCGTCGAGGTCCTGAAGGTCAAACACATTATCGTCTGCGGTCATTACGGATGCGGCGGCATCGCTGCCGTCAAGAAGAACGCCACCTCGGGAATGCTGGAGCACTGGCTCGAGAACGTTCGGGTGTCCGTACGAAAGCACAAGCGGATTACGCTTAATGATATGTGCGAACTGAACGTGAAGCGGCAGGTGGAGAACCTGACGCACAATACCATCGTCCAGAAGGCATGGGACCGGGGCCGAAAGCTTTATGTCCATGGATGGATCTATTCGATCTCCGACGGCCTTATTAAGGACTTGAAGGTGACCCAGATGGGAACGGCAAGCACCAAATAACAAGCTCCAAATTACAAATAAATTTCAAGCTCCGAGCACCAATAGTTCAAACGTTTTGGAAATTGGATTTTTGAAATTGAATATTTTTTGGGATTTGAAATTTCAGCTTTGCGCATGGGAGCAGCAGAGAAGCAAGGAACAGAGGAGATGATTAGCATGAAGGACAGTATATTCGTCAAACCCGGGATGTCGGCCAAAGAGATCGTCAAAGCGGTCCGGTCCCTGAAAGGCGTATGCCTCACCTCCGTCGGGATGCGGGATGCGGGCCAGTCGGACTTCAAGAACCGCCACCGGATCTACGACCTGAAGACCCTGGCCCCTCATTACGAGAAGATGGGCCTCTTCAGCGCCGAGTGCCACGGCGGCGCGCGCTGGCACGTGGGCGTCATGAACCGGAGGGAGAGCCCCTTTGAGGAGACCGCCCTGCTCCGCGAGCTCATGCCGAACGTGCTGCTCCAGACCCTGATCCGGGAAACCAACCTTTTCGGCTACCGGCCTTATCCGAAGAACGTGATCGAGTATGCCGTGGGCCAGGTGGACATCGACGTCTGGCGCTGCTTCTCGTTCCTGAACGACGTGCGGAACATGCGCACCGTCGCCGAAGTCGTGATGAAGCGCGGCAGGCTTTTTGAACCCACGATCTCGTTCACCACGGCGGACTGGGCCACGAACGAGTATTACCTCAAGGTCGTTGCCGATATGGTCGACCTCTGCTCCGGCGTTGATGAGATCGTGCTCTGCGTAAAAGACATGGCCGGCGTCGGCGACGTCACACGGATCGGGAACCTGATCAGCGCGATCAAGCAGAAATATCCCACCCTGGTGATCAACTATCACCGGCACATCACCGACGGTCTTGCCATACCGGCCCTGCTGTCCGCGGCAAAGGCGGGGGCTTCGATCTTCGACGTGGAAGAGGACTCGCTCGTGCGGTTCTACGGGCACTCTCCCATCCTTGCGGTGCAGGCGTTCTTTGAGGAATCGGGCATACCGGTCCACCTGAACCGGCCCGAGGCCGAGGCCGCGGTACGGAAAGTGCGCGACTGGATCGGCCAGTATGATTGGGCCGAGTCTCCCTTTAAAGGACTGGACCACACGGTGACGCTCCACAAGATGCCGGGCGGAGCTTTCCCCAGTTCCTTTGAGCAGGCGCAGAAAGCCGAGTTCCTCCATCTGATGCCCGCGGTGCTCACGCTCATGTCCCTGTACAACCGGATCGTGAGATACTTTGACGTCACCCCTGGCTCCCAGATCACCTGGGTCACCTGCAGCGGGATCATCAACCGTTATGCCAAGGAGCGCGGCGACGCGGGAGTCAAGCATGTGCTCGCGCTGATGGTAAAGTTCGTCGAAGAAAAGGCGCAGAACCTGGACGCCATGACAAAGGAAGAACAGGAGGAGCTGCTTCTGCTCTTCAGGACCGCGCCCGGCGATTTCAAAAACCTGCTGCTCGGGAATTACGGAAAACTGCCCGTGGGCTGGCCCGCGGACTGGGTCTACCAGAGCGCTTTCGGCGAAGAAGGTGCGGCGAAGATCAAGGAACGGAAAGAGACCTCGCCGTTAGAGTCCGTGGCAAAGGACGATCTCGATAAACTGCGGCAGGAGCTTGCGGACAATCTCGGCAGACCGGCGACGGAAGAGGAGTTCGTTCTCTATCTCATGCATCCGAAGGACGCTTTGGAATATATCGTCTTCAGGGACAAATACGGATATGCTCCCCTGGCGCTCCCCACGGTTGTCTGGCGGGAAGGGCTTAAAAAACCCGGAGACCGGGTGAACTTCGAACTCTCGGGAAAACCCTACTCCATCGAGCTGGTGTCGATCGGCGCCGAACATGAGGGCTTTGTCCACGTGGTGATGCGGGTGAACAATAAGACCCGCGTGTATACTGTTGCCACGCCGCGCGCCAAGAAGGTCGAGATCAGGATGGCCAAGGGTCCGAATGACGTGGCTGCCGCGATCAGCGGCAACATCTGGAGGATCGGCAATACCGACCGCGGGCCCGTCAAGGTCGGCGATATCGTGCATAAAGGCGAAGAGATCGCGAACCTCGAGGCCATGAAGATGGAGAACGCCATCCTGGCCCCCCGTGACGGCCAGATCGCGGAACTCTGCTTTAAGCTGAACGAGGCGGTCCAGGAAGGCCAGCTGTTGTTCGTGATCGAAAAGCAGTAAAATTCCGTTTAAGAAAAAGAAAGGCCCTTAACGCGTGATATTGCGGTAAGGGCCTTTTTTGCTGACCGGGATGACTGATTGAATGAAATCCCATATAAACTAAAGACGCAGTCGGTTTTTAGCCGCAAAAGAGCGCAAAGAAAATCAGACTCTAATGCTGAACGCCATCACACCACTTTGCTGATGCGATTTTATTACTTTAACGTTGGATTATTCTCTGTGATCTTTGCGTTCCCTGCGGCAAACTGCTTTTTTAATGTTTACTGTTGGCCTTAAATGCTGATTGCCTTTTTGTTGCAGTATGATATACTTTCGTCAGCTTGTGTAACAAGTTCGCGCGACAGGAGCTGATTGCATGGGAAGCAGGGCAAAAATAGAAGTACCCCTTGATAAAATTTCCGTATTCTGTAAAAAAAACCACATCCGAAGGCTTGCGCTATTCGGTTCCGTGCTCAGTGATAGGTTCAAAAGCGAGAGTGACATAGACGTCCTGGTCGAATTCGAACCCGGACAGGTAGTAGGCCTGCTCAGTATGGCTGGAATGGAACGTGAACTTTCTGACTTATTCGGCAGGCCGGTTGACCTCAGGACGCCGTCAGACCTGAGCCGATATTTCCGCGATGAAGTGCTCGCTTCCGCAGAGGTGCAGTATGCGGAGGGATGATGCCATCCGTGTGAGACACATGATCGACGCTGCCCGTGAGGCGCTCTTCTTCGCGAAAGACAAAAACCGGCAAAATCTCTCTTCCGACCGGATGCTTACCTTATCCCTCATCAAATCCATAGAAATAATCGGTGAAGCAGCCTCCACGGTCACCGAAGAAACGCGCAACCAGTACCCCGACATACCCTGGCGTGACATCGTCGGCATGAGAAACAGGCTGATCCATGTTTATTTTGATATCGATCTCGATCGAGTGTGGGACACCATTACCGATGATCTCCCCGGCCTGATTGCTCAGCTTGAGAAAATAGCTACGTCGGTCAATCCCTGACCTGGTGACATTGCGTCTCGTTTCACTCCGTTCTACACGACCTACCAGCTGTTACTGCCAGCTCCGCCTTGTTCAGATTAAATAGTGTGCAGGCTTTATCTCATCTTTACAAAAAACTGTTCGCGGTGTTCGATGATTTCATCAGTGAGATCCACATCCAGATCGGGCCAGTAGAAGCGGCCTGCGCGAGGTTCCTCGACGTTCAGGATCTTGCCGACCGGTGCATCTTTAAACCAGGGAAAGTTTTCACAGGACATGAACAGTTCCCGGTCCTTGGTCAGCAGCCATACGCCATTGCCCGAGATATGGGTGACCTCAACTGAGGCGGTGTTTTCTCCAGGCGACTTTGATTTCATGATAATGCCCTCTGATGCTTTCCATTTGAACGATAAGTCGACTTTATCAAAAAACAGCACTCTATTCAAGTTCATTAATATCATTACCTTTGAACCCGGAACCCCGAACCCGGAACTCTGAACTGCCGAAACCTGAACCCTGAACTCTGAGTTTAAATCCTGAACTATGAACCTCGAACCATTGAAATCCTTGACAATCTCGCAATTGTCTTTATAATCGAATCCACTCTTGCAAGACCCGCTCTTTTCTCCGGTCCAGCCCTATGAAGCTGTGGAAGCGCGGGCGTTCCTTCCTAAACTTATTGAAACCACATCGAATGCAGGTCGTTTTTGCAAGGCAATGATCATTTGAAGAATTTTCAGCCTAAGGTTTTTCGAAGCCCAAAATCAGGGATTCCCTGATAGACACATCAGGTTTTTTCCTATATGGTGGGGATCAGCATGCGGATCTCAATCCAGGTTTTCAATTTTCTGGAGCGGTTATATGAAAACACGGCTGATTCTGAAACCCGGGCAGCGGGGTACCAAAAGCCTGTCAGCAAAATACGGCGATGCTTTGTTATGCATTCGTTTCCGGTACGATGCAAAGCTTCGGCAGCGGCTCAAAATGGTCGAATTAATCGTCGAGAAGACAGACTGGAC
>Ga0184616_10000300_pt1 | contig 10062 bp, 10 predicted proteins | sample PLM4_90_coex_FD_133145 | JGI IMG/M metagenome (GOLD analysis project Ga0184616, IMG submission 133145) | Groundwater sediment microbial communities from an aquifer in East River, Colorado, USA - PLM4_90_coex | ecosystem: Environmental > Terrestrial > Soil > Riparian zone | place: USA: East...
CGAGACAGACTGCTCGAAGAATCAGACAAATACACTCTCTACATATGTGAAACATGCGGACAAATCTCTTATTATGATATGAAACAGCGAAAATACGTCTGTAGACTCTGTGATGACAAAGCAAAAATCTCACCAGTAATAGTTTCATATGCCTTCAAGCTGCTTCTGCAAGAACTGATGAGCCTTTGCATTGAACCCAAATTGAAGCTTAAGGAGAAAGCCTAGTATGGTAGCAGAGGAAATAATCCATAAAGTTGTTGATGAAATCCACTTCGGTCTCTTCTCACCGCAAGAAGTGCGCAAGCTTTCGGTCGCTGAGATTCAAACGCCAGACACTTACGATGAAGATGGCGCGCCAATTACAACTGGATTGATGGATGGCAGGCTTGGAACTCTCGAACCAAGACAACGATGCAAAACCTGTGGAAGCACATCCATCCGCTGTCCCGGTCACTTTGGCCACATCGAGCTTGCAGTTCCCATAGTGCATATAGAATTTACGAAAATAATGCACGAACTTTTGAGAGCAACGTGTCGAAACTGTGGGCGTATCTTGCTCCCAGACGAGACTGCGGGCAAGGCGAGTGCCAGAATCGACAAGACTCGTCAGCTTCTGGGGCTTGTCCCGGATGAAGTATACAAACTGATACTTCAGGAAACCAAAACTAAACAGTGTCCCCACTGTGGCGCGATTCAGAACAAAATAACCTTTGAAAAACCAACAAAGTTCAGTGAACAGATTCCTGAGAGCGGTTCAGAACAACTGACACCAAGTATGATTCGAGAGAGGTTAGGTCGCATTCCAGATAAAGACCTTGAATTACTGGGGTTCAACCCGAAGGCTGCACGGCCCGAATGGATGGTTCTGCAAGTTCTACCAGTACCACCTGTCTATGTAAGGCCATCCATAACTCTGGAATCTGGCATACGCTCCGAAGATGACTTGACACACAAACTAGTAGACATAATTCGTATCAACCAAAGGCTAAACGAAAACATGGATGCTGGAGCCCCAACCCTAATCATCCAAGACCTATCCGAACTGCTGCAGTACCATGTGACGACGTATTTCAATAATGAAGCATCAGGCATACCGCCGGCAAGGCATCGCTCTGGAAGAGCATTGAAAACCCTGTCACAGCGGTTAAAGGGAAAAGAGGGAAGATTCAGAAGCAACCTATCAGGAAAAAGAGTTGATTTCTCCGCACGCACTGTTATCTCTCCTGATCCTAACCTCGACATAAACGAAGTCGGAGTTCCACTTGAAATCGCAATGCGATTATCAGTCCCTGAAAAGGTCACTGAATGGAATCTTGAAGAAATGAAGCAGTTCGTCAAGAATGGCCCCGAAAAGTATCCTGGTGCATTATACATTATCCGGCCCGACAACAAACGTATAAGACTGGAGTTTGTGGTTGACCGAGAGAAGATCGCTGAGGTCATAGAATTAGGCTTCATCGTAGAGAGACATTTGAAAAATGGTGACATAGCCATCTTCAACCGACAACCCTCGCTACACAGAATGTCAATAATGGCACACTATGTGCGCGTTTTGCCTTACAAGACGTTCCGTTTACACCTGTGCGTTTGTCCTCCTTACAACGCAGACTTCGATGGTGACGAGATGAATCTGCACGTCCCACAAAGTGAGGAGGCAAGAACGGAAGCCCTTCTGCTGATGCAGGTTCAGGACCAGATACTCTCACCTAGATTTGGAGGTCCAATAATAGGCGCAATCCGGGACTTCATAACTAGTGCTTATCTCTTCACAAGAAGAACTACCTATCTGACAAAGGGTGACGTAGACAGGCTATTGCTAGGCGCGGGCTATGATGGACCGCTACCAGAACCCAAGCTCAAACAGCCACAACCACTATGGACTGGCAAGCAGATTTTCAGCGTATTCCTACCCAAAACCATGAACTACGCTTTGAAAGCAAACATCTGCCAAGGCTGTGTCAAGTGTGAAGAAGAAAACTGCAAATACGATGCGTACGTGGTTGTCAAGAATGGCCAACTCGTCAGTGGGGTCATCGATAGGCGTTCAATAGGAGCTGAGCAATCTGAGAGCCTTCTTCACAGGATAGTAAAGGACTATGGAACACAAGCTGGACGCGAATTCCTGAACAAGATAACCCATTTGCTCAAGCTTTACATATCCATGTACGGTTTCTCGTATTCATATGATCAGTTGGTTCTGTCTCCAAAAGCAGTCGACAGAATAAGGAAGACCATGGGCCGAATCGAAAAGAAGATTCTGGAGTTCATCGATAGCTACAATAAAGGCACTCTCCCACGTCTACCCGGGCAGACGCTTGAAGAGTCTTTTGAAATCTATGTTATGAATGAATTGGCAAAGGCAAGAGACGAATCAGGGAAAATAGCTGATGAAGACTTCACGCTTGAGAACGCAGGCATTGTGATGACCCGGACAGGCGCAAGAGGTTCAAGCCTCAACATTGGCCAGATTAGCGCCTGCGTGGGACAGCAGTCAGTCCGAGGGAAGAGAATACTGCGAGGATACGTGGGACGTGCACTCCCACATTTCAAAGCCGGCGACGCGACACCCAAAGCTAGGGGATTCGTCTATTCCTCATACCAAACAGGACTCGACGCAATAGAATTCTTCTTCCACTCAATGGGTGGGCGAGAAGGATTAGTTGACACAGCCGTTAGGACACAACAAAGCGGCTACATGCAGAGGAGATTGATCAATGCACTTGAACACGTTCGACTAGAGTATGACGGAACCGTCCGAAACTCAGCTGGCGATATAATTCAATTTAGATACGGAGAAGACGGTATAGACCCAGCCAAAAGTGATCACGGCAAAGCTGTTAACGTAAACCGACTCGTCGAGCAGATGAAAATAGCTCAAGAGAGAGCTAAGCCTGCATCAACTGAACACATCAAGAAACGATTGAACGAAGTCGAGGACACACTCACGCCGATCCTGATAGATGAACTTGAGCAGAACTTGACAAAGGCGAACCTAAGCTCAGCTGGAGTTGATAAAGCAGTAAGCCTCACGGTAGAACGGTACACGCAGGCATTGATGGAGCCAGGCGAGGCTGTGGGCATAGTGGCTGCTCAGTCAATAGGTGAACCTGGAACCCAGATGACTCTTAGAACGTTCCACTATGCTGGTGTCAGAGAGCAGAACGTCACTTTGGGTTTGCCGCGATTAATCGAGATCGTGGATGCAAGGAGAATTCCTTCCACCCCGATTATGACTATTAACTTGGATGAGGAACACAGGAAGAGCAGAGAAGCCGCAGTGAAGATTGCACGAAACATGGTATACACGACAATCGAAAACTTGGCCCAAGCGATATACATTGATCCAATGCATGAGGAAGTAGTGGTTGAGCTTAACAAGACCATGATGGACGATAGGGAAGTTACAGTAGATGACTTGAGGAGAACTTTGGAGGATCAAGATTGTACTGCCAAGATGGAGGGCCACAATTTGCATGTTTTGCCTAAAAAGGCTGACGCGCTTAAGAAATTGCATGATAAGCTTCCTTCATTCCACGTGAAGGGTGTGGTTGGAATAAAGCGTGTGCTCGTCACGGAAGAGCATGGTGAGTGGGTTATTAGGACAGATGGTTCAAACCTATCAAAAGTCCTTGAGGTTCAGGGAGTGGACACTGCGCGAACCACGACAAACAACGTTCATGAAATAGCCAAAACTCTTGGGATAGAAGCTTCCCGAAATGCTTTGATTCATGAAGCAAGGGGCGTGTTGGAAGAGCAAGGCTTGGATGTCGACGTCCGCCACGTAATGCTCGTATCTGACATGATGACCTCAACAGGTGAAGTACAGCAAATAGGCAGACACGGTATAAGTGGCAAAAAGTCCAGCGTTTTAGCTAGGGCCGCTTTCGAAATAACTGTGCCAAACCTCGTTGAGGCAGCAGTCAAAGGAGAGAGCGACCCGTTGGCTGGCGTAACCGAAAACGTAATAGTCGGGCAATCCATTCCAATTGGCACAGGATTAGTTGAGTTATACATGTCAACGTTTGACTCGAAAGGTGAGAAAAAGAAGTGATAGACGTAGATAAGGCAATTGCAACAGCAGTAAAGACAGGCAAAGTCACTTTTGGCACTGGTTCTGCCCTGCAAAACGCCAAAACAGGAAAAGCTAAACTCGTAGTTCTAGCCACTAACTGCCCCAACAACATGCGAGAAGCCATAGAACGCTACTGCAAACTCTCAGAAGTCCCATTCATAATTTTTCGAAGCTCAGCCTTAGACTTGGCAGCTGTCTGCGAAAGACCCTTTATAGTGTCAGCGCTAAGTATAAGAGAGCCTGGAGACTCTGAAATTCTCAAACTGACTGAGAAAACCGAGCAAGAAGAATCCATTGGAGGAGACGAATGACAAGCGGCATAAAACTCACTAGCAACGAAATGCGCTACATTGCACTTTTCGAGAGTATCACAAACGCGAACGCCAAAGACTGCATAATTGATGAGGAACAGGGACGGGTCATCTTCATTATCAACGAGGGGCAAATTGGTGTTGCAATAGGCAGAGGCGGAAGAAACATTCACACCCTTGAAAGAATGACGGGGAAGAAGCACGAGATAATTGAATACTCAGAGGATCCTGTGAAATTCATCAAGAACGCCTTGAAACCGGCTGCCGTCAAAGAAGTCAGAGTCAGCGAAAGACCAGATGGAAAACGAATAGCCGTTGTCACCGTCAACCCGAAAGACAAAGGCGTAGCCATTGGGAAGAACGGGAAAAACGCCGAGCGCCTGCGTTTTCTTGCTAAGAGATACTTCCAGATCCAGAATGTCAGCATAACCTAGCCCTAGCATCAAGAGGCTTATGCATGAAGAGACAAAGTGAATCATGTTTTTCGTTTTTGGCATTCATCATGATAGCCGGTCAAATTAGGGCTGAAAACGAGACTTTGGCAGACAGATTTCTGGGTAGCCCGCTACTGATTCTTGCAGCACTGTTCATAATTGTGCTTATAGCTTTCCTCTATCACAAGATAAGAAAGTGAAGCGTGCGTGTTTTAGGTCTCGGTTTTCAAGAGCAGATCAACTAGCGCCCTCTGATCCACTTCTGCACGAGTTCTCCAATCCAAATACAACTGCCCACTTTCATCCTGCGTCAAATATCCATACCGTATGTATCGGTCAATGTTAAGACTGACCTTCCATCCTGGAAGCTTGTCTCGCAAGAGTTCTTCAACTTCTTTTCGTGTAGCCTTTCCCTTCTTCGAGCTTATGTGGGATATCGCGGTGGCTAACCCTGCGAGGTCATCTATTCGCCACCCTACCATTTTGGTTTCTTTCGGAGTCAAATCTCCTCTCAAAGTTATGTAGAATCTAGCCTTATCCATCTGCTCCAGATCTGGCTTCTCAATGGTTTTCTCATCTTCAAAAACTGTCTTGACTTGCAGATCGAGTGCTTTCAGGTAATCGTCCAGAATCTTCAGGACTTTGGGATAGTCTGAGCCCAGGGCTTTTCTGAGTTCCCACCCTTTAACGCCAGGCTTCCTGTGTCTTTTGTAGAAGAGTAGATGCGTGGCCCGTTTGAGCTTGCTAGCATAGATCGCTTTCCTTTTGCTCATTTGAGAGTTCCCTTCTTCCACTTTGACCAGTCTTCCATTGATACTGCAATGGGTATCGAGACCAGCTGCTTCTTGCTGACTTTGGTTTCCGGCTTTTCGTTTGATTTGATAAACATTTCTTCTTCCAATGGGTGTATTTCCAACGTTGCGTAACCGTACGTGATTAGGAAGCTTGTCATGAATGCTCTCTGCACAGTTTCTTCGTATGTTTCTGCCCCGACGAAATCCCAGTATGGAATCTTCCCGTTTTCACCTTTCTCAGCTATGCTTCGCGTCAGTATTTGCCAGAAGTTCTCAAGTTCCTCGGAGAAAGCTTCGTCACGCAGAATTTTCTGTTGCACGAGTTCTTCTCGGCTGGCAAAACTCCTTTCAACCTTGAATGGTGGGGCCTCTTTCCATCTTTCGTTTAATGGTAACAGGCTTTTCCAGTATCTGATAGCTTCGGCTAGGCTGTGCAGAGAAATCTGTTCAAACTCGATGAGGGGGTGCCAAGCTTGCGCGAAAGTTTCGGCGATTTCTTCTTTGGGCATCTGTTTGAGTTTTTCTTCCAATAGGAATGGGTCCATATACAGTGTTGTTGAGCGGTGCTTGACCCATTCGCCTTGAAGTTTTATCACGGATGCTAGATGATGTATCGTTTCAGCGTCTAGGCACAGGTCTTCAGGGGTTGTCCATTCTGGAAAGAATTCCTTGATTTCGTTGATGTTGCCGTTGATGTCGATGAGGAAGGGGTCAAGCGACCGCTGCTCAACTGCTCTGCATGTTTCTATTATGCTTGCCAGTTTTTCTCTGCCGAGTTCCTCTCGTTCCCTTTTTGACTGCATTAGGCCACCTCTCTGATTATTGATTTGCCTTCTATGTTTTGGACGGTGATTATGTTTGTCTGTTCTGCTGCGAACGTTATTTGACTGGGAGTGATTACGACGTATTGTGCGGTTACGTCCTTTACCGTGGAGATGAGTGTTTTTGCGATGAGTTCGCGGTTTTTCGGGTCCATGTGAACATCATACTCGTCAACCGCGCGGAAGGGCGATCGAACATGTTGTTGTAGGGCCAGTAGGAAGCTCATGGTTGCGGTTGTCCTTTCTCCGCCGCTTTGAGTGTATGCGTCGAGCGGAACTGGTTTGCCGCCTTTGAATCCCACGTGGATTTCTAGTCCAGCGGCTTCAATGTCCTGCTCGTTGATAAGCCTCACTTCTCCAACTGCTTGTGTTTGCATCAGTATTTTTTGGTATTCAAGGTCGGCGCGATTAAGAAGACTTTGAATCACGGTCCGCCACGACTGCATTCTTGTCTTTACTTCTTCCAAAGTTTTCTCGCGGTTTTCGGTAACGAGTTGCGCTTTTTCTTTCAACTCAAGATAGAGCTTTGAATAGGATTCATACATCCTTTCTATGTCTTCTGAAACGTCAGCAAGCGCGGCTAAATGTCCTTCCGTGACTCGAAGTTCATCTAGGATTTCTCCTGTGTTTTTTATGACTGCGATTCTAGGGCCGCTTTGCTCCGCTTCCTTCACGGAGTCTGCCAAATGCTTTCTCGCATCTTTCAGCTCCCCTTCTAGTGTCTCCATGTCAGCCATGGCGTCTTCTTGGCGATATTGAAGCAGTGCCAGTCTGATTCGCGTCTCCAAAAACTGACTCCTGATTTTCTCAGTCTGCTCTTCCAAATTCGCGGTTTTGGACTGGTTTGCGTCTATTCCTGTCTTCAGTTTTGAAAGACTCTGGTTTGAATCTTCGATTAATTCTCTGAGAGTGTCGCTTCTCAGAAGCTTAAGGCGCATTGACAAGGGTTCGTTAGGCTGTGACCCACTCTGGTGTGATGAATTATTGCTTTGAGCGAACTCTTCGAGTATTGCTGTTTCCTTCAAGAGCTGTTCACATAGCGAAATCGTTGATTCCCTTGAAGCTTTTCCTCCTTCAAGATCTAGACGGTCATTGAGAAGTGTTTTCAGTTCATATTTTAGTCTTTCAAGCTCGTCTTGCTCGGCTTTCAGGCTGCCGTTCGCGGTTGCTGTTTCTTCTTTGGTTTGATTCAGCAGATCCTGTTTCTTCTTCTTGCGTGTTTCCAAGTCACTGACCATGTTTTCTCTTCGGGCAACTTCTGCCCAGGCGAGCTCTCTTTCTAAGAACCTCTTCTTGGTCAAGAGCTGTTTCTTCTGTTGAAACCTGTCGTATTGTTCTCGCCAATAATTGAGTGTCTGTTCTGCTGATTCCAAGAGTTTGCTCATGGATTCTTCTTGGCTAAGCGTCCTTGTCAACTTCTTCTGTGCCTGCAACACGTTTTCGCGGTAAGCCTCTAGTCCCACGGCCGCCTCGACCATGCACAGCTTCTCTTGAGGAGAAAGCACAGTGAACTGTTCAACCATGCTCTGGTGCATGATAATGAGGATGTTGTTTGGATCAACGCCCAATCTGGCTAACAGTCTGTCAACATCATTTTTGGTGGCAGCCCCGTTCTCAAGCTCAAACCAGTATTTGCCATCGCGCCTCAACACGCGTGTGAGAAAGATTTGATCCTTGTTGTACTTTGGAACGAGTCGATTGCTTCCTCTTTTGGCATTGTCTAGGATTAGTGTGATGCGGGCTTGGCTTTTTCCCCAACGTATCAGGTCGCTCAGTTTTCTGGATCGTTCAGTGTAGGATTGGCCTAGAGTGACTGAAATGGCAAGCAGCAACGATGACTTTCCTGAGCCGTTAGGCCCGCAAATTATGTTTACGCCTGATTTAAAAGGTACCCTAGCGTATTCATAGCTCATGAAATTCTCTAGGATCACTTCTTGAATCAGCATTGTTCATTTGCCTTTTTTGGTAGTAGTATTAGAGGTGAATTTTCCCTTATTAAAACGATTATGCGGGGTTCAGAGCAATTATGCATGGTTTTTCACTTCCTTTTCATGTAGACGAGGTTGTCTTTCTGGCAAACATATTCAAAGTCTGCTTCTCACATAATCTTCCGTTCGACCAAAAAGATGCATGCGTAAGCCACATAATGATGGCTAACTTGGGCAGGCTTGCGAACCTCATAAGGATCTGCGGCTTCTTGATACAAACAAAAGCCTACTGGTTTTGGCATGAAATGCAAGCTATGTGCTTGCGTGCGGCTGCGGAATGACTGAATATTGAACAGATTGATGGCGCGAGGGGTTCTGCTTGGCTGAGTTTTGTTCTATAATAGAGTGACACAAATCTTAATAGATTTCTGCATTATACTAGTAGTTTGACTTGATGTGATTTGGCAATCGATTTGTCATACAAACGTGTTTTGGCTTGCATCATGGTTTTCTGTTTCGTACTTTCGATAGTTCCACTCCAGCTTGCTAAAGCCCCACACTCATCCAACCAAACTGCAACGACGAGCGTGGATGACGTTGATTGGTGGCTGATGTTCCATCACTACTTGAATCACAGTGGGTTCTCCTCTTCAAGCGGGCCAACCACAAACCACACACTATGGAGCTACACAACAGGCGATTCTGTTGGGTCTTCTCCTGCTGTTGCTGATGGTAGAGTCTACGTGGGCTCATGGGATGGCAAGGCTTACTGTCTGGATGCTTCTACTGGAGCTTTCATATGGAGCTACGCAACAGGCAGCTATCTTCGCTCTCTAACCACTCTTCTGTTTTGTCTCAAATCTATTCCCTTTTCTTAGAGTGCTTACGATGAATCTTTCGAGTTTTTCGATTACTTCGCTTATAAGTCATTTTTCAATCTTCTTTGTTTTCTTATTTCACTATTCCGACGATTATCTTGTAGAATGTTGTATTGTCCATAGTGCTTAATAATTATTCGCGCGCGCTCGAAGACGAATTCAGGGGATTGGAAGAACAATCCATCGATCGTAAGGAGAGAACTGGCGTATGATGTTATGCATTAGCACGTGCACCACAATTGAGAACTATTTCTTTAATCGCTTCTCTTTATGCTTTCTTCTTTTTTCTTCTCTTTCTTTTTTAGTCATTGGTTTCTTCTTGTTACTTCCCATGCTCAACGCAATCACCACACTCAAGTAATCAGAATAGGAAAAGTCTTTGCGACTAAATTTTAATCAACAACAACCCCTGCACCAGCGATGTCTCCAGAAGTCATCTACGCCATAGCCGCTGTAGCAATAGCAGCAATCGCTGCCGCAGCAGCAATAATCATCATATGGTTACAGAAGAAATAACAACGACGCAGATGGTGCACGCGCTGACAGATTTTTTCTGGGCGCTGTCTGTCTTTTCAGCTACGTTTAGGGAAACATGCGCAGATTCATTAGTTCATACTAACTTATCCATTAATTCTCGGCTCACAGGTTAACTATACTAAATTTCTTTGAAGACCAGATATGTCCCATCAAGAGAGAACAAAAACAAATTGCGCATTCAGGCTGTTCAGTCCATAGATTTGACCATTAGTTTCAGACCGACGCGTAAATGCAGTTAGGATTTAGGGGAAAAGACAGATGATGTAGTTATTTTGCGTTTGCGGAGA
>Ga0184616_10000302_pt1 | contig 10034 bp, 6 predicted proteins | sample PLM4_90_coex_FD_133145 | JGI IMG/M metagenome (GOLD analysis project Ga0184616, IMG submission 133145) | Groundwater sediment microbial communities from an aquifer in East River, Colorado, USA - PLM4_90_coex | ecosystem: Environmental > Terrestrial > Soil > Riparian zone | place: USA: East...
CAAACATAAGGAGGACGAGACCATGGCAACAGCAGGCGTTGTAAAAAAAGTGAAAAAAGCACGGCCGAACGGAAACGGAAAGGCGTCGCCAAAGCCGCGCTGTGACCGTGACGAAGCAGGGGAGGCGGTCCTCCTCCGGGATTGCGGGGACGGATGTTTCTGGAACGCGTCGTAAGATCAAAACCCTTTGAGCAGGAGGCAATATGGCCGATGATCTCATGAAGCCGGACGGCAAGAGCGCGGAGAACGTCTCGCCGCAATTACGGGAGGCAATGCAGGAAGAAATGATCCGGTTTCTTGTCCAGCTCGATGCAAAGTTAATGGAGCTCGAGAATGCCCGGAAGAACGAACTCACGGATGAACGGCATACCTGACGCCGGCGATACGTTCTCAAAATTCAAACGCAACACGGCACTAAGGAGGTTTACCATGCGAATGACCATTGCGAACAAGCTGTATGTCGGAACAGGGGTCCTGGCGGCAACGCTCATAGGCCTGACCATCTTTGCGCAGCTCAACCTCCAAACGACGGTGGAGCAGATCAGCGATATTGATCACTACCGTGAGCTGCAGTCCACCATCGCGCCCCGGATCATCGATCATATGAAGTGGGGCGAGTCTTTGGCCGTGGGCTCCATTCTCTTCGACAAGGAGTTCACCGGACAGCTCGATCATACGAAGTGCAAGTTCGGCGAGTGGTATTACAGCTACAAACCGCCCACGGAGCTCCTTGCGACCTTCAACAAGCTGGAGGAGCCTCATAAACGGCTTCATGCGACGGCGGCACAGGTCATGGCCGCGCTGAAAGCGGGCGACAAGGACCTGGCAAAGAAGATCTATCGCGAGGAAACCTCGGCCTATCTCACCGATACCCAGGAAGGACTGGTAAAACTCAGGGATGAGTTCAAAGCGCTGGTGGGCGCCAAGACCGCCGGACTTCAGAAAAGCCAGTCGCGCTCAGGCAACCTGTCCCTCGTCGTGTACCTCGGGCTCATGGCGCTGCTCATCAGCGGTTCTCTTTTATTTCTGGTCATTCCGATCAAGCGGGGTTTTGTTTCCATCTCCGGGGTCGTCCGGAACATGGCCAAAGGCGACCTGATGACCGCGGTGGAGGTAAAAAGCCGCGATGAAATCGGCGAAACGCTCGGCGCCATGAAAACGATGGTAGAAAACCTGAGCGAGCACGCCCGGAACGCGGAACGGGTGTCCCTCGGCGACCTGAGCGTCGATATCCGGCTCCTCTCGGACAAGGATGTCCTCGGGTCCTCCATGAAAAGCATGGTCCGGAATCTGACAGCCCATGCCAAAATCGCCGAGACCATATCCAAGGGGGACGTCAGGTGCACGGTCAATGTTCTGTCGGACAAGGACGCCCTGGGTCTCTCTCTTAAACGGATGGTGGAGCAGCTCAGGACCGTGGCGACCGATGTCAAGAGCGCCGCGGACAACGTGGCGTCCGGCAGCCAGCAGTTGTCCGCCGGTTCGGAGCAGATGTCGCAGGGGGCCACGGAACAGGCCGCTTCCGCGGAAGAGGCATCGTCATCCATAGAAGAGATGAACGCCACGATCAAGCAAAACTCGGACAATGCTTCGCAGACGGAGAAGATCGCCAAGAAGTCGGCGGCGGACGCTCTCGAGAGCGGCCAGGCGGTTACCGAAGCCGTTACGGCCATGAAGGAGATCGCGGGCAGAATTTCGATTATTGAGGAGATCGCGCGCCAGACGAACCTTCTGGCCTTGAACGCGGCCATTGAGGCCGCCCGGGCGGGCGAGCACGGCAAAGGCTTTGCCGTGGTGGCGGCCGAGGTGCGCAGACTGGCTGAACGGAGCCAGACGGCCGCGGGAGAGATCAGCAAATTGTCGGCTTCGAGCGTCGAGGTGGCGGAGCGGGCGGGCGGGATGCTCATGAAGCTTGTGCCGGACATTCAGAAGACGTCGGAACTGGTGCAGGAGATCAGCGCCGCTTCGAAGGAGCAGTCGAGCGGTTCGGACCAGATCAACATCTCGATTCAGCAACTGAACCAGGTGGTGCAGCAGAACGCGGGGGCCGCCGAGGAGATGTCGTCGACGGCGCAGGAGCTGTCGTCCCAGGCCGAACAGCTCCAGGACACGATCTCATTTTTCAAAGTGGAAGACGAGGGCCGAAAAGGCGTGCGCTTTGCGCGGAAGACCGCTCCTCAGGAACGCAACATACATGTCGCTCATATGCCGGAAATGGGCGACAAATCCCGGACAAGCGCTTTCGTGCGCAACGCGGCCCCCGCGGGCGTTGCGCTGAATCTGCATCATGACGGCAAAGGCAACGGCAAGGGCGACGACTGTGACGGGGAATTTGAGAGATTCGCGCAGTAGCAGATAGCACAAGACAAAGGACAGGGGAAACGTGACAGCACGGGAGTCATATTTACCGACGATTTATCTGAGGGCGGGCGAGGTCTATTTTACGGACCAGGCCGCGGAGGTCATGCTCGTGCTCGGGTCCTGCGTGTCCATTACGATGTTTCACCGGCGCCTGGGGCTCAGCGCTGTTTCCCACGGGCTGCTCCCGTATTGCAAGGAGCGCGGGGCCTGCGCCGGAAGCTGCGCGGTGTCCGCGAAGTTCGTGGAGTGTTCGGTCCGCGCCATGGCGGGCAGGTTTAAACAGTCCGGCATCACGCTTCAGGAACTGGAGACCAGGATCTACGGCGGCGCCGAGATGTTCGGAGCCAGGTCCTCGGTCGGACCGGCCGCCTCCGTGGGCAAACAAAATGTTGAGACGGCGTTGCAGGCGCTGGACGATGCGGGCTTGCGGATATATGCCATGGACGTGGGAGGAAGCCTGGGACGGAAGATGTTTTTCGACACGGGGACCGGCGAGGTTTTCCTGAAGCACATTTCCCTGAGGACGGTCTCGGCCGGCAACCATGGCGAGGGCGGGATTGCCGGTGTAACGAAATAACTAAGAAACTGTTGAACCACAAAATGCGCGGAAATCACAAAAGAAGCCAAACACACGTGTTGTGGAACCGCGAGTGCAGGGTGCAGCTGACGGCCGTTTATAGGATGAAAGTAATTGGCTCCGTCCAAAGGCCGCGCGATGACCCTCGGGGGAGAAGTGCTTCTATGATGAACGACAGAAGATATACGGTCTTACTGGTCCATGATGACGCCGACGGCGCGGTTCTGATCCGGGAAATGTTGCAGCAGCCGGATAGCGGATTCGAACTCGTACCTATACGGGGTTACGAAGAAGGTTTTTTACGTTGCGCGAGGGAGAACTTCGACATTCTGCTGCTCGACCTTGATCATGCCGACGGACAGGGAGAGGACCTTCTCCTTGCGGTCCGGGAACGCGTGCCGGGTGTGCCGGCGTTGGTCCTGACCGGGCCGCATAATAAAGCGCTGGGCGCAAAAGCGCGTGAGGTTGGCAACTGGGACTTTCTGGTGAAAGACCGGATCGACGGCGAGCAGCTCCTACAAACCCTGCGCAACGCCGTTGAACGCGGGAGAACCGGCAAAGCTCTCAAGGAGAGCGAAGCGCGCTATCAGCGTCTTCTCGAATCGGTCACGGACTATGTATATACGGTGCGGATCGAGAACCGCAGTCCCGTCTCGTCATCGCATGGACCGGGCTGTATCGCGGTGACGGGATATGCGTCGGCGGAATATGCGGCCGATCCCCATCTGTGGTACCGGATGATCCACGAAGAAGACAGGAGCGCCGTGCTTGACATGACGGAAAAGGTCGTTGCCGGGGACGCGCCTCCGCCGCTGGAGCACCGGATCCTTCACAAGGATGGAAGCGTCCGGTGGATAAAGAACACGCCGGTGCCGCGGTACGATGAACAGGGTCGGCTTGCGGCCTACGACGGACTGGTTGCGGACATCACGGAACGGAAGCGGGCGGAATTGCAATTGCGCGGAGTCAACGAGGCGCTCCGTCAGAGCGAGGAAAAATTGACGCGGGAATTGGGAAATTTGAGCCGGGCGAAGCAGGAATGGGAAATAACCTTCGATACGATCTCGAACCCCCTGTTCATCCATGACCGGGAATTCCGGATCCTACGGGCGAACCGGGCGTACCAGGAGGCCGCCGGCATGCCGTTCCAGGAGTTCATCGGCAAACCCTACTTCGCCGTGTTCCCGAAAAGGGAAGGCCCTTTCAAAAGTTGCGAGCTGGCCATGATGTCCGATGGCGATGAGAAACGGTATTCCGATGAGGAAGTGTTCGTGCCGGCCCTCGAAAAAATGTTCCGTTCAAGGTCTTTTAAGGCCCGCGATGCGAACGGCGGATACCTCTATTCCGTGCACATTCTCGAAGACATTACGGAAATGAAGCGAATCGAGAACAGCATAATGCAGGAGATGGAGCTCACGGCGAACCTGCTGATGATCGCCGAGACCACGGCCTACACCATGGACATCGACAAACTCATGGAACATGTGGCCCGTTGCGGGAGCAGGGTCATGGGATGCGACGCCTGCGTCACCTACCTCTGGGAACGGAATAAGAAAGGCTTCCAGCCGGCGCAACACCATGGCTTGAACCGCGGACTCGTCCCGTTATTCAGGTCCGAACCGATCGATGAAGGCCTGGAGTTTGCGCGGCTTGCGATGCAAGAGAGAAACCCGGTGATCGTGGGAAGGCGAGCGGGCGAAAAGCGCTCCTCGTATTTCGCCGCGCCTTTTGCAAAGAGGCCGAAGAAATTCATTACCACCGCGCTGGCCGGCTGGATGAACGACGACATTGGGTGGCTGGTCGTGATTCCCCTCACAGGCAAGACGGAGCTGCTCGGCCTTATCATCGGCATTCATTTCGGAGAAAGAACATTTACCGATCGTGACAGGAAAATTGTGGCGGGGCTTTCCCGGGAAGTTTCCCTGGCCCTTGACGAGGCCCACCTGTACCGCATGGCGATGGAGCGGTCCCTGGAACTGGACAACAAGATCGAGACCCTGCAGGTCATCCACGAGATCGACCGGAGCATTCTGTCGAGCCTGGAGCCCCATGAAATCCTGGAAACGACGATCAGAAACATCTCCCGGATCGTGCCCTGCGACCTGGCCGTGATACTGCTTGCCGACGAAGAGCGGCGGGGCTTCACCCCCGCGGCATGCACCATGCCCGTTGTCCCTGATTCGGAGGATGTATTTCTGCCCTTTGACGAGACGTCGGCGACCGAAGTTATGAAGACCGTCAGACCGCAGTATGTGGGAAACCTCGGAGGATTGAGCGATATTCTCCCACAGGAACGCGCGCTGCTCGACGAGGGATTCGTTTCCCATATTCGCGTGCCGCTCATCGTCAAGGGCGAGCCGATCGGCGTTCTGTGCGTAGGCAGCAGGCGCACGGCCGCATTTACGCCGGAGCATCTCTCGACCCTGGAAAAACTGGCGGCCCAGATCGGCGTGGCCCTGGAAAACACGCGGCTCATAACCGACCTCAAGGAACTCCTCATCGGGACGGTCAAGTCCCTTTCCAACGCCATTGACGCCAAGTCCCCCTGGACCGCCGGTCATTCGGAGCGCGTCACACGCTACGCCCTGCTCATGGGAAAGGCCATGGAGCTGTCCGCGAGGGAGCTCAAGGACCTGGAGCTGGCCGGCCTGCTCCATGACGTGGGCAAGATCGCCACCTGCGACGCGATACTGGACAAGCCCGGGACGCTGACCAGGGAGGAGTACGGCGATGTGCAAAAGCATCCTCAATGCGGCGCGGAACTGCTCCAGCCGATCAAGCAGCTTAAAACTATTATTCCCGTGATACGGCACCATCACGAACGCTATGACGGGACCGGTTACCCCGACGGCTTGTCGGCTGAAAACATTCCGCTCTGGGCGCGCATCGTTTCCGTGGCCGACGCCTACGATTCAATGACCGTTGACCGGCCCTACCGGAAACGGTTTGATCAGGAATCAGCACTTGAGGAGATTGTCCGCTGTTCAGGCGGCCAGTTCGATCCGGAGGTGGTCCTGATGTTTATCGGGCTGATGCGGAAGCAGGGCGAACAGACACAGGGCGCGGCCGCACCGTGTCGATTGCCGCATCCTGCCGGGAACCGCCTGGCAACGATCGGCGGAGACAGCCCGCTGCTTGACGCGTAGAAAAGCACGGATGCGGGAAGCATCAATTCGCGGAACACAGGAGGTCGTGATGAGGGCATGTGACAATACGGATGAAAGTTTCACGATGGAGGATTCTGGCGGCTGTGATTTTGAAGAAAAAACGCGGCCGGAAAAGAACAGCCCTGAAAAGGAGGGGCCGGCGGACAAAGGTCTTGATGCGATAAAATATTACCTGAAGGAAATCAGAAAAACGCCGCTCCTCAGCTTTGCCGACGAACAGGAACTGGGAAAACGCATCGCCGAGGGGGACGGTGAGGCGCGGGCCAGAATGATCGAGTCGAACCTTCGGCTCGTAGTGGCCCTCGGAAAACGATACATCCACCAGGGGCTGCCGTTCTCGGACATCATTGAGGAGGGGAACCTCGGGCTTATCAGGGCTGTTGAGAAGTTTCAGTGCGAACGGGGGTTCAAGTTCAGCACCTATGCGACCTGGTGGATCAGGCAGGCCATTGAGCGGGCGATCGTGAACCAGGCGAGGACCATACGGCTGCCGGTCCATGTGGCGGTCGCCGTGAATGCCTATAAGTGGACCGTGCGCAGACTGACGCAGGAACTCAGCCGGGAGCCCACGATCGAACAGATCGCCAGGGCCATGAAACTTACCATCGAAAAAACACGGAGCATCTCGCAGGTAGTGCGGGATACCTGCTCCCTGGACCTGCTCGTCGGGGACCAGGAGGATACGCTCAAGGACGTGCTGCCCGACAGCGGCGCTTCGTCGCCCGCAGCTCGCCTCTCCGAGGTGCAGCGGCATGAACAGCTCGACGAATGGCTGACCCAGATCCCTGAAGTCGAGCGTAAAGTGATCGAACTGCGGTTCGGCCTCGAGGACGGTGAAGCCAGGACACTGGACAGCATCGGCAAAAAGTTCGGGATGACCAGGGAGCGGATCAGGCAGATAGAAGCAGCGGCGCTCGCACGTCTGCGCGCGTTGACCAGGGCCAGACAGCTTGATCTGGAAATGGTGCTCTGAGAGAGGCTGTTGCCGTTTTTTTCGCGATGATTCCGTGTTGTCGGCGGATCGTCCCTGTTTAACATGGGAGGCATACTCGCCGGCATACAGAATGCCGCGAGACCCTTTGCTTCGTTCAGGATGACGATATAAACAACAACGTGTTCGCTGCTCGTAAATTTCTATGGCGGCCGCATGAGAGGAACAGCACATGGAACGCCGGGGAAAAATCCACAGGGTCCTTATTGTCGATCACGAACCGACCATTCGCCTGACGCTGGCCCATTATCTTGGAGCCGCCGGGTACGACGTTGCGACCGCGAGCTGCCTCGGATCGGCCCGGGATGCGTTGGACCTCGGATATTTTCCCGTCGTGATCACCGATCTTCGTCTGGGCAGCGTCCGGGAAATTACCGATAAGGTCGTTCAGTAACTATTGATCACGATGCCTCCGGCATTCCAGCCTCCTGCCATCGAACCCCGCCGGTCCTTCAGTTCAAAAATCGAACCCCGCCGAGAACGAGAGCAGATGCCGGTTCTGCGCGCCTGCTCCGAAATCAAGCCGCACCGGACCGATGAGCGTGTCGGCATGGAGACCCAGGGCAACGCCGGTCCTGAGATGGTCCGCCGACACCTCGGCGCTCCTGTCCCAGACATCTGCCGCTTGTACGGCGAGGTTCAGGTAGAGGGCCTGGACCGCCTTGAGCTGGTAGTCCTTCACTTTCCACCGGTAGGCCGCCGCGCCGCCGAGTTCGTTGGAACCGATGAATTCCCTGCGCTGGTATCCCGCAAGCGGAATGCCGAGAAGATAATCCGCCCCGCCTATCCCGAATTTGTCCTGAAAGGGAATGTTTCCGCTGCCGAATCCCGCCGAGCCTTCGAAGACCACCGTATGCCGGTCGCCAAGGGGGACGGCGCCCTGGGCGTACACCGCGGTCTTCGTATACTCCGTGGCGCCGCCGTATCCGGGCCGGGCAATTTCGTAGGACCCGTTCACCACAAAGCCGGAGTGCGGGAACGTGTGCCTGTCCTGGGTGTCGATGGTGGTGAGGAAGGCAAGACTTCCGGTGCTCGTAATGTCCCTGGAGGGGGCCGTCCCGAAGGTTTCTTCGGCGCTGTCCTTCGCGTAGCGATACCGCAGATAGGTGTCTCCGAACCGGAACCATTGGTACCCGAAAGCAAGCTCGGCGCCGGTACGGATGACGTTTATTTCATTGACCCTGTGTTTGTTCTCGTACAGGGCGTAGGTGCGGTTCCGGTAGAAGGCCTGCACCGTATGGCCGAAGGAGGTGTCCAGGAAGACCGGCGAGTGGTAGCCCAGGGCGAGGTCCGTATAATTCCCGTATCGCGTATAAAAGAAGGTTTTGATGCCCCTGCCGGTCACGTTGTCCGCGACAATGTCGGTGAGGCCGGTGAAGCTGTCCTCGAGATCGTAGCGGAGGCCGAGCCGGACCTTGGTCGTGGGTTTTTCCTTGATCCTGACCAAAAGGTCGATTCCTCCCCGGGGGCTTGTTGTCATGTCAACGGAAACGGACTCAAAGTAGCCCAGGGCGTAGAGGTGCTGGATGTCGTAGGCGGCACTGTCGAAGTTCAGGGGGGTGCCCGCCCTGGTCGTCGTTTCCCGCTGGAGCGTCGCTCGTTTCGTTTTTTTCTGTCCCACGAGGGCGATGGAATCCACACGGCCCTCGTAGAAAGCGAGTTCCAGCGTTCCGGTCCCCGCGTTCATGGCCGCGCGCTCGATGCGCGTGAGCAGGTATCCCCGGCCCCGGCAGATTGCCACGAGCTTGTCCAGCTCGGCCGCCATCCGGGTGGTGTTGAGCGTCTGATGTATCTGCCACGACAGGGCCGACCGGATCTCAGCGGCCGGAATGATCGTATTTCCGGTAATGACGATGTTGCTGACGATGGGGTTTTCCACGATCGTCAGGAGCGCGCGGGAGCCTCCGCCCTCCTGCTCAAGATCCAGCGTGACATCGGCAAACCAGCCCAGGCGGAAGAGGTCCGCGAGGGCGGCGCGGAGTTCGTCAAGGGTCGCCTCGCGCGGAGAAAGGACCGGCGCCATGGCATACCGGAGCGTGGCCTCGGAGACGGCCGCATTTCCCTTGATGCTCAGGCTGGTGATGCGATAGCGGCCCTCATCGGACCGCGGGGCGGCCTTCGGCCGCATGAGCTCGCGGATACGCGGCAGGGCCGCCTGCGCGGCATCTTCGCCCTTTTGTATGGCCTCGCGCATTGCGGGGAAGTCGGCGAAGGCGTAGTCCGACATGTCGGGCGTAATCACCAGGTCCGCGAGCGCAGCCTGACGCTCCGATTCGCGGCGGACCTGGAGGGAGATGGACTGGCCGATGACCTCAAGGAGCGACGACATGCGCTCCTTTTTTTCGAGCTTTGCCGAGGTGTCGACGGCGATGATGACGTCGACGCCCATGGACTTCACAACGTCGACGGGAAGGTTCTTGACCAGCCCGCCGTCAAGCAGCAACCTGCCCTGGAGCTCGACGGGCTGGAACACGAGAGGGATCGCCGCGCTGGCGCGTATGGCTTCGTGGAGCAGGCCGCTGCCGATGGCCACGGCATCGCCGTTCTCGATGTCCGTGGCAACGGCGCGGAAGGGAATTTTGAGCCGGTCGAAATCGAGGTTTGCTTCGAACGATGGGGCGAGCGTTTTTGCCGCGAGCAGGTTGGTCAGTTTCTGGCCGGCCGAGAGGCCGGAAGGCGGCATGAACCTGCCGCGGTAGAAGGTGAATTCAAGAAGATGGCGGCTAGTTGCTTTCTTCTGTTCCTGGGTCTGGAATGCGCGGCGGGGCGTGTCGTTGAAGATGTCGTTCCAGTCGTTGCCGAGAAAAATTTCTTCGATCTCCTCGGGCCGGTAGCCCGCGGCGAAGAACCCGCCGACGCCGGCTCCCATGCTGGTGCCCGCGATGGCAGCCACGGGGATGCCCTCCCGTTCCAGGACCTTCAGCACGCCGATCGATGC
>Ga0184616_10000304_pt1 | contig 10018 bp, 9 predicted proteins | sample PLM4_90_coex_FD_133145 | JGI IMG/M metagenome (GOLD analysis project Ga0184616, IMG submission 133145) | Groundwater sediment microbial communities from an aquifer in East River, Colorado, USA - PLM4_90_coex | ecosystem: Environmental > Terrestrial > Soil > Riparian zone | place: USA: East...
ATCCATCCAAGTGCGCAACCAAGGCAACGACACCGCTACCGACGATGCGATAGTCGCCTTCCGTGAGCAGTCGTCACCGCCATTCTCAACGTTCGTCCTCAATCCTCTTACTCCCGCCGCCACTTCCTCGCGGTTCACCGCCACGTGGACATCTCCCGCCATCCCGGGGACTTATCTCGTGTCCGTTGACGTGGATTATTACGACAACGTGACAGAGTGGGACGAGTCCAACAACGAATACCTGTGGACGTTCGAGGTCGTGCCGGCCCCCATCACATCGCTCGTCGTCGGCAATCCCAACTACACCTCCACCGCCACGTACGTCAAGTCCGCCACTCCCCTCGGTTTCTCTGTCCTCGACCAGAGCGGGCTCGGGATACGGAACACCACATACAGGATCGACGGCGGGGCACCGGTCAACTACACAGCCGCGGGGACGTTCTTCCTGGCGGGGGAAGGAGAGCACACTGTCTATTGGCAGTCGCTGGACTGGGCTGGGAACATGGAGGAGCTCAACTCGAAGGTCCTGAGGGTGGACGACACTCCCCCCGCCACGACTCTCTCCATTGGCGATCCCAAATACCTCGTCGGCGGGAATTTCGTCGCGTCGTCCACTCCGCTCACCCTGCTGGCGGTCGACGGTGGCGTCACCCCCGTCGGACTAGACTACACGGAGTACAGGATTGATGGCGGGAACTGGGAGACGTACTCCTCACCATTCCCCCTGGCGGGAGAGGGAGCACACACGCTGGAGTTGCGCTCACGCGACCTGCTCGGGAACAGCGAGACGGTGAAGTCAATTCAGATTATCGTCGACGACACTCCTCCCGCCACGACAATTCACCAGAGCGACATGCAGGCGACCACCGCCACCGTGTTCAGCCTCACCGCCACCGACTCTGGATGCGGAATGAACGTCACCATGTACAGGATTGATGGCGGTGATTGGATCACATATTCTGGCGGCTTCACCCTTACTGAGGGAGTGCACAACATCTCCTACTACTCCAACGATTGGCTGAACAACACGGAGGCAGAGAGGTGGCTCGTTGTGACGGTGGAGGGGACGACGACACCGCCGGAGGTGGCGGTGAACTACAAGCCGATCGTGGCTCTCGTATTCGCGATCATCTTGCTCGTGGCGAGAGTCTGGTCATCGAAGAGGAGGCCATGGAAAGACAAGAAAGGCAGGATGACGGCAGTGAAGGCATTCACGTTCACCTCATTGCCTTTCGTCCTCGCCGAGGCCGCCACAGGCATCCTCTCCATCTGGTTCGAACCTCTCAGAATACCGCCAATCGTCGGTTGGGGCGCGGGCGTAGACTGCACCGTGCTTGCGGTGGGCCTGCTCTTCCTCGTCGCCAAATCGGCCCGGAAACAAGACGCCAAGGCCGAGCAGGATTCGAACTGAGCCGAAAGTTACTTCGGCATCCTCGCCATATAGTCACACAAGCATCCCTCCACAACGAGGCCGTCCTCCATAATTGCGGACGGCCTTATTTTTTCATATTCGTACTGGGCCGGTCTGCCGATTGTCAACAGGCGTGGATGTGCAGCTATCAACGCCTACAGACCTGCAGCCGCAACCCCCTCCGGATTCCTCTCCGTAAGAGCGACAGCACATGCACCGACAGCAGAAACCCTAAATAGCGCGCCTAGCATGGCAAGCCCAGGTGCAGTGCCATGCCCCAAGTCGTCCTGCGTTTCATCTTCATAAGCGAAGCGGACAAGCCCGTGGTCACCCTCAAGGTCCCCGACGACATGCTCTTCCAGGAGGCCTTCGTCCTCGCCGCGAAGAGGCAGAACAAGGACGCGACGGTGCTCAGCGCGACCTTCCCCGGCGGCTCGCCGATCCCGGGCGGCACGGTGAAGGAGATCGCGGAGAGGAGCACCAACATCCACGTGATAGACCCCTCGATCGTCGGGTGAGGCATGGCCAAGGAAGACGACCTCTTCTACTTCCTCCAGTGCGCGACTGTAGCCTCGCCGCGCGACGAAACCTGGCGCGTCAGGGCGAAGGAGGAGAGGTACGCCCTCAAAAGGTTCGAGGAGTACCTGAAGTTCCTCGAAGGCGGGAAGTGGTTCAGCCTCAGCCCGACCGGGGAGAAGGCGACCAGCTGGACCGGCACGGTCTTCGACGGCCCGCACTCTTGGGACATAGAGCTCGTCCTGAAGGACGCCTACCCGCAGACGCCTCCCGCATGCCGCATCCCCGAGCTGATGAACTACACCGACCGCAAGGTGGACGACGGCGTGCTCGGGCTGAGGCTCTGCGACATGCACATGGAGCAGAACTACTGGTGGGACGACCACTGCAGCATCGCTCTTTACCTGAAGAGGGAGGTCTCTTACTGGGTGCAGAGCGTGGTCAAGGACATGAAGGGGAAGGGATGGCTTGACTGAGCGATACGCCCGCCTCAAGATCTTCCCGTTCGCGGACTTCTCGAAGCTGAAGGAGAAGAAGGTCACCATCGTCGGCGTAGGCGGCCTCGGCGCGACCTGCGCGGAGATCATGACGCGCTGCGGCATCGGGCGCCTGACGATCTTCGACTTCGACAAGCTCGAGGAAGCGAACCTGAACAGGCTGATCTACAGGACTCACCAGGTAGGCATGTTCAAGGTGGACGCGCTCAGGGAGTACCTCCTCTCGGCGAACTCCGACGTTGAGCTCCTCACCTATCCCAACGACGTCACCGACGGCAAGGGCTACGACGCCCTCCTGAAGGAGGCGAGGGAGTCCGACCTCGTCCTCGGATGCGTCGACTCGTTCCACGTCCGCATATTCCTCAACTCCCTGTGCGTGAGGCTGAAGGTCCCCCTCATCGACGGCGGTGCCTCCCTTGACGGGATCAACGGTTCGGTGCATTCGATCATCCCGGGCAAGACGCCCTGCTACCGGTGCAACAAGCCCGCCTTGAAGGACGACAGCACCGTAGACTTGAAGAAGTCTGGAGACGGCGCCTGCCACTTCACTTCCCTCCCCACCACCATGGGCATCATCGCGAGCCTGCAGTGTCAGGAAGCGCTGAAGTACCTCCTCGGCTTCGGCAAGGTCGCGCCTTACATCCTCTACTATGGCCTGGAGGGGAAGATGCAGAGGTACAACTGGAAGCGGGACCCCAAGTGCCCGGTCTGCGGTGGTGCGAAGTGACGGTCAGCTTGCGCATGCAGCGGAGCGCGCTGCGCAAGATCAACATCCACGTGAACGAGGTCGCGCGGTCGAGGGGCGTCGAGACGATCGGCTGGCTCCTCGGCTTCTTCGGGAGGAACGAGGTCTGGGTCTGCGACTCGGTTCCCTGCACCCGGTACAAGTCGCAGAGCAGGTACGGCGCGCACGCGGACGCGAGGGAGGAGGTCGAGCTGGCGATGCAGTACCCCCGGAACGTGGGCATCGTCGGCATCTTCCACAGCCATCCCTTCAGGGGCGAGACGGAACACGCGGTGTTCCACAGCGCGACTGACGACAGCACCCTCAAGTCCAGGGCCTCCCGCCACGAGAACTACCTGAGCGTTGTGACGGACGGCACGGACACGGAGTTCTTCGTGCACAGGGACGGCGCGCAGCCGGTGAAGCCGGAGGTCGTCGAATCGATATCCTACAGGGAGGAGATGAAGTCCTACCGCTGCCCGCTCGCTTTCAGCCTGAGGCGGGAGACGAGCCTGCCCAGGGTCGACTTCGTGCCCGGCTACCTGGAGCAGGAGATGCTCGCGCTCGTCGAGAGGGACCTGCGGGGCGACGGCCTCAGGGTCAAGAAGGACACGAACACGATCGAGGTGCCCGCGCTCCAGGGCGGGGCGGAATCGAACTCCCTGGTCATCACGAAGACCGGCTCGACCGCCATGATAGAGCTGGAGATGATCCTGGAGCCGATAGTCTTCGTCCGTGGCGGGAACGCGGAGGATCTGCGCACCGCCGTGAAGAACGAGATACTGGACGATGTGGTGTTCCTCCTATGGAACAGCCTCGGCGGCGGGAGTACCTCGCTCGACGGCGTCAAGAGCTTCGAGGCGAACCTCGGCAGCTTCCGAGTGCACGAGACGAGCCCGCTGCCGAGAAAGATATTCAAGCTACCCAGGGGATCTGCGGTGCTAGTCCGCGAAGGATAGCTTCGCCCCGCACTTCGCGCAGAACCTGTCCTCTTCCTCAACTTCGTTGTTGCACGCCGTGCACTTGAGCACCGCGGGGTTGCCGCACTTCCCGCAGAAGTTGTCGCCCGCCAGCATCGGATTCCCGCATTTCCTGCAGGTCGCCGCCGGAGGCATGGCGGGCGCGCCCCTTGACCTGCGGTAGCAGTCCTTGCACGTGTACTCTATGACGCCCCTGACCTCGACCTCGAGGTACCTGTCCTTCTCGAGACCGCAGACGGTGCAGAACGGGTTGATCTTCTTGGTCGAAAAGTCGACGATGCGCAACTCGGGCCTTGGCGGGGCCACGGGGACTTCCGGGGCCTGTTCTTGGGCCGGCTCCTGAGGTTCCTCCATCTCGCCTTCCTGCTCTTCATCGGGGGGCATGATGCGACTTTACTACCGCCGCCTGGACATAAAATACTTTGCCGTATGGATGTGGCTGATTGGAACCAGTTCAGCCAAGGATCGCGATGGTCATACTGGCAGTCGAGCTCCCGCCATCATCGTCATGAACGGTCAGCCTGACCACATAGGTTCCAGGGTTCGCGAAAGCATGGCCGACCTCCGCCGTGGCGGTGAACGGGAAGGTACCGCCCGGGCTCTCTGGCGGGTCCGGCCCGACGCCATCGTTGAATGCCGTTGAGTTCTGGATCGTGCTGTTGTCCCCAAAGTCCCACTCGAACGTCAGGTCGTCGCTGCCCGAGTCTACTGCCGCCGCCTTGAAATGGACCGCCAGTCTCGCTACGTACGGCGTGAGGTTCACTTCCCACACGTAGGTCCCGGGGTGGTTGACATTGAATGTGTGGTGTATCTTGACCGGCTCTTCTCCCGGAGACCCGACCATGATCCACACGGGGTTCGCGCCATTCGGCTGCCCGTTGATCGGGTCGTCCTCCGGCGTGTAGACGATCCTCGCGGAGTAGTTGGCCGAGAGGAACAGGTCCGTCACGTTCGTCGACATCGCCTGATCGTCGGGGGAGCCCGGCATCCTGACGATGCGCAAATCCCCGAGCACCGTATCGTTGATGAAGAAGATGCCTTCAACATCGTGCCACTTCTCTCCCGCAACGCGCAGCGTGAACATCCCCGGACGGTTGACCCGGACGATCTGTGCGGTTGGCGCGACGTTCCTGACCATGACCGTGGTCTCATACACCGCAGAGGCGCCGTTCTCATCTGTCACGGTGAGGAGGACCGTGTAGTTGCCGTCATCCCCGTACAGAAAGTCGGCGGTGCTGGCGGCGCTCACAGGCGATCCGGTTGCGGGGAACGTCTCGTCCAGGGTGGGCCCGAGTTCGAACTCCCAATGGAACGAGAGGCTGTCGTTGCCCGGGTCTGTTGCGGTTGCGGTAATGTTGCCGGGTGATCCCTCGTCAGCATAGACCGGTCCGAAGGGGATGATTGTCGGGGGCACATTCTGAATGTGAATCGAGAAGGCGACCTGGAGGCTACCGCCATCGTCATCTTCCACCGTCAACTCCCCGGTATAGTCCCCGTCCTGCGGGTAGAATGCCGTGAATGTGGATGCGGCAGTGAACGGGAACGTCCCGAGCGGACTCTGCGGCGGGTCAGGGCCAGCCCCATCGTTGTAGAACACCCTCGATGCCACTTCGCCGTTTCCGAAGTCGACAGTGAAATGGAGGTCATCGCTCCCCGGGTCCCGTGCGGTTGCGGTCATGTCGACGTGCGACCCCTCGTCTGCAGTGGCTGGGAATGAAAGTGCGATGATCGTTGGCGGGAGGTTCTGCACTATCGCGAACTTGCCTTCCAGCATCCCGATCCCGCCATCGTCGTCGGTCGCAGTGATTTCGAGCGGGAAGTTGCCATCATCTCCGTACGTCCGTGTGGCGGTCACAGTCTGTCCGCTCGGATTGAACCACGTGCCGATGAATTCTGGCGGGAGGCCGTCTCCCCAGTCCACTGTGACATTCACCGGATCTGCTCCGGGGTCGGTGATGCCGAACTGCAGCGCGATCGCACCGCCCTCTGGAGAATCCGTGACTGAGTCGAAGGCTATTGACGGAGAGACATTCTTCACGCCCACGTCGATCGTCGTTGAATTCTGCAGTTTCCCATCGGAGACCGTGAGCTTCGCTTTCCCCTTGAAGTCGTCAGAATAGGTGTGGCTGACCGTGGCATTCATCGTCGTGACATCCACGGTGCCATCGTTCTCGAAGTCCCATGCGTAGGTGAGCGCGTCTCCGTCGGGGTCGAAGGAACCGCTCGCATTGAACAGGATCGGAGCCCCCTCGGTGCCGATGTACGGCCCGCCGCCATTCGCCACAGGCGGCTTGTTGCATGCGCTCCCGATCGTGACCTGTCCCGTCATCGAGAGCGGGATGTGGGTCCCGTCACCATCGACCCAGCGCTGGTAGCGCGCCGGGTCCGGACCATAGTGGGTCAGGTCCACCTTCATGATCCACTCGCTGCCCGTCGGCAGCGGTCCAAGAGCGCCGCCGTCCGTGTTGGTGAAGTAATGGAACTGGCCCTGGGGATTGCGCGCGAGGTTGAACTCCCCGGGGTCGTCGGAGACCGCCACTGAAGCTCCTGCCGGGATTCCCTGTATCTCAACATCCGCCTGCCCATCAGGCGACCCGCTCCCGTCGACATTGAAGTGGAATACGAAGTACAGCTTGCTGCTCCCCGTGTCAAGATAGAGATAGAGCACGCTCGCGTAGGCCTCGACGAACGGTGTGTGTGCGCTGTCGCTGTAAAAGCTGTAGAATGAGCTGACTGTCTGCGCCCGCTCGACGGGCTCTACTGCATGGTTCGACCCGCCCTGTGTGACCTCGAACGTGCATGGCAGCGTTGCCATCTGAGGCGACGGTTGCTGCGGCATGCCGTAGCCTGAAATGGAATTCACGAAAAGGCACCCGACCAATAACGCGGCAATGATCCTCACGGTCCCCGCCTCACCCATGAGTCAAGATTCGCTGGCAAGCTCATAAATCTATTGTAGAGCCTGGGGCGTGTCAAATCCCCGGTTCACCAAGCCGCAGCCTCGGGAGTCAAGCGGCCTGTAGAAGCACAGCTTCTGCGGGTTTCCCTTGGAGGCCTTCACGCAGCCCCCGCACTGGGTGAAAAGCCTCCTTGACATCACCTTTCTGATCTCTTCGCATATCTGGAGGGCGATGTCTTTCGGGTTGGGATTCGAGGATTCCCCCGTCATTTATCGCCGGTTTGTTTCGTCTGGGAATGTCGGGGCGTATCCAGCGATGAGGATGTGTCCAAAATCGCAGGTTATGAGATGCTATCAGGATTCGAAGAAGACTGCCGCCTAGTTCTTTGCCGCCTTCTTCCTCGCGGAGGTTTCGAGCGATATCCCCCTCACCCTTACATCCCCCTGCCTGCAATCCTCTTCGAGGTAAGTGACGTAGCCCGAGCCGACGTTCAGGTGCACCACGTGCACCTTCTTGTTGACCATAACCAGAGGCCTCGTCACCTTCTTCTTCATCTCAGCTTCCCAAGCCCCGATGCCACCGGGGGCTACTTAAAATGTCTGCCGAGAATATCAAGCGTTGTCGTGCACGAATGCGGATTGGACTCCGATGCATCCGGAGCAAGCTCGGGCGAGTGCGGTGGAAGCCGCTCCACGTGTGGGGGGAGCTGCTCCACGTGTGGGCGGAGTCGCTCCGAGTGTGGAGGAAGTTCCTTCGCGTGTGGATGAATTCTCTCCACGTGTGGACGGAGTCTCGGAACACTCGGACCGAGCTTCGAAACATCGTCGCGGATGCGGAAAACTGCACCGGACGCCCCGGAGAGTGTGGAGCGAGCCGCTCCACGTGTGGACGGAGTTACTCCGCACATGGATGAAGTCGGTCCGCGTGTGGACGGACTCTCTCCACGTGTGAACCGAGGCGGAGCGAGTGTGAAGGAAGTCTCTCCGCGTGTGGACGGAGGCGGAGCGAGTGTGGATGGAGCCCGGGGACATTCTCGCGTATATGCGCGCAAGTATCGATATCCCCGGAAAACGCGGACGGAGTCCGTGCGCGTGTGGACGGAGTGTCTCCACATGTGGACGGAGGCGGAGCGAGTGTGGACGGAGTCCGTGCGAGTGTGGTTGAATGGGCCCCTGTATGGAGTGGGATGCGCACCGATGGAGGATTCCTCGATCCCAACGGCCTCCGATTGGCCCTCGTCGCCTTCGCATAAGGCGATTATTCCATTCGCATGATGCAGGATTCTTCCGACCGGCGTCCGGATGAAGATCATATCCACCACCCACTCCGCTCAATCGACCATCCGGGTCCGTGCATAGCCCTGCGTGTGAAACTGCTAAATAGAGATTCGACACGTAGACATCCGCTTGCATCCGCGAATGTCTCGCGCTGGTCAGCCATATGATGCGACTGGGCATGCGCACCCAGGCGGCATCCTAGCCGTGTCGGCATTGGTGGCCTTCATCCTCGTGTCGAGCCTGACCGCAGTCCCGCTGCTGCAGACCGCCCCCCCTTCGGGCGATGGCGGGAGCAGGGCAATGTCCCAGGAGACGGTCGTGCGGAGCCTTTCCGGAGACTACGTCATCGAGAACGCCGGTCAAGTCGCGGACGGTGTAAGATTTTATTCGATGGGGAATCCCTCGGCTGGATTCCGCGATGACGGCGTGGTGTTCGTACTATCTGATGAGATGAAGGCGCAAGATGGGGCGGAGAGTGATCAGGTACTCCAGCACGCCCGCCCAGCCCTTGTCGAAGCGGTGCAACGAACCGTCTCGGTCGCCTACATCCTCAGCTTCGAGGGGGAGAACGAGGTCAGGCCGGCCGGCAGAGACCGCCTGCCTTTCGATAGCAACTTCTTCCTTGGAGACGATTCGGCCAGGTGGAAGGTTAATGTCCCCAGTTACGAGGAGGTCGTTTACGAGAATCTCTATGATGGCATCGACCTCGTCTACCGCCCGATCGAGCACGGAGTGAAATACGAGTTCCTCCTGAGTCCCGGGGCGGACCCGCGATCGATCAGCCTGAGGTATGAGGGAATCGAGTCACTCGAAGTCAGAGCGGACGGAATTGCGGTTGCGACAACGCAGGGTGAAATCCTGGACTCCGCACCTTACTCGTTCCAAGAAGGCGGGGCTGACGTCCATTGCAGCTTCTCGCTCCGCAGCCCGCGCTCCTACGGCTTCGATTGTGCGGGATGGGACGGGATTTCGCTCTTGACAATCGACCCTCTGATCTACTCCACATACCTTGGCGGGAGCGGCTGGGACCGTGGCTACTCCGTCAAGGTCGACAGCAACGGAAACGCCTATGTTACCGGGCAGACACGGTCAGCCAATTTCCCCACTACGCCCGGTGCGTACGACACCACTCGTGGCGGGACGGACGACGCCTACGTGACGAAGCTGAGCGCGGACGGAAGCTCGCTGGTCTATTCCACGTACATCGGTGGTGGCGGCATAGATGCAGGTCTCTCCATATCTCTGGACGGCAATGGCAATGTCTGCATCGCGGGAGAAACGGTCTCGTCCGACTTCCCCACCACTCCCGGCGCCTTCAGCAGGACCTATCACGGCAATTTCGAAGGGTTCGTGACGAAGCTGAATTCGGATGGGAACGCTCTCCTGTTCTCTACTTACATCGGCGGAGCGGAAAACGATACATGGCCAACTGTGGCGGTCGATGCTGCGGGCAGCGTCTACGTGGCAGGAATAACCGAGTCGGCGGATTTCCCCGTGACACCAGGAGCGTTCGACGTCTCATACAACTCCGGTGGCTCGGATGCGTTCGTGATGAAGCTGAACTCGACGGGGATGGCTCTCATCTACTCCACGTTCCTCGGCGGGAACGATGCGGACTTCGCCTATTCGATCGCGGTGGATGCCGCCATGAACGCGTATGTGACGGGGGGCGCCTGGTCTGCAGACTTCCCGACCACGCCAGGTGCCTTCGAT
>Ga0184616_10000305_pt1 | contig 10016 bp, 4 predicted proteins | sample PLM4_90_coex_FD_133145 | JGI IMG/M metagenome (GOLD analysis project Ga0184616, IMG submission 133145) | Groundwater sediment microbial communities from an aquifer in East River, Colorado, USA - PLM4_90_coex | ecosystem: Environmental > Terrestrial > Soil > Riparian zone | place: USA: East...
GCCAAGGACAGAGTCGCGTACGAGTGGGTGACGGACGCCCACCGCATCACCGTTGTGTACGAGCTGCAGCCGGGGTGGGGATTCGTCAGCAAGCAGCTGTCGATCTCGTCGCCCGGGGGCCGGACGCGTCGGGTTGACGAAGTCGTCGTCATTCGAGCGGTGCTGGCGGAGCCGATCGCCGAAACCTACGTCCCGAAAAGCGCTCGGCCGAACCTCGGGACCGGCGATTACGGCGTCTGCCTTCGGGTGAACGACCAGCACGGCCTCCTCGCCGGCCCGCAGATCGAGCTGGACATCGGCCTGGTTGTCCGAGTTCAGTCGGATCGGCTCCACGTCGGTGCGGTCGCCGTAGCGCACCAGCGCCAGGCGGAAGCCCTGCGGCAGCTCATTGCGGACCCACACGAACCCGTGCGCCTCCCAGCCGCCGTCGTCCCTTTCGAAATCGCTGGAGTACCCCAGCGCCGGTATGCTCACGTCGTCGATCAGCATCCCTTCGCCGAACACAGCGCTGTCGGTGACGTACTCGAATCGCACATGGACCGTGGAGCCGGCGTACGCAGAGAGATCCACCTCCTCCTCGATCCACCGGCCCCGGGACGACAGGCCCGTGTAGCCCCATCCATAGCTGTTGCCGGTCGGGTCCTGGTTGGTCCCACTGGGCGTGGTGAGGATCTCCCAGCGCTCACCATCCGCCGACGCCGCCAGATAGACATAGTCCCAATGCTGCTCGATGTCGTACCACGTCCAGTAGCGCAGGGAGACCGGGGCGTCAACGCCGGACAGGTCGAACTCCCGCGTAAGGGTCATGTCGGCGTCGTCCCCCTTGTTGGACCAGAAGCTGTAGCGGCCGGAGTGAGCATCGACCGGCCAGAGTTCGGTCTGCCGGTCGCCTTCGAAGTGCAGGGTGCGGCGGCCGGGGCAGTCCAGGCGGACATAGTCCACTCCATACTGGGTGACATCCCTCCGCAACGGCGCGGGACCGCAATCGTCGAGCGTCTCGGTCAGTGCCGCAGGCAGGTAGTCCGACGGATCCAGGTAGCCGTACATTCCCCCGGACTCGTTCAACAGGTTGGCTACGGCCCAGTCCAGCACGACCGAATCGGCGGTCAGCGGCTCGCCGCTGTGCGGATCGGAGACGCCGAACTCGGCCAGCACCTGGTCCAGGCTGTCCAGGCCGTTCCCCGGATCGGCGGCCAGCGCGGAGGCGAACTCCCTCCCGAATCGATCGAAGAGGTAGCTCATGAAGAGATAGCTGGCTCCGTAGTGGGGCTCGGTGAACTCGCTGTTGGGCCAGTCGTTGAGCTGCAGGTCGGTGTCGTCCAGGTAGTAGAACTCCAGCCCGCCCGGGTCCAGCCTGTTCAACCGCACCGCCAGCTCGGCGTAGCCCTCATTCATCCACAGCGATTCATCCCGATCGACGTTCCAGTGGATCATGTGCTGGAACTCGTGGGCCAGCACGCCATAGGTGAAGGGGTCATCCAATTCGACCGCGTCGGCGTTGAACACGAACATCTCGTGCCCGTTGGAGTAGGGATCGATCTGCGGATGGACCAGGTCGCCGGAGGAGAAGTAGCCGGCGATGTCCAGGCCCACGCGCCGGGCATACAGGATGTAGATATGGGGGTCGCCGTCGATCCCGGGGTTCGGCTCGGACCCGAAGAAGGCGCGATTGGTGGGGTAGATATCCTGCTCGAAAGTTTGCGCCAGCGCCCGCAGCTCCGCCGCGTTCACCGCCACCTCGTCGTGTATCCAGAAGTAGGCGTGATCGGTGACCTCTCGCAGGACCGCCCGGACCTGGATTGCCTCATCGTCATCGTTGGTGATCCAGAATCGCTGAACCGCCCCAATTCGCAGCGGGGCCGCGGGGGGAGCGATCGTCGGCGGGACGCTCAACGTCAGTCCGCCGAGCCTTTGCGCCAGATCCAGCGGATCGGCCGGCGGAATCTTCACGGAACGCAGGGTTCGCCGTGTCACTTCGCCCACGGTTTCGGTGGCCACCGCGAGGCTGGCCGGCGGGGAGGGAGTCGACGAAGCCGCCGTCGCGGCCCGCGGGGACGGTGTGGAGGAAGCTGCCCTGGCGGCCTTGAACGCCTTGGTAAGCCCGCCGCCACCACAGGCGAGCGCGGCCGCGGCCAGCACGACCGCCAGGCCCAGCATGTGCCGGGCTGCGCGGGGAAGGGGTGACCCGGTCATCACAAGCCGGGGTCCTACAGCGGCCACACCAGCGGCAGCAAGATCAGGGCGATAACCAGCGTCAGCCCGATCAGAGGAATCCCCACCTTGAGGAAATCGCCGAATCGATAGCCCCCCGGACCCATCACCAGGCTGTTGGCCGGGTGCGACACCGGATTGAGCGAGCCGCCGGAGGCTGCGACGGCCACCGCCATGGCGAGCGCATAGGGAGAGAGGCTCAACTCCACGCCGGCGCTGACGGCGATGGGGGCCATGAGCACCACCACCGCGGGTGTGGGCATGACCTGGGTAATCAGGGCGGTGAGCAGGAACAGTCCGGCCATCACGCCGGTCGGCCCAAGCGGACCGACCACCTCCACGACCCCCCGGGCCAGGTAGTCGGCCGCTCCGGACTGCTGCATGGCGATACCCAGCGGCAGCATGCCGGCGATCAAGAATACCGCCCGCCACTCAATGTGCCGGTAGGCCTCCTCCATGGTCAGGCATCCGGTGAGCACCATCAGGGTGGCTCCCACTACCGAGGCAATGGCGATGGGAACGGCGCCCAGGACGGCCGGTATCACAACCCCCAGCATGATCAGCGCCGCCAGAGGGGCCTTCCTGCGGCGCGGAGGCTCCTGAGCCTCTTCCAGGAGCACCAGGAAGTCCGGCTCGGCGCCGAGCAGCATCAGACGGCTGCGCGACCCGTACAGCAGCAAGGCGTCACCGAACCGCAGCGGCATGTCCCGCAGGTTGGAGCGATACGCACTGCCGCCGCGCCAGATGGCCAGCACTGACAGTCCGAACTTCTCACGAAAGTGGAGCTGGCGCAGGGTGCGGCCGGCCAGGGTGGTTTGCGGAGAGAGCACCACTCCGTTGAGACCCACTTGATCCGACTCCAGCTCGTCCATCCGGACCGGCGTGTTGCGGTCCACCTCCAGTTCGTTCAGGCCGCGCAGCACATCCAAGTCTTCGGGACGGCCCTCCACCAGCAGGTGATCGTTCGTCTCCAGCAGGTCCTCGGGACGCGGGGCCAGCCGTATCCGGCCGTCCCGAACAATCCCGAGCACGGACAATCCGAAGGCGTCCCCCACTCGGCTCTCGGCCAGGCTCCGCCCGGCCAGTGCAGATCCTGAGGGGATGCTCAGCGAGAGCAGCTGACCTTGCAGCTCATAGCGGCTCTCCACCTGCTCCGGTCCCATTGGCTCGACTTTGGCAAAATCGGGCAGCCCGCGCAGGGATGCCAGCTGGGTCTGGTCGGCCTGGATCAGCAGGCAGTCGTCCGCCTTCAGCACGCGGTCCTGCAGCGCGCTGCGGCTCGCCAGACCATCGTGCCGGATAGCCAGGATGTTGACGCCGAATCGGTGTCGGAAGCCGCTTTGAATCAGCGTTTGACCCACCAGCCCCGATTCGGGCGCAATCCAGGCCTCGGCAAACAAGATCTCACCCGAAACCAGCTGCTCGATTCCCACCCGATACTCGTCCAGGGTCAGGTTCTGGCGTCCGCCCAGCTCCTCCAGTCGATCCAGCCGCCCTTCCACCACCAGCCGATCTCCGGCCCGCAGCAATTGTCCGGGATCGGGAGCCAGCACCCGCTCGTCCCTGCGCAGGATGGCGAGCACGTTGAGGCCCAGCGCCGCGCCCAGCCGGCTGGCAAAGAGAGTGCTCCCCGCCAAGCGTGAATCGCTGGGAAGCTGCAAATAGGCCAGCCGCTCCTGGAAGGCGAAGATCTGGCCCAGGTCCGCCGGCTGCCCGGCCTCGCGAGTGATGTCCCGCTCGGGCAGCAGGTGACGCCCGATCAGCGCCATGTAGGCTACACCGCCCAGCAGGACCGCGCCGCCCACCGGAGTGAAATCGAACATCCCGAACGGACGCAGGCTGAAGTCGCGCAACACGTCGCTGACCAGCAGGTTCGGGGGTGTTCCGATGAGGGTGGTGAGGCCGCCCAGCAAGGCGCCGAAGGAGAGCGGCATCAGCAGCCGGGAAGGGGCGCGCCCGGTCTGACGGGCGATGTCCATCACCACCGGGAGCATCAGTGCCACCACCCCGACGTTGTTGAGGAAGGCCGACATCAAGCCGGCGGTGAGCATGATCACCGCGATCGTGCGGGCCTCGGTGTTGCCGGCCAGGCGCAGCACCTGGCGGCCAAGGGCACCGGCGACGCCGGTGCGGGCCAGGCCTCCGCCGAGGATGAAGACCGACCACACCGTGACCACCGCCGGGCTGCTGAAGCCGGACAGCGCCTGGTTGGTGTCCACCAGTCCGCTCAGCGCCAGCCCGCCCAGCACCAGCAGCGCCACGACGTCCATCCGCAGGCGCTCGCTCAACAACAGCACGAAGGCGGCGCCGACGATGGCCAGCACCAGCCCCATCTCAAGCGTCAAGGCGGACCCTCAGGGGAGTTCCATTGCGCCGAGGCGGGGTGCCTGGCGCAGTGCGGCCCTCACTACCTAGCGGGCTCCCAGGCCGAGCCGGTGCATCTGATCCCGAAGCAGCTGGCGGGCGGATTCGATGATCTCTTCGCTCAAAGCGCGGGGGCTCAGGGCCCGGCCGATCCCGGCGTGGAAGGGCGTGCCGAATCTCACCCGGGCGGCCACGGCAATGCGGCGGGGCAGCAGCATCTGCTGGATGATCTGCAGGATCTCGGCCAGCATCTGCTGATCCCGCGGGTTGCTGCGGATGTGGGTCAGGGGATTCCTCAGGCTGGAGGGCGCCAGAACTCCGCTGACGATCGCCGGCACCACCTGGGTCTCGGGGACCGATTTCACGATCAGGCCGACACTGGGGGACCACTGCGACACGGCCTCCAGCGCGCCGGGCAGGTGGGCCGGATCGGGTTCGACCTGGCCGCGCGGGAAGATCAGCAGGGAACCTCCCTGCCGGAGATGGCGGATGCTCTCCCGCACCACCTGCATGCGCTCGTGCACGTCCAGCGTGGTGTAGATGAAGTGACTGGCCGAGTTGGGAAGACCGCGGATGAAGGGCATTGCGCTCACCACGATCTTAAGGTCCTGACGCGGCAGGCTGGCGGCCAGGGCAATCGAGTCGGCCCCGCCCGGGTGGTTGGAGGCAACAAGCAGCGGGCCTTGTTTGGGGATTTGCTCCTCCCCTTCGACCTCCAGGCGGGTGATGAACTTGGGCAGCACCCAGCGAGCTGCTTCGTGAAACCCAGCGTCGGCCACCAGCTGATCGAAACGGGCGGCCAAATCGGAGAAGCGGTGGGTGGGCGCCCAAACCAAAGGACGCAGCAGATGGCGCAGCCCGGCCTGCGGGTCCAGCCCAAGGGCCCTCCAGATCTCCTGGGTAATGTAGCGGGTCAACTCCCGAACGTTGGCCGGGTTGACAGAAGTTGGAGCAGGGGGGAGGGCGGGAGGGTCGTTCTGCATAGGCAAGGGGCTCAGCGCTTGGTGTTGCGGTCCCAACCGATTATAGCGCAGGCATGCGCCCAGGGGTGCAAGGTGTCTGGTCGAATCGGGGAACATGAGCACTTGAGTTCTGGCGCTCCTAAGGCATGCTCAAGGTGTCGAACGCTCAACCCAATACAGGAGGATGCTACGTGAAAGGAAATGAAAGGCTCATCCCCGTGCTCAACCAGCTGCTGGCGGACGAGCTGAGCGCCATCAGCCAATACATGGTGCACGCAGAGATGTGCGAGAACTGGGGTTTCGGCGGGCTGCATGCGGCGATCGAGAAGCAGGCCATGGACGAGATGCACCACGCCGAGTGGCTGATCGCCCGCATTCTATTCCTACAGGGCAAGCCGGTCGTGAGCAAGCTCAATCCGATTGTCATCGGCGACTCGGCCTTGGACATGATCATGAATGACCAGGAAGCGGAGTTGGGGGCGGTGAAGGCCTACAATGCCGGGATTGCGCTCGCCTCCGAGGTCGGGGACGAGTCAACGGCCGACCTGCTCACCGAAATCCTCAAGATGGAGGAAGGCCATGTCCACTGGGCCGAGCAGCAGCGGGCCCAGATCGACCTGATGGGTCTGGAAAACTTCCTGGCCCAGCAACTCGGCGAAGGCGAATAGCAGTCATCCGGGAAGGGGCTGAATCACAGAGCCGGGCGGCTGCCCGGCTCTTGACGTTGGGCCAGGTCTCGGGAGAAGCGAAGCGGGCTCGGAGGTCTAGATCGGCTCGAGGTGCCGCTCGACCCAGGCGTCATATCCCGCCTGGATCGCCCGGGTGAGAGGGCCGGGAGCACCTTCGCCGATCCGGCATTCATCCACCTGCACGATCGGCACCACTCCCCGACCGCTGCTGGATAGCAGAGCCTCCTGCAGGATGGGGAGCTCCGCCCGCCGCACCGGTTCCAGGCGCACGGGCAGCAGATCGGCTGCTACCTCCAACACGATGCGGCGAGCGATCCCGTAAAGCATCTGCTCTTCGGAGGTGCGCAGCTCGCCATCCAGCACGCCGTAGAAGTTGCTGCTGAATCCCTCCAGTAGCTCGTCGGATTCACTCACCACGACCCCCTCGTAGACCCCCTTTGGCAGGCGTTCCTGGGCCCGCTCGCGGGCCGCAATCCAGGCATTGGATTTCGCCCTGGGATTGACCCGGGTAATGCGCTGGGTCGCCACGACCACCCCCTCCCGGCGCACTGCTGCGATGGTTTCCGGCAGGGGCTCAGCCGCGAGCAACAGGGGGGCAGGCTGCCGGGAAGGCACCATGATCCGGAAGCGCGCCTCGGGGAATGCGGCCCGCGCGAGCAGGCTGCGCAGGCCGGCCCGCAGCTGCTTTCGGTCAAGCTCGAACGGGATGCTCTCCAGCTGGGCGGATTCCTCCAGCCGGCTCAAGTGCGCGTCCAGCATCACTGCCTGGTCGCCGCGGTAGGTGCGGGCGACGGTGTAGACCCCGGGTGGCTCGACCCTGGCCAGTTCCGCCAGGGAGTGGACCTGCAAATCCGCTTCTTGCAGCTCCCCCTGGCCATTCAGCTGATAGACCGGGATGATCATCGGCGAGGCAGGGCGGCCGCCAGCACTTCGACCGGGTGCAGCGCCTGCCGACCGGTGGTATGCCGGATCTGCTCGCGGCAGGAGGTGCCGCTGGCGCAGATGAGGGCCTGCTCTGGGGCGGCCCTCACCGCCGGAGCCAGCGTCAATTCGGCCAACTTGAGCGAAAGATCATAGTGCTCCCGCTCGTAGCCAAAGGACCCGGCCATCCCACAGCAGCTGGATTCCACCGGCTGCAGCTGGACTCCCGGAAGGCGGCCCAGGAGCGTCAGGGCGGCCTCCGTGCCGAAGTTGGCCTTCTGCTGGCAGTGGCCGTGGTAAAGGACCTGGGTCTCACTTGGGCTGAACTCGGGAAGGGTCGCGCCCTCCCGCACCAGGAAGTCCTCCAGCAGGCTGGTTGCGCCGGCCACGGCCTCCGCGGCGGCTCCCGGTACCAGGTCGCGGTACTCCCCGGTGAGCATGCTGATGCAGCTCGGCTCCACCCCAACGATGGAGACGCCTCTGGCCGCATAGGGCTCGAGTTCCGCCAGGTTGCGTCTGGCCATAGTCCGGGCTGCGTCCAGCAGACCCTTGGAGAAGGCCGGGCGGCCACAGCAGGCTTTGCCCTCGACCAGGATCGGCCGGTATCCGCAGGCCTCGAGCAGCCGGATGGCTGCCTGTCCGATCTGCGGCTCGTTGTACTCGGTGAAGGTGTCGTGGAAGAAGACCACCTGGCGCTCGCCCGTGACGGGCTGCGGCGGCCGGCCGTTGCCCTGCATGGCCACGCGCTCCCGCTCACGAAACCAGCGGCTGAAAGGCTGGCGGGCCAGTCGCGGCAAATGCCGGGCGGGGTGGATGCCGAGGGCGACCAACGCCCAGCGCCCAGGGCCGCGCAAGAGCAGGTTGGCCAGCCCGGGGAAGTGCCGGGCCAGCCGATTCAGGGAGGCCACGTGGGCAAAGAGGCGCGAGCGCAGCGGCGTGCCGTGCCGCCGGTGGTAGCCGTGCAGGAACTCGGCCTTCAGCCTGGCCATGTCGACCCCCGAAGGGCACTCCCGCTTGCAGGCCTGACAGGAAAGGCAAAGATCCAGGACGCCGTACAGCTCCCGGGAGGTCATCCCCTCCGGTCCGAGCAGTCCCATCATGGCCGCCCGCAGCGCGTTGGCCCGCCCGCGGGTGCTGTGGGCCTCATCACGGGTGACCATGTAGGACGGGCACATCACGCCTTCGCCGAGCTTGCGGCAAACCCCGGCCCCGTTGCACATCTCGACGGCCCGATGGAAACCCTGGTCCGCCTCAAAGCTCAGTACGGTGCTGGTGGGCGCCAGCGGAATGGCGTAGTCGGAGCCGAATCGCAGCAGCGATTCATCGTCCATTCGGCCCACGTCCACCACCTTGCCAGGATTCAGCAGCCCGGCGGGATCGAAGGCGGACTTGACCTCCCGGAAGGCCTGCGCCAACTCTGGGCCAAACAGGCGCTCGGAGAACTCCCCTCGGGCCAGTCCCTCCCCATGCTCGCCGCTGGTCGTACCCTCGAACTGGACGACCAATTCGATCGATTTCTCGGCGATCTGGCGCATTTGGCGGATGCCGGCCGGCTGTTTAAGATTGACCAGCGGCCGAATGTGCAGGCAACCGGCGCTGGCGTGGGCGTAGATGGCCACTTGCGGAACACCCGCCTCGAGGCAGAAGTCGCGGATCTGGGTGGCGTAGTCCGCCAGGTGCTCCAGGGGGACGGCGGCGTCCTCGATGAAGGGAACGGGCTTGGCGTCGCCGCGGATGCTCATCAGAATACCCAGGCCCACCTTGCGCACGAACCACACGTTGGCCTGCTGGGCCGGGTCGGCCACGATGACCACCGGCTCGCGATGGCCGATGCGGGTCAGCAAGGCCCGCAGCCGCTCGATGCCGGCGGCCAGCTCGGCCTCGCCTTCCCCGCTGTATTCCACTGCCAGCAGCAGCCCCGGGTTCCCCTCCACGAAGCTGAGCAGGCGGCGGTACTCCAGCCGATCGCGGGTCAGGTCCAAGAGCAGACGATCCATGACCTCCACCGCGCTGGGGCCGGTCTGCATAATGGCTGGCACGGCCTCCATGGCGGGCCGCAGCTCGGAGAAGTGCACAATGGCCAGCCGGGTGGCCTTCGGGACCGGGACCAGGTTTACCGTCATGGCGGTGAAGACAGCCAGGGTGCCTTCAGATCCGACCAGCAACTTGGCCAGATTGGGGTTGTGCGGGTCCCGCACCTTGTTGAGGCTGTAGCCGGCCACGGTCCGGAAGGTCTTGGGGTAGCGAGTGGCGATCGGATCGGCGTAGCGTTCCAGGATCGCTGGCACCTGCCGGTAGATTGCCCCCTCCAGGCCGGAGCGCTTCCCGCGCGCCCCCCACTGGCTGGGGTCGAAGTCCGCAAAGGTGGCGCGGCTCCCATCGGCCAACACCGCCTCGCACTCCAGGACGTGGTCCACGGTCATGCCGTACACCACGGAGTGCGCTCCGGTCGAGTTGTTGCCCAACACACCGCCCATGGTGGCCCGCTCGGCGCTGGCCGGATCCGGCCCATACATCAGGCCGGATAGGTGCAGCTGCTTGTTCAGCAGCCCCAGCGTGATTCCCGGCTGGGTGCGCACCCGCCGCGCCTCAGGATCGGTCTCCAGCACCTGATCCATGTGCCGGGTGAAATCCAGGACCAGCGCATGCCCAACCGCCTGGCCGTCCAGGCTGCTGCCGCTGCCGCGCGGCAGGACTGGCACCGCGTGCCGGCCGGCGATCTCCACGGCCGCAGCCACCTGATCCGGGTCGCGTGGGAACGCCACCCCCACCGGCATCATCTGGTAGATGCTGGCATCGGTGCTATAGAGCAGGCGGGTCATAAGGTCGAATCGGACCTCGCCCAGCTCGCGCCCGATCTCCTGCATGA
>Ga0184616_10000307_pt1 | contig 9971 bp, 7 predicted proteins | sample PLM4_90_coex_FD_133145 | JGI IMG/M metagenome (GOLD analysis project Ga0184616, IMG submission 133145) | Groundwater sediment microbial communities from an aquifer in East River, Colorado, USA - PLM4_90_coex | ecosystem: Environmental > Terrestrial > Soil > Riparian zone | place: USA: East River...
ACTTACGGGATGGAAAGCAAAAGCATATGATATTGTACGCAGATTGGATAAGGTCTCCTCAGGAGAAAAGGCTAAAGTTGTGGACCAAGTGAGAGATCTCCATATACTTGTTGAAGAACTCGAGGACAGGATTGAGCGTCTCAGGAAAGAATGCCCGACTGTGTGGAGTCCCGACCAGATGGAGATAGAGCAGAAGCTTTCTTCACTAAAAGGCAAATTGACAAAGTTGTGGAGCGAGATGCCCAAATAAATCCTTACTTATCCAAGAATTACGGTGTTGAATTGTAGCTAACTTCTAAAGGGTTAGCTACAATTTTTCTTAAAGAGTGCAGAGATAAGAGCCGTAAATTTTAACATAATGAAGAAGACTCTCGATGAAATTGAAATATTTTTACATCCTTAAGGTGGAATTTTCAGACGATGCAATCACTGAAAGAGAGATAGCGTATTTTTGAAAATAAGATTCTCTTTTATGACTTCCCGGTGAAAAAGGTTGTCAATCTTAAAAATAAACAGGCATAGACCTTTAGCCCCTATCTCTTATGAGCATATTTGATGGCTCTGCCCTTATCATAATATGCAATATGAGGCATCCCGTCTGTATCTATGCAAAGAGAAGTATATTGTACTGTAGTGGCATCAGAGTCAACGAGTTCAAAGTCACAGAGACCCTGGATGTTCTTTGCCACTTTCAGTCTACTCCCGGCCGAATAACTTATGTAGATATTGGAATGTGGATCTACCTCTATGGAATTAAACTGCCCTACAATTTCTGCAGTGTCAACGAGTTCGACCTTCCATTTACCCCCAACCTTTTTCGCAAGCCAAAGGTCAGGTTTATTTGGTCTTTTATCAATCGTATAACTTATGTAAGGATTCCCTTCTTTATCAAGGGCAAGTGAGGTAAAATTGCCCACAAATCCATTGTCATCGGCAACTTCAATCTTCCAGTTATCATTTTCTTTAATTGCATATTTTAAGAAGCCGTTAACACTGTCTGTGTAACTGATTTGAATACGACCGTTGGAATCCACCTTGACAGAAGAAAATCCTCCGACAGCATTCGATTGATTCTGTCCGTCATCTACTATCTCTGTTTTCCATTGATCCATATCCTTATCCTTAACAGCAAGCTTAAGATAACCTTTATTAAAATTATAATAGCTGATATAGACCCTTTCCAGACTATCAACAAATATTGAGGTATCAATACTTGCGAATGGCTCGTTATCTACTACTTCAATTGTCCATCTGCTTCCATCAAATGCTGCCATTTTTAACTGATTTTTCCCCTGATCCCTGTAGCTGATATATATTTTCCCTCCTTCGCCTCTTACTAATGATAGAAATTGACCTACATTTCCTTCCTGATCCACCGTTTCTATAATCCAGCCTTTAGGTCCGCTTCTTGCATATTTTAGATCGCCATTGAGATAATCATAGTAGGCTATATGAACCTTCTCTTTTGACTCAAGAACAAGGGATGCATATTCGCCAACATACCCTTTCTCCACTGTTTCAATGATCCATTTATCCTTGGATCCCATATCATTCGTTGAGAAATCCATTGTTTCAACTCCCCTATCCTTCTATTTCATCATTTTCGTCTATAATGTCTTGATACTATCAACAAATATCTTCGCCCTTTCTATAGTATTTTACGTCAAGTAAAGACATAGACCATTTTATAAAGATTTTCTTAATGGTCAACATTCAGAGAGAAGGTTAAAAAATTGCTTTACTTTATAGTTACATAAAAGTCAAAATTTGTCGAATTGCTGTTTATATGCTATATTAATATAGAAATTTAAGTTGCTGATTTCACATTCAATAACTTTAAAGATTAAGACAGAAAGGATTAAACCATGTTACTGGGTACAAAGTTTGTAGAACCTATTGAGCGCACATTGGATTCTAAATTCAAGTTCAGGTGTCATAAAGATATCAGTTGCTTTAATAAATGCTGTAGACTTACAGATATGCTTCTAACTCCTTATGACATCTTAAGGATGAAAAAGAGGTTAGGAATTTCTTCAGAAGAATTCCTTAAGAAATACACTTCTATTCATATTGATGAAAAGTCCTCACATCCTTATGCAGTGCTTAAGATGGATAATATGGATAATAATGAAGGGAAATGCCCCTTTGTTACACCTGAGGGCTGTAGCATTTATGAAGACCGGCCTGCTAACTGTCGATATTATCCCGTCGGTCAAGGTATCATGATAAGTGGATCGGAGAAAGAGTCAGTAAATAAGGAATTCTATTTCTTTATCAGGGAACCGAATTGTCTTGGCTATCAGGAAGACAAAGAGTGGACCATTGAAACATGGAGGATTGAGCAGGGAGTTGACCTCTATGATGAGATGAACAGGGAATGGAAGGAGATCCAGTTGAGAAGGGACACCCCCGGGCAACCCAAGCTCGACGAGAAGAAGCAGTCCCTGATGTATATGGCAAGTTATGATTTAGACAAATTTAGAAGATTTGTTTCTGAAAGCAAATTTCTCGATATCCTTGATATTGATAAGGAAGAGGTCGAGAAGATAAAAACTGATGAGATAGCATTGATGAAATTCGGATTCAAATACCTGAAGTATATTTTGATGCTTGAGGAAACATTGAAAGTAAAGGAAGAATATAAAAAAGTGAAGCAGCCCCCTGAGGCGGAAGGCCCTCACCCGTCATCCTAATGCTAAACCTGTTCATAATTTTGAACAGGTGACAAATACAAGTAGATGCTGAATCAAGTTCAGTATGACAAAAACTGCATTTAAAGTTGTCATTCGGAACTTGTGTCGGAATCTCATTCTTTAGATAAAAATGTAGCACTTTCTGTAGTTAATTATATTATTTGGGTAAAGGGGGTATAATCTTTTAAGGCTATTTGACGGGGGCTTTAGATGCCAGATATTTGCGATTTTATAACTGGGCAGGTATTCATTGATACAGATGATGAAAGGATCAGACAGGGAATAGAACGATTTCTGGTTGAAGAAAAAGGTTACTCCAAAAAAGATATTGAAGTTGACAGGGAATTCGATGTTGTTATAGGCAAAGAAATAAACAGGTCAAAAGTTGACCTTGCTGTAAACATTGAAGAAAAGATATTCATGGTCATAAAATGTGCTCGTGGTTCATTAGTATCAAGGGAGAGAGAGGTTTTGTCCTGTGCAAGGATCCTCGATGTTTATCAGATCCCATTTGCTGTTATAACCAATGGACAAGATGCAGAGATCATAGAAACCATATCCGGTGAAATAATCGGCTGTGGTTTAGAGGCAATATACTCAAAGACACAGGCATTAGAAGCTATTAAAAAAATTGAGTTTAAAAAACTTCAAGATGAAAGGATTGAGAAAGAAAAGAGAATCTTTTTAGCATTTGATTCAATCAAATGCCCCTCGAAATGTGATTAATCCTTTTTCTTACTCTCCAATATCTTAGTCCTTATTTTAAGGGCACTCCTATCAATGAGACCAAACTTCAACCATTTGAGCCCGAGTTTAAGCAGTTCCAGGTCATCATTTTTTATCTTCTCGATAACATCTGGTTCTATATCAAAAATCTGTAAAAATTTACTTTCAAAAAAACTCTCAAAAGTCAAGATTTCCTAAAGGCTTTGCAATGCTTGTTTTTTTATGTTAGGAATTTTTGAAAAGTGAACTCCTTTATGATTCAAAAGTGAACCATATTTTCTTTAAGAGTATAAATCTTATTCATTCTGACCTTCCTACTTCTGGAGATACTTTAACCAGAGTGTCATAATAATTACCTGTCATGCCGACTTGTTCGGAATCTTTCTTGCCGTTGTTTCTCCTTTGTCATCTGCTTATAAGAAGGATTCTGGACAAGCCAGAATGACAAATAAGACGACATTTCCATATAAATGTGAACTTATCTCTATCATGATGGATGGGGTGTTCACTTTTAATTCTTAAATTTCCTAAAAACAGTTCACTTTTCAATCAAATAACAATGCTTATTTTTTTATTGACAAATATAACTGTTTTTTGTATTAATTAATAGCCTTACAGGTTCTTAAGTAGTTCATGTTTAATAAATTATATGTTAGGAGTGACAGGTTTAGATTTTTAGATATCTTGAGCATATAACCATTTATGGAGGGATAATATGGCAGCGGAGAAGACAAAAAGTATTTTGGTTGTAGGTGGAGGAATAAGCGGAATAACTACTGCGGTAGAAGCAGCGGAGGTTGGATATGAGGTCACCCTTATCGAGAAGAATCCATACCTTGGTGGAAGGGTAACACAGCTCAATAAGTATTTTCCAAAGTTGTGCCCACCCAATTGTGGGCTCGAGATTAATTTCAGAAGGATTAAGAACAATCCGAGAGTAAAAATTTATACCTTAGCAGAGGTAGAAAAGGTTTCGGGCACTGAGGGAGACTTTGATGTAACGGTTAAATTAACCCCCCGCTATGTGAATGAGAATTGTACTGCCTGTAATGCCTGCGTTGAGGCATGCCCAATAGAGAGACCGAATGAATTCAATTTCGGTATGGATAAGACAAAGGCCATCTATCTTGCCCATGATTTTGCTTTCCCTTTGAGATATGTTATTGACGATAAGTACTGCAAGAAAGCAGAATGTGCTAAGTGTGTAGAGGCTTGCACATATAAGGCTATTGACCTTAATATGAAGGCTCAGAGCCTTTCATTAAAGGTAGGCTCTATTGTTTGGGCTACAGGCTGGAATCCATACGATGCCACGAAGATTGATAATCTTGGATTCGGGAAGTATCAAAACGTAATAATAAATATGATGATGGAGAGGCTTGCCTCTCAAAATGGCCCTACTAAAGGTAAAATCCTTCGCCCCTCTGATGGAAAAGAGCCCTCAAGGATAGCCTTTGTCCAGTGTGCTGGCTCCAGAGATGAAAATCACCTTCCATACTGCTCCTCTGTGTGCTGCCTTGCCTCTATGAAACAGGCTACCTACATACGGGAGCACTATCCTGATGCAGAGGTATTCATATTTTATATAGATATTCGGACACCAGCAAGGGCTGAAAGGGTCTACCTCAGGGCACAGAAGGATGAAAAGATAAAGTTTATTAAAGGTAAAGTTGCCAAGATAGAGGAAGACCCTTCCACAAAGGACCTTACAGTTACAGCAGAGGATGCACTAACATTGCAAAGGATTCATGAAAAAGTAAACCTTGTTGTCCTTGCCACTGGTATGGCTCCTAACACCCAACAATGGAAAGCTCCTGCAGAGATATCTTATGATACAGATGGTTTCATTTTATCAAATACTGGAGTAGCCGGGATGTATACTGCTGGTTGTGCCTTAAAGCCTATAGATGTCTACTCATCTGTCCAGACTGCTACAGCGGCAGCCCTTAAGACTATTCAATCTTTGGTGAGGAGGTAAAATTATGGAGAAAAAGATAGGAGTATATATATGCACTGATTGCGAGATAGGGAAGGCCCTCGATATAGATCAGTTAGTAAAGGTTGCTACCAAAATGAAGGCCCCTGTTGTCAAAACCCATCCATCCCTGTGTCAGAAAGAAGGAGTCGATTTTATCAAAAAGGACATGGCTACCGAGGGCGTAAATGCAGTTATAATTGCTGCCTGCTCACCACGCGTAAATTACGATGTCTTTGATCTAGGTATTCCCCTCGTGGAAAGGGTTAACCTGAGGGAAGGAGTTGTCTGGTCTCACCCACCAAATGATGAAGACACTCAGATGATGGCTGAGGACTATATCAGGATGGGTATTCTTAAGATGCAGAAGATGGAGGCTCCAGAACCTTACAAGGTAGAGGATCTCTGCAAAAACGTGCTAATTGTTGGTGGTGGTCTTGCCGGAATTACTGCTGCCAATGAGGCAGCCAAGGCAGGTTATGATGTCTACCTTGTAGAAAAGGGTGATTCCCTCGGGGGATGGATGACCAAACTTTATAAGCAGACACCAACAAAACCCCCCTATACAGACCTTGAAGAGCCATTAATTAATAACTTGATCAAAGAGATTCAACAAAATCCAAAGATTAAGATTTATACTTCTTCATTAATTGAGAAAATAGATGGTTCCCCTGGTATGTATGACGTCACAGTCAAACAAAATGGCAATTCCGAGACTTTTAGAGCTGGTGGCATAGTTTTGGCTTCTGGCACTGTGCCATATGATGCCACAAAGATTGATCATCTTGGTTTTGGAAAATATCCCAATGTAATAACCAACTATATGATGGAGGAATTGGCCTCAAAAGGACAAATTGTACGCCCCTCTGATGGTAACCCTGCAAAGAGTGTTGCATTTGTACTATGCGCTGGGCAAAGGGATGAGAATTATCTGCCCTATTGTTCAGCAACCTGCTGCATGGAATCTCTGAAACAGGCGAAATATATAAGGAATCAGGATCCTGAAGCAAAGGTTTATATATTCTATAGAGACATGAGGACCCCCGGACATTATGAATATTTTTATAAGAGTATGCAGAATGATCCAGGGGTATTTTTGACGAAAGGAAATGTTAAAGGCATCTCAGAGGATGGAAATAAAAATCTCATAGTTGATGCGGAAAATACCCTGATAGGTGAAAAGATCCAGGTGAATGCTGACCTTGTTGTCCTGGCAACAGGCATGGTTCCGGTAACCGCATTAGGGGAAGAGGTATACCCACCTGGGGTAAAACCAGGTGATGAGTTCATACCATACGTTATGATCGAAACGGACATACTGAACCTCGGGTACAGACAGGGAGGAGAGCTACCTTCTTTGGCTTACGGATACCCTGACTCCAACTTTATCTGTTTCCCCTATGAAACTCGAAGAACAGGCGTTTATGTAGCTGGCTCTGTTAGGTCTCCTATGGATATAGCTTCAACAATTGAAGATGCCACTGGGGCAGCCCTTAAGGCAATACAGTGCATTGAATTAACATCAAGGGGGGAGGCAGTTCATCCAAGGGCTGGGGATATTTCCTATGCAGACTTCTTTATGCAGAAATGTACCCAGTGCAAGAGATGTACTGAAGAGTGTCCATTTGGGGCTATTAATGAAGATGAAAAGGGTAATCCACTTTACAATCCAACCCGCTGCAGAAGATGTGCAGTCTGTCTGGGCGCATGTCCTGAAAGGATTATCAGCTTTAAGAATTACTCTGTTGACATGATAGGTAATATGGTCAAGAATATTGAGGTCCCTGAAGAAGAAGAGAAGCCGAGGGCAATAGTGTTCGCCTGCGAAAATGATGCCTATCCAGCACTGGATATGGTGGGAATCAGCCGCCTTCAGTATAATCCCTTTGTAAGGGTTGTTCCATTAAGATGCCTTGGCTCAATGAACCTCGTATGGATAGCTGATGCCCTCTCAAAGGGTATCGACGGCATACTCCTTCTGGGATGTCAGTATGGAGAAGACTACCAGTGTCACATGGCAACAGGAAGCCACCTTGCTAAAATCAGATTGTCAAAGGTCGCCGAAACACTGGACAGGTTAAAGCTTGAGTCTGGAAGGGTTCAAATGGAACAGATATCTATTTCAGAATATTACAAAGTACCAGAGGTATTAGACAGCTTTTTGGAAAAATTGAAGGAGTTCGGTCCTAACCCATATAAAGGATTCTAAATAAATTTTTAAATAGAAGAGGAGGCAGTGAATGGCAGAGCAAATAAGTCCTGATTTAGGCTTTGTAAAGGATATTATAGCCTCAGGCGGTGAATCCCTGAAAAAGTGCTTCCAGTGTGCAACATGCTCAGTTGTATGCAACTTAGCTCCTGATGATAAGCCATTCCCGAGAAAAGAGATGATATATGCACAATGGGGGTTAAAGGATAAACTTTTCGGTAATCCGGATATCTGGCTCTGCCATCAGTGCAGTGATTGCACTGCTTACTGCCCAAGAGGCGCTAAGCCAGGGGAAGTTCTCAATGCAGTGAGAAAACTTTCTATTGAACATTACTCCTTCCCAAGGTTTTTGGGAAAAGCTGTGGGCAAGCCTGGATTCCTTGTTCCGCTCCTTGCGATTCCTGTTGTTATCTTTTTCCTTATTCTTTATTACCTCGGTCATCTCAATCTGTCAGACATCCCAAGAAATGAAGCAGGACAGATTTCCTATGCTAAGTTTATCAAGTCTTACTATATTGACGGTGTTTTTGTTCCTGTTGCAATGTTTGCTGTGTTCTCATTAGCCATAGGAATTTATCGGTATTGGAAAGACATGTTACACGCAGCTGGCCCCGAACGATGGAGAGGAGTTATTAAGGGTGGCCTCTTGAGTACCATTATAGCAATAATAGGTGAAATATTAGCACACAAACGCTTTGAAAAATGCAATGTCACAAAGGATCGCAAGTTAGCCCATATGCTTGTCCTCTATAGTTTTATTGGTCTTGCAATTACCACTGCATGGGCAGTTCTTTATTTGTATGGTTATGAGATAATGCACTATATGGGAAAAACACCTTACTCCTGGATGCTGGGAGAATCACCTTATCCGTTGACAGATCCTGTAAAATGGCTTGCTAATGTTAGTGCGCTGGCTCTGCTCATCGGCATCTCACTGGTTATCAGAAACAGATTAAGAAATAAAGAAAAGGCCGGCTATGGTGGTTATTATGACTGGCTTTTCATATACATCGTCTTTGCAATCATGGCTACGGGGATACTTTCTGAGCTGTTGAGATTAGCCGATATTCCCGTTCTTGCTTATTCAATATATTTTGTCCACCTTGTTGTTGTCTTTTTCCTTTTTGCTTATGCGCCATTTTCAAAGATGGCACATATGGTCTACAGAACAACAGCCATGGTCTTTGCAAAGCATGTAGAGAGAGATTGAAGTAATATCCAAGGCAGGCCTAAAATGATTGCATACAACAAGAGGCCTAGCCGCAAATGTAAAAATAAAAAAGGGGGTGAAAGAGGGCAGCACCATTTATTCTTAATCTTCAGGGATAAACAACTCAAAAGGAGGGGAAGATGAGTGGAACCATTTTATTTGGTTTAATCTGCGGTGTAGTAGGTGTTTTATATGCGCTGATAACCGCAGCATGGGTATCCAAGCAGGATGCCGGGAGTGATCGTATGCAGCAGATCGCAAATGCTGTGAAAGAAGGCGCCGTTGCTTTTCTTGCTCGTGAATATAAGACAGTCGCTATGGTGGGTGTTGTAATTGCTGTATTATTGTTTTTCCTGGGCCCATGGACAGCAATTGGTTTTATAATCGGGGCAGTTGGTTCTGCACTTGCTGGATATATAGGCATGATGGTTTCTGTGAGGGCTAATGTCCGCACCTGTCAGGCTGCATACAAGGGGCTTGAGGCTGCACTCGGCCTTGCATTCAAAGGCGGTTCGGTCACAGGCGTTATGGTCGTTGGTCTCGGTATTATCGGCTTAGCCGGTTATTACTTTATCGCAAAATCATATGCAGGTGAAAATGCATTCCATGCACTTATAGGGCTTGGTTTTGGATGCTCTCTCATGAGTGTTTTTGCACGTATCGCAGGTGGTATCTACACAAAGGCTGCTGACGTTGGCGCAGACCTCGTTGGTAAGGTTGAGGCAGGAATACCGGAAGATGACCCAAGAAATCCCGCCGTTATCGCAGACAACGTTGGCGACAACGTCGGCGACTGTGCAGGAATGGCAGCCGACCTTTATGAGACATACACGGTTACGCTCGTTGCAGCAATGCTCCTTGCAAAGACGGTTTTCGGAGCTGACAGCGCATGGGTGGAATTCCCGATGCTCCTCGGCGGAATATCGATCATTGCTTCCATTATTGGGACATTTGCAGTAAGGCTCGGTAAAAGCCAGTATATCATGGGCGCCCTCTATAAGGGGCTTGCCGTTGCAGGCGGTCTTGCGGCAATAACATTTTATATCGTGACAGGCGAATTTCTGAAAAACGCATCAGTACAGGCTTCACTGGTAGCTCATCCGTCATTTACACAGATGAACGTTTTCCTCATGGCACTGATCGGCCTCGCATTGACAG